>Ga0179593_1469723_pt1 | contig 12651 bp, 13 predicted proteins | sample CZODoug2_1_08_16_FD_185931 | JGI IMG/M metagenome (GOLD analysis project Ga0179593, IMG submission 185931) | Vadose zone soil fungal communities from Angelo Coast Range Reserve, California, USA - CZODoug2_1_08_16fungal (PacBio error correction) | ecosystem: Environmental > Terrestrial > Soil >... | reverse complement strand
TTCATTTCCCCTCTCGGCTATTCCGGCGTCCCCGACCCCTTGCCGCGGCTCCGAGACGGATAGTATTTTTCAGCGCCGTTTTCTTCATTCAAGGGCCGGAACCCTTCCCTTACGCGGGTTGAAGTCGAACCCTGTATCTCGTTCGTGGACAATGCCGCTTTTTTTAGCCAACTTCATCCCCACTTTTGTTCCAGGGGCCCCTCATCTTGGACTTCGGAAATGTCGGTGATCGCCTATTCCGCTGTTTCTCCTTGTCGTCCCTTACCCCTTAACGTTTGTAATCCGGCAATTTTTTTTCGGCTTTACCAAAATTGGTTTGAATCCGGCCTCGTGTGCAACGTCCCCCGTGCCGGATGGCAAGCCCCTCTGCTCCTGGCGTCCCAATCTAAAAATTGCTGAACAACCTGCCATTACTACAATTTTTCTGTCGTTGATGGTTTCGCACCCCCACCTCACGGGCAGTCCTGTGGCCGGGCTTCGCCTTTTTTTCTTTTTCCAGTTCCCCCTGGTTTGTTGGGATGTCTAACCCTCCCCTGAGATCTTAATCATCTTATTTTGTCGGAGACCTTTTGGCCGAGAACCTTTTTTCAAGGTTCCCTCCAAACCGTTTTCTCCCCCCCCCTCACCCCCACCCTCCACGCCGTGTCCTACAAGCGTCAGGCCTTTGCGCGCACTTTACTGGATGCTTTGTTTATTTGTAGTATTGCCCCCCCAAGTTTTGAGGTTTCTCCGAACCTTCTTTCTTTGGCCTCGAAAGTTCTTCTGTATCGTTTTGACCTACTGCGAAACAGCGCAACGGTGACCTTTGTACTTTTTTCCGTTGGTCTGCCACCCCACCTCATTAAACCTCTCGATACACGATCCCCCCCCCCATCCTGGTCGTCTTAAATGGACGTCATTCTTCAGCCGTGTCCGTCTGGAACCTTCTGGTCCCATAGTTTCAGGATCTTGTCTACCTCCCCTATTTCCTGTTTCTGGCCGACGGTTTTCGGGCTTTCGCGTATGTTTGGACGTTGCCGTTTCTTAAGGTGTCTTTTCGGATGCGCCTTTTCCAACAAACTGTAACATTTTTGTAGCAGCGGGATTTTTTCTCCCGGGTACTGGCCCATCTGAAGCGGGACTTTTTCCTCTTTTTACCCCTTTGACAAAAAAAACCAAACAACCAAACCTCCCACCCCCACACCCCACCCACCCGAGCATTTACCGCAGTTTTCTTATGCGTGCGGCTGAAACTCTTTATCTTTTCCTTCCTGCTGTGCACGTGACCACCCACACACCCTCTGGGGCACGAACCGCTTTGGTCAAAGTGGGTGGCTCTCCTGGCGCGAAACCTTCGTAATCCTGTTGTAGCTCTTCATGAAGGCAAAGGTTTTTCAATTCATCGCCTTGCAAGGGTCAACTAGTTCTCGATTTTCCTAATTGGCTTCTCTACGGGGCGTTTATTTGCCGCTGATTCCTGGTTTTTCTGGAAATCCTAGGGGAGACAACGTTTGCAACCTTCCTCCACTGCGTGGCTTTCTCTGGGGGCTACTGTTCCGTAGCTGCTGTCCGAGACAAAACTCATGTGCAGCTTTGGTTAGGCAACTTCCTGTAAATTTCGAGTAGGTCTCTTGCTTTCATACCCAATGATGTTTGGCGGCTGAAATTTATTTTAATCTGTTTACAGCTTGCCTTTGTCCCTTTCTCGTGGCCCCAATTCAAGGGACGTTGTGGGCACGGCCAGGGTTCCACTGTCTCCCTTTGCAATGGTGGTTTTCTCTTTCGACACCCTGTCTCCAGATCTGGGCTATTCGCCAGGTTTTGGTTGTATTCCACACACCCTCCATGTCTTTCATGACCCCCATCGGCCGTTTCGTCCGTTTTTTTCACCAACACTCATTGTGCTTGATCGTATTATCTCCTCCTGTACTTCACTTTCTTCCAATTCTCGAGACCATTTAATTCTATTCCGTACTCCTTGTCGTCGTTAGAGTAACCGCTGACAGCCGCTTTTTTTTAGGAAGTCTTCGCATGCTTCCTTTCTAGACTGGTCTCTTAGAGGCCTGTATGGGTTAAGCAACTGGATTGATGGTTCCTGCCAGACTTTCCCCTAACGTTCTTTTTTGGCTTTTTACTATTTTTTTCTGTCCGCCCCCTTTTTTGGGAATTTATTCCCTGATTGCAGCCCCTTATGAGCGATGTTCCCTCGGTCATGTCCCAACTGGACATGTCGCGCCCCCCCCGGAGCGAATGTATTTCGGTATTTCCTCTTAATCTTTGTTTGTTGTTTCTCCATGTTCCACACACCAAACCTCTATCCGTCGCCTTCGGGTTTATCGCCTGGTCTTCGACGCGGGTGATGGCAATGCGGCATCATTCTGACCCCACACACGGCAACCCAAACCTTCCCGAAACCCCACCAACCCAGCCCAAATTGGATGCGGCTGCGTCTTCCCCAGGCGATTCTGATTGCGTGGAATCGCCCCATCCCCCCATGCCGGGACGAAGCGCCCCAAACTCTGGAGACTGCCGATTTTCTCACTTTCTCAATGTTTCCTCGGTTGCGGGGCATACTCCCTGACTTTTTTTTCGAAACCTCCGCTACGCACCAAGAAAATCATGCTTAGGCTTGCAGGCTGAATGACAGGTTTTGACCTATCGCGGAATGACTCGGCCCCCCATTTCGGTATGCGAACCCCCCTAGCGCAAAACCTTTCGATGTTCCCCAGCCCATCCTAATTGTGCGCTTCAAAACTTGGGATATAAATCCCCAGACTTCTGAGAGTTCTCAAGCCCACCTTTTTGTTGCTCGGGGTTTGGGGCGTCCTCAATAGGTCCCCTTTTAATTGCCACGCTGGTGTGAAAGGTCCCCCCCCCCGGCCCAGCTGGCCAACATCAGGGGCAAAAAAACCAACCGGTTTCTTTATACGCCGCCCAACCACCCCCCCGGCTTGGTTTGTGCTGATCCCACTGCCTATCAACAGGACCTCTTGAAAATGTTTTCCCCTTTCTTCCCCCTGTGACTATCAACAAGGGGTTTTGGGCAGTATGGGACTGGCATGCCAGTTCCGAGGGCCATTTGCCCCCTAGCAAACTCCACGGGTTCCAGTTCCTGTGTTTGTTCCTCCCAGCTGGTTTCACCACGGTGATCTGCCCTGGGGGCAACCAGTGAGAGGCAGGCGCAGCCGGCTCTTGTGTTTTTTAGAGGAGTGTTCTGCAGATTGACCATCGAGGACGGTGGCGTCCTAGCAATTGGGCTTAAGGTGTTTTTTTCTCCGGAGCCGCGGCGTCCCCTCAAAGCCCCCACCTGGAACCCTTTCCGAAAGAATATTTTCGCTCCAGTGGAGAGCCATCCCTCCCTTCGCGGATGCTTTCCACAGTTAGGATGGAGTGTGATAAGTTTTCTGACATGATGACGCCGTTCACTTTTGATTCGTCACAACTCGGATTCTGAAAACTGGCGTTTTTTTAGTTCTTCGGCCCCGGTTCCTGCATCATGGCCCGCTTCCCCAGTCGGAAGGGAATGCGCTGTTACAAGGTGATTCTGAGAGGCGATGCAGCTTTTTTTATATTGATCCCCCCACCGTTGGGAATACTGCGCGACACAACAGCTTTACCTCCCGGTCGTTCCCCATTCCCCCTCCGGTTGATGGGGATTGCACGTTGCGAGGGTTTTCACTGTGCAGATTTTCCGTTCTAAGTTGGCGTCACATTTGAGACCCTTCCATGGCTTGAACCGTCCTTATTTTCCTGGTCGGGCTCCCCCTCGCCTTTTAACATGGTTTTGTTTGGTTAACCCACCGTGGCATTTCTTCTTGAGCTTGTTCATTTTATCGTGGCCCCCGCCTACTCCGAACTTCCCCATTCTGTCTTTCGCGTTGTAAGGGTGGGAAAGCTGCCTGGTAGTATGTTTCCTTTTTTTTGGCGTCGTTTATTTTTTTTTTTTGAGGTCCCCCTCCCGCCCCTCTGAGGACGACAATCGGGACGCCAGTAAACCCGGCGCGGGCTCAGGAAGTTGTACGGACTATTCTTTTTTTTTGTTGACACCACAACCTGGCCGCCCTTGATGGATGTCCTTTTCTTCGATGCTGAACAAGCCCTTTTTGTTTGGATCTCTTCAACACGCTTCTATGCTTGAGGCCCGTTTGATCGCAATGTATCCAAAACATGGTCGACGCACGTCTTCGTTTTCCTTCCCCCGCCCCCGCCCAATGTGGTCCGCAAGGATTGCGTCTGGATTAAAAGTCTTGCAGCGGGCCGTTTTTGACAGTGATCTTCCCCCTCCGGAACCGCGGCCGCTCCTCCAGTTTTTTTCCTGTTGTTTTGAGCGAACCATCGTACAGAAAAAAACCGCGCACGACTCGGAAGAGAAGTGCGGGGAAGCAAGGTTTTGCCGACCGTTGCCCAGCGACATTCTGAGTGCCTTTAGACTTTCTTTGTTTCCGGGATTCCTTGTGGCAGTTGAATGATCGTTCTTGCACGTTCTCCCCCCTGATGGGGCAGTTGCACCAGCCCGGAGCCTTGCCGCCACCAGTTTTGGTGACTTGTTCAACTGACACGGCTCTTCGTCCCCCCCTCGGATAAAACAGTTTCCTGGGGTATCCCCTTGAGAACCCGTTCCGCCCCTAATTTCATTTTCAACCGGGTCTTCCGTACCAAGAAGTTAACAGCCCTGGAACAAGGGTTTCCTTGAATCTGCGTCTGGGTACTGCCTACACACGCTGCCTAGGTTTGCGGTCCATTACCCCAAGGGCTTCGTAATTCCAGTCACTTCAGGATTTTGGTGAATGGGCTACCCCCCGCTCTCTTCCCGATAACTTGAGCCCAATATCAACCGCACAGTCCCCCCTTGGTGCTTCGAAACGGCCTACTCCCCGGACTAGAAAATAGTTTGAGTTTCCACATACCCTTTAATCATCAGCGTCTTTGAGCAATGATATGAAATTTTCTCTTCTCATCCCTCCGTTATCATTTCCTTTTTCCGCTACCTTATGGAGACTCTGCGGGTTCCATCCTTTGAATTCGTCCGAGGATTTCAATTTGCGGCTCCATGTTCCGTCCATTTCAAGCGGCCTCCCCTTTCCTTTTAGTGAGATTTTGACACCTGTTTTTGCTTCTTAGCTGTTTCCCCTGCCCGCTGTTTTTTTTCTTCTTCTTTTACAGTCTTCCAGACCCCCTGTTGTCAGGGTGCGTTCAAACTCATCGGTTGGATTCAACTTCCGTTGATTCGCCTTTCCCCGGCTGGTCCTTTTCGTTTTCTTCCAAGCTGCTTACAGACAAATCAGGCTTGGGGGAAAGGGAACGACCTCCGAAGGAGGCATTTCCAACCATGATGAGAGGCAAACCCCACATCAACCCGCAGGCAGGACAGGGTTCTCTTCTATGGTCGTTAGTGTTCTCCTGGTGTGTGAGGGTTCGCTCCCTTGCCCCCTTTACTCTCCACGCCACTTGCCGTAAAAGCGATCCGAGCACCGGCCCCGCACTCACAACTCCCCCCCATCCCTCCGCACTTCTTCTCGGCTATCAGAACCACTTACCACCCGCATACCCCCGAGCCCCTCTCCCCCCTCCTCAAGCCTGAGCACCCCGGCCTCAGCACTCCGATACCATCTTCACACATGGTTGCCGTTACCGCACCCGAATTCACACTCGTTCACCCCCGCCCCCCTGTTGTATCTTCCGGCCCCTACTCCAATCTCATAACTTGCCCCGTGGCTCTGCCCCAATTTCGCCTCCTCGACACTACAAAGACAACTTTCCTGTAAAGGGGACGCCACGGAACAAAGCCTGAGTACAAAACAGTGGATTGGAAGAGGTGAGGCGGGTGGGTGCTGAATGGTGATTAGGGAGCGGGCCGGGATGCAGAGTGGACGAACAACCCCCTCCCTCCGTTCCCCACCACCGTCCCCTTTTTGTTTTTCACCCCGGGCCTGGCATGCCACACCCCCCCCTTTTGGGACACCCCCCTTTTTTTGTTGCCTGTTTTTTTTTCCCTGCGCAGTTTTGTCTTCCCATCCCCACCCCTTGCTTCGTCTCTCTTCGCCCCCCCTTTGTCTCCGCGTCGGGGCGGTCGAACCTTCCATATTCTTACGAGCGCTCGTTTGAGAAAACCACCCCCGCCATTTTGCATATCTTTTTTTTGTCTCTTTTTATTTTACCCGTGTCCCCCAGCTCACAGCCCTCTCCCTATTTTAGGCAGAAACCAAATTTGACCATTTCCTCAACCTGGCGTAGCAGATCTTTTCTCCCTGGGTTTCAAACTCAAGTTTACCTTCTCGCCCCGCCCTCAGGTCAGCGTCTGTATCTGATTAATGAGGACCCCTCCTTCGGGGCACATTCCCCTCTTTTCAATCATCGCAAGGTCGTGGCCGATGCGGTTTCTCACCTACGCAAGGCGGCTGCCCTCAACGGGTTTCCTTTTGTCCCATCTGGTCCGAGAGCCCTACCCGAAGATGCATCTTTTTCATGTCCTTCGCGGGGTTGGGTGGAAGCCTCGTGCTCATTTCCTTTCACTGGAAATTCTTTCCTCAGACACCGACCAATCGCCTCCCCGCTTTCTTCCCACTCGGATTGCCGGTCCAATTGGCTGTCCGAGTCTCTCCTCTCCACAGTGCTGATGAGCTAGGCCCCCCCTTCCAGAACTTGGCCATTCCTTCCTCCAGTTCTGTAGAGCTCAATCCTCCATGTTTCTCAAACTTCCTCGAGGTTCCAGTTTAAACTTTCCCACCCGCTTGCCTTAGTGATCCAACCTTTCCTCGCAAATTCTCTTAAAGATCCCCTCCATTCTTTTCTCGTCCCGCCAGAAGAGGTTTTTTTTTTTGTGTTGGTGATGCTTTAGGTAGTGCGCCCTGTCTCTTTGGCCTAAAACCTTCACTTCTTCCATTCTGTAATTCCCCGAGTTTCTTGATTTTAGGGGAACGCTTTTTTTCGTCGAATCGTGTTCAGTAAGGTTCTTGATGCCATAGCGCCCTTTCTTGCATCGATATCTTGAAATAAAGCCCCCCCCATTGGAACTTATGCGTCCGCGACAACGTGTATTGACGAAGCTTTAGGAGGCCATGCCCGCCTGCCAAGGCAAGTGCAGGTCCTGGGACGAGATCCCCCTCGGTATTACGAGCGTGAATTTTTGCTCCTGTGATTCTTTATGGGTCCCCTCAGTGTTTTAGTTCTCCCCCCGGCCTAGGATCTTTTTTGTCCTAGTGCGTGCGTTCAAGGTCGCTTGAGCGCGTCGCCGTCAGCGCCGGTCTTGCCCTCTGGTCTTCTGTGTGGTTGATCTACCATTTCCAGGTGAATGTCCGCTTCGACGGATCAGTCTGTGTCGACAGAAGAGAAGTCCCTCGGCCCACTCCAGTGCACAGTCCGCTCTTTTTCTTCCCCTCTTTCCTTAACTTCCCTCCTCCGTTCGTTATTGCCAGGGCTGCAATTATCTCTTCACTTCGGGGCCGTGCCCTGTCGCGAACTTGCAGAGTTCTGGTTGCCGAATGTCCTCGCTGTTTTTTTTCACACACTGTACAAGTTAACCCCTTTGCCGTGAGGTCTTACCTCCCTTGGGAGCTACTGTTGGTTACTTTCTGAGGCAACCCCTCGCGTCCCCCTTTTTTTTTCCCCCGAGTCAGACCTAGTTAGATGACGGCTTAAGCCTAGTTGCCACGAATACTGGAGTGTTTCTTTTCTCGGTCTATCTTCTTTGTTGATCCCGTTGCGGGGCCTTCATCCCCTTTGGCCGGCCTTATCCACTTCCCCATCTCTTCTGCGCGAAGCTCACCCATCCTCGGAATTCGCCAACCAACCCGCAATCCTGACCGACTCCCTCCATAGCCTCCCCCTTCTTTACAGCGCACAACTTTTCTCTCGTTCGCGTTCACTTTAACGTTCTTGGTCCGAACGTTAGTAGTATGCTTGACTATAATTCTACTTTTTTGTTGGCACTTTCTTCCATGTGCCGGTTCAAGACTTTCCTTGATTCGCACGACCGAGGACGTGCCATGTTTTCTCACACCCCTCTATATCCGCGCACTTCGGGGTCCAGTTTCGGGTAACTTTCTTGGCTTCCCCACTCATTCGCCGCGGCGGATGCGGCTCCCGGGAGCCTATGCCTCCCTCCTTTCAGTTCAAAGTGCAGTTTGAGGCGCAAATCGGAATGTTCTTTTTTTTTTAGTTTTCCATGGTTTGCGGGGGGTCCCCCCTGTTGCGTTTTCTCTCTTTCGACAATCACTGGAAATGATATATTAAATGCGCGCAAGCTCCCAACAGAGGAGACCTGCCCCTCTTTCTATTAGTTTTTTTTTTCCCCTTTTTTTTTCCCTGTGGCGACACTTTGGTTAATGAGCAATTAACAGCTGGTTTTATGTTTTTCTTTTGTTTTTTTTTTTTTTTTGTTTCCTCCTCATGGACGGCCTTTCATTTCCTTTGGTGCGCTGTCGCTGTAGGACGCTGCCTTTGTGCAGACAGATCCCCCCCCCCAAACCAAAAAGAGCTCCGTCCTCCGCAGTAATCATTTCCCTTTTTGTTTTTTTTGCCCCGATCCCTACCCACGCATCCTTGAGGAACGCTGCCTGTCAAGATACGTTTGCCATGCCGCAACCCCTTCGTATTCGCTTTTAACCGGTTCAGAAACGTTGTCAAGGAAGTTCGACCTTCCCGCATGATTCGCCAAGCCTGCCGAGTCGCGTCCAGTCTGCGGCCGTCCAGGGCCGCACGCTCCGTTAAAATTTTTTCCGAACTTCTTTCCTGTCTTTGGATCACACCCAAAAGAGTTTTTGCAGCGCGACCTACCCCAGAGATTTCGGTATGACTTCGTACGGTGCTTATGTCCTCAATTTTTCTTCTTTCTTTTTTTTTTCGTAGGAGGATATTGAGGACATAAGGCCACGTCAAGCGACCGCCTCCCGACTCGCGTTTATCTCCCGAGCAAGTGGCGTGGGGTCTCTCATTTCGACTTCACCCAATGACAACCTTCAATTTTTCAATTAGCCTTCTCCTGCTGCGCAGAGGGCTCAGGTTTTCTTCCCCTTTACGAATCATGCTCATTTTCTAGACCTTTTCACGAACGTTTTTGCTAACGGTTCGCAATCCTATGGTGGGCGGTGGCTACGTGAGCTGGACCCCTGCCAGCGAAGCCTTTTTCATTTGTTGGATCTGATACCCCCCCCCTTTACAATGTATTAGGAGGAGATTCGTTTTTCGCAGTGTGTTTCTGGTGGTATGATTCAACCCATTCAATCGGCCCGACGCGCCCCTAAGAACCCCTACGATGTAGGACTGGTCTCCCAATATCGGTCTGCCTCCGCCTGGTTTCATTAGTTCACCTTTCCCTTTCACCAAAGAAAGGACCAACCAACCATGACTAGACTAATAGTGCAGGTCCCCCGCGCTTTTGGGGCGCGTTGAGTCGACTTTTTTTTCCTACTTCTTAGTTTTTTATACGAGACGGCCCCCTCCCAACATTAGGTTGGGAACCCCCTCAAACAATTCCCCGAGAAAATACCTGAATTTTTTTGCCGTCACTGGCGCTTTTTCAACTGAGCTATGCGTTCTGAGCCCTTTTCTTCCCCCTCCAGAACCCCGCTGCGAAGTTGCAACACTTGACACTGAACCTGCCCCCTCCGGATAGTCGCGAATTCACTACGCTTCGTTTCTAGCATTGTGTCCCGTCCGCTTTGTTCTCATACGAATAAATTAAGTGACCCTCTTGCATGTCCGAAAAGTTTGCCACCCACGGAAATTCGCAATTTTACCCTATCGCTCGAACCACTCCGGCCACACACGCAATTGACACTCTTCAGGCCCCTACCTTTTTCTTTCTGTCATCGGGGCGTCTTGACTGCTAGGCTCCCCAGTAGATGGGCTTTTTGATCCAAGGCCCTTCCTCACGTCTTGATTAGCAGCTTCGCGGACCCTCGTTGGCTTGATCCCTGTTCTCTGCCAACGGCTCAATCCTAACGTAGCTCAAACAAACATACCCGTCCCCGAAGGAAAGCCCAACCGTTCCCGGTTTGTTTTGTTCATGCCAACCCTTTACGCTTAAAACGCTCTCTTCTGCCCTAAAGAGGTCTGGCACCCAATAGCCGGATTTTCCCACCCCAATCTTACTCGCTTCTGATGGTTGACCGCCCCTTGACCCACTCTGTAGTTAAAAACGGCTTCCGCCCCCCTCACCGTGGCACCCAAACCGGACCCTTTTTCTACTTTTTTCCCAACCAATAAGCGCCCCCGCGAGCTTCATTCACCGGCAACAGAAATATTCCTACCTCTCTCGCAGGGCAACTTCCAGATCGTTCAAGACTGCGATTCCCCCCCATTTGGGCCAATACATTTGATTCTAATTGACTGTGTCCCGCCCCGCGCCAACGTGAAGATTGGAAGCCCCCAGCTTTTGCCCCTGATTGGGTCATCCCTTCCTGCGAGTGTCGACCCTACTCGATAGCGACTTTCTCCCCCTCCTTTATTTTCATTCTCACCCCCCCCCCCCCTCACCAGTGGCACGCTCCCTCTTCCTTCAGACGAGCGCCACAATACCTTTTTACCTCAGCGACATAGACAACCTCGCTTCTACTCTCGAGGTTGAGCGAGTCCACAAAGATTTTAGTGCCCCCCCCTACGCATCCCCTCCGGCAACCCCTTCCCCCTCTCGCCTCTCCTGGGCGATCTTCACTCCACCTGCCACTGTCTTTTTTAATGTCAGAATCCCCCTCACCATCTTCTTGCAAGGAAGTTTCCTTTCCATCCCTCCTGTCCAAGTATGTTGCTTTCTTGCCCTCCCCTCGATGCAAGCATTCACCTAGGGTCATCAACGGACCTGAGGAACCGACCTTCAGTCCCTCTCTTCCCCCTGCACCCTCTGACCTCACTCTGTCACCTCTTTTTGTCCGTCTTCCGTGCCCCAAAAAGACCCTCTCGGACCCTTCCAAATCACACCCCCTCGCGACAACCCAACGATGTCCGAACTGACTTTTGTCTCGCTGACAGACACAAACGTTTGGCCACAGCATACACAGTCCACTTGATCACGAACTTTCGAAGCTGTTGGGACCCTTTTTTTTCACCGTTTTCAATCGCCCCTGTTCTACATTGTAATCTGCGCTTCTGCCTAAATGTAGCCTGCTGTCCAACTCTTTCTGAGACTTGACCATCGTCCATCATCAGCTATGTTGGATCGCTCTCTCGGACAGCCTCCCCTGGTCGGCAATCCGCCTTTTTCCCCTCCAGCTCTTCGGTTGTTCGTTGTTTTTGGTCTCAGAAGAACTTTCCCTGCGACGGAATTGACTCCTCGTGCGTACACCATTCCCAGAGCATTCAAAACCAAGGCCCTATTTGCTTCTTTCTCTCGATCCACGATTTCTGAAAATGCCAAAGCCCCCCGGTTCTCGGCATCTCCTTGCCTTAAGGGCCAACCCCTCTTCCACCTGAACAGTGCTCGGATTGGACAGCCTTTGAAATTCCGGGTGCCACCGAATCAGGGTCCTCATTAATCAGCGCAGCCTCTAAAGCTGTTTGAGGCGTCCTTGAAAAGCCCCCCAGTGAGTTGCCACCCCTGGTGAGAACACAACTCTCTCTGCCCGGAGCTTCCTGTCACTCCCCAATTTATGATTCAATTCTTTTTTTGCCCTGCGGGTCGCATAATTTTATAAAGCTCCCCACTCGCATGTGTCCTCTTTCCGAGTCGGTTTTTTTTTTTTTTCAGACCATCGCGGTCCCCTCTTGCATTTGCCCCGCAAGCCCGCCGCTTCCCATAACGGACAAGGTTTGCCATTCGACGAAGCGCGCGTCTTTCCTACGTTGGACCCCTAACGGGACCGTGTCCTCAATGTCCGCTTGCCTCAACCGCATCCCCCCAGCTCCCTATCGATCCGCAGCGTCTTTCTGAGTTGGCGAAATTGACCCCTCCCGACTTTCTCCCAAATGAGCACAGGAAAGATTATTTCCTGTCTCATCGTGGGCCAACACTCAATCCAAGTTGTGTGTTCGGATATACCACCCATTCCATTTTTCTACCCTTGCCCAATTGCTTGTTTGGGTCAACCCTTCTCCTCGGAATGCATGGAACCTTCTTCCTATCCCACCGAAATCGGACCTCTCGAGAACATCTTTCCATGTCCGAAAAGTTGACATTCCCGACCATCGGTGTGTGGGGTTAACCTTTCACTCCTATCCGCCCGCGCCCGTGCGCAATAGCATGTAACAGTTGATTTACAAGCGCTTAGTGCTTTAGATCGGTAACCGTTAGCCTGACGAGCCATGATTTTTTCACATTCCCCCTCTTTCTTAAAGCGCCGCAGCTGAGCTTAGACCACGGGTAGTTTACTGGGTTATTTTAACCGACTCCATCCGCAACGATTGTTCGATACTTTTCCCTATTTTTTCTTTCTCGCGGGCCGCTGCCACACTCGCTCCTCTTTTTCTACCGAACACTCTGACTTTTTTTTTTTCCTCTCACCCTACGCCAGCCTCATCCCCCCCGGTGCGTTTGACGTGCGGCGTATCACTTCTCCCCTCAAAGCAGCTTTTTTCCCACCGATATCTCTACCAATAGCAGTCCTCACGCACGCGAGGATCGCCCCGCCATTCGATTCTTGCAATGAAAAAGATCGACAGCCCACATCCCGTGCGTTCCATGCTTGAGCAAGACGGCTAGCTGCATGGGGGTTTTTTGCATCCATCGTCATAGCAAGT
>Ga0179593_1430715_pt1 | contig 12651 bp, 14 predicted proteins | sample CZODoug2_1_08_16_FD_185931 | JGI IMG/M metagenome (GOLD analysis project Ga0179593, IMG submission 185931) | Vadose zone soil fungal communities from Angelo Coast Range Reserve, California, USA - CZODoug2_1_08_16fungal (PacBio error correction) | ecosystem: Environmental > Terrestrial > Soil >... | reverse complement strand
TGGCGCTTACCCCGTTCCCTCTCTCGCCTGGGCTGCCGGGAGCCCCACTGCGTGTCCTACCTTATTTCCCCCAAAACCCTAGGACGAAACAAACTCCTCTCGCGGGTCAGTCCTCCACTCCTTTTCTCTGCCCACTTGCCGTGGGCCAGCAACACCTACTGGGTGCGTCCCTCCTTTTCAATTTGCAAGCTCCCCACTCTTTTGAAGTGTGTTACCTCTACCCGTTGCTCCCCTCTCCTTTCGCAGTACCTCCCTTTATTGGATTTTTTGATTATGTTTTTACAGCGATATTTGTCTGGATTCTTTTCCTCTCAACGTGCGTTCTAATGGTTTCCCTGCATGCTTTTCCTGTTTGGAACGAATTTGCGTCTCGCGCGCGATGCTGGTTCAACTGCTGACCCTTCCGATTTCTTTATATCTGTCTTTTTGTCCCTGAAGAGCTTCTCTTCCCGCCTGTTCCCCGAGGAACCGGCCCCGTGGTTTACGCTTCGCAGCCCTGGGTAAGGATTTAAGTGTTTATTCCCGAAATGGGGTTCTTTCTACGCTCTTTTTCGTGCCAGTCCACAAACCTCGCCATTCTCCCACCGTCTCGACAAATTCATCGCCCGATTGTTCCAAGATGAATGCCCGAGTGATGTTTTTGGGTCTCTTCTGAGTGGGCGCTTCTTTCTACTTCCTTTTCTGCATGACATCGGCGTCCGGTGGAAAGACTCGCCGCATTCTTCTTCGGTTGACGCCACCCTGCCATTTGGGTGCAATAGCGACCTAAGACCAGTGCGTCCACCTTTTTTCGCGGCGGCCTTAATGATGTAGCGAGAAGCGGCGGTCGCGTTCCCCCTGTTTCATTCTTTGAATCTTCCGTGAGGCCCACCCCCTGACTATCCCCCCTACCCATTTCCATCCGGGCTGAAACCTCCCGTCCGGCCCCCCCGTGTTCTCTATTCAGCATGACTTTTCATGATCGAACCAGCGGCTTCAGTGGTTGCAGGAGAGAGATAGCGGTTTATTTCCTTTCCCCTTTTTCCCCAGGTATGCTGTGAGAAGAAGTACCCTTTCCTCTCGGGACCAAGGTTTTTTTTTCTATTTTCGTCTGAACTTACTCTCCCCCTTTATTAAAGTCAGGAACAGTTCATGTTCCAACCCCCCTGCCCCCTCCAGTTCCTTGGGCCGCCTCGTACATTTGCCAAAGTCAGACCCGAAAATTTAGGAACCGGCCTGCCCGGCGAGTTTTCTTCCACGGCGTTCCTTTCCCCGCGCCGATGTCTGAAAACAAACCCGGCCTTTTTAGTGCCGCGACTTTTTTCGGTCTCTTTCTGTCGCGGAGGCCGTTATTGCTTTTTTCCGTCCGGTGCTTTTTTTACCCCCTCGTTTTCCTGCGCACCTCAAAGAAACTAGAATCGCCGGAGCAGGCAGTATCGTTTCCACAGAGGAAGACGCCCTTTCTGCTGTGCTCAGTCCCACTTTTTTTCTGACTTCTCTTTTTCCCCTGGGGCACTCGACGGCGATGACGAATCTAAATGGATCTTTCCTCCTTGCCCTCACCCTTCTTTGTGAGTAGCCATACTGGTTTGAATTGAGATTTCCATTACGCTGCTTTTTGTTCACCTTTTTCTTGCGGTTCCTTTTTCGGTCAAAGACTGTTTTCAGCAACGTAGAAGGGTTCCTTTTCCAGACCAGTTTGCCTCTCCTGGAGCGGCGAGGGCCTCTTCTTTTTCTGACCGCCTCCAGGTTCTGCTTTGCGGCGACACGACACTCTCACTCCCTCATTTTTGTTATTGAGATCGGATAGTTCGCCCGCAAGTTCAAATTTAGTGTCGTCGAATCTTTCCCTCTCCCCCCCCTCTTCGCTTTCCCGACTGTTCTTCACTCCCCCTTGCTTCGTTGTCTTGGCAACTCCTTCCGCAGTATTCCCGTTTACCCCCTTTGAGGTACCGGAATGAACTAAAACCAGAACCTTGACATTTCAAGTATGGCCTCCCACAATCTGCATTCTCCCCCTCGTCCCATGTTCCGATCGTTCGCCCTCTTCTTGCCCCAGTGGCCAACTCGCTCGCCCGCCGGTTTTCGACTACTTCCTTTCGATCCTTTCTCTTACTGACCTGTTGGAGCGTTTCCTCGAAGCTCGTTTTCTTTTTTTTCGACTTCTTTCTTTTTCCGAGGTTACCACCTTCTAAAGACCTACCACTTCCTCCCTTCAGGCGCGTCTTGTGGGTTTGACCCGAACGGGCCTGTCTTTTCTTTCCCCCTTCATCGGCGACTTTTGGTTCTATTCAGTCCGTTTGGACCCGTGGGCAGGCCGTTCCTCTTTTCCCCGTTGGCATTTGTTCATTCATCGGCGCCCCCTTTACGTGCTTGGCAATATTTTGTTTTGGAACGAAGTTCTGGTTTCCCGGGTGCTCCCCCCCCCCCGCCGTATAATTTCGCCCTCCCCCCTTTTTTTTCCCGCGCCTTCCACTTTTCTTTTTTCGTCTAACCTCATCCGTTCCCTCTTGGCGTTCATTCACAGACTTGCTTTTCCGCAAGTCTCGCTCCCTGCTCTTCTTTTTTGGCTTACTGAATTATTAAAGTGTCACATTTTTTTTTCTCCTTTTTCCAGCTTGGTATGAACCTTGTTTTTGTTGGTTTTGTTTTTTTTCTTTTGTTTTGGTTGGGGGTTTTTTTTTTTTTTTTTTTTCCTTTTTTGGGCCTAATCGGACACGTGGTTTTCCGCACGTTCGTCAACTCCGCTTCTAGCTCATATTGCTTCCGCTATTTTGCTTGGATCCACGTCGTCTCGTTTTTCTGAAACCCCTTTCCCCTCCGTTTTGTTCATCATACTCTTCTTCGGGCATAGGTCCTTCCCCCCAACGTGCCCCGCCATCTCATTTGAAGCTGCGTTCAGACCGAACAGGTCCCCTTCCCCGGGCCTTTCCTCGACCTCGACCTCTAGTCCTTCTTGCCCTAATGAGGTCTGTCTTGCTTTTCTGAGCTTTTAGCGCTCTTTTGTTTCCTGGGACATACTTAGCGACATTCTTCCCCCATTTTCACTCCTCTTAACTCCCCCGGATCTCTCCAGTTCCCCCCGGTTTTTTTTCTTTTGGAGCGCCTTCTCCCCGTTTCCTTGTCCAAAAAGCCTGCGCCACCTCGCGTTGTTTGAACCACTCATCTCTGCCTTCGCCGCTCGAGCTTTCCCCTCCCGTAAGCCATGCAGGAGCCATTCTCGCATCCTTTTGTTCTCCTCCCAGTAGGATAGCATGCCAATATAGAATTTCACCGTCCCACGTCCCGGAGTTTTTGAATGAATTCTTCCTTCCTTTACTTCTCCACGCATTCCCGCGACGGTTTGGAAGATTTCCCTTGTCCGATGAGATGTCCTCCACCTGTTATGTGATGTTTCCACCAGGCAGAGCATATTTGGTCGGACTTGGCCCGTTCTGGAGCGGTGGCTCTGCTCGGTAGGATGACGTTGTTTTTTTTTTGCCGCATTTTGTCTTTTCCCTCTTCTCCTTGGGCGTGCTCGTGTGACGGGCAGCCCCCCGAGGATTTGTCTTTCCTCTCCCCCCTCACGTCTTCTTTCTTTTCATACCCTATGTGGGTGTGGTATGAGAGGATTTCGTCTTCCATGGAAAGTCAACATTTGTCTTTCCCGTTCGATTTCCCCGCCCCCCCACTTTAGCCCCCAAATCTCTCTTCCGTTTCCAACCCCTCCCGTTGCATCACCCGATCGGGACCTGGGTCTTCCGGGATGCCCAATTTGGGCCATCCCCACGATTGTTTCGGCCCCTTTCCTTTAGGGCCAGTACCCCAGCCAAGCTCCTTTTTTTTCTCGGTGAATGCTTTTTATCAGTACCGTATTTGAGTTTTTTTCCAATAGCCTTCACCATCCATTTCGGGACTGGATGATGTTTTTCGCTTCTCTGGGTACTGGTACCTTTCCCTCCAAGCGGGATGTCTGTTTTCTGACTTTAGAAGCTCTTTGCCTGCGCCTGTCGGCCCTTTCTTCCTAGATCGTTAGTTCATTGTCCCCCTTGATGTCTTTTTTCCATTTTCGTCACCCCCCTTCGGTGTTTCTCGCCGTCTTTTTGAAATCCAGTTAATCGTTTTTTACGCCATGTCATGCCTCGACCGGCCCAGATGCGCTGTTTTCCGACGTTTTGTAGTATTCATGGAGGTAGTTTGTGACCAGGGGTCTTGATTGGCATACCGTCCTGTTTAAATCAGCGCACTGTCTACCAAAGCTCCGCCAATCCCCCTCCAGCCACTTTTCCTATTTTCGGCCGTGCATTTTCGTCGTTCGATTTTCGATTTATTTTCTGGTGCATTCTTTTTAACCCGGTGCTTTTGCATCCCCGTGGCCCGTTTGCAAATCCTCCTTATGCCGAAGCCACGGCTGCCGGCTACAAAAGTGGCCCCCCAATTGACGTTTTCTCTTTTTCCCCCTACTTCGAACCGTTCTACCCCCTCAGTCGCGGGCCCCGTAACTCTCTTCTCTCTCCTCGTGAGGTTTTCGAGTTTCTGTGCGTCCTCCCAGGGGGTGGCAGATCCTTTTTCTTTCCCCAAAACACAAACCCCCAATTTTTTTTTTTACCACAATTACCCAGGTTCTATCTTGCCGCTTTGCACCCTGCTTCCCCGTCCTTTACCCTGTTGAAATAGCCTGCCTATTTTCATGACCTTCCCACGCCGATATTGGGCTCTCACCCCCTTGAGTTTTCGTCGCGTGTTTCTTTTGCCTTGCCAAGCTGGCACGTTTCGAGGTTGCTGCCGTCCACCTTTCCCTTTCTCTTTTCCCCCACTTTCGGAGATGACGAGGTGAGAAACTTCCTCTTCCACCTGATAACTCTGACGTCATTGTTAACCCCCAACCGTACTTTTCCTCTTGGCGGGACCTACGTTTTCCCTTTTCCCCACGTTTCAGACGGCGCCCCCCTGCCGACCTTCTTGCTTCGCTTTGCGAAACGAGCGTCTCGCCCCCCAAAGAGAAAACGTTCCCCGCGTCGTCCTTTTTCCCTTGCTGACGAGGGATTCGTTTGATTTGTCCTTGTAATTTTTTCTGGGCACACCGCGCTTACCCCCTCTGCCCCCTCCAATTAAGCACCTCTCCTCCTCTTTACACACTCTCGATCCATTGGTAGTACTCCCACAGTTTTAAACAGATTGTTAGTTGGTTTCGGGATCCTTTCCCCCCCTTCCTCCTTCATTTTCACTCAGATCGGCTTTGTTACACTGGGGCAAGACGCTTTGCGCTTCCCGGGCTTTTCATGCGCTCCAGGAAGCAGTTTGAGTAGCCATACCCTTGTCCCCTGGCAGGTTTTCCGATTGTGCTACCTGTACCCTCTTTTGGAGGGTTCAAACCTGTTCTGCGGGACGGTGTTCGGCCCTCTGTTCCCCCCCGGCACCCTTTGCGCCCGGGTTTTTCACCTTTCACCCTTCCTCTCCCCTGGTATTCTTGTTTACATCCTGACCCATTACTGGTCTTTTGCTTGCGCGGAAACCACTCCCTTTCTCCTCCTCCGTGTTGTTTTTGATCTCTTTCTCGTACTGTCTCCGCCGCAAGAACCTATGAGCCCGTCTTCTTTCCTCTTGACCTCTATCCAGGAGGGCCGTTCTCTTCTTACGGCTTCGTTTTCCTTGTGTCCCCCCCGTTTTTTTTCCGAACCGTCCTCAGAACCCTGTGAACCTTTCAACGTGCTCATCGTCATGTCCCACTCCCAAGCGAAATGCCATTCTTACTCCACTTTTTTCTTTCGCCATCGGATGCGTCCTTCCGTCCTCTTGGCGTTTTTTTTCCCCCCACTTTCTCGGAACCTGACGTCACATCCGTTGTCACTTATCACCGCTACGCCTGCTCGTTGGACCTTAACTGAACATTGTTTTTTAGAGGTTAGTTTCCCGTGTTTTTTATTGTTCTTTTCTGTTATTGTTAACCTTCATGCCTACCCCTTACCAAAGCCCCCTTCCTCCCATTTCATGCCGGTCATCGATTTTTGCCTGGCCGCAAGTCTTTTTACTAGCCTATTTGTTTGGTGTTTGAATTTAGGATGTTTTCCGTCCACAAACTCGCTTGTCATGCATCTGTGCTCTGTTCGCCCTTTTTTATTTAGGTGTCCCACTGTACTGTCGTCCCCTAACCTTCGGACCGTGGATTGGTAATAAGTTTGTTTTGTACCCTGACTTTACTCTACTTTTTTTGGATGGCGTGCTACCCACCCTTTTGTTGTTCCCTGCCCTTTGTTCCTAGGGAACGTGTACTGCTTGCGCCTCGTCATTTTGGCGACTTTCAAACGCTCTTTCTAATAGCAAGATGCGCTCCAACTCGCTCGTGCTGGTGTGGTCTTAATCTTATCTTCTCTTCTAGAATTTTTTTCCGACCCCATGGTCTTTCTTTTTCAGCGAATCTTGTCTTACAGGGGTTTTTTTGGTGTTTTTTGTCTATTATCGGCACCACTCTGTGCGGCGCACATCCAGTCAATAGAACCTTTCCTCTTTCTCGTCCCTGGGACGGACAGGTGATTGTTCCCTTTTTTTTTGACTTGCCCCTTTAAGCCGTTTTCGGCCGCGCTTCTTTATCTCGCCTTTTGCACCTGTTGCCCTCCGATGGCAGATGCTCTGTAATGGACATTACCCTTCCATTCCCCGAGCAGAAACTTTCCGCAGAAGCGAAACATTTCCGCATCTTGATGCTCTGGTGTCTGTTTTTTTGGCGGCGACTGTTGTAGACGGCTATTGGTACCTGTGGCCAGCATAGTTAGACTTTTTTTTAGTTCCTATTACCTTACCCAAGGAGCGCTCCAGCGTAACATCGGTCCCGGTCCGTTGTTTATCTCTCCCTAGGACCGGTTATTTTTTGTAAACCAACAGCTCGTTACACCCTTTCTTACTTTTTTTTTTTTCGCCTTGATTTTCTCTCCATTTTTCTTCGCTGTCTCTCCCCCCTTTTCCCTCCCTCGTCCATGCAGGAGCCCTTCTCAAAGTCTCTTTTTTAGAATTTCTAGGGTATCTCCTCCCGGACAATATCGCTTCCACCTCCTCACGTATTTTGATCTATTTTTTCTCTCCCTACGTAAGATTCCCTCCCTTACTCGCCACTAGTTTGGTGTGCCTCTTGTAACTTTTCCGAAGAGATTTTGAATGTGGTGATGACGGCATGGGAGTCTTTTTTTTAGTATATGAAAGTTAGCTGGTGCTCTTTTTTCTTCCTCTTTTTGTTGACCGTCCCTTAGTATTTGTCCTCTTCTCCGTTTTCGTTTCCCTGTCCGCCAGGCTAGGGCTTCGTTCCTCGCCCTTACCTTTCAAGATTGGGTTGTTGTGAAGATTGATTGGCTCTTTCTTTTTATTTACTCGGTGGCTGCCGGGTCGGAGCCGCCTGGTCCCTCCCTACGTTCCTTCTTGCAACCCCTCCCCGGTCGGAAGACACTTTTCCCCACGTCTCCGCTACCCGTGGCCATTCTCAGAATTTTGATCAGACTGGTTCATCCCCCGACTGGTTGCGTTCCCCCTCTCCTTCGGTTTCCCCTTCCAGCCCCAACCCTGGAGTTTCCTTGTTGTCACCCCGTAACGTCGCTAGAAGCAGTATTTGCTTGGTGCCTGATGATTTTTGTCCGGACTTTTGTTCATTCGCCGATACCCCCTCTCCCTTCTTTTTGCGAATGCTCCTTAGATCTGTTCTCAAATGATAGCTAGAGGTTTTTTTCCAGCAGTTGTCTTTGGTTGGCACCCCTTTAACAACTTCTGTGATGGGTTCTAGACTGCTTGTCCCCCTATTCATCGAGTCGCGTATTCATGTGCGAGTCCCTTGACCGATTTGTTCGTTAGCTCCCCTGGTTCTTATCCCTTTCTGGTTTGTGCTTAACATTTTTCTTTTTTATGGAAGCCGGTCTTACGGTTGATTGCCCCATTCCCCCACCTCTCCTCTTACCACCTCTTAAGCCATCACTCCGTCCCTTCTGCATCTCAAGATTGACTTAGATATGTTTCCTCCTTTTATGCGTTGGTTGTTGGTCTCTTCCCTTTTTCCTAATGTCCCTCCTCCCCTCCTCTTCTGGCGCACTTGGTCACATGTCTCCCCCTCTGCCTCTACTACGTGGGAGAACAATCCAAATTTGAGGTTTCCTTCAGCTTCAGACTGGACCCAGGAGACACTCATCGGGCCGGTGGGTGGCCATACTCTCGCGCAGAAGAGTAGGTTCGCTCTCCTTTCCCTTTAAGCCCCCCCAAGTGTGTGATGAGGCCCCACACCGACGATTTCACGCACCATGGTCATCCCGCGAGACCCCCCTTAACCTTTCCCCCCCGGTGTGCGATTATTCCATCTAAGTCATGAAGCCTCCCCAGAACGAGCTACGTGACGCCCTCTTTTTGATTCGGGAAGTGTGGCCCCCCGCCTGGAATAGTCAATCCCTTTTGAAGTTTTTCTGTTGCGCCTCCCCTTCCGTTATGAGCTGGCACCCCACCTTTGGCGTAATGTTCATCTGGTGAGCCGCCGCTCCCCATGATCTTCGAATTCCCCCAAACGTATTGCATCCTTTCCTTCGGTTTCTGAAGGTTTTAACGCAGTCACGTCGCCCCCTGCCTACTTTGCCTGAAGGCGAGTTTGGTTGAAAATTCTTTTTTCCCTTCGTGTCCCCCCCCCGGAAGGGAAGAAAAAATGGCCCTTGAGTTGTGCCCGCGATGATCGTCTTTTCAGGTGTTTTTTGTTTTTTCTTTGTGTAGTGCTTGTAACGCGGCGATTGCTGTTTTTCTTTCCATGCCTTTGGTCCAATCCTCCCCCCCTCTGTACTCTAACCGTTGAGAAAGGTCCCAGTCTCGTCCACCGACTTTGTCTTTAGGCCCCCGTGACCTTTGCACCGTTTTCCTTCAGTCCCCTCCCGAGTCCTTTTTTCCTACATTTGGCTCTTTCCTCCTCCCCTTCCCTTCCGTTTTTTTTTTGAAAGGTTAGAGACCTTTCCTTTTTTTCTTTCGGTACCGACTATGATACGTTTGATGCAATGTTCTGATTTCTGTTCGGCAATTTTTTTTTACCGGCAATTCCGCCGGGTTGTTTCCACCCAGTCCGCTCATTTATGTTTGCGTTCCATCGTCGTACTTTCGTCGAACTGTTCGAGCTGGCTGCGCCACTTCCCTCTCCTTTCTCAATAATCATTTCCTTGGTTTGTTTCTGAGGTATAGTTGGATTTTTTTTCTGTTCGCGCCGTTCTCAAAATTCGGAGTCTTCTCGCCGCTGTTGCCCCCCTCTCCACCAGTTTCTCCCCTGCGACTTTTTTGGATTGCCCCCTGCTTCCCCCTTTTGCTGTAACCTCTTGTGTGAAACTTTCATTAGAAAGTTTACCCTTCCAACCGGAGCATCTAGTCACTCAAATTAACATGCCATTTCCCACTTTCTTGATACCTTTCGGTTTTCCCCTCGGCATGGCCTCCTTCTCATGCGTCTTGTCAACCCTTCTTCCCCCCCTCCCCCCCGCTCGTATAACTCCTTCAATGAATTTTGGATCCCGTCCTACGACATGGCGATCGTCATCTGTTTTGCAGATATACTTTTTCTTCTGCTTACCCCCCCCCCCCCCCCTTTTCTTATGAAGGTCCCTCCCAGGTTTTTTTTGATTATTTTTCTGAGTGTTTTTTCCTTTTTGTCCCTCATCGCTCCGCCCTAAAGTCTCCTCGTTCACCGCGTCCATAGTGCCCTTTACTCCACGGTTTTTTTCGAATAGAAAGAAGTGGTGGCGCTGACTCTCGTCCTCCCCCAATCGCGGGAGCGCTGTCGATGTTCTCTGGTTTCTCCTTTTGACAATGTAAGCGTTCCCCGAATTTCCCGTTGATTTCCAGTTGGGTTAGGTCACCCTTTTCCTTTCTTTCTTTTCTTCCCTGTTGATCGGCTTTATAAATTTGCTTCTCCATTTTTTTCTCCTCTTTTTTCCCGAAGCAGGAAAGGGAATTTAGGCGCACAGCGTTCCCTTTTTTTTAAAGTGACCCTTTTCTCCTTCTCCGCCTTTGCGTTTTTGTCTTTTCCTCCCTTATATTCTATCTCTCCCCTTTTTTTACTCCCTTTTTTCTCTTTCGAGAATAGGGTTTCCCAGTTGATGGGGTTTGGGGGCCTCCGGCCCCACGTCTTTCGCGGGCGCCCCTCCCACTCGAACCTCCGAGCTTCTTTCTCCTGGTCCTCCTTTCTTCTTGATATGTCGTCGTCAGTTTGATGCCTTGTTTCCAAGGCCGTTTCCTTCGCCTCGTCCTGCATCGCCTTTGCCAACCCTCCGATTATTGGCGTTTCCTCCCCCGGCCGCGCCCGAATCGCCGCGCCCTCTCACACTCGGCCCACCTGCGATGAGATTGGGTGCGTGATTTTTCGTGCCCGGTTGCGTCGGCTTGTTTGCCATCCCCCCTTTCCTCCCTTTTTCCTCTACCTGTCTCCCCTTTTCCACTATTCCCTGACCAGGCTGTCGAACAGCGTCCACCCCCGGTTTCCGGTCTCTGTTCACATGTTACGCCGACGCAGTATCCACTCCCCCTCCCGCCTATCACCCCCTACTTTTTCAGTTCCCAACTGCCTCGCCTGCTTGCCTCGATCTATCATTTCGACAGCCGACCAATTCCTTCTGCCCCCCCCCTTTATCCCCCATAGTTAGCTTTTCTATAGCAGGAGGTTTCGAAATGCCTTACCCATCACTCCCTGGAGGGTTTACTTTATTTCTTCGTGACTGGTTTCCACGTCCCGCTCCCCTCTTTGTTCTCTTGCTGCTACTTGCCCGAAGGAGAGTTGCCGCCACCAGGCGTTTTTCTTTTCCACGGAATGTTTTATCCCTGGCTGTTGCTTGCATGTTCGTCAGGTCTCCTTATTGTTTGCGCCCCAATTGTATTTCCATCTCCAGTTGGGCGGCTAGTACCTTTTTGCCTTTCTCTTTTCCCATTTTCCTCTCCAATTTTCTCTTTTCCTCCTCATTTGTTGTTTTCGTCTCTTGTTCTCTCAAATGCAAAAGCTCTAGCGGGGTCTTCCGTCTTTTCACCCCTGATCGTCAATACGATTGAGGCACAACCCTTCACGGATGACCCCGTCTTCTCATTTTTGCTGCCTTCCGTGCAGCTTGATCTCGCAACCTGCCCTTTTTTGTTCCCTCCCCACCGTCATGTGCGGCCTATACTTTTAAGTAAAGAATCCGTCCTCTGGACGTCGTTGAATCAGTACGTAGTTCGCCCCAAGAGCCGTTCACTACATTGAGGTCAACTTTCTTGCTTTTGAAGCGAATTCGTCTCTTCCCTTCCTTTCAATAGCTACCCTCTGCTGTGTTACTCCCTTTGCTCCTTTCCATGCTTCGCTCTGAGGGCGCCTCACTTCTCGAGGGTTACATTTGCTTCCCACTTCTATGATTTGTTCTCTCCAGTTTTTTTTTTAACTTTACGCGTCCCGTCCCCTCATTTTCTCACCGTGCCCTCTTTCCGCTGTCTCTACTGTTTCCTTCGACGAGGTTATGTGTTAGGTGTTCTTCCGCCTTTTTTAGGTTTTGCTAAACGCCCACTGTTCTCCCACTGCTTCAGTCCAGTGCATTCGTCCCAGTTGGAATTGACCGAGATGTCGGTTCGCCCTTCTCTTTTTCCCTGGCTCCGACCCATTGCCGTACCCATTCCTTCATGAATCGGCGGGCTTTGAAACTGGCGTGCCCGAAGACGATGCTGCGGAGACCCCCTTCCCATGTCCCAGCCTGACCTGCCCTCCTCCCCTTCTACCCCCCCACATGCGGCCGGACATAAGACTCTCCTCTCTCTGATTTGTTAGAGTTTTGTTGCTTTTTGCCCAAGTCTTGTTGCCTATCCGTTTGCCCCCACCCTGCCTCTTCATCCGTTCTCACCCGAGTCTCGCCCCCTTCCCTACCGTTCGGCAACCCTGGTTCTATTCTCCTTCTACTGTTTCAAGCCGAAAAAGCCATGAGCTTTCCAGTTTTCCTTGCTAGATGATGCCTCCTGCCAACGATGTGCAGGATGCTGTGCGCCGCACCCGTTTTCCATCCTGCGCTTTGACCCCCTTCTTTCTATGGCTACAGGTGATGCCTCCTTTCTACCGACCCAGTCTAATTGTTTTCCCCCCCGTATTGCCATCCCCGTTCTTCTATTGCGCCCAACCAGTTAGTCCTTCCCTCCCCTTCTGCCGACGGCCCGCACGCGTTATTTTTTCTCCCCTCTTCTTCAGACAAACGGCGCCTCCTAGAAAAACGGGCTTGTCGTCTTGCGATTGACGTTAGAGGAGTCCGGTGTAGTTCTTCCAGGCGGCATGTGATTCCCCCGTGCATCCGCCCCCCCAGTCCTCTCCCCCCCCGCTCTTCTCGAAACTGCGCTCCCCCTTGTCCCTGCTTCTGTTCCCCGTGACGAGACCATTTCGAGGCGGGATCAGGCACCGGCCTTTCACGTGACTGCTTTCGCGGTGCCCACATTTTTTTCCCCCCACGATCCGGCGTGGACGAATCTTCCCCCCTCGAGCGAAGGTAAATTGTGCTCTGCCACTCCCTTTCCCTTTTTTCTTTTGAGTGTTTTACAGACGAGATGTTTGCTGGTTTCACTTTCTTCTGGGCGGTACGGACCCGCCTTTCCAGCATGTTCTTGTTTCTTGTCCCAGTGCCCTCTCCTGGATGGCGGCGGCTTTCCCCCTGTGCGGAGCCGCCCCCTGTTCCTCGTTCCTTCGTAAAATCC
>Ga0179593_1409870_pt1 | contig 12651 bp, 13 predicted proteins | sample CZODoug2_1_08_16_FD_185931 | JGI IMG/M metagenome (GOLD analysis project Ga0179593, IMG submission 185931) | Vadose zone soil fungal communities from Angelo Coast Range Reserve, California, USA - CZODoug2_1_08_16fungal (PacBio error correction) | ecosystem: Environmental > Terrestrial > Soil >... | reverse complement strand
TGTTTGCAACGGTCCATGATTTTTGGCTATGCCTTTTTTCTCCACCGGCGCTCTGCTTTTAATCTCTACCTCTGAGGACCGCATTTTTCGCTTAGTCAGCAGTTGCGCTATCCACTAGAAGACTGTCTTCAGGCTAGGTATTCCTTCACGCGCTTCCCTGTCGATTCACCGGTCGTTGTCATGCTCGCTCCTTCCGTTTTCCATTCTCGCCGCGAGTCATCTGTGTTACAGTCACCAACATTTGCCCGAGGTTTTCCCTTTATACCCCCCCGAGTCTTTTTTTGAATTCCCAGTCCCATCCAAAAATGTCCCAGTTCCCCCTTCCCTGAATCCCACCCTCAGTCGCTTTACCCCGCCTAGTTACTCTGCTTCGCGGCGAACCAGTAGCTCGATCCCGATGGGCTTTGGCTTTAATCATTACGAGTTACTCTTTATGTTTTGATTTTCTTTTACAACCACCCACCTTTAAGATTTTTTGTCGCCTCTTTTTTTCCCTCTGTGTACAAAAGTTTTAGTGTGAACCTTCGGGAGTAATAAAACTTACGCAACTCTCGTTATGGTCTCCTATTTTCTTTCCTTACTTTCCCTAGCGCCTTTCTACCCCCAATACCCAGAAGGCTTTCCTAAGAGAAGGTTTGGTTTTCCTTGGATTTAAGAGACCCCAACTTCATGATCTTCCTCTTTCTCCTTGACCTACTTTTCCTCCCTCTCTCTACCCCTTTCTTCCTTGAATGAAAGTTGTACCACAGCTTTTTAGTGACCGCTACTGACCCCAGTGCCTCTGAGCATGTTTCCCCCCGGTCTACTGTTGCGCCCTTTTACCAAGGACTCTTTCGTACTTTCGCAATATGTGTTTCCTTTACCTTTCATACCCATTTTCCCTCTGACATATCCCCTAGTAGGGGCCCCCTTCCTTTTACCTAAAAAGGTTTATGCACGTTGAAAACGCACACCCCCTGTCAATCTTTTTTCTGATTGAGTAGGAGAAGAGGATGTCACAATACGTTTTGTTTATTTTGCTCGGTTAGTTCTTCGGATTGGTCCCCCCTGTCCTTTAGCCCTTTCCCTTATGTTAAATTATTCACCACCTCTTTTTATAGGGGGCTATATTGGGCCATGCGTCTGACGTTCCGTTGGATGTGGATTTTAAGTTATATATTGTGTTCTCGAATTAATTTACCGTCCACTTCTGCCCTGCTTTCCGGAAATTGTTTCCTTTCGTCCTCCCTCTCGTCTTCTTCTCGTTCCCCCCCTTTTGTCTTGTTTGAGATCCGGTGACTAACTCTGATAGTCTCCGGTTGGACACGCGGCCCCAGCAGAGCTCTTTGCTTCCTATTTTCCGTTCTTTTCATTGGATTTTTCCACCTCCTTTTAACCGGATTCGAGGCTGGCTTGGGAACCCCAATGGCACTCTTCCATGCTCTGCTCGGTCTTATGCCTTCCCCCTTCCGCCATCACAGCTCGTCTCCCCTCCCCCCTTCCCTGTAATAGTGTTGATGACCCGTCCTCATTGCTTTTCACCCCAGGATCCCCCCCCCCCTGGTCAACTAGGACGTTTGTTTGCATCCTGTTCGAATCCTGATCATCCCTGAAATTTTCGCTTTCCCTGGCTTCTCCATTCGAGCGCCGTCTTTTTTTTTTTGACACTTATGTTCAAGTTTATTTTTTTTAAGGGTCACAGCACACCCCTTACGAAGAATATTAAGAAAGACATCTGATGGCGGCCTCCCCGAACTCCAGGAGTTGTAGAAATTCTTTTCGTCCGTGATCTCTCTCGGTTCCTTAGCGGGCGTCCTCACCTCGACTTATGATCTGCCGTCCTGTACATTTTCTTTTTTTTCCAGTCCGTCTTTGTCCGCATTTATTTTTTCGTTCCCCTCAGTAGCTTCGCAAGTGAGTCCATGTTTTTTCCCTCTCGATGGTTGGACGTGCCGCTCCCCTTCTCTCGGGAACTTATACGTTTTCTGATATCTCTATTTCGTTATGGTAAGGTCCCTTAGTATACGTCCCCTCCCTCCACATAATTTCCCCACGACCTCCGTTCCTTTACCTCCTTTGTAAAATTCCCTCACACAATTTTTGGAGTTCATCTGGTTTTAATAATAACTTCGCCGGTGGCACCGGAAATTTTAAGATCTTTCAATCTTGCGCTTTCCTTATCTTGCTCCACTTGGTTTTCTCTTTTCTGTTAGAGTTCCAGGTTTTTGAAAGTCTGCGGTTGGAGGTTTCGAACAATACGACTTGCCATCTTCGATTGACTCGTTCGCTTCCTCTCTTCCAGGCCATCGATGTGCTTCGACCTGTCTCTTGTGTCGCCTAAACTAGTATGCAGTTTGGGTATGTCCCGCGTCCTGAACCCTGGGATCTTTTATCGAATTCATCTTTCGATTTTGATATTTTCTTTATTTATTTATTCGAATGTCCCTAGGCGTTCCCCTCCCCGGATCTCTCTTCTCCTCCTTCCTCCCCCTTTTTTTGTTGTCTTATTCTCCCCCTCTTCTCCTTACCCCTTTACCCATTTCATTCGGATGAACAGAACTGGAACCGACGGCCTGTTTCTCTGCACGGCCAAGATTCCCTTTATTCTTTCTCCCGTCTCGACCTTTTATATATTTTGCCCCACCTGACCAGGTCCGCTCCTTCTTTTCAGATGATGGCCTGCTTTGAATCGCAACTCGCCTCCCCGTGTGTCCCGGTGAAGGGGGAAATTCGACCCTTCCGGTCCCCGCGATTTACCCATTCGGTCCCTGCCCCTTTTACCTCTGAAGGTAGTTTGCACCCCCCACCCCTTGAGACAGTGTAACATTTCTTTGAACACCGGATTTATATTAGGGTCCGTTCCAAAAGGGTGTGATTTTCCTTACCGCTATTCAAGCCCCTGAGTCTTATGCCCTTCATTTCTCTGTTGATGCCCACTGTTCCTTCCCCCTTCCTCCCTCGCTGACGCGCTCTACCGCTAAACCCTCTTTGGTCTACGAGACTCTCTTTAGTCAGTCGAAACATAAGTTGTTGAACTCCCCTTCTTTTTCTTTTCCTTTGCTACCTCTTGTTTTCACCCCACCTGAATGTCCTTAATACTTGTTGTTCAACCCCGTCCCCCTGTCCTTTCAGTCATCTGGATTCACGGTGTCCGGTTGTGATTGCTTTCACTCGAGTTTCCGCGAATCGCTCTTAGTCAACTGATCTTACCTTTCTCTCGGCGCAGCAATTCCGTCCTTGTTCCTTTCACGTCTTCTTGAAGGTTCGCTTTTTCCCTTGACCCAGTGCTGGAAAGCCTCCCTGGTTTCGTTGTTCCAAAGTTCACAGCCAATACAACTTTGGCCGATAACTTTCGATCAAGTTATTTCGCTTCATTGCCAGATTTGATGATCGCATCCCTTTTCTCCTTCCCTCTCAGCAGCGGTCTTTCCTGTTTTTGTTCACTCCTTTGTTTAGGACAGGCTTCGGCAGTCCCGAAAGATATTTGCTTTTTACCTTTGGAATATCACTTTTCGGCTGACAGCAGCGGATTCGCGTTCCCCTTTCCCCCCCCTTCTTGTTTTTCCCCTTGTGCTCGTGAAATCCACTTGATTCCCCTAGTGAAGCACCCCCGACGGCTTTTTTTAGTGTCCGGCCTTTCTTTCTTAGTCAATAATCCTTTGTCACGCGATTCTCCAGTCCTTCTTTTCGCGGTTTTGAACCCCCATTTCTTGACTGCTTTCACAGGGAGTTTTTCACATTAAGACCACCTAAGCCCCCCACACCTCTCCTTCGCATGCCAGATGATGAGTCCACTTCGTCTCCAAGCCCTTTTTTGTACGCCTCCCTTCCAATTTGGCCCTTTCCTTTTTTGTCTCTTCCTCCTCGTGTATTGATATGACCCCTTGTTACACACCATTTCCCCCTCTTTTCCCTCTGTGGGGTCTTTTTCTGTTCTCTTCTCCCCTTTTCGTAAGTGAAGGGTGGTCTCTTCTTTTATTCTTTCTCATTTAGGTTTCCTTTCTTTCTTTTTTCTAGTTGCCCCCCCCCCCTACACAACCCCCTTAAGTTTCTAACGAGGCTTCTTTGAAAGGGAGCGTCTCCGCCTTCCTCTCGGAGATGTTTTGCGTTTCCTTCCGTTTTCACCGATCTCGGCTCTTGTGTTCTCCCGTTTCCTCCACCCTTATCCCAAACGTGGGACTAATCGAGGTCTTTACTAGTTGAAATCTCAACGATATGAAACCCCTCTTCCAGACCCTGACCCCCCCCTCAATCACTGCTCTCCCTCTCTGATTTTTTCCCTCTTGTTGTCCTTTCCTTCTGTTAGGTTTTCTTGACATCAATCCCTCCCCAGTAACATCGGTTAGTTTATTTTAATTCCGATTTCTTCACGTTTGCTTTAAAACAGGAGGAGCATATGTGCCTCATTCAAATCATGAGTTATGGTTTTGCCCCTCCCCTCAGCATTCCCAACTTATGGCAGTCAATTTTTCACTTCTTCCACCCCCTCGTTATAGGAGGCTGCGATTTTCGATCCAAGCATTCCTGACCTAGAGACCACCCTTCCCTTTCTTTTATTTCTTCTTCTCTTTCCGTATTTGATGACTGGTTGGTAGTTTCCGAAGTCCTGCGTTAAACGAGTTGCTTTTACATCCGGGCTGCCTTTTATTCCGTACAATTTTATGGTCTATTCAAAGTCAACCACAGATCTTCTCTGCCTTTCCCAACGTGCCCTTCTTTCCCATCCTGCGTAATCTACTAGCTCTTACACATGATTTTCGTTGTCTTGTTACGCGCGCGGAGATAATTCTCGCTCAGATGTCTCGTGTTTAGTAAGATCTTTTCCTCTCCTTTGACCCAACGTCACCATTATCCCAACTTCCTGGACTCTTAACTCTATATTTTCACCTCCTACCCCTAAGTGATTATGAGAGCTGGCAGCTCCAGTAGTCTTTGCCTTCTTTTTGTTCCCCTGCGAAGAGAGCGTCTATTTCCCCTACTACCTCAATTTAAAGCATTTCTTTCTCCGCTTGGTATCTCCCGGCCAGAGAGTCACCAATAGCTGTTGTTCTCATTCTCTTATCTTCACTCGCTTCCCATGTCTCTTTCCCCTTTTTTCATGCTCTCCGAATATTTTCTTTTTCCCATTTTCTTAGCTCCAGTCTTGTAAGTTATGCCGTAACCCAAAATGCGTCATCATGTTAACTTTCATCCAAGGCGCGTTCGTTAATTCCTCATTTCTCCTAACACTGCAGGTCACCCCCCTACCTGACTCCTCCCTACCCTCGTCCAGTTATTTCCCTGCGTAGCCCCTCGTGGATTTGTTATCTCTTCTCCCACTTTTTATGCTTAAACGTAGGTCTTGGTGGATTAACCCCCTAAGTCTCCCCTTGAGTGCATCTGGATGACCTTTTTGTCCCCCCCCCCCCCTCTCCGCATATTTTCTTTTGTTACATTAAGTGTTCTCTGCTGCTTTCTTGTTTTTACAAAAACCGGTCTCAGCTCGAAATATTGAATTCAATGCTCACCTTTTTGGCGCTAAAGTTAGCGTTCCATTTCCTCCGCACTTCAATTTTTTTCTTTCATACCCCACATGATATCCCCCAACCAATACTTAGATTAAGTAAGGTTAGTAGTGCGGTGTCAATGCTTTCCATATCACAACGTTTTTTTCTTCTTCATCTTCCCTCCCTTTCTCTTTGACTACCATCACTCTCCAACATTCCGTTAAATCTGAACTGCCACCCCCACTCAAAGAGGTGACCTTTTCTACCAAATCTTCATTCCAGCGAGCATTTTCGTCGCGTCGCCCCCCTTTTTCCCCCTCCTCCTTTCTCTCTCTGAAGACATCTTTCTTTCAACTCGTCAGCCCTTTAACAGGAAGGAACGGTACTTTTTTTTCCTCATTCACCGGTTCTGTGTCCCCCCCCCCTACTCCCGTTAGCGGTCACCCGAAATCACACAAGTGTCAATGTGAATTAGTCTGTGTTGTGAACTCCGAGCTGTGATAGACCTCGAGTTAGTATGACAGGTCGAACATTTTGGTGCCACACTTCCCCTTTAAATTCCTGAAGCGGTAGTGTTATCGATGGTGACTCATTCCTATTCAGTGGCATTGTTCTTGTTTCTCTCTTTTCGAGAATTAAGTTCCCCTTTCCCTTCTGTCTTCCTTCAGCCCTTTTTTTCAGTCTCCCTTCTCTCTTGGATTGCTGCGATTTCCCAGATGCGTAGGAGTGAGGTCTTTTCCCTAAGGCTTGTTTATTTACGAGCCTTGCGACCTCTCCCCCTCTCTTCTTTCTTTTTGCGTCTCCTTTGCATACTGATGTATCCCTTTTGATTCTTACTTCTTACATTTTCATCGGGCTAGCTGGGTCCTTTACCGTTGAATCTCTAATCCCTGATGGTTTATGCTCCAGGACCTTCTCCAGCCTTCCCCACCTTTCCATATCTTGTCCGTGGTCTTCCCGGTTCAGCTGTACTCCACCAAGCTTGTAACAACCTCCTGCCAATCGAGCGTTTTGATGAGCTCTCACATAGGCATATGCTCGCTACTTTCTTTCTCCATTTCCCTTCTCTTTTCTTGGTTTCTCCTTCTGACTTTTAATGCCTCCCCCTTTCTTCTCCCATGTCCGCGACCATTCCCCAAATAGAAAAACTCCCCGTAAAGACTCTGTTCCCTAACGCCCTTTATTCTTCCGGCACTACATCCCGTTGAAGGTCTTTCAATTTATAGGTTGGCGGGCTGCCCTCTTTTATCTTCCCCATCGCTTATCTGAGAATCTAGGCCCGTTGATGTATGCCAGGACATGGGCCCCTCTCTTGCTTAGAATTTATCATTGGTCCCCCCACCATCTTGTTTTTACGTTTCTACCCTTTTCGCAGTGTTTGCTAATGGGTCCGTGCAGAGCCATCCCTTAAATTTCTGTCTGCCCCTTTTCCCCATATCCCACTTCGCACTGTGCCACGTAGAGCCCGCCATCCTTTGCTTTACCCTTTCAACCGGTTTGCCCGAGACGAAATAACTCTTGACCATCTCTTAAATGTCACCTAACAACCTTTGAAAGGGTCCCCTCCCATTTTTTCTAATATACGTGGAACACCTCCCTTTTTTGGCCCCCCTGGTACATTTCCCTTCCATCCGGTTAGCTTTTTTCATACTTGTTGAAGGCCGGCCCTTTCGATAAGTTCGTTATAGTTACTCTTTTCGTTTACCCGCTCTGTGTCTTCTTTCGAAACTCTTTTCACACGCAATCTGAATTTTACGATTTTTTTAGGCGAAGAAGTCTCTAGTGCCGTCCTATGAACTACGTCGTTTATGGCTCTTTTTGTTGGAACATATGATACGGTCCATATTGTGACATGTGCCCAAGAATCAGAGGTCTTTTATTCCGCGGCAGACACTTTTTTTGTTAACTTCGATAGTCAGTCTTTAATCCGATGGATACCCTTTTCCCGTCTGTCTTCTCCTGCTATTTATCTCTTTTTCTATTCACAGGCTTTTTTTTTCTCTAGATCCCCTTCTCCGTATTTTCCCCTTACATACGGATTCCAGGCACGTCCTTTCCGCCGGTCGTGAGAAAGAGTTCGTCTCTTCTCCCCCATCCTTTTTTCAACCGCTCTATTCTAGACACCCCACACCCCCTCCAGTTCGTTCCTCCCCCAGGTTCTCCAGATGAGGGCCTTGATATTAATCTCGCTCTGCCCCCAACCTCGACGAAATGAATCCATTTTTTTTTGGGTTCACCTCGTCCCTCTTTAATCCGCCCGCATTCCCGTCTCCCCCTCCCCCGGTTTCAGTTTCTCAATCCCTCCCCGTCTGCCACTAGATGAGCCATTCGTGTTGCACTATTTTTCCAATGTATACTTCAAAATGTTGCGTGAGTGACCTTACCTTTTCTTCAGCTCCCCTTTATTATGCCCTAATCCGATTGTCTGCCTTATATAGGAGATAGATTCTCCCAACTCTGTGACCGTTTACCCTCAAACTGCTGCCTCAACCTATTTATCTCCTCTTTTTAGGAGTGAATTAACTAGAACCATCTTCGGACGATTACAGCCCTACCCTATTTCCATTTCTCCGCCTGTTAGTGGAGTTTGTATCCACACCGCTACCCAAAGAAGAACTACCTGATAAGCCCAAGCTTTGGCAAAGCCATGTACTAATATAAACTTCCCCCCTCTGCGGGAGGCTCTCCTCTCACGCTAGTTCGCTGAGACCTCTTACTTGCAACTATTCTGCCCCCCTTCCGTGCTCCTATGCGTTCTTTTTTTCCCCTTAGCCCAATATGGACTTGTTAGTCTGCGGTCTGATAACCACGCTATTTGTCAAACAGAAGACGGATTCCTTTTAGAGTACAAAAACCAAATCCTGGCTTCTCCGATTCTTCGAGCATCTCTCTCTCATTTCAGAGGGATTTAGACCCTCAGTTTACTCCCCTCCGCCCTGAAACCGTCCTCTTATTTCGTTTTTTCCGATGAGGTGTTATTAAAGTTTCTTCCCGGTTCACTTCCCCTTGTCCAGAATTTTTTTTCTGGAGGCGAGGGATTACTGATCACCCTTTTTCGGAATAACCCCCAGCAGAGGCTTCGTAGATTACACCATTTTTCCCAGCCTCAGGCCGCTCTTTGACCGTCTTTCCCATCCTGTACACAATAAGGTTTCTACTTCCACTGCTGATGAAAAGCCCGCTCTTTCTTGCATTTGCTACGGATTTCAGACTTTAGTTCCCGTGCTTTCCTCCGACGAATTTTTCATGAGACAATCCCTATAGCTGAGATTTTAAACCACACTTTCTTCCTTCCTTGGGCTAGGGTTACGTTTGTTTACCCCTATTCGCACCTATATAAAGGCCTATCCCGAGCATGGACCATTGCTTCTTTCCCACTTTATCCACATCACTCTTTTTTTCTCATTACTTTGCAACGGCACGGCGCCACGTATGTCCATCCCCTCCTTCCCTCATCCCTCTTCCCATATTCTTTTGAGTTAAACACCACCCCCTCTAGATTTCCCAAGATTGCGTTGTGGATTTAGTTTACGGCTACCTGTAATGTGTTTTTTGTTCACATCGTTTTCAGATCTTGTATATTTCATGTCCCTTTTTTGGGCTCTTGCTCTGGGTGCAAAAGACCCCCCCCATCCCTGCTTTTACAACCATTCGTTGAAACTTTCCGCTCTTCTCCGAACCGCATCCGCCTTCCTGACGATGGCGTTTGTACGTTTCTGTCGTTTGCGTTTTCATGTCATTTTTCATTTCAAAATACATTTGCTTCATATTTTTTTTCCTCTTCATTAGTAGTCCCTTCTCGATTTGCCGATAATGAACACCAACGTTTTTTTTTGCTTCACGACCAAACAAAACTTGATCTAAATCTCCATTCTGCTTGACATATCTTTTTGGTATATGCCTAGTTCCCGTGCTCTTCGGATATTTTTTGCCCTGACTTAAACCCCACCCTAGTCTTTTGGTTTTTCCTATTTCTCATTCCCATCTTCGAGCCTCCTTTCCCTTTCAACCCAGTCTGAGACCCATCTGTGAGTCTCTTGACAATAAGAGCGGCAGGTGGTTTTCCCCCCAGCATCCCCTATGCAACCTTCCTGGCAGTCACTCGTAACTTCTTTACAGCAAAAATCCGTATCGGAGGGCTAGAGCTGGTTTTTTCAGATACCATTTCGAATCTTTGGTGACAACACTTCGTTTTTGGATTTTCCTTTGAGGGTCCCTCTTTCATTTCTGCCGCTTTCGTGTACACTGCGCTGGTAGATTCACGTTCGTGTCTCTCCCGGTCCACATGATGACCCTATATCGCCTTCACTGGCCCCCAAAACTCAATCTGTGTTTTACCCCCCGAGTTAATGCGCCAGTGAGAGATGTTTAAACCCTCTCTCTAACTGCTTGGCCTTTTTTTCTGTTTGCCGTCTTACAGTACAAGCCCTGTTGAAGTCATGTTCTTCTTTTTTTGCTTGATGCTTGTGTCAAAACTTTCACAAATACGCTGCCACTATTATATTACTCCTCCCCTCCCCCTGTTTTTGTTTGTTTTGCTGAGCTCTGGCAGCTTTTGTGAAGGTTGGAGTTGATTTTGTTTTAACGGAGCGCACCTATCGGCCTGCTACAATTTTCCCCCCTTAATGGTTTTCATTCTATCTCCCATCTTCTTCCACTCCTCACAGTGTTTATAGGATCGTCTCATTAAAGATGTACCCATTTTTCTTCCTTAATTCGTTTTGTCTATTGTAGTTTTTCAACATTTTTCGACTCTTATGTAGCTTCTTGTCCAGTTCTCCACCAGGATAAGAGTTTTAGGGTAACCGCGCGTTATTTTTTTGCAGCGCACTTTTGTCTCCAAATTTTAATTCTACATTGGAAATCCCGATCCGGTCGTCCCACTCATAGTTAATGCTTTGCGCGAACCCCCAGCTCCAATCCGGATACGATGTTGGTTCTTTTTTACCCATTTCCAGATCCCTTCCCTCTTCTCATGCTTTTTTTTTTTTTCGGGACACCTTTCCCTCCTGTCGAAATTACTGATCTGCTGCTCTTGAATGTGATTCACACGTTCTCTCGCACTATTGCAGTACCATATGACTCACAAGCCCCTGTTTTGTAGCTAATAGTTGGTTTTTAATTAGATCCGTAGGAGTAACTTGCTATCCTCTCCCCCCCACTAATCCCCCCTTAGTCCAGCCACCGCTCTTGGCAGTTGATTTTTTCACGTGCTGAACTTACCCCCGTTGTTTCCCCTTCTTTTTACCTCATAACTTTCCTACTTAGCTCGAAGTAATGTAATGTATTACCTATATTTCCTTTTTGAAAGGACTCACCGTATAGTTTTCCTCCACCTTTCCTTCCCCCCATGCCCTTTCTCAGTCATTGCAATGGTAGTGTCTTACCCCTTCCGCACTGACCAGCTAAGTTCCTCTTTTTTATTCTTCATCCCTACCTGCTCTTATCTTTGTCCCAACTAGGGCCCAGCATACAAAGGGTCACTCAGTTGACATCTTCCCCCTCTTCTGTGCCCCTCCCCTTCTAAACTTTTTCTCACTGGAAAAAGGCCTCCACAGGAATATTTTTGTCTTCTGAGGGTTTGTGTATCCCCCAACCTCATTTCTTAGCTCTCTTCTTTTTCAGTATCCCATCGACGCGTCGTTCCTTGCTTGTACTCGACAAGTTATGTCTCATCGGGGTTCCACCTCTGTTTCGTGAAGGTCCGCGTTTTCTTTTGGTTTACTGTGTCCCGTTTTGACTTAATTTGCCCTTCCCGATTGGCCTCCTGCCATTCAGACCCGTTTTGTCCTCTTTTGTTCAGACGGAGTGTGATGACCAATTCGGCTTCGTATGAGCTGTTGCCTCCAGGTCTGACTAGTCCCCTATACCTTTTAGAACCCGCGCAGTCCAGAGTATTTTTTAGTAAAGCCATTTTCAATCTACATCGATGGATCAAATTTTTTTCTTTTCCTTCGCACCCGCTCCACGAAGCATTTAATGGATTTGGTTCCGACCCAGTGAAAACTTCTCTCTGATGGGCTTTATGCCTGTCACCCCGTACATATCTTCCCCAGCTATCCAACAATACACAGTTCCCCTTCTTCCGAATTTGATTGAAACATTTCAGCCTGTTTCTCCACACGCGTCCCCCACAAAACTCCCCCCTTCCTCGGCGTGTTCTTGCGTTACTCCCTTAACGGTTTTTCAAACACTCGAATCGCTCTAACTTAAGGTTTTGTACTGCCGTTGCCGCTGATTTTTTCTCGTCTTTGGAACTTCAGCTTGCTGATTTCTTAGTGAAATGCAATGTCGCGGCTTAACTTCTACAATTATGAACGGTTTGCTCCCAAGCCTTTTGAATTTCCGGTCGTCCCTTTCCATGGGCGAAACTAGGTTTCCTTGTTGCTACTTCATCTATATAGAGAACTGCTTGAGTGGCGCCCCCCGGTCCCCTATTGATCTGTTTTTGACCATGGGCTTTCCTTGCTCTTTCCCTGTTTGACCACCTCTTTTCTGCCCAGTTGCTCCGGTGATTTTCCCCTCGCTATGGGTCGACGTTCCGCTACTAATCTCTTAATCTGGATCTTCCGTTGCTCAGAGCGCGGTCGCTCTTTTCGGATGCCGAGTCTTGATCCCCTTTACTCTTCCTACCGATTTCCTTTTGCCTTTCATAGCTGTCACTGTCCCCCCAACAAAGTTTTGGACGTTCCTCGGTTCAACTGTTCCCAAGACGACTAAATTTTCGTTCAATCGGGGCCTTCATCTTCCCCTTTTTGCTTTTAGCTCTTGTTTTCGCGCTTGTCGTTTCCGAGGATTTTACGGATTTTCTCCCTTACCGCCCTCCATTTGACATTCGTCAGTTTTGCCACATCTTTTTACTTTTTGCCCCGTCCCTTTCTTTGTCTCTCCCTCTGATTCCCTTTTGACTTCATTCGAGAAGACTTGTGAGCTGCTTCGCGCGTCGATGTTCGCTTTTTATCTCATGGCAATTGCCAGTAAGGGCGTTTGATCTCTTCCTCTCCTCCTTTGAGAGCTGACGTCCTTACCTTCCCCCCCCGATGTCCCTCCCTCGCCGCCCTCGACGTGAGTTCTCTTGCTCCGCTGTGCTTCCCCTTACAACGTCATCTTTTGCCACACCAACTTCAAGCCCGCGTTCAGCTTTTCCTGTTTTCCTCTCACCTCACACCCTCCCAATGCCCAGATT
>Ga0179593_1420364_pt1 | contig 12652 bp, 15 predicted proteins | sample CZODoug2_1_08_16_FD_185931 | JGI IMG/M metagenome (GOLD analysis project Ga0179593, IMG submission 185931) | Vadose zone soil fungal communities from Angelo Coast Range Reserve, California, USA - CZODoug2_1_08_16fungal (PacBio error correction) | ecosystem: Environmental > Terrestrial > Soil >... | reverse complement strand
TTCCTTCTTTTTCATGGTGGCGTTGGGCTCAGGGAGCCTGGTGATGGGCTCCCTTTTCCACAGACCGTTCCCGTTTTTCGCGGGGCCGTTCCCGGCGGTGAGAAAGGCGATGGACCCCTCGCAGGACGGGTTCTTTCCCCATTTCCCTTTGACCCCCAAGGCCTTGGATTTTTTTTTCGGGGTTACATCCGTTTGTTTCCTGGAGCTGATCGCGTCTGTGTCCTTTCACCCGGATGTTGAGTACCCCCCTTTTCCGCTCCGGTAAGGACATCTTTTTTTCCGGTTTGCCACTGCCCCAACCTCCCCCTCTCTCCCGAGTCGGTCTGTGATTTTTGGGCGGCCTATGGTTTTCCACCCCAACTAGCTTTTTCCCCCTCGGAATATTCACCACAGAGTTTCCCCCCCTGATTGTCAGCACCGACCCTACCACCTCCCCCGTCGTGACAACTTGATGTTTTCCAATTCGTCCACTCTCTGTCTTATATTTTTTCCCTATGTGCAACCCCCGCTATTTTGATTCCCATTCATTTTCTTTGCCCGGCCCTTTACAGCTGCTCCTCGTCTAGTAACGTGTCAGGCGGGTTGTACGTTCCCCATCTGTCCTTAGGAAGCGTCAATAGTAATACGTAGGGAGTTACCCCACCAAAACAAAGTTAAGAGTTTTTGGCCACGACCCTCACAGCCCTTGCTCCACACGCTTGACCCTGCACCCAGTCGTTATGTTTCGTTGTGATTGGTAATTAATAAAGCAACCCACCCCAGCACCCGTCCACCCTCTTTTTACATCGCACGGTTCCGCTTTTCCCGTCATTGGCGGGCTGTTGACACCACCAGACCTTCTACCTGCGCCATCAGTCTCGCCACCCAGACGTGAACTTTCGGGTTCTGTCCTTTTGCATAGTTCCCCCTTGTTTCCGCCGGCCCGACGGTGCACGACTGTCCCCTCCCAAGGTTCCCCCTGGTTAGGCAATCACTCTTTCCCTGTTCCCCCTCCGCTCGCGCTGTTCCCCCAACCGCCTGGCTTGATCCCCCCCGTCCACCCCAGGCTGCGCCCCGGTGTTACACTTTTTCCAGGTGTACACGGTGGACCGTCCCCCGGCCCCTTTCGCGTGAGCACCCCTGCTTGTCCCTCTGTTTCGATCGAGATGGCCGTGTTCGCGGCCATGCCTTGCCGTTCGTCCGGGGTCTTTTTCTCCAACCCGTTTCACTGCTTCGTTCCCCTTTGTGGGGGGAAGTGAGCTTTGTTGCGTGATTGCTCGTCCTCCTCCTTGGGGACGAGGTTAGCGTTTCGCACTCCCCCCCACAGCGTGGTCTCTTTGCCGCCGCCGGGGGCTTTTTTTTAGAGGTTTGGCTGCGCGTGACGGTTTTCGATTGCTAAATCCTCACGACTGCTTTCCTCCGGTTCTTCCCTGTGGACACCTCGGTACCCTCCCCTCCCTACGCCCCCAGGGGCCCCCTCCCTCCGTAGGTTTTTTTAGCATCCCCGGGAAGCCGCAGGACTTCAAGCGCCTGGATCAGGTGATTCCCCCTGACCCCCATCGGAAACCCCCGCACTTCTTCCCACCCCTCCTTGTTGATTGCAACTTTTAGTTAAAGGAAGGAAGATGGTGTATTCTTTTCCCCAAATCCTTACCATCCTGCTGGTCGGCATGATACGTAGGAAGTTGGTGTTTTTTTGCCAAGACTGTCAATGATCTTCACCCCCCCTTCCCATCCCCCCTTCTCGACTTCCTAGTCCCCTTCAGTGGTATAACTTTCCCTAATCCCTAATGTGTCGGTAGCGCTGAAGTCTTCTTTTCTCACAAACAGCCGGCGGGTGTCTTTCTACCCCGATAGTTCAGGTTTGACCCGGCCCCTGTAACTGGCCCTTTTGGGTAGCGGAAGGCTTTGAAGGTCTGTTTTCTTGAAGCGATGTTCCCAGCCGCTATATCTCGGGGGGTCTCGTGCCCCCCCCCGACTCGCCGTTCTGTCGCCTTCACAGCTCTTCCCCTTGCCCTGTCTTCGGGGTTTTTCCGGCTTTGCCGGCTTCTTCCTGGTCCGTTCGACTTCTCCCTTTTCTTGTCGTTTACTTTTTTCGTTCATCCTTTTGGCTGCCGCTCCGACCACCGGTCCCGTTTTTCTTGATCTTGCATTTGCTGCATTTCCTCCCTGCGTGGCCGTTTTTTGATTTCTCTTTTTTGGTGGGGGTTTTGTGGGTTAGTGGCGCGGATTGTACAGCCGATACCTGTTTTTTGTTTGCGCGTTCCCCTTCCCCTCAGTTTTTTGCGTCCCGTTCGTCCCTTTCCGTTTTTCCCCCACTCTCGTTGGTTCGGCCCCTGTTCCCCCCCTTTTTTTACCCCCCCCCCGGTGTGTCGTGACTGCGACGCGCCGCGGCGCCCTTGAAGTCCGAGATCAGCCGTTTTTTTTTTTAGCTAGTCTTGTCCGCCTCCTGACTCGGCCCCTGGATTTCTTGCTTTCGTCGGTCCCCGGCCTTTGCACCGTTTTCCTTTTGGTGTTCGCGTTTTTTCCTCGCGCTTGGCTCTCGGGTTTTTTGACGGTCTGTGCGTCTTGGTCCGCCCCCACTGCTATTCCCCCGTCGTCTTTTACCAACCCGTTCGTCTTGGTTCCCCCTTCGTTAAGACGTAGGGTCCTTCGGTCATTTTTGTTTTGCTGAAGTATTAGTGAATGGTTCAGGTGAGTTCACTTTGCCGGTTTGTGCTACCTCGTTTGATTTGGGGTGTAGGCGGCCGGTTTTGGTTTGGTCGTATCGACTGTGTGGCCCAGCAGTGACGGCCGCGGTTTTTGCTTCCCAGAGCAAATTTTTTCCCCTTGTGGTGATTAGTGACCCCCCCATGGTCCCCCTACTCCCCTCCCGACAGGACCGTGAAGGTCCACCTCTGGTCCGGCCCCCGTCAAAACACCGTTCTTCAGGCCGGTCCTTTTTTTATTTTTTCCACAGGGTTCGAGACCCCCTTTTTGTCTTCAGGCTTCCCCGGAGGCCCCATCACCCGGTGCCTGGATGGTGCTCTCCCCTCCCGTTTTGTTTTTTTTTTAGATGATTCCCTCTACTCCGCTGTTTTTTTTTTTTTTTTCACCGCCCTCCTCTTGCCGGCTCCCCGTACGCTGCCTTTTTCGGTTCCCGGAGGGACGACGGTCTTGGCCCTCTTGGCTCCTGGGTGGTCCTCTTTGTTCTTCATCTGTTCTTCGGCGTTGCAGTGTTTTCCTCTACCCCCCCTTGCATGTCTTGGTTGTCCGGTGTTATACCCGTATGCCTCCAGGATCTTTTGGTCTCGGTTTTAATTACGTACCTAACGCCCCCCCTTGAAGGTTCAACCCTACCAACGAGTCTCTCCGTTACCCTAGACCCCCCCCCCCCTTCCACCCGTTTGGAGTCCCTCTGACCCAGTAAGCTCCTCCCCCTTTTTTTGAAGATAAGTTCCCCCCCTCACGGTTCCCCACGACAAGGCCCGACCGGGGTTTCGCCGTCCGGCTGTCGGCCACCTTGCGTACGGTTTTGACCCCTTTGGGACCATTACAACACTCATTGATTTGGCGGATATCCGATTACCTAGACCACACCCCCTTCCGAACTGAACGTTCAATGTCCGTGCCCGACCCCCCTCCCCACCCTTCTTTGCCTCTTATTTTTTTCCACCTCTTCTCACCATGGGTTCCCCCTGTTGTACTCAGTTTCTTCTTTTACCCCCCGTGCATCCGAGAGATCAGGGGGTTTCGTCCGATGAAGCCAGGGCATTCGTTCCCCCGCCCGGAAGCCCCCCCCTTGGAGGAACCCGTTGCCGCCAATGGATTTCATGGAGCTAATCCCTCGACGGATCACCCCCCCCCTTCCCCCCCCGGGCCGAAGTCTTTTTTTGTAAAGCTCCCCGTTTGCGCAGGAGTTAGACCCCATGTTAAGTCACCAAGGTCCCCCCTTGGGTTCCCTTTGAGTTCTGCGGGGTCAGACTGTACACGAAACTATTGATTTTCCAGATCGGTCGGACCGTGCCCTTGCTGGGACCCTGGTCTTTTCCCTCCCCCGATTTTCAGGTTCCTCGTTTGATATTGCTTGCGCTTTAGCCGTTTTTGCGGCCGTTGGGTGGTTGGCCGGAGACACCCACCGGTCTGCTCTGCGCTTCCCCCACCCTTTTGCAAAGTGGACAACTTTTCTTCGCCCCTGGCTCCTCCCCTCCCCCCCGGCTCCCTGAGGCCCCCCTCCGATTTTTGCGCAAACCGCCTGCGGTGCGAAACACTTTTTTTCTCATCTGCACAGACCCCCATTTTTTTTTTCCAGGAGATGTTTTTTTTCCTTCTTCTCTTTCAAGGGTTTCCTTCCTGACGTGACCTGCGAGGTTGCAACGATGGGCATTCTCCTACCAGGGGGGTACCTCCCCACCGTGGTCAGAGTAAGATCCCGAAGGACCCTTAATCAGGGTTGCCAGTGGGATGCCGCCCAGCCCAGAGGCCCCTTGTTCTTTTCCGCTTTTAACCCACCAGACTAACCGAAGGCTCGAATAGTTGGTTGTCATTGATTTTTTTACTAAGGGTGGTCCCTTTTCCCCCCAGTAGCTTTTGTGATTCTTAGAGTGCTGATCGCTTTTCTTCAGAGTCTTAACTCTTTGGAGCGATGGGCTTTTTTTCTGGGAAAGGGTTTTAAGAAAAGTTTTGCGGTAGTATCAAGTTCGTTCTTCTAGGACTGTTCGGATATTCCACTCTTACCGCGACAAGGACCGCAGAGCACGCCGACTCCCTTTCTCCCGTGAGGTCTTTTCCTCCGACCGTTTTTTCGGTTTCTGCCTGAAGACACTAGTAGTCGGTTCCGAATGGCGATTTTTTTCCGGGTTCCTTTCTTCCAATTTCCTATACTTCAGCAAAAGGGAGTCCCCCGGCACCCATGTATTCCCCATTTTGCCCGAGCCCGACTCCCCCGGGGCTCCTTTTTGCACGAGCCACCGCTTGACCATCCCCTCCTTTTTCTCCCGATCTCCCTATCTCGTTGGTGCTACTCGACTGAATTAAGAAAGCCCTTTGCGGTTCCACCGGGTTGTTCCCCCCTTTGGTCTTTGAGACCGTAGGTAGGCCCGTCGTGTGTGTGGCCTCCCAGTCTTCCCTGAACAAGGTGTGGGTTGTGATATTGTGCAGTCCACCTTTTTTTCGTGATCCGTGCGGTCCCCCCTTTCTGTCTTCTACCCAAGAGTCGGGGGGAAGTTTAAGTCAAGGTTCCCCCCCCCGTGTCTCTTCCTTCTCTGGTCCTTGGGCATGAACGAACGTTCCCCGTTGTGGATGAAATTTTCCAGGACGGTCTTGTGCGATTTGAGTGTTTTGAGCTCCGTCTTTTGATACTAGTGTTGGTCGCCTTTGGTGTTTCTGAGGGATTTTAACCCCCCGAGAAAACTTACCTCCCTTGCTGGATTGTTTGACTCGCCGTAGAGATTTTTTCTTCTGGTATGGACCGCACTCCCTTTTTTTTTTTGGCTTTGTTTTTTGTTTTTTCCGGCTTCGGCGGTTCGTGGTGGTGCTATTGGCTATCGTACCAGTACTCCCCTTTCCCCACGAGGGAAACGTCTCTCTGGTAGAGATTTGCAGTCCTGTTTCATTGTGCTCCCTACCGCAGGATTTTCCCCACAGAGGCCCCTGAGATGACCCGGAGGCAGACGTTCACCAGTCTGTGATCGGCTTTTTTTCTTTCGTCTTGTTTTGTTGCTCTTGGCTCTCTGTTTTCTTGAAGAATCTTCTCGCCTCATCTGTTGTTCTCGGGTTCCATAGTTCCTCCCCTTTCCCCCGCCTTCTCCGACCGCCCCCTTATCCGTTAGGTGGGGGGTTGCACCCCCCGGCGATGTCCCCTAGCTTTGCCGTTTTGGGTTTGTGTATGGTTGGGTTCGTGGCCCCATCCCCCCCCGTGCCCTGCAAATTCTTTCGTGCTCGTGACGCACTTTTCTTCATTGGTAACCCCCCTACAGCATTCCGGTCGGTGACTCATTCCAGAACCACCTGTCCTTTCTCTTCCCCTTCATTCGGCTTTTTTTTTTTTCGCGCGAAACCTGAAACCCCCCTGTTCCCTTCCTCCCATTATGACCCGCTCCCCCACCCCTTTCTCCCCTCCTCCCTTTTTTGTCTCTCCTCCCTTTGTTTGTTTTTTCTTTATTTCGAGTGGTGGGCGCGTTTGAGGTTTGCCCTTCCCCTGGATCCATGTAAAAGTTTTTTTTCTCCTGTCGGGTACCCCTCGCCTCCCTCCTGCTATGTGACAGTCATGCTGGGTGTTGTGAGGTGTCCGACAACAAAGGCGTTACCCATCTTTTTCCTTTGCCCGGGGCTGTTTTATCTCCCTGAAGTTGCGTCACCTTTGTCTTTTTGCTTACCCACTCCAGCCCGAGAATTCGAACCGCCCCCCCCCTACTCTCGTCTTTCGTCTTCCTTCTTTCCGTCCCCTGGCGGCCTATGCTTTGGCCCCCCCCTCTTTAATTCATGGTTGCGAGAAGATTTTTCCACCAACCCTTTCCCCAGAGAGCAGAACCCATCAACCCCCCCCCGGATCCCCCAGAGAGCTCCCTTTCGCTCACCTGCTTCCCTGTCTGTCTGGTTTTCCTGCTGTGCTCTTTTCTTTTTTTTTCCCCCCCCCCTTTTCTCCCCTGGCGCCTCCTTCCCTCCGCTCCCCTTTCTTTTTTTCCTTTGTTCCCCTGTAGTTGCTTTGTCGTCTTTTTCCGAGTTTCTCCCCCTAGCCCCCGGTACCCCGTTTCAAGTCCTCAGAGGGCACCCCCCCCCCCTTTCCGCCGAAAGTATGACCCCCTTTCTCAGACTCTCTTTCTTCGATTTTCTTGTTTCAATACCATCCCCCAAGTGGACATCTTCAACCCGCGTCGGACACTCACAGGTGTCTCCCCCCTGCATGCACCGGCGGAGCTCTCCCCACAGACTTCGTTTTTTCCTCCCCTTCCCCCGCCCCAGCTCGGTGATGAGGATTTTTTACCTCAGCCTCTGGCTCGGCATTTCCTCCCGGCATCACGAAACCCTTTTCTTTCCCCCCACAACACGGTAAGGGCATTGGAAGTCTCAGGCCCCCCCCTTTTCACGTGTCGGACTCCCTCACTTGAATTCTCCCCTTTTTTTTACCCAGAAGGGGACGTTTTTGAACATTTTTCGCGCTTTTCTTGCCTGCCCCCCCCTGATTTTGCGCTCTTGTCAGATTTTGAGCGTGTGATGGATGGTTTTGCTTCCTCTTTTACCTTGCCCTTTCTCCTTGCTTCGGGATTTCCACCTGCTGTTTTACGACAGGACTGGGTTTGATCCTTAGAGCTTGTTGCTAATTGACCCCCTTGGTCTCCGCCTCGTGAATAAGAAGCTTTGTCCTGCCCCTTGACCCTCCAGTTCGGTCCTCGAGTCCCTCCTGTCACCCTTAGTTTATCGTTCCGAGGCGGCTGGTCCGCCTGCCGTTCTTTGCCGATTGTACCGCCCCCCCACGCCGAACTCGCCTTCTTATTTTTCTCCACCAGGCTTTTGTCGCCCACCCCCCGGGTGACGCCCATGGTGGCTGCCCCGGACGCCCCTGCTCCAGAGCCCGAGGGGACTCCTGCCAGGTTGAAGGACTTTGGACCCCCCGCACTTGTTTCACTAACTAGGAAGTAGTTATGATTTCGAGTGGACCTTTTTCCCCTAACTTCACCCCAGGATTGAGCTTACCCTATTAACATATGCGGTCGGACCTTTTATCTTCTCCTGCTTTTCGTTAGGCACCCCCCCCCCCCAGTCCCCCCCCAACCACGGAACCTGGATGGACCAATTCTTTCTTCCGATCTTTTCGTCGGTCTTGTTGCTCTCCCCGTGTTTCAAAAGATACTTGCCCTTTTTTCTTCTTTTACCTCATGATCCGTTAATCAAAAAAGCAGGACGGTGGCGTTAAAGATGGTTGGAGGTTCATTCCATGTCCTTTTTTTCCCTAAATGGACGGTACGGCTTCATTTTTCTGTTTGAGCTTTTGTTTCGATGGTTTTTTTGCATGGCCCGACTAATAACCGGCCAAGTTTCCCTTCCTCTCATCTCCCCTCTCGCACATCAAGTTAATAGCGTGTGTACACCAGGAACTTCATGAGACAGGTCCTACCTCTTCCGCTTGACTCCCCAGAGGATTTCCATTGTCCTTCCGATGGCAAGACTGTGTCACGGTTCTTTTCAATTGAATCTTTTTCTATGTTTGTCTGCTCTTTCTACATTCAGTCACTCTTGATCTTTTTAATTCGCTGTCTGTTGAGGGGGGGTTGTTGTTCCCCGGGCGGCTTCTTTGGCTTTTCCAAGCAGATAATTGCTTTCTTTTCTTTTTACATTCAAAGGTTTGTGTTGTTAAAGTTCTCCATTCAAGTTCTTCTTTTCCGTGGGCGCCATTTTTCACTAGATAGCCTTGACTTGAGCCTGTTCTTGAGGCCACTCTGCAGTAACCCTTTGGTCCATTTTCTTCCTTTCCTTTTTACCGCCTTCATGTTAGAATGTTGAGTTCCACCCTTTTTCGGTTAGGGTCCCGGGGCCTTTTCCCAGTTTTTCATTGTTTTGTTTTCTTCTTGCGTGTTGTGTTCTTCCTTTGCTTAGGATCTACGGGCAGGTATCTTTGCGGAGAGGTCCCCCCAGCCCCCCTTTTCTCGCTCCTCGGCCTTTTTTTCCAGGTGGGGGCTCGTTGCCGGTGTCACGGACGGATGCCTGCATTTATTCCTCTTTTTCAAACCTTGGATTCGTGTCATGACCGGGTTTTTTCCCACCGGTCACGGCCTTTTCTCTTTCCTCTACGATGGTGTCAGGATGCCCCCCCTGGGAATGGGGTTGTTATCGACGGTTGTTTTATTTCCCCAGGTCAGCTCTTGCACTTTTCCTTATCCTTCGCCCGTGCATTGTGGTCGAGCCCCCCCAACCTTCCACTACTGATCAGAGGGCCCGCTGAACCGAGTTCCCCCCCCCGTTTGCGCGGCCACGTAACCACGTTCGTTGTCCCCCCCTCCTTCTTTTTTAGGTTTTTTTTTGGGCAGTGTTTTTCTGAAGAAAGATAGTTTCCCAGTCTCCAGTAGGTACAGTTATTTCGCTGGATTTCTATATGGCCACTCTCCTAATTTTTTTTTTTTCGTGAGAGATGGACCCTCTCAATACTCCCTTTTTTTGGTGTTGTTTGGGAGTAATTGCAAGAGTTGTGTTGAAGGATTGGAAACCCTTTGCAACGCCGGCTGTCGCCTTCCCGTTGGTTTACGAAATTTTTGGTGGGCAATCCTTTTGCCCTTTCTTGCGTGTTTTGAAGATTTTTGGGTCGGGGTCCCCCGTTTCGTAGTTTTCCTTTTTGTTCCTTTTTCTAACCAACATGTACCCCTCCTTCTGCCCGGTTCCATTAGAGTCTTCCCGTTTCCGCTTGTTTTGTTTTTTTTTTCCCCCTTCAAGTCCCCGCTTTTCCGAGACGAAAACATTTCCCCGTTTTGGTGAAGACGCCACGCAGTCTAGTGTCCTCGCAGTTACCCCGTCGTTTCCCCCATCAGTTTTCCCGTGACCTTGATTCCCGTCCCTCGATATTGGATGCCCGCCCTCACTTTCTTTTACACAGCACATGGCCTTTTTTGACCCAAAGGAAGCCGACGATGCGCCTTCCCGTTTTTTGCTGTCCACCCCCCCATAGGACCTGCCCGTTTTTTGGTTCCGGAAAGTAAAACTCTTTTGTTTTTTTCTTCTTGGTGGTTGAGTGAGTATCCCTTCCTGACCAACCCCCCCCCTCGCCCAAAACAACCCCTCCTGCAGTTTAAGGAAGTTTGAGACACCCCTACCGAAATCTTTCAGCAGGTTGTTTCCTCCATTCGCTCCCCCTCTCCGGCGTACAAGTGACGAGCTTGGGTTCCACCAGTTCACGATGTCTTCTGTCCTTCGGTTTTCTCCCCTGGCAGCCGGCTTCCAGTTTCTAGACAGAGTTAGGGGTCTACCACGCCTGATAAGTTCGCCGTCTGGTTGCCGCTTTTTTTTACGAACCTTTTCGTCAATGGTAACTACAACGCGATTACGCCGGCATATTACGTTTTTTTGCTCCCAATCCCCGTCCCCGTATAACCACACCCTACGAACACCCAGGAGATCTCTTGACTGCCCTCCCGGTCGTCGTGGTTCCGAGCCTCCCAGAACTGACTACTACTTCCCCACTCTTGGCCGCTTTTTGGTTTCCAGATTTTTAAGAAAGCCAATGGTCCAATCTCTTTTTTACTTCAAGCCCGTTAAGGAGTTCCTTCGGCAGTTCAGCCTGGCTGTCTGACAGACTCAAACCCCTTTCGAGGACCCGTTGGTTCCCTCGCTGGATGCTTGTTCAAGGCCCGTTGGGCCCTGACCTACTTTTTTTCGGTTAGCTCTGGGGACCTTTTTTCTTCCCCGCTATTCATATCGTCTGGCTGACCCCAGTTATTAACGCCTTTTTCTCACCTGACCATTTTCTCTTTTTTCGTCCAGTTAAGTAGAACCCGGCGGTTTTCCTTTTTTTTGAATGCACCTTTTTTCCGAGCTGCCCCCTCCCCCCGCCTGCAGGTGGGGTGGAAAGGACCCCAAACTTTTTCCTAGGAACCTGACCAGGGTTACCTTGTCTGGGCGATTTGATTCCCTCCCAGGAAGTCCGCAGAAGGAGATCCCCGTGGCACGGGTCCAGATTTACCCCCCCCATGGTGTTTTTTCATTTTTTCGTTGCCCGTCAACCTCCACCCCCCTGCTCGCCCTTATGGGAACGGAGAGAAGAAGCCAGCGGTTGTGAGACGGGGCAGGGTAGTTGTCCCGCCACGACAGCGGGTCATCGGTTTTGTACCACGCTCTGTAAAACTCTCTCCCCTGCCTGCCCTTTTTTCCTGCTTTGTCTTTCCGCCCCGAAAGGTTCTGTACCAGTAGAGGATTTTTTTGCTCGGGCCGTTTGAGTAATAGGTTGATTTTTTTTTTTTTCCCGTCGGCTGGAGGACCCCCTTTTAGTAGGGCGTCCATGACCCCCGTTGGTTTTTCGCTTTACACAATCAGTTTTTCGTATTTACCTCCCGCGGTTCTTTAGGTTCGTTGCGAGTGTAATATTTCCCCCCTCGAGCCCATCCCCCCCTGTCCACCCCGTACCTCACGTCCTACCCCAGTGTCCTTCTTGCCTATGGATCGCCCCCCTTTTGTTTTTTTTTTTTTTGCGCCCCCGGCGGCCCTCCACCTCTTCGGATGGCCGTTAGGATTTTTCCGCGTAATCCTGAACCCATTTCTCTTCCCCCCCCCTTTGTCCTCGGAACACTTTTTGACAATTGTTTTTTCCAAGGGGCCCCCGACCTCCCACTGGCCCCCCCGGGACAAGAGGGGCCCCAGGGTCGCCCACTCTTGCCGGATGTGGGGGGCTTTTCCCCCCCCCCGCAAATATCTCCCGGCCCATTCTCTGTTTTTTTGCCATGCGGTTTGGTGTGCCAAATAGAGCGACTTCGTGCCCCCATGCCCTTAGTGTTACCACCGGCTTTTCCCCCTTGCCTCCAGAAGGATTTTTTCCTGTTCGGTCTTTGTCTTTTGTAGGTTTGCCCTGGATACCAATTTTTTTTACTCTGTCGGCCGACCCTTTTTGGGGGCGAGGTTGGTGCCCACCCCTGGGAGTGAGGGGTTCCAGTTTTAGTTCATGTTTTCCGTTTGTCCAAAAATCCTTCTGTGCTGACGAGTGGCCCCCCCCCCGAGTCACCCGAAGCTTTTGGTGCGTCCCTTTCCAGCGGTGGCACAGCCTCACTTCGTGTGATCGGACACCGGGCTTGGCCAGTTGCGTCCGTCCCCCGGTGGGAGTTTTTTGTCTGTCTCAAAAGGGCGGTTGTTCCACGTCTTTGGCCTTTGGTGTGCGCTGATGACCCAAGGAGCACACCGGGCTAAGGCACGGAAGGCGCGGGTTGAATGGGTGTGATCATTTGGCGGCCGTTGTAGGTTGCCACCGCGTCCTGGGGGTTGCGGTGCCGGATTTTACGTATTGTCCGTCGTTTGTACTGCCTTGCCCGTATCCTAGTACCCGTTTTACGCCCCGCCCACACAATTTTGGGGACACGTAACTTTTTAGGCGCGGCGATGGCGTCTTTTTTTTTTTTTCTTTTTTGCCTGTCCATGGACGTTTTCCGGTGTTGGCACTGAATCAGTGAAGGACCCCCCTCGGCCCCCGGCTATCCCTCTGTAAGACCCGGAAGCCTGAGCCGGTGTTGTGAGGACTCTTAAGTTTCAGAGTCTTGTTTTTTCGGTTTCTTTTGGAGGAGTCGGTGAGATCTGTGCATATTTTAATAATCTCTCCGCCATAACCCCCGTTGAGTTTAGCTTTTTCCCCGCATCTGAGTTTTTGCCCAGTTTCGTAATAGCATCAATCCTTCGAGCCCTTGGGGGGCCTCTTTAGGATGTTGGTCATGGGCGTTGTTTCCTTGGTCCCTTCCATGGTGGTTTTACCATCACGTTAAGAAAATCGCAAGGACCCGACCCTCCCTCGGTTGACCTATTATTGTTCACAATAACATAATGTCCTTATTGTCGTTTTCGGTGTTGTCCATTAACGAAACCCCCAGGTAATTTAATTTTAGCATTCGCCCTGGGACGTTTTTTTCAGTGAAGAGAAATTTTTAACTTCCCCCAACTTTTTCTTCACTTCATCAATTTCTCCTTTCCCCCTTCTCTTGTTAGTTTCACAAACTCCCCTCCACCCACC
>Ga0179593_1552449_pt1 | contig 12653 bp, 20 predicted proteins | sample CZODoug2_1_08_16_FD_185931 | JGI IMG/M metagenome (GOLD analysis project Ga0179593, IMG submission 185931) | Vadose zone soil fungal communities from Angelo Coast Range Reserve, California, USA - CZODoug2_1_08_16fungal (PacBio error correction) | ecosystem: Environmental > Terrestrial > Soil >... | reverse complement strand
ATAACTGGAATCTGCTTTTCCCCTTTTGCATACCTGCGCAAGGGTCTCTTCTCCATCCTAGAGGGTGACTTTTCCATGAAAATATCCTTTCACACATCCTGTCTCTTCAATATAAGAATTTTCCCGGATTGTGCCCCTTTCAACCCAATCCCCACCCCCTTTAATACACCTTTGCATTACAAACCTTCTTCTCCCTTGGATTAGGACCCCCCCCAGAACTCCCATTGGAGCCACCCCTTCAGCAGGGTTTTAGATTTTCTTCTTTTTGCAATTACTTTTGAGGGTAAAGATACCTTTCCCCCTCCGCCCGTCTGCAGGAACCCACTCTCACTTCCTTATTTTTTATCCACCCTAGCTCGACTCCTCAATACTACAACTCTTCCCCTCATTCCATCTTTCCAATTCCCGCCGAACTTTGACCACACAACTTTGCAAGAGTGGGAATTCTCCTGGCCATTCAACACTCCACAAATTCATGTCTATATATTGGACCCCGATTGATAATCCCTTTGCTCCATTGAAAAACAAGAAACCCTTCCCCCCCCCGCTATTTATTTAGATCACAAACCATGGATAAATTACCTCTTGCATCCCTCCCCCCCTGTTGGCACAAAAGGATTGAGGACGGCATCAACCCCCCCCTTCTCCCCCCAAATCAAATACTTCAGGATTTAGCGTGCCCCCGCTCATAAATTCCTAAGTTGCCCCCTTCTTTTCGGTTTTTTTTTAATACATAACCTGTGTCCACCTACTTTTATGATTTTTTAAGGACTAGAGCCCTTTTTCCCCACCCATATGGCCGCCCCTTTCCAAAAACACTTGTTTTCCCCCCACTGTGATAACCCCCGTAAGCTCCTGGATCCTGTACTCACTCTTTGAAGTGCACCTCTCCCTAACCTTCCTCAGGGTCCCTCCTTGAAATTCTCCTTTGAAACTCCATACTGTTTTTTCCCCCCAGTTGACCACAAGATCTGAACCCTTTCCCTCTTTCAATTGGGGTCCCTCCTTTGAAACATCTCCCCCATGATCCATTGTTTTGTTTTCTGTATCCACAGTTCCGAGAAATTCCAGGAGTTTTTTTCCATCAGCCTTCTAAACCCCCCTTTTTCCCCCTACAAGTGAATACCCACCCCTCAAGGGGAACGGCAGGGGGACACCCCTGCCCCCCCTTCACCATGGTGTTCAAAGTCAACAGCTGTTCCACCAACCCCAAAGGTACTTTGGCGAAGCCCCCAGTACTTCCCCCTTAATGGAAAGAGACCCCTCTCCCCCAAACAAAGAAAACCTTAGCAAAACAGTACATTTCTCATGGCTGAGCCGGCTTTTTCTCAGTAACTCATGAAATTGTGGCTCAACACACATACCACCTAATTTTCAAGAGAGTCCTCACATCAGTGCCCCCCCCCCGCCAGACTTTTCATTTTTCATTAAATATTACTTTCCTAGAGTTGACTATGAATCCCCTTTTCTGTCTCAACTATCTCCTCTCTTGACAACTATTTCCCCCTTCCCTCATCCTAATCCGAAATCCACTGACCACTCCCACTCAATCCCTTGCAAAACCCCCTCTCCCATTTCCCTTTCTTCCTGCCACAATTCCACCAATCAGACCCTTCCCCCCCCCAACCCCCATATTTCCTCCAAACCCCTTCACCAACTCCACATAAACAACCTCACCCCATACCCCTGAATTTGGTTCCCGAAGGCCATTCAAATAAGATCCTTTGGTCCCCCCACCAACATTTACTCCCAGCCATTGATTTGTGCTTCCTCCGCTAAGTGGTTGCACGTTTTCCATATGTCTCATGATGACTTCCAGAGGGAACTGCTTAATTCAACTGTAATATTCCTACACCTACAGTTTAGGTATTTTTCCAATTTCCCCCCCCCCCCCCTCCCCAAAGATAAAAAAAGACCCCACACAGATAAAAAAATTTATGTCTTAACACGCTACAGAGCCGTCCCTTCACTGCTCTTCAACCCTTTTCCCTCCTCCTGTATTGATAGACCCACATAGTAGAATATCCCCCCTCTTAAACCAATCTACTTAAACCACCTTCCCCCCCCCTCATACTGACAAAAACTTCCCCCATTTTGCTCTTTACAAATTCCCATCTGACTGGATCTGTAAAAACACAACCCCCCACTATTCATCAAAATAATCCCCCCTCTACACTCAACTGCGTGGTTCATATCCATCCTCTATAAACCAGTTAGCTCACTTTCCCCCCCAAATTACCCCCACTACACCACTTTCTCACATACAGCATATATATGACATCCCTATGCATCAAGAAGGCTCTACTTTACTTTCCCCTCCTCATCTTCTCAACAGAGCGCCTTCTTCCCTTCAATGCAAGATGATGATTTTTTTTCCTCTGCCAGTGGGAGTTTTTTTCCCTGGTTCCGCTTGCTTCCATTGTCTGATGTTGTTGATGAAACATTTCCCTTCTGGGTGTAGATGGGAACTTCCCTTTTTTTGCAGAGTTGATTTGTAGTTGTTCCGACCAGTCACTCTTTTTTTCTTCGATTTTTATTCAGGTTGGAAGGCTCTAAAAATTCAGGTGCAAAGCTGATTTTTTTTTTACTAGTGTGTCTTCCTTTCTCCCCCTTTTCTATCAATAAAGTTGCGAATGTTTGTGATGGTGATGTCGCATTGCCTTTTCTTTTTTTCCCCCCCTAGGTCTGGGATTCGGCTGTTTCCTTTTTCTCTGTGTGTGTCCTTTGTTTAATCCCCTTTTTCTCTTTTTTATAGGAAATCTTTGACTAATCAGCACTCCCTTCTTTGTTCCCGAGCCAATATACAAATTAACCACACTCACCCACAGCTCAATGACCCACCAATCAATGTTGTTTCTTAACCCTTGTTGGTGGCCAGCTCTGGTTTATTCTTATGGGATTTTTGCTTCTCCCTAAGCCCCTTTTTTCTGGTCCTAACTCCCTGTTTATGTGTCTTGTTGATTCTTTTTTTGATTCCCCATACCTTTTTGGATTGTCTGGGTCATGTTTTTTTTTTGCATTTTGAGAAGCCAGGGTTTGACTCTGTTTTCGTTTTTTTGTTGGAGTTTTTTTCAGTTTGCTTTTTCTTAGTTGATGAGTGTGTCTTTTTCCTTTTTTGAAGTTTCATAATTGATTTCTTTCTTGTCTTGCATTTGCTCCCCTATATGACCCCTAATATTTTGCCCACATGAAACCCCATTTTGATTAACTCTTTATTACCCCCTTTTTTGCTTGATGGCAAGAAACTCGACGTCCCCCCATTTGGTGTTTCCGGGGGGGTGGAACCCTGTGGACTGAGTTACTTTCTGAAAAACCGCACGGACGAAAGTGTCTCATCGGTGGAACTCGGGTGTCCCTTTGCAGGTTATTGGATTTGTTGAGATTTTCTTTTGTCCCTCATTTAATGTTCAGACTGCTCATTGTTGTCTTCCATTGCTAATAAATGTTGTCACAGCGTAGGGTTTTGACTTTTTTTGTTTGGTGAATTTAAGTATGGTCCCCTTTACGTTACCATTAGTGATCTTGTGGTTCTTCCCCCATTTTTTTTTTTTTTCAGAATTTGTTCCCATTGGCCTGATTTCCAAGTGTTGGCGGACCCTCCTCTGTGGGAACTTGTCACCAACAATGATCCTTCTCCTGTTCAAATGGACAATGCGCCCCCCCTGGATGTGCTTTCCCCCTTCTTTCCTGTTCTTTTTTAGACTGTTCCTCCCCCCCCCTTATGGATTTTCCCATGACCGAATTCCAGATTTTTTGTCACAGGCTCGATACATGGAGCCTTTTTTTTTCCAAATCCGTATCCTTATGCTTCTTTTTTTTTCCACATTTGTGAACCCCTTTTTGCATATTCATTGTCTCCATACCTCCCGGTTTTCCACCAATGGTGGGCTTCCTTCATTTCCCCCTCAGAAAACATGTCCCCTTCTTTAGCCCCCCGAAAATCATTACCACCCCAGAATGAAAACTTTCTACTTTATGAGAAGCTAATTCTCCTTCTCTACACGCAGTATTTGATGGTCAGTTGGGAGATAGTGATTTTCGCCCCTCATTGGTTATCCTTTTCCAGGCGACTCCCCCCCCCCCCCCCCCCTTAATTGTTATCCCTTTTTGCATGTGAATAATTCCTATATTTTCCTCTTTTGTTTGTTTTAACAGACCTTGTGTTTTTCTCCAGATGGGCGCGGTTGTGTATGCTTTGGTTGGGAGCACCTGGGGTCACTTTTCTTTTTTTTTCCTTCAATGTATAAGCCTTCCTTGGCTCTTTCTCCTCCATTTTTTTTACGTTTCCTAATTGAAAGATAATGAGTGTAGCCCCCCCTCTTTTCTGCTTTTTTATGTCGCTTCCCAACCCTCCCTGATATGATCGTCTTTTCCCAATACCAGTGAGCCTTTCATTTTCAATATTTCCATCCCCTCAGCAACCCCAGTAATTGCAAAACCTCCATTGATTGATGCCCTTTTCCGTTTTTTTTCTCACCTCAACTTTGAATGGTTACATCCCCCCTTCCCCCCAACACTATTGAAGGAATGTGGATCTTGTGCAAAGCTTTGATTTGGTTGTTCTCCTCTTTAGGCTATGGGTTCCCCCCTTCCTACAGACAATATTCTATCATGTTGAACATGTTAACCCTTTTTTTTAAGGAGAGCTCTACCGAGATATGATATGGCACCCTTCCTCTTACAGTGCCTTTCCTAATCTTTTTTGAGATCCTTTCATATGTAGGGGTCCGTGACATATAATTTTTCTCGCCGGTTAAGAGCCCCCTTCAGAGGGTGGCAATGGGTCAACCCTTTTTTTCTCGTTCCGGCCTTTCACATCATGATTGCTCACTATCAGCAGAAAAGGTTTTTCGCTGCCCACCCCCCCACATCAACCGTCTTTTTCACCGTAGAAACAGGCGTTTCTTTGGATTTAACCCGTCGGTGCGGATCCCCCTTCAATGCAAATTGGTCACACCCATCAATCAATCAAATGCTTTTACACGGTTGCAATTAACTTTGTTGCTGATGGGTGAAACTTTCCATGTAAAGGTCCCAGAATCTTTCCCCCCTTAAGTTGTATAATCCCCCTTAGCTCGACTAAAGCCTCCCCCCTTTCTTGCCCCCACTCCTAAAGCTTGCCAGTCCGCCCTTCCGGGACCCAAAAATTTTAGCCTTTTCTTCCTTCCTCCCTTCAACAGATGCACCCCGGTTCATTTTCATATATTCTTTCCCAACCCCCTATTGATTGGCCATAACACCCTCCCATCTGGATTCCCACATGCCCCCCAGAAAGAAACCCTTAAGAGGGGAATTACTTCATCAAAACCATGGATACCCCCTCCTTTTTGTGTTGTGCTTCTTTAAGCAGACAAAGCTCCCAATGAGGCGTCAACAAATTTTCCCCTCCTCATCTCCCACAACCCCCCCCCCCTCCCTCAAATGATTTAGTCGCCTGCACAATTTTCTCCCCTTTCAGGTCTTCTTAAGAAGTTATGCAGGACCATTCTTCGGTTTGAGTTTTACTCCCTCCTTGGGCCCCCCTTCCCTTTTTATGAAGGGAATAGCCCCCCCTGAACCACCCATTTCCTTCTGTTTCCCTCATATTCCACCCCCCCTTGTTTTCACAAATGTGTTTCCTTCAGAATAATATAAGGAAATAGCACTCCCGCGCTCCCTTTCCTTTGGACAGAAGTTTCCTGAAATTCTGATTCGGAAAATCATCTTTTTTCAGGGACTAAAAAAAGAGAGGAACCCATCGAGGGAATAGGAAAAGAATCGACAAGGGTCTCAATCAAATGCTCTCATCTCCCTTCCTGTTTCCATCCAAAGGTCCCGAGACATTCATTCGTTTTCAAATCAGCCCCTTTCCCCCCCTTGAAAAAATCAACCCCCAATTGAAGCACCACCCTCCCTAAAGGGTACCCGTGCTGGGACAAAATCCTTCATTCAAGCAAAGGTGTTTCCCCTTTCCCCCCTAAACCTAATCTTCATGACCTCCCCCCCCCCCCCCTCTCAATGGATCTGAACTTCCTGCTAACATGACAATGGCAAAGAGACGCGATTTTCCCACAGAAATCTCCCCTTTCTTGTCGCACACCCAAGCTTCTTTCTGCCCGGCTGTAAGGTCTTCCCCCAGTAACCTTCCCTTGCTTTCTTCCCCCAAAAGTCTACAACCAGGATTTCCCAATGCCCTCCTTTTTCCACCCAAATTTTTCATAACGATGAAGGCCGCCGGTTTGGCCTGGGGCTGAAAGAGTTCCCCCTCGCGGGGACTCTGAAGACGCCCCGGCCCGTTTCCCCCCTCCAAGCGATGACACTGCCCTCTTCAACGAAGCAACGACTTTCAAGGAACACGCCCCCCGCCCACAGGCCCCGGCAAAACCTCCTCCATCATCACGTCAAAACATGACTTCCACCCCTTCCCCCCCAAGCATGACCACAGTCCCCCCCCTCCACAACCCCTTTCCCCCCTCCCCCCAAACGGCAACTCAACCTCCAGAAACCAACCCATTTTTATTGAACTCCCCCGAATGTCCTCGATTTCCCCCCAAAAGAAGCAGCCTTTTTTTCCCCTAAGAAAGAAAATTAGGCTGCTCACACAACAACATGTGACCCAGGGCTTTTTTTTGTCTTTCCTCTGGGGATTGAATGATGGGACTTTTTTGGTGAAGTGGGCGCCCTTGTCTCATGAGCTGACCCCCAAAGAGTGCTGATTCCGGAAAATTTCCCTTCCCTTCTCCACCCCCCCAAGACAAATATCCCGGCACTCCTACCAAAGAGAAACCCCGAAAACACCCCCTTTTCTAACAACTTCATAATCCCTTCCCCCCCATCAAATTCCCCCCCCCCCTCGCACTTTATTGAGAGCCCTCAATATAGTCGATTCTACAAATTCTTCAAACCATGACAAGACCCCCCCCACCAAAGGTTCTCCCACAAAAAGTTTTTCCCACCCCTTTCCAAAGAGCTTAAAACCCACCCCCCCCTCAACCAGATCTTCCTCTTTGACTTCTATTTTAAAAAACTAACCTAAATAACGCTCATTCAAAAATAAGAACCCCCCCTTTTTCCCCTGAACCCCCCAAACCCCTTTCCCTCCCCCCTCTCCCCTCCTCCAAGTAACTTACACCCCCTACAACATCCAAATCAACTTTCCTGAGGACCACGCAATTTCATATGCATGATCCCCCCACTCCCTTTCTCTATGTTAAGATCTTTCCCTTTTGTTGTTGAGACTACACAGCGCAGAGTCCCCCCTTTTAGTGCCTCTTTCAATGGCAATATGATGCTGCTTTTTCTTTTCTTGACAGTGGTGGATGTAAATGGTGTAAGTTCCCCTTTTTTTTCTAGAGGATGGATGTTTTTCCCCTCCTTTCTGGGGGAGAGGGGAAGTCTATTTTCTCCCTTTGCCCCTACTATTTCCCCCATGTCCCTCCCCCTCTTTTCCCCTTTTTATCCCCCTCTCCTTCCCCCTCATCCCCCTCGGCCCTCCCTCTCTCCTCCCACTCTCTTTCCCCTCCCTCTCCCTCTTCGACCACTTCTAGCCTTTCGGCCCCCCCCCCTCAGGCTACTGCTCCCTTTCTCCATCTCTCTCTGACCCTTCCCTGCCTACTTTTACACCCCCTTCTCCCCTCATTATCCGCCCCCTCCCTTTACCCCCCACCTTTTCCTGCCCACCCCTCTCTCAACCATCCTCCCCCCACCTTTCCTCCCTCACCTCCAACCCCGCTCCCCCTCTCCCCCCCATATCCATCTCAAATCTCTCCCCCTTCCCCTCCCCCCCGCCCCCTCTCCCTTCACTCTATCTCCCTTTTCCCCCCCCCTATACCCTCCTTCTCCCCAACCCCTCGCTACATTACATCTCCACAGGACTTCCTCCCCTCTTCCTCCCCCCCCTCCCCCCCCCCCCCCCTCCACCCCACCCCCTTTTACTATTCTTCGCTTCCCTCCCCCCCATTCCTTTCGCATCCCCAATCCCTTCCCCCCTCCCTCTCCGCCTCCCATCAAATTTCCCTTCCCCCCTACTCCATCCTCGCCTACCCCCCCCCTATGCACCCATTCCCACTCCTCCCACTCACATCACACCTCCTCCACATCTTTCTCCCCCTTTTCCCTTACAACCCCTCTCCTTATTCTTCCACCCTCCTCCCCCTTCCCTCATTACCTTCCTAACCTACCCATCCCCCCCTCCCCTCTTTATCTTTTGATTTGTGTTTTAGTTTACAGATCAGTCCAATTTTTCTCTCTGGTGTATTGTGAGGTGGTTTCCCCCACTTCACCCTGTTTTTTTTCCTCTTCTTTTTTTTATTGCAGGTTGAAGAATTTTTTGAATATTCTTCTCGTGATGGCTCTCAATAAAGTGCGACTTTTGATGTTGAGTAGCTGCATTGATACAATAGGAGGAGATGTAGATTGTTATCCCTTTTTTTTTTTTCTTTTTTTTCTTGTACCCCTTCTCCTCCTTTTTTTTATTTGTGTGATCGTTCCCCAAGTTGAATTAATAAGCCCTCTTTTTGGTATCCCGAGACATATCAACGGCCAAACATTCCCCCCCCATAATCCAAATGCCAAATCAATGGTTCGTAACATTTGTTGTTCCCAGCCTATGTTTCTCTATTGCCCCGCGCGGCTTCTGTGTGTGAGATCTGCTTTTTATGGCTCTTTTCTGTGTATTTTTTCCGTTTGGAGGAAAATACTTGATTTTTTTCCCTGCGGTCATGCTGGTTGCATTTGGCGTTTCACTTATTCGGAGGGTTGACTTTTCTCTGAGATGGGAGAGGTTTTGCCATTTTTTTCCCTTTATTTCTCTTCTTGACCCCTTTTTCCCTTTTTTTTTGGTATTGAGACGAGTGCCTTTTGGGCTCTTCATAGTCCCCCTCATGACCGACAATATTTATGACACTCCCTCTGCTTTATTCTGTTATTTCTTTTGATTCCTTTTGACTTCCCCCTTTGTATACTTTGTGATCCCCATGGAGTTACATTGCCCCCCCCTCCTTCAGCGTGCTATTCGTGCCTGGGACTGTTTTCTGTATTTCTCTGTGTCTCCTTTTTCCCCCCATTGTCAATTTAGCCCCTGTTCAGGCTCTCATTGTTTCTCTATTTTATTCATTATTTTGTGTAACAGCTTATTTTTTTACTTTGAGACAATTTCTTTGACTGTTCTCCCTCAATTTCCCTTCTGAAGATTGTGGTTCTTCAATTGTTACCTTTTATGGCCAAGAATTGTCCACTTCTGTTTCCTTTTGGCGGCCACCTTCTTTTTTGGCCCTGGGTTTCCCACCCTTCTTCCTTTTCTTTTCAAGGGACCTCTATGACCTTATGTTGCTTTCATCTGCTTTTTAGTACATGTTTCCCCCCCCAGTATCCCCCCCCCCGAATTTTTTTTTCCCTGTCCAAGGCTGCTTACCTTTATCTTTTCACTTCCCAAAGCGTGCTTCCCCCTTCCTCTTCTTAAATTTTATTCCTTTTTGAAAACAAGTGGGTTTTGCATATTCATGTCTCCCCGGACCAGGTTTTTACAATGGTGGCGCTCTTTCAGAACAAGAAGCCCCCTTGTGGTTTTTAAAATCCCCCCCTAATCATAAGGCTGTTCCATGAAACTTCTTCAGAGACTTTCTCCAGTGTGAAGCCTGCCGCCAAAGCATTTCGTAAGTATTTTTTTTCTCATTGGAGCTTTTTGACTCACCCTCCTAGACCTTTGTCTGCTGCCCGCCAACAACACCAAAAACTGTTATCCAGGGTTTTGGCGAGGAATTGACTCTGCTTTCTTTTCTTTGGTTTCGGGCCCCTTGTTAGATTTTTGTGGGTCTTGCCCCTTTTGGAGCAACGATCTGAAATGAACCTGTGTTCTTGTTGCATATATTCCATGTAATCATTTCTCCTTCGTTGGTCTCCATTCATCCCCTTTTCTTTTCCTTTCCCTCTCTTGTAGAAAGAGTTTTCTTTTTCTTTATGTGTCCTTGTTGGAAACAACTTTCGCTGAGAGTGATCTTTCCAGTGAGATCCTCTAACTTTCCTTTCCTCCAAAGTAATTGCACCTTCTCCCGCCAGTGAGTTGATTATGGTGCTCCAATTTGCTCTTTGGCTCCCACCTCAAGTTTCGTCCCCTGCAAAACCTTTTCCCTTTTTCCAACGCTTTGCTTGGTAGCTCACAATCCTCTGTATGTGCCTTGACGTTCGATGTGTTCCCTCAACTGCCTACAGACATCTCCTTTTTCATGTTGACCCCATTCCCCTGAAGGATGGAGATTTACTCTCTCTGAGATGGGCCCTCCCCCTCCCGTGATCCTTCAGTTTTTTTGTTGTTTTTGAGAGAGAGACTGAGAATCTTTTGCCAGTGCAGATCCCGCGCAAGTTAATCTTCAGCGGTTGAAACAGCTTTTCGTCGGAAGTCTTTTTTTTCTTTGAAACATCTTTTTCTCCAATATAAGACAGTAAAGCGTCTTTGATTTCCACCAAAGACACCTTTTCCCCACTTATCCACCCCTCAAGAGAGTTTTGCCTTTGTATGTACCCATTCGACCGTGGAGGTTCCCCCCCAAACAACCCTCTTTCCTTCCAAAATATCCCCTTTTGGCTCGCGCTTTGGCAATTACTTGTGGTTGCTGAGGGGTAATGACTTCCCAGAAAGGCTTCTTTGCGTCAAAACTTTTTTTTTCTACAGTCTCTTCCTTTTCAATCCAACACTGAGTCGCCCTATCACCTAAAAGTCGTCTAAACCTTCCCTCTTCAGGGAAGACAAATATTCGGCAAGAGGCCAGAAGGAAGCTTCTCCTAAGAGCCATTAACCCTTTTCCTTTTCATTCACCCCCCCTTGATTGGCCCCCACCAGACTCCATATGGGATCTCACAATTTTCTTTTTAACCCCCCCCTTAAACAAATGGCAAGCCTCTTCCTTATATACTTCCCCCCCCCTTTGTTTTTTTTCTTTCTGCGACAAGTGCGCCACCAATGAGGTGTCACCCGGCACTCAATATTCCAACTCCCCCCCCCAATCCCTCTTTCCTGATTTAGCGCATGCTGCGCCAAGTCGCTTTCTCATAACTCTCTGAACGGTTCCGCTGGAACATCTGTTCTTTTTCTTTTGAGTTTAATTTCCCCCGTGGACCTATTGTTCTGCCTTACGCCACCCCTTGACCCCCCCTTTATGGTCGTCCCCCCCCCTGCCCTCTGCAAAAAACATCAATTTTTCTCAAGCAGCCTTCCTCCCGGTTTTCTGTCTAGCACTCTTTGCAATTTCCAGCGGCTAAAGGTCTCTCGCCCTGGACAGAAGATAATCTTACCTCTTCCTCTGTCAAAACTTTTTCCCTTCTGACCCCCCTCTGAACAAGAAGTCCCGCCATACAGGGTCAATTGTCCCTCCTGCTCCATGATCATGTTTTTCCTGTGATCCAAAAGGTACCTTTAATTCCTTAGTGGCCGCCACACTGCCCTCATCCTGTGGACAACTTCCAACCAATCAAAAATTTTTCCCCTTCCCCACCACCATCTCAGTTTCCTCCACACTGCAACCCAAGTTGTCTCAAACACCCTCCCCTAAGCTGTTCACACCCTCATGAATCATTTTGCTCCTCCTCACCTTTCTGAACCTCTTGACACCTGTTCCATGGACCAGCGCTCACACAGCCTCCAGATGCCCTTTGCCTCCCTTTCACTTTTTTAGTTGTCTTGTTCTCTTTGGTGTTTCCAGTACCAATTCAACTGAGGCTCCACCCCCCCCTCCCCCCCCAAAGAAATTTTTCTCCTTTTTTTCCTCCTTCCGTGAATCCCGATAATGAAGCGCCAGAATGGTTTTCATTTTTAATTCAATTATTCATGTCATAGAGGGGTCACCGTGCCCCTTCCAGAAGCGCTCCTCGATGCCCTCTTTTTTCCACTACTCAACTCCTCCCAATCAAATGAAAACTAACCCACCTTGACTGGCAACACCTCACTACATCATCACTTCACCTTTATTAAGAGATTCCCTTCCCCAACCACTCCCTCACAACTATTTCCTTCCCTCAAAATAAACAAGACACATAAACCCTTAGAGTCGGAACTACAAAGCGCGATAAGAGATCCCCCCCTCCTCCAGATCTGTCCCCCTCCTCCTTAGTTGGCTTTTCCCCCCCCCCCGGGTACTAAACAGCCCTACTTCTGGAATTTTAAGATGTGGATTGCGTGGCATGTGGTGAAGTGGTCGATATGTCGAAGGTGACCAACCTAGGGCTTCTCTCCCTTCAAAAGGAAGATTCCCCCCCCCCCCCCTTATTCCCAGGTGGACAAGTTTTTAACATACAACACAAGAGAAAAAATCCACCCTACAAAAGTTCCCGTAAATCCAATGCTTCTTTTAGATTTTCATCCACCATCCCACAAGCATTCGCTTTATGATAGCCCCCATAGATTCCCAACTTATTCCCCCCTCCAAAAATCCAAAAGTTTCCCCACACAGGAGGTTCACCTTGAATTTGTTTTCCCGTAAAACCACCTCACAATAAATTCTCTTTTCCCCCGAGGACTGGATCTGTAACCCCCCTCCAAATCCCCCCTGATTTTCACCCTCTCCCTGGGAAACTGACAAGTGTTCCACACACATCATACGATATCATGTTAAGCAACCTTCCACAATTTACAACACCCTCCCCCCCCTGTCAGAGGACCCTATCATCATCTTCCCTCACGG
>Ga0179593_1541252_pt1 | contig 12653 bp, 11 predicted proteins | sample CZODoug2_1_08_16_FD_185931 | JGI IMG/M metagenome (GOLD analysis project Ga0179593, IMG submission 185931) | Vadose zone soil fungal communities from Angelo Coast Range Reserve, California, USA - CZODoug2_1_08_16fungal (PacBio error correction) | ecosystem: Environmental > Terrestrial > Soil >... | reverse complement strand
CCTTTGCCGGGTTCTTCCCCCGCCTTTCGGAGCTATAATTAGTGCTCCATGGAAAAGTGGCTCTCTCCCCTCCCTTCCGGGACGCGCACGATTTATGTCTCCTGCATCGGCAATCCCCCCTATTCCAATTTTTCCCGCAGACCAGTTGTACCCCTTCCAGTCCCTTTCTTGTTTTCCCTTCGATGCATTGGGTCCTTCTTCAGAATATCTAGTATTTGCCGCACTGGGTATCGCGTTTTCCCCCCGATAGATCGTGAAGTTTCCCTTCAAGATCGTCTTTCCCCTTCCTCGGTTCCGCGAACATCATCCCAGAAGTCCGCGCCGATTCCCCCTGTTCGCCCGACCCCGTAGGACAATGACCTTCGCCCGTTCCAGCCTCGATCCTTTTTCCCTTGCGATCGCGTCTTGCCCGCTCCGCTGACAACTCGCTGCCCTCTCGTCCCCATCCCTACCCCCTTTTCCCGTCAACCCCTTTATCAGGTCGCGGTCGCCTTAGTCCGTTGCCGCACTCCTCCATGGGCCTGTCGCCTCGCGGCGATCGCTTTCCTGTGGACGTTTCGCGGTAAATACTCTCCCCGACGTGATTATTAACCCTCCGTTCCGCTCTCTCCCCCGAAGATCTCCTAACCCGACAGTCTCCATGATAGTCCTTTTCCGGATAATTTTCAACTTTCTGCCTGACGTGACATGCATTTTACTGATAGTCAGAAACCCTTTCTCGATGAGTGGCGTCTCAATAGATTCCAGTCCTCTTATACTTTTACGCTGACCTTCCCCATTGTCCTTGGTCATCACATACTGAATCGGTCTTTCGGATTTAAAATCTCCTGCCGCGATGGTTTAGACGACTGCTTGGTCACAGGTCGGGAAAACTTCCCTCGCGTCCTCTTTCTTTCTTCCGCTACACCCTCTCCGATAATGCCGCTTCCCCCTGGCTCAGTTCTAGATCATTTTTTCGGGCGGCTCATTTTTTTCTTGGATGATGAAGATCCTTCCTGCGCAAGGTTCCGGTGACCCGCCCGTTTTCCCCCCCTCGGAGCTGAATGTTCAGCGCGATTCTGAGCTTCGGACACCGTACGTTTCCTCATCTTTCCCCCCGTAATTCGGTTCATCAAGCACCACTTCCTTGTGAGGCATTCTGTTTTTGCTCATCAGGGTCCCCTACCCCGTGATTTCTCCTTCCTTTTCCCACTTATGATCTCTTTTTCCCCCCCTGGTAAGGCCTTTTTCAACAAGGAGTTGTTCTTCCCGCTCCCCCCATCTTAATGCCGGCAACCTTCTCTTCTTTGTCCAGGTGACGCCCTTCCCCTCCCTTTTTTCCCAATGGTGAGAGCAAAGGTTCAGCTTCCCTTTAGCGCGACCGCTGGGACGAGTCCTGGGTCTTTCTGAACGGCGAGTATTTTACCCCCAACCACAACCACTTATTCCACTTGACCCCATCCCCCTTTTGCGCATCCCTCTCTACTTTACCCTTTTGTAGTTGAGATCTCCTTTGGATGTCTTGGCAAAGTGCACTCCTTTGTGTTCATGAAGTAGAAATACCCTTCCTTTTTTCCATCTCCTGCTCTTCCAAGTGGCCTTTACGCGGTCTTCCGAGCTGACTTCTCTTTGGTGAGGAGCGGAATTTCTTTACTGACCAATCCTCTCCTTTTTCGTGCGATGTTCAATTCGCGCCCCCTCCTGTGAACTTGACCCCGGACGCAGTTTTGTTTCCCCAGTGGTAAAATTGTAGCAGACTTCCTCTGATGAGATTACCCTGATTCTCCCGCTGTCCATCGATGCCGTGTTCTATGTCCCCCCTTGTCCCTGCCGATACCCCTTCGTGCCTCACATCGCCCTCCCCCCTTGAACCCATCCCTGAGTATCTTTTTCACGAATCGCACCTCGCTCCTCGCATTATTCGTCATCATCCATTAGCCCGGGAACTCAGGCCGAGGAAGTCCCCCCCGACTACGAAAGCTTCCTAACCCGTCCCCCTTTTTTCCCCACATTGAGGACGCTCTTTCTGCCTCAAACGGTCCCCTCTGAGTGCCGGTGCCAGTGCACCTTTTTAATTCTCAACCACTCCCCTGAGATTTGAAAGACTCCTCCCCTGCGATTAAGGCTTTCTGAAAAACATTCCCTTCATTTTCAGACACGCCTTGAGGCAGAAGCTCCCCCGCATCCAGCTTATGGTGGTCTTCTTTTCAACTTGACGGTTTTCAAGACCCATCCCCCAAGTTGAAGTATAAGACTTCCCGTAGCAGACTTTCTCTTTAGGAGCCTCCTCGTAGTGGTCCGATCCCGCCTCGGAACTGGTGAAGACTTTTTAGTCGAGTCCCCATCGATCGGCCACAACCTCTTTTTTCGGTCGTTTGAAGCGACCTCCGTTGAAGAGCACTCCCCCCCCGATCATTGTTAAAGTTAGTATCTCCCCACGACCGGATCAGATGTTCTGGTTTGACGGCATCAAGGTATCTCGGTCCGGGAGAGATTTTTTGGTCAGCGGAGCTTTTTGCCCGATCACCTGGCCTGCGAAATGCTCGAAGGCGCTTGTCCGGGCAGTGCCGGTCCATTGAAGCAATTTTAGGCAGACTTTCCCGGCAGCGGTCACGGCTAGGTCGTCGGTGCTGTTCGCGAAAAAGAGTCCTGGGAGAGATCTGAGCCAGTCAAGAGCTCTGCCCTGGGCCGATGGGACGAGATGACCTTGTCGATGTTACCTCTACATTGATTCGAGCGTTCTAAATCGCCTTTTCTTGTGCCACACCTTGTTGTCTTTCTTTTTACAAATGGTCGGCGGTCTTTTCCGCGGGCATGGGATATTGCCTTTTTTTGAACGATTCTAGAGATGTCGCGGGTTTTCTTTTTTGATTGCCAGTTTATTCTAGGAGCGCCCTTCCAGTAGACGGTTCTCGATAGATTCCCCGTCCCACTCTTTATCATCACGAATTCCGGTTCCCTGGAAGCTCCGAATCCTTGAGTCTACACCCCTTCCGGCGAAATGTTTGCCTGCACGATGGTGACTTTTGCGCCACAACCCTTCTTTTTTTTCGCGCAACTTTAAGCATGCCGGCCCCTTTTTTTTCTTTTCAGAAACTTTTTGGAGCTTCCTCTTCCATGCCCATTCGTGCGTTTTTCCCGAGATGTGCCGCGCCCAACCAAATGTCCCCCTTCTCACTCAATAATTCCTCCGGTTTTAACTCACTTCCTTCTTCCCCCCTCCGTCGGTGAACGCCTTTCCTACGTAAGGGGCAACCTCTCCTCCCCTGCGTACACCTCCCTCTTCAGCAGATACCGTGGGGCTTCAAGGTGACCCCACGGACGCCCCGTCGGATTCGTCATCCCCGCGATATAAGGATCTTTTCTGCCTCGAATACCCTTTGATCTCGCCCATATTAGCGCCGGTCTCCCTTTTCCCAACAGCCAGCCGCGATCGATGTCGCCCCTACAATTTTGAATCGCCATCGAATGGCCGCATCACTCTTCGAACTATTGTTCTTCCCTCTCAGCTTTTGTCCGGATTTTGTGCGTCCCTAGCCGTCCTAGCGCAGGAACAGTCTATGTTACGCATTGGATTACTTTGCGGCCCCCCCCCTTTTTTTGAATCCCGCAAGAATCCTTTCGAAACTCGCGTGCCTGAAGACTCGTGACCAAGTCGAGTTCCCCTCTTCGGGAATACCCTCCCTTTTCTTTCTACTTGTGACTCACCATTTTTCCGTCCTGAAAGAGCTTACTTTTAAAGCGATCTCCCCCCTTTTTCTTCGCGGAACAGGTATCAAAGAAACAATTGTATCAGACACGGCGTCGTTCTTTGTCTTAAGAAAGACGATTCCATTAAAATGCTGCTGCATTTGTTCCAGTTTTCACCCCCTTCCGATAGAAGTATCCCTCTCCTTTCTCGGTAATCACCCTCCGTCTTCGGTCTCGAGAAATAAGGCCCTTCCAGGGATACAGAAGTAATTCCTTGGCCACGATTTATTCCTTGGTAGTGGTTCCTCTATTTTTCCCCCTTTTTCCTTTCTTTCTAGAACCCCCAATTGACCAACTCTATCTCCTGTTAATCCTTGTTGGAGAGAGATTTTTTCTTCCCAAGCCGCTCTTTTTACCTTGCCGCACCACTAAAAAATCCCCAAAACCACTTACCCCCATTCGTGACCTTCCGATGATAAATGGAGATGGTTCTTCCTTCGGTTCGGAGCAGCCCTTCCTCTCCCGTGATGCAACAGGCCTTCTGGGCTACGGTCCGGCTGACCCCTTCTTTTCCGAAAAGATATTTTCCCCTGGACAAGCTTTCCGCCCCTCCCGTTCATTGACGTCCTTCGTGTACCTAGAGTTTTATCAAAGGCCCCAAAAAGTCCCCCTCCCCGGAGTTGTTCTCCAGATTTTGGTCTTTTCGCAGCGGATCAGACTTTTCGAAACGTCCGGCCTTGCCTTTCTCGCTACCCGTCGTTAAGCGCCTTTGAACCTCCGACCTGGGTTATTTCCTTCCGAGGATCTTTCTTTCCGGCTCCTGCGCATGATGGTCCGCGACGTTTTCCGGTGATCATTTTGAGTTCTTCCGCATCGCCGAGTCCTGGATTAGAGTATTTTTAGAATGTGACGGAGCTCCTTGAAGCTCGCGGCCCTTCCCTGCGCTTCTGCCGAGAGGTGGCGTCCCCCTCCGAAATCCTCTTCTTCCTTCGACAATGCTTCGATTGCTCGTGATGGATAGACGTTCGATGTCTTTTCTCCCAAATCTTTTTCCTGTCCTTTTTCGTGTCGGATATCGATCTTCCTCCGTGGGCGGGGGATTAGTGCCTTTTCAATTGTGCCGAGTCCCGGTATGGCATTCACTTCTCCTTGATATGCGTTGAATTGCAGCATCTCCTGATGTTTTTCCTCTGCTGCTCACTGAAGGTCTTTGCGGGGATCGGGTCAGAACGATTGTAAGAAGAGAGGACTCTCTCCCCCCCGGGTTGGAGTCCCCCCTCCGAACGAGCGCCCCTCGGTGATTGCCGCGTCAGTAGTTATGAATCCGAAGGGTCCTCCCTTAGTGTAGCATTGTTGTCTCTTCCGTCACATGATAGAGTAAGGCTTCATGGCCGCCAAGACTTTTCCCGCTCCACGATTGCCCCTCCCTTCCAAATACTGACGATCCGCATTTTTGATGCAGATTGTCTGCACGTCTGCAGTTTCCCGCTTCAGGCTTTTGCCTCGGCGAATAGTTTCCTGGTGTTTTCTTAATAGAGGTTTTTTTTCGGAGCTTAATCGTTATGAACGTGGCCTTTCTTTCGCATCCAAGAGCGGTCTTCAACGCTTCCCTAAGAAGGCTCGAGAACTTGCCGTCACCAGAAAATCTGAAAGCGAGCATTTATCCCCCTGGTCCCAGTTCAAGAAAGCTGGAACGCGCCTTACGAGGCCTATGGCACAAGCTTTGAAGCTCCCCCGAGTTAAGAGCCGCTTCTAGCCAACATCTCCCATTCCAAGTCTTTAAAGTGATAAATGAACCATGAATAGTCTCTCCCGGTTCCCGAGAACATTTCCTTCCCCATCACCCGCCTTTCTCCGGACGCGTCGCATCGTTATCGCCCAAAATTTTTCTTACGACACGGCCCTTAGAGCACACGTTCTCGAAGTGATAGGAGTCCGCTCAGATGACCCCTCAAAGAGAGAAAGGAACTTTCCTTGTTTAACCCACCTCCTCCTTCCGCGGGCATTCAGTAGCGGACTTTTCCCTCCTCTGGAAGCACCTTTTTTTTCCACCGAGTGAGTATCGTTCCATGACGCGCTATGGTTGTTTTTCTTTTTCTAGGGAAAGGATTCCCTCTTTAACAACGTTCTTTTTCTCTCCCTCTTCTCCCGCCAGAAGACTTGGCGCCGGACCCCCCCAGCCGTCAATGATAGCGTTAGGATAATTCACTTGGAGTCTTGACCTTCTCAGGCCGCCCTTCAAGTCCCTCCTTCCGACCAAAAGAAGATTTCTTTCGTGGACGGTGCTTTTCTCGGCCTCCTCGGATTCTTTGCCCCCTACGTAAAAGGTTTTTTAATCAAAATCCTGAATTTTCCGGGTCTTAGAGGATTCCCCCCCCTTTTTTCTGGTTAGAATTCTCTTCCTTGACCCCTGTGGTCAAAGGCCCTTCAGATGCTTTGGTAAGTTTCCCCCCTCTAGTCCGCAATTTCTCGTCTAAACCTTGCGGTAGAATGACCCTTTTGAGAATTAACTCCTCTACCTTCAATCGGACCCTGTTTAGATGGCTTTCTTCAGAATGATCCCCCGTGGAGATTAGCGATTATTTTCTCTTGACCCTGTGGTCCCTCTATGACCACGTTTGCTTCATGCTCGATTCTGATTTTTTTTCCCGGGTATAGGTTCCCTCCGCGACAGCTCCCCGTCCTTCTTTCTGGAGCCTTTCCTCTGAATGTGAGGGCCCTTTTTTCCGGGATAATCATTTTTACCCCCCACCTACCGTGTCTTTTCTTCCTACCACTGAAGTTTCCTCTGAAACACAACTGGCCTTTTTTTCTTTTAAAAAGGAGTTTTTTCTCTCTCTTTCCCTCCTTGCATCGCAACTCTTTACCCTGCGCGGATTTTTTCGGATTTTCCGACCTTCACCTTGTTTTAGTCACAGGTTAATCTCTCGTGGAGATCTTTTTAGGCCCGGATGTCTCTCCGGCGAGTATTTCCTACCCCCCCACGTCGGAAGATCCCTTGGGCAGAGCGATCTCTTTCTTCGTTGTTTGTGAGAATATATTTCCAATGGATGGCTTTGGTATTTTTGGTGTCATGAAGTAGACCCTTTTCGTTCCAGGTAATACTCCTGCGGAGAGTACCCCCTGGTCTTTTACTATCTAACCTCCACCATGGTGTTTTTCCTCCCCTCTTAAAAGGACAAATCTCGCCGGTTGCCTAGTGAGATATCTGTGAACTCTCCTCTACCTCCTTGGTTTAACTTGATCCACGCAGTGTGTTCTCTCTCCTACCCAGTGTAGGCGTCACACGTTTTTTAGTATTACCCATGATCACAATTCCTTTGCTCAAATTAGATGACGTTTAAGAGACGTAGTACAATGCTTCTCAAACGTACGTCCTCCCTCCAGTCTGGTCACATTAAAAGTGTTCCTTTTCCCCCGGTCACGGATAGCACCTCCCCCCCCTCGCCATTGCGCCCTCCTTTTATCCCTGATATCCCAAACATGCTCCCCCTCTTCAGAGGAATTCCCCTTCTCTTTCCTCCCCCGCCTCCGAACTTTTTTTCGTCGACAAGGTTATTTTGCCTTCGCAAAATTTCGGACGCTTTTCCCCGTTACAGCCTCCTTCGTTCCGGTGCCGGGCAAACTTGTCGGTCGCCCAATCGCTTTCTTTTCCCTTTGAAAGAAGCCTTACCCTGCCTATTCATTTTCTCCCAAAGGACACCCCATATCTTCGGTGCCCTACTCATATGCCGAATCCCACACCCTACCGCATCTCAACTTTTCGACGATTTCCCCAATTGGCAAGGTCCTGTCTCACGCGTAATCCAGAACACCTCCTTTATCCGAACCTCCCCCGGGACTTCTGGGGACTTCTCTCTTCTCAGCTGGGCGATCCCTCTCTCGAGAATTTTTCCCGAAGAAATTCCCCCTTTCCCCCCTGCCCCCACTTCCCCTCCACACCATTCTTTCATTGAAGCTTTCTCTCGGTGAAGCGCAAGATTCCTTCCCTGTTCATTGCCTTCCACTTCGAGCCAGGCGCCCCTCCCATCGTCCTACGGCATAAAGGTCGTGCTGTCCGGTTATTTTGCAAAAGCGTTTTTTCTCGGAGCGGGGCGTCCTCCTATAAGATAGAGGAATGCCGGCTTTTTAGAGGTACGGTGACTTTTTTCCGAACGGCGGAATCCCCTCTCCGTAACGAATTCCCTCCCTTCCGGAGATTCGTGTGATCGGTTTCGCTTTGCCGAGGATCTGGTCGACGATTTTCCCCCCTTCAAGAGCTATCTTCATTTGATACGATTGGAAACAGGAGGCGCTTCCGCTCCAGAAGGATTGATCGGTTCTCTTTTTTTTTGCCGAGGCCTCTTACAAGGCATGATTTGCTTCCCTTTTTCCCCCTTGTCGGCGGGCTTCCTTTATTATTGAGGGTGCGGGCACGATTCTCTCTTTTAGCGAGCGAACAGTCCGCGGGGCTGCTCCCTCTCCCTTTTCCTGACGTGACCTCTTTTTTTTTTTTCTTGAGGAATTCCCCTACCTGCTGAGTAACCCCCCGTCCCTCCTCCCTTCTCTCTGCCGCAAGCTCCCAATAAAGGAAAGACGTTCCTCCCCCAAGCTCAGACATTCCGTTCCCCCTTCGTAGGCCTAGTGTCCGAAACTTAGTCTCTTGAGGCCATTCTTTCTTCCCCCCTTCCGCATTAGTTTTTCCCGAGGATGTGACGGTCCTCGTTTTCCCCCACAATGTAACGACCCCATAGCGGTGTTTTAACTACTTTTCCCTTCCCATTTCCCGCGTCGGTGAACTCTCCTTCCTCCTAAGTCCGGGGCCCCTTCCTCGTAAGCGGGTTCCACCTTCCGCCTCAGCCGATCCGCAGCCATTCTTCAAGTGAAGCCCGTTTCTCCCTTCCGCCCAATTTCGGATTAAGAAATGACCTTCCCTCTATTACCTTGAGCCGTGTACTGCTCTAACCTCATGATTCCGCACCCCCCCCGGCAAGACGCCTTCCTCCACTAGGCCATAAGGACCCCGATTTTCCTTCAGTATTTTCTACATCAGAACGTATCAGGTCTTCTAGCTTCATCGAAGCCCCCTTTTCAGATCCTTGTACTCGATATGTTTTGCCTCCACCTTTCGCAGTTTTCCCCAGTTCCGCCGGAGTTCCTCTTTTTTCCTCCTTGTGAATCGTCAACAATACTGTCCCTAAATCATACCCCCCCCCCCCCCGATGCGTCCGCACCTCGGGACCCTCCGAGGGACATTCTCCGTATACGCTCATCCGAGCCCTTCCCCAGATTCCTTGATCGGCGCTCCACATAACCATTTCTTTTTCCCCTTTTTAAAGCGCGTAAATCTCCTTTCCTCGATTCCTTGACGCTTCGCCGACCGTCCCCCGATCCTTTTTGCAACGCCACCCTGACTTTGCGAAGCCCCTCCCTAGGCGTAGTGACGCCCCCCTTTTGAGACCGCCCTCTTTTTCTCTCCAGGCTGTTCAATGCTGCTTCTCTATTTGTTCAATTCCCTTTTTGTAGGATTCATCCTCCAGGATCCCCCCTCTCCCCTGCAGGTTGAATAAAACGCTCCTCTTTCCCCGGCTGACTCGAGAACTCCGTGCAACCTCGCCCAAGGGATAACTCCCTTGATAGGGTCGAATTTAGTGTAAGTGGTGGTATTTTTAGTGGTGCCCTTCAGACCAAGATCGTTTCTTCCCCCCCCCACGGGACTCCCATAATAAGTTGTTGTTTTTAGATCTTCTTTGTATTCCCCGTCAAAGAGAAGTTAGAGAGAGGGAAAAAATACCCTCCCCCACCAAAAACTACCCCCCCCCCTTCGTGAAAATATAAAGTTACCGTTCTCCCTTTTTCGGTGGTCTCTCTGCGTCCCCCCCACGAAAGGAAGCTTCTTCCCCACCGGGAGTCCCCCTGCCCCTTTTGATAAGGTACGATTCCTTAAGATCTACCGATTCTGTACCCCTTTACAATCTCTTATCCCCTGTGATTTGATCCCTTTTCGAGGAAGGCGCTGGGAGGAAAAATGCCCACCCTGACAGCAGATCTTCCGGACGGATTCCGCCCCCCCTTTTTACTGGAGTTTGAGTTCCCCCCCTGATAGAAATTTTTAGTCCGCCCTCCGGCCCCTTCAGATTTAAAGTTCTCTTAAGAGCCCTTCCCCCCTTTCGTGAAATAGACCATTGTGATTTTCCCCTTCTCTAATCGGAGGATTCCTTCCCTCGAGCCTCGTAAGCGACGTGGGGACCCTGAGTAATCATTTATTAACTCCCCCTTTCCAGTAGATTCCTCCTCAGAAGCCTTGCGGGAGGATCTGACCAGTATGCTGGAATCTAATGAGTGACTGGGAGTCAAAATTCAAATCTTTTGAATCCCTTTAAGGAATTTCCTGACCCCCTGCGCCGAGCGGTGGGTTTTACACCCCCCCTCGAGTTCCCATTTCTCGTAGACAATGCTTTCTGCAGTTTTTTTCTTGTTCCGTTTGTTCTTTTTTCCTGCTTCCAACCTTCCTTCGACATCGTCTGAGGTCTCCGTGGGAGGAATGGGCTTGAAGTTTGTCGTGCCTTTCCTATTGGAGAGAATTCCTCCCCGGTCTTCGAGAAGTAACAAGCCCCTTTTCCTTATCTCTCTAAGGGTCATGGCACATAGAAACTCCCTTATGTGGAGTACCTTCTCTTAAATTGAAGGCCCCCTCTCCCTCCCGGATAGGTCTCCTCCTTCGAGAGGTGTACGACGACTCCCAAGCGGACCCCGGAACGATTTTCCTCCTCTCCACCCCCGTTAACAGGAATCCCTCTTTCTTTATGAAGTATCCCCCTGAAGAAGCTTTATTGAGTCTTTTTCCCTCTTTTTTTTCTCTTGAAAAATATAGAGCCTTCTTTCCCCTAATGCTTCATGGCAGACACTCATGTCGAAAACCGCCCCCTTTTTTTTGACACCTCAATGCTTATAATCCTCTTTTCTTTTTTAATGATGAATCTTTGTTTGTATGAAGGGAGTTTTTCTCCAGATTCTAGTTCAAGACGGCGACTCCCTCTTCCCTTTTCCGGTTTTTGTTTCCCCGCCAATTTCTTTCCTTTGATTACTTAGTGCTTACTACCACTAATGAACTTGCCCCTGTCTCATCACCCACGCTCCCGTGACTCTCCTAATTTCGCAGATTCTCCCGCCCAGCTCGAATCCCCGACACCCGCCATCTCCCATGCAAGCCTCCTCCGCCGACCAGTTTTCCCAGGTCCGCCGCATCATGTAGGGCACTCTCTTTCCTTCTTTCCCCCTCCTAGGAATAATGAGTTCCGTTCCGCTCCTCCCTTTAGACAAATCGAGTCCATGCCCTAGATATTGAACGTGCCTTTCCCCCTGCTAAAGTCATCTCCGGAATATCCCCCTTTCCCCGAGAAAACAGGCTTTTGATAATCAACCCGCCCAGGTGTTTTCCGTCGAAGGAAGCGATCGTAGCCCTTCCAGAAAAATTTTATTACTCTTAGGAAATTTCCAAGAACTTCGCAGAAGAATTCTTTCCCCGAGGTATCTCCGTGACTGCGTCCACGCCCGTCTCTACCCCCACTCTTTTTTGGTGCAAATCGATTTTTCCGATCCTACTCTGAAGTCAACAAAATCTTCTAATTCTCCTGGAGAATCACAAGTCTAAGTTCGAAAGAAATCTCGTTAACTTTTGGGCCCAAGATTGTCCTGGACTCCTTCCATGACTCTCGCCTTTTGGAAGTGAGAGGAACCTATGGCCACTTTCCGTAAGGAACTTTCCCCCCTTCCATGACTTTTTCCCCCCCCGATAGAGAACTCCACGCTTCCCCCAGATGCGGCAGTACAAGAATCCCTGATCCGGAAGAGTTAGTCCCCCTTTTAGGGATGTAATTCCCCATGAATAAGGCCCGTCACTTGTATGATCTGTCGCCCCACCAGAAAGCATTGGTTTTTTTTAGAATCGCTTCGGCCTCTCAGCGTCGTCCCGCGATGATTTTTTTTTTCTTTGTTATCCCTGAATAGGAAGGGGCTTCCCCGCAGTTCGCGCTTTGTTAGAATTCCCGACCAGTTTAACTGCGTTGTTTTTCACGCCGTCTCTTCCGGTTAACGTTTCATTTTCAGCGCGTCCGCAATCTTTTTTTCTCAACCGCTAGAAGTAATGACTGCTTCACGCGATTTTTCCTCGGCATGACTTGGGCCTGTTTGATGGATTTCTCCCTCCCTCCCGCCCTGTTGTCTAAGGGCTCCGGTGCCCGTGACAGTGTACAAGCGGAGCTGACACGTGATGTTCATCCTGCGCCGTAACGGTACTGGTTTATTGTAGCAGGGACGGTCTTCGGGGAGGCCTCAAAAGGCCTCCCTCCGGTGATCTGTTCTGGCTCCCAGGGGGTAAATCTCCCATACCCGCTGTTTTCTACACTGAAGTTTCCTCCCCTGCAACACAAATTTTTCCGGGGATGGTGATTCCCCTCGTTGTTCCGATTCAAGATGGAACATCGCACCGCCCCCCGTTGAAACTGCGAGGGATTCCCTTGAAGAGTTGTCCTTGGCACCATGGTGTCTCCTTGAAGAACGCGTGGAGCTCTCCCTTGGACGAGCAGGCGATGGATTACCTGCCACGCCGGCGAGTATTTCTAATTACTTCAGATTCCCCTTCCAAGACATCAGTGGCGATGCGTCTTCTCCCTGACGTTTTTCTTTTGTTAGAGAATCGCATCCCACAAGGATATTTGGTCAAGGCATCTTTTAACTTGGTGGTGTTATGAAGTAGGAAATACTTTTCCTACTAAATCTCTTCCCTCTTTTCCCCTTCCAACTCGGTCTATAAGCTCCCCCCTGGTGAAGAGAGCGGCCCTTTTTTTTCCACATGGAAAACGCGCCTGTGGGCGTGCGATGCTTCGGAAAACAACTCCTTTTTTTCCCTTTTTTCAGCCACGGACGCAGTTGGTTGCATTCTCTCGGAAAGGCACGGTATGATTTCTGCTTCCCCATGCTGATCCCAGAACCCTTCCAGAAGG
>Ga0179593_1385975_pt1 | contig 12653 bp, 14 predicted proteins | sample CZODoug2_1_08_16_FD_185931 | JGI IMG/M metagenome (GOLD analysis project Ga0179593, IMG submission 185931) | Vadose zone soil fungal communities from Angelo Coast Range Reserve, California, USA - CZODoug2_1_08_16fungal (PacBio error correction) | ecosystem: Environmental > Terrestrial > Soil >... | reverse complement strand
TTTTTCGATTTTTTCGCTTTGCCTCTTCACGAGTTTTGGGTTTTTGCTCTCTTTTATCCGAGGTTGCTTGCCACCCTCCTTCTCTTCCCTCTTTCTCAAAGGACTCTATTTTCTTCCCCGACATAAGGAGCTTCTCCCCTGCCTTCCCCTCTTTGCCAAGATCTTCGGTATCGCAATCATGGGATCAAAGCTTTCCGGATGTTGTCGGCCGGCATCTTTTTTTCGTGGCTGTCTGAATTACTTGCGATTTTTTGATGTCACCCCTTTCTCCTTCCTTCCAGGAGAAATGACCCTTCCCCCTTGAGTGGACTGCTCCCGTGCCTCCCCTCCTTTAGCTGTTTGGCTCGTTGACAAGAATCAAACCCGCTCTTCCAATCGCCAGTTATGCCCGGAAATAGACATCCGTCCCGCCAGCGACTGGCTTTTCCCTCTCCTCTCCCCCTCCCTCTTCTCGAAGATGTCGACGTTTCTTTCGACCCTAGAGAAAGTCAAACTCTTCCTCTCCTCCCATGCCTCGGTCTTTTTTGGGACCTGCTGCCCGCAAGCGTTTGTCCAACTTTTCATGGTCTTGCTACATCATAGCTCCCCCCCCCTCTCCTCTCCGACGAGACGGTGCATCCCCCACCCACTGCCTCCCTCCTTGCTTGTACAGCCTGTTCTTTCTCGCCTGACCCAGGAAGCGGATGCTTGGATCGCGGCAGTGACCCCTCGCTTGGCGAAAAAGATAGGCCCTAATCTCTTCCTCTCTCACGTCTTTTCCTCCACTTCATCTGATACGCTCTCCTCTTTTGGTCCTGCCGATTTCGCCGCCGTCCTGTTTTTCTTTTTTGTGTGTCCTGCGTTCGGCTTTCGTTAGGTCGATGAAAGAGTAAAAAAATTGGAGTTTTGGGTGTTTTCTTGCCAGCACCTCCCGTAATCTTCCCTTTCCCTCCTCGATGGATCGAGCGATTTTACCTCAGGGTCTTGGCTGAGTTTTTTTTGTTTCTTTTTTTTTTTTTTTGTGTGGTCCTTCCTCCCTCCCGTGGCGAAATCACCCGATTTCTTTTTCCCATCCTCCGCGTCTTTGTGCCTCCCTTTATAGGCGCGCAAATCGCGGTCCCCGGATGTTTTCGACCTGCTTCCCCCGGCCTGGGCTGCCGCCGCGCCAGACCTGTTTTCCTCTCTTTCCTTCTCCTCTACCGTGATTTTTAGTGCACCGGCTACTTCTTTTTAAAACAAATTGTCGCACTTCCCGGAGTGGCGGTTGCTCGTGCCTTCTCCTGAACCGTTTTCTTGCAACGCCCGTTGACTGTATGACGCGCCGTTTTTTCCTTCTTACAGAAGCTTGGATGATGCTTTTGGTTGCCTGCTTGCTCGATGGGTGGAATGTGGTGAGCCTTTTGCGCCACTGTTAGAAGCGCTTAAAACCCCCCCCCACCAACACACCACCCCAACCCAAAAAAAGACAACAAAAACCGAACATAAACATACAACACCAAGACAGCCCCCACCCACCCACCACACCCACCACCCCCCCCCTAACTCAAAAACCAAAAACCCACCCCCAAAAAAACACCCCCCCCCCCGCACAAACTAGCCCAACCACCCCCCAAAAAACCCAACACAAAAACCACCACAACAAAAAACGCTCCAGCGCCACACACATCCCCCAACAAAAACCACCCAAAACACCACACCCCGCCAAAAAAGCAAAACTCCACTCAACAGCAATCCTCCTCCGCCCCCCCAACCTCCTCTCCCCCCCCCCACCGCCCAAAACACACACAAACACCCCCCCAACACCCCCCCCCCCCCCCCCCCCCACCCCCCAAACCCCCCCACACCAAACCACCACCACCAAACCCCCACCCCCCCCCCCCCCCAACACCCCCCACCCAACCCCCCCCCCACCCCCCCCCCCCCACCCCCCCCCCCCCCCAAACCCCCCCACACAACACCCACAACCCCCCAACCAACCCCCCCCCCCCCCCCACCACCCCAAACTTTTGTTTTAGACGTCGCTTGTTCTCTAGACCGTGACACGCGCCATGCGTTACGCAGGAGGAGTCCCCCTCCCGGATGCATTACGCTTTAATCTAGGCCCGCTTCTATTTCTTCCTGAGGAATGTATGTCGCTCACTGTTTCTTTTTTCTCCTCTGCAAGATCGTTTCTCACCAAAAGCCGTTGGTTAACAGCTTTCTTCGGTGTCGGACTTGGACTCCAATCCCTTTTTTTTTTCCCTCTTCCCCCCCCCCAACATCTCTTTTACATTGACGGGTTGTCAAAGCTTTGACCTTCTCTGTGCCTTGCCTTTCCCCCGTCCTTTTTTTCCCGTCGCCTGGCATATGCAGTTTTCCGCTGAAGGTCAGGGATTTCTTCTCTTCCTCCATTCTTCCGGACTCGTTCCTGTTTTCTCGTCCATTTCCATATCCGGGCTTGGGCAAGGCTTTAGATAGTAGGCCAACCATGCGCCCGCGTTAGCCCGTTAACTGTCCCCTTTCTGGAGTACGTTTTTCTTCGTTGGTGAAGGTGCTTACTTCTCAAGGAATGTCTCTTCCCCTTCCGCGAAAACTGTGTTTTTCTTTTCCCTAGGTACTTTATGAAGACTGATCGTGTTACGATAACTCATTCATGCGCTCACCGTGCCTCCGCCCTGTGTGCTTGGCATCGTACCTTCTGTCTTGCATCACATGACCTTGTCAGAGTGCCATCCTGTCTTCCTTATGAACATTGTTTTGTGATTTCCTCGGTTCTTGTTGCGTGCAGTTCACGAATTTTTCGCGCACCCACACATCCTCCCTGCTCTCTTGGAAGATATGCGTGGACCGAAGAGTGAGCAGACGTCCCAGACCCATGTCCTCTCCCTTGGCTTTTCTGAGCGATTTTTGGTTTAAAGCCGACTTTTTTTTTCCTTTTCCCGCTATTTCCTACTCCTAATATATTTCATACTCCCTTTTTTTTGTTGAGATAGGGAGATGGCAATATAGGACTTGCCCAGTCCCAGGACCTTTACAAGACTTCTGTTGACAAGTGCATGGCCGCCTTGCGACTGTGTCCTTTTCCCTCCCTCTCTTCAAGGATTCCTGAACCTTCCTTTCCCCCTCTGCTTTTGATCCAGGTTTCGAGGCCCGGGTTCCTTTCCCTTCCACACGGAAATGGCTTGCCAGAATACCACCACACCTTCTTCTTTCCCCTCATTCGAGTTCCCCTTCCCATGAGGCGTCTTCTACTCTTTTGCGAAGCTCCTCCGTCGATCCAAACACCCAGCTTTTTTTTGGCCACTGTCGTTCTTTCCTGATTTCCACGTTCTCCTCTTCCTCCCCGCTCCCGCGTATTCACGCCCTCGTGCCGGGAGACCTTCCTTGGAGTTTATGGAGGTCCCCCTTCCCCCACCAATTCCCCCCGAAATCTTCATAAGAAGCGGTCCTCCCTTTATGACTCCTCTTTGACAATGGTTGGCGCCTCGGAGTATACCACTTTAAAGCCTTTTCTAGTCCCCTGACCTAACCCCTCCCTTTCCTCAGATCATGGCTTTACTATCGGCCCTCACGCAGTCCCCGCCCTCTTTCCCAATTCTTTCCCATATGCCCAGGCTCGATAGTTCTAGTTCTTTTCAAGGCAACTTTCAAAAAAAAAACCCTTCCTTTGAGCCTTGTGCCTCCCTTCCTCCCCTCTGGTCTTTTTGAAGCGTCCCCCATTCCCCCCAAATTCGTCGTAAATGACACGTCTTTCTACTTGACCCCTCTTCCGTATCCGTGGTGTTCCTCTTTCGCATTCTCTCCAGTAACATAGTTTTTTTTCGTTTTGGTTTAGGTTCGCGCAGTTACGACGCCACCGACCTATCATCCACGACTAGTTTTTTTTCCTCCATCAACCCAATTCCTCCCTAGAAGAAGTTTCTTCCCTCTGATTTCTTTAATGCTTAAGGCTCTTATTTTCTTTCGGACGATTGCGTGTGATAGCTGCGCTGTTTTTCTTTTGTGGTCTAAACCCCCCCCCCCCCTTTTTCACTTTCCTCTACCCTTTTCCTTCCCACGTCATCACCACGTGTTTCATTTCAGAATGGGGGACACAAATGCCCGGAATAAATGGCTTTTTGATTGACCAAATTCCCGGCCACTTTCCTCTTCTTCCTATCAGGGGAACTTTATGAAGAGAAACCTAACCCCCCCTCTGTTCCTCCTTGCTCACTATGGTGAAGGAGGTTTTTGCCCATCCTTGCACCTTCATCGTTTTGCCTTTCCGATCCCTCCCTTTTTTCTAAGGACTGCTGCCATTTCTTATAATACCCAGATTGAGCTGAAGATCCCCGCGAGCCCCTACTCCGTCTTATGATGGGCCCACGCCTAGGATCGGGGATTTTTTCGTCTGATTGCTCAGCGCAAGTCATCATAACTCTGCTTTTTCTCCTCCATAGATTAGTCTCTCCCTGCCCTCTCTCAAGGCAAATATCCTCTGGATGTTAATTGGGGTGTCAAATCCTACTTCTAGACTCAGCCAACTGCGGCCTTATCGCCAGAGACCCCGTCTGACGGATTATGCTTCATCTATTCCCTCTCGAATAAGTTCTCCCGGCCCGCTATCGTCGTATCTTTTTTCCTTGGAACCGATCGTCGCTTTTGATACACCGCGATAAAGATCCGTAGCTGCAGTTCTCTTTTCCCCTACTCCAATTTCGTAAAGCCCTCCTTGATGGGTTATGACTGCTCCTCTGAATCGTCCCCCCCCCCCCCCCCCCCCCCCCCCCCCCCCCCCCCCCCCCCCCCCCCCCCCCTCCCCTGTTGTCGCGATTTCGGCTCCCCCCTTTTTTTTTTCCATATGGACAGTCCTGTTTGCCCCCCCCTTTGTCTCAGTTCCTCGAAAAGCGAGGGCTTATTGTTTTTTTTTTTACCTGAACAGCAGGTCTCGGTGATCGAAGACTGACCCCATCGCGCGGCCGCTGGATGGTGGAAGTCTCCTCTCCCCCTCTCTTTCTTCTTGATGGCGTCTCTCCAATTAAGCTCTGCTATTCACGCCAGCACGCCTTTTTTCCGGTTTTCACCCACTCCCCCGCCACAAATTCTGCATGTCTCTTCCCGGGCGAGCCGTAACGCAATGAGCAGCCTCAGTTTTAGTCAAGGACTTCTCCCCTCTTCCCCATAAAATACAGGCAGTCTTTCAGCTCCCCCTTACAGAAAGGAGGGCTTTCATCTGCCGAATTCTGGATTCCCAGGATTCGCCTCGCCCTGGCAATTCATCTGACTCCCTTTTTGATGAAGGAACTTCTTAATGATGATAAGAGGATTGCCATTTCCTGCTCTTCAGACCAGTCTTTAATGCGACGAGATTTAAGCCGTCATTCAACCATAACTTTTTTGCACCGCGCTTCTGCGACTTTGACATGCGCGGTTCCTACATTCGAATCTTTCATCAATTTTTTTTTCTCTCTTCATGTAGAGTAGAAGAAGATATTGGCCCTCCTCCGAGAGGGGAGAAAGGGTTTTTATATGTTTTCTTTCAGAGGCTAAGCAGCTGCGTCTCCAAGCATTATTAAAGGAATAGATGGAAATCTTGGTCAAGTCCCGGCACCCCCCTTTCAGGAGCCAATCTCTTGAGGGGGGATCACAAGAAGGGTCGTGTTCTTTTGTCTTTGTTGGGTTTGGTTTTTTTTTGTTTGGTTTTTTTGTTTTTGTTTTGGGGGGGGAGGAGTTGGGTGGGTGGTGTGGGGGTTGGTCGGGTTTTTTTTTTTTTTTTTTTTTTTTTTTTTTGTTTGTTTCTTTTTTTTTTTTCTTTTTTTTTTTTTTTTTTTTTTTTTTTTTGTTTTCGGCGTTCCCGACGCCTTTCCCCCCCCTGTCTTTTCACCTACTTGACGAGTTGGTTTTTTTTTTTTCTTAGAGACAATCTGATCCCCCCTGTTGTTCCTTTCGACATAACGTATCTTTCGTGGCGGCTCCGCGGCCAGACGATGCCTTTCATGCGGTTCTCTTTTTTTGGTTTTTGGTTGTTTTGGTGTTTTTTTTTTTTTTTTTTTTTTTTTGTGTTTTTGGGTGTTGGGTGTTTTTTTTTTTTTTTTTTTTTCTCTCCTTTTTTGGAGAATGAATCCCCCAAACCCCCCTTTTATGAGTGAAATAGAAAGACAAGTTTTCATGCGGCGGCTCCTACAATACTATGCCAGCCGCTGTCCGTTCACCCAAGCCGGCGCGCCGATTGCTCGGGTTCTTCCACCATCTCTATGAAAGTGTTTTTTCCCAACTTCCTCTGATGGTCCTTCGACATTCTTCTTTCTCCCTCTCGCCGTACCAGTCTTTTTTTTCAAGAAGTGTGGCGCCCCCTTCTCCAACTCCTGACGATCACCGCCATTATCCTTTTCCTCTTCTTTACCGACACACTCTTTCCCGTCTCTCGACCCCATGAAGAGAATGGCTGACATTCTTTCTTGAGGAGTTGATTCTAGATGCAGAAACTTTATCGGCAATCTCCGCTTATAGCGCCGTTTCACCGCTCCGCCACTTCCTCTTCCTCCTTCTTTCCCGAAAATCCTTTTTGACCGTCATGACCCCCCCCTCTTGGCAGAAAGACAGGTCTCTTCGCCGATCGGCTTCGATGCGCCCCCCTTTGAAAAATCAGCCCAATTCGATTACAGTCATCGAGCTCGCCCCCGCGTTTCGACGATCCCTTTTTTAGGAGATTCCTCGTTGGGCTGATCAGGCGAAATCCCCCCTATTTTTCCTTATCTTGCCCATCCATGAAGGCGTAGGTTTGCCCCCGCTTCTTATAGGTCCTCTGCCCCCCTTCCCCCTCGACGCTAAGGATGGTTTCCGCATGCTCGGCCCGGGCTCCTAGCCAGAAGATCGTCCCTTTTTCTTTTTCTTCTTTTTTGACACGGATACTACGTTTTTCCCCCCCCACATGGCGAAATGCTTTTAGTGTTTTTTTCTTTTCCCCTTCACTTTTCTTCCATTCAGAGTGCAAGTTCACGGGCCCCACTTTGCACCCCGTGGTTCCGGGCCTTTTGGTTTGACTTTTTTTTCCTCCGTGCGTGATGACGTGTCTTGGCTTTTTCACTTAGATGGAATGTGGTGTATACCCACCCTTTAAAAGAGCCATCTTAGCTTCCCGCAAGTGGGCGCTTCTTGCTCTTCCGAGCTTCCCTTCTCCCCTCTTATACGTCCCTTCTTTAGGCGTAACTGGATTATCTCAGCCTGTTCCTTCTCGTCGCCAGATATTGTCGGTTTTTTCTGCTGAACATTGTACTGGGACTGAGAATGCGCCCAGCCCCCCCCCCCCCCCCCCCCACCCCCCTTTAGTTCTCACAAGAGGATATCTAGCCCTTTTCGCTCCTTCTGGTTTTTGGACGTATTATGACGACCCTGCCGCGCAACTGTGCATTCCGGTTTGGCCCAGTCGGCATGATTTCCTTTCCCTTTCAACGAGACGAGCTTTTTCTCTACTTACCAATATTCCCGCCTATTTCCGTTCCCCGGCTGGAGAGAGCGCGGCCGCAATCCTTGACTCGGGTCTGGATGTGTTGCATGTAACAGCCCTTCTTTTTTGCCCTTCTGGATCCGTAAATTACCCATTTTACAATACCTTTGCTCGGTTTTCTTCAATCACCTTGCAGAGACCGGTGAGATGCTTTTTTTTTCGGGTGTTTAGGTGCCGCTTCTCAGGAAAGCATATCCCCTTCCTTCAAACCTTTTTCGTTCTGGTCTCGACGTATCGTTTGATTGCCTCTCTAGTGGACGAAACGCATTCCCTCCCTTTTGCCGGCTTCACACTTGTTGCGATCGGATTTTTCTTTTTCGCCCTGTCCACCCTCCCCCCAAGGACAGCGTCCCTTCTCTGCCTCCAAAATGTTGAGTTTTGATGCGAGCCTGTATTTATCTTGGACTCAATTGAAACTTCCCCTGTGCCTTCTCACCCTAAGAGCCAGTCGCTTCCTATAGCCTGTTCAGCTAGTTGGAGACCCCCCCATGCCCAAGCGTTTTGCCCTGACGTTTTTTATGGCCACGACCACATACTTTTATTTCACTCCGTACGAAGGTAAGGAATCTCCTACTCTCCTCTTATTTTCCTTTCTCCTACGGTGTGTGGTCTTTCTTTTTCATATTCCCCGTCCCCCCTTAGTCTTCGTGAAACCAGCTGCGTGGCATCAAATGCAGCGACTTGTTCCCGCCCCACATTTTTTTCTTTTCCCCGAACGTCTCCTTCCCCCGGATCTCTTCCAAATCTCGGTTCCGCTGAGAGTGGCGAACAGTTCTTTCTATTAGTCCAACTCCACCTAGAGCAACTTGGTTCCTCCCCCCACCTTTTTCGATTCCTATCGACGCGACCACCTTCCCCCTTTTTTTCTGGGACAGGGCGTTCCTCAATTCTGAATCCCTGATACCCCACCCGCCTGTTGTCGCTTCCCAATGCCGGCTTTGGAATGATCTTCCGTACCCTCCTCTTCCTCAACAGATCTGAGCCAATAAGCCCCAGTGTTCGCCGGGACGACTTCTGAGACGGACCTTTCCCCCTCCCCAGAAGCAAAGTCCCGATTCCAGGTCAGTCAAGGTGTGACGGCGCTTCAATTATTGTTTCAGACGGGAGACTCTTGGAAGATCAGCCCCCCTTGCCACAAGCCCGGGCTATGCACATGCCCTACCCCATCCCTCCGACCGATAATGCGGAGATCGCCGCCCTCCCCCGTGAACTTCGCCTTTATAATAGGAACCAGTCTCGACCTCTCTTCCTGGTGCAATGGCCAATGCAATGAGTTTTTTTGATGCTGGTCTTCCCGCCCGTCATTCCCCCTCTTTTTTTTGGGCGACCCCCCTCCCCCTGCCAAAATATCTTCCTCAGTCCTAAGTCTCCCGCCCTAGCGAAACAGGTCCGCCTCCCCCTGTTGCTATCACTACTTGGCGCAATATCCTTCCCATGCTTAGCCTGCCCCTCCTCCGTCAGAACAAAGACAGACTCTTTCCCGAAGGACGAGGCTGGAAATTTCTACGTTCCTTGGCCGATCGCCGTACTCCTTTTCTGCTTGGTAAGGATAGCTTTCCTCCCGAAGACCATTGACTCACCCCCCTTTGCTGTTTGATTGATCAGCAGAGCTCTTTTGCCGGGGGTGTAACACAATTCCATCATCTTCACACGCGGAAAAAGTCATACCCCCTGTGATCTTCCCTCCTGGGTCCCCCAAACCCTGTCCCGGTGCAACCCCGGTCACGGCCGCTTTTGCAAATTTCGCCGTTAAAGGATGGTCTAATGCAGCTTTTTTTATGTCCGTCTCCCTCCAAGAACCTTCTCTCCTCCTTTTCGCCCTGGTTTTAGATGGCAAGCACGGAGTTAGTTACGATCCGGATCTATCGGTTCTGGCGCGTGGCGGACCTCCTTCCTCCTTCCCATGACGCCCCTACGTCTTGAAGAGTCTGCTCTTGTCTCCCTTCGGCACCTACGCCCTTTGTGGTCGCCTTCCCCGGATTTCGCCGTCGGATTCAGCTCAGCGAAGTTCCTACTCCTTTTCCCTTTGGTATAGAACTCTGCTCCCCTCTCTCTTGCAGATCAGATGAATTCATCGAACTTTTCCTTCCTTCTTTTCTTGGCCGCCCAATTTCCCTCCCCTCATCGAGTCCTTAAGGGGCGTGCCACACGCAGGACCAACCTTGCTGCAACTTTATTGGCTTCCCCCCCTCCGATTTAAGTTCTGAATCTCGTTCCTTCCCGCTTCTTTTTCCTTCCGACACTGGCCCTTTTTGCGCTGAGAGCACGCCGCCGCCTCCACTGAGTAAATCCCTTTCGCTGCAAAGGAGATACCCCCCCCTCCCCACGTGCGGTTCACACGCCTCTTACGCATGTGATTGAATGCGCGAGCATCGCCCTTTCCTTGAGATTTGGTCCGAAATGCGTATGGGCCAAGTTCCGGTTTTGAGATGGGACTCTCAGGTAAGAGACGAGATTTGGGTCTTGGTTTTTACTTCACAAGATCTGGTAGAGGGTCTCTTTCCTTTTTCCAATTTCCGCGATGGCGCCTTGATGGTGTTCCGTCTCCCTCCCCTTACCTCTTTCCCCGTGTCAGTTTTTTGGTCTTGTTAGGAACCGCGAGGTCCTCTTCCCTGCCCGAGACTCTTTTTTTTGGTATTACCCACCACCCACGCATATAAAGCTGTTACTTTCGCTGCACGGGCACGCAAGCGTCCTGTCGCTCGCTTTCTCCCAACTTTCCCCCTCCCAATTTTTGCACTTTTTTTCCTGCTTTCCTGGACCTCACGTCCACGGTGCAGGGTCTCACCAATCCGTAAGATCCCAGGATGCTCAAGAATTTGGCGTATTTCTTGTTCTCTACTTATAATGATGTAAGGTGTGCCACCCTATCCATTGCTGAAGAGTTTCAAGATAGGGTCTTACTCGCACTTTCCCAGTCTTTCCTCCCAAACACGAGAAGAACCTCTTTTCTTAGGGTGCTCTTCGAAACTTTCCTCTCTTTTTGTTGTGTCTCTATTTCTTCCTCCTTATTGGTCCCAAGCAGACTCGAGGTGTGACCTCTTTTTTTTGGAGCATATGAGTGCCTTCCCCTCTTGGCCCTGTTCTTCTCTTCCGTTTCTTCCCTTTTCTCTTTTGATACGGACTCAGGATAAAGTCCTTTCCCGTTTGGACGTCAGATGCGCCAAGAGCTCATCTGGGATCCCAATTCCGATGTGTTCTTCGATCCGTACTCCTTTTTTTCTTTCTTATGAAATCCCACTGCCCTTGATTTGCACATATGGATCGTTTGTCACTTTCCTTTTCTTTACTTGTTGGCTGTCCGGGCAAGACGACCCTCATTCTTTAATGCTGTGAAGGAGTGTTTTTTTACCTCAAACCCTCCGCTTCGTGCAATCTCCAAGCGTAATTTCGGCCGTCCACACCCTCATCTGTTTTTCTCTCGAGACAAATAGGATCTCCGAGAAGTAGTGAGTTTTCCCCTCTCGACTATCCCCCGGATGGTAAGACACCCAGCACCCTCGCTGGCGTTGCTGCTGCTTCTCAGCGCGCGGCCAGCGCCCCAAAGCATTGTTTTTGGCCTCCTAGTCAAAACGCGACGATTCCCTTGCCAGTCCAAAGTTTCAGTTCTTTTGCCCCTCCCTTTTTCTTGGATTTATTCGAACTCAAAGCAGAAGGATGACTCTGGACTTCGCCGTTTCCATCTTGCCCTCTTGCCGGATAGCCGGTTTTCGTCGAAAGGATTGTCCTTTTAATCGATGACTGTCTATCAGCCTTTTTTGTTCCTTTCCCCTTTTGCCGTCGCCTTTCTTCGATGAGAGATCGGCTTTCCCTCTTGTGTCTAATTCGTCCTTCATGCACGGATATCGGCGATGTCTACCCCTCTCTCTTCTTTGCTGCCTTCTCTGAGATCTGAATAGACGACGACCACCAGAGGTACTCTTGTTTGTTTTCCCATCATGACTTGCTTCCCTGCAGCAGCTCGCGTAAGTCTTTTTTGGTTTTGTGATTCGGCCGTTGCCGCCGCGCCATGATTTTTATGTTCGCGTCACGGCTTTCTTTTCACCTTCCTCCTAAGATGATTCAAACCCCTTGGTCCCCCACCCTTTCAGTTTTCGGTCTTTCTCCCTCTGGACTTTGAATTCCTCCCTTTGGACCGGCGAACATTTCACGCCGTGACCGCTACGGCATTGTGTTGTCCTTCCGAGTGCATCCCCTTTTTATGACGTTGGACTGAAGTAGTCCCTTCTTGAGAATGGGGTGCCGTCCAACCCCCAACTGCGCAACTCCCCTCCCCTTTAATGCTCTCCTCCCCGAAAGGTGGTTTAGCTTTTGCGCGTGCCCAGTCCTCGTCGTCGCGCGTCTATCTCGGTTATTTTCGCCCTTTCTGCCCTCTTTCTAGTGGAAAGATCGCTAGGCCCCGGTTTTTCTTTTCTTCTGCGCCTACCTTTTTTCCTGGTGAGAAGTTTTTATTGAGCACTCGGAAGCGCGGACTTGGTGACGTCCTCTGTGGCGATTATCCGTGAGACGAATTATGCCGTTTTTTCCCAACAAAATATCGTGCCATGCTTAAATTTCCAAGCCTTCCTATAGTTGAAGAAGATTTTTTCAAAGCCCTCTCGCGAGCCTGCAGTGATAGCGCGGCATTTTGGGCTTTGTTGGCGACCTTTCACTGATAGAGCGCAGGATATATTTCTTTTTTCCTCCCCTGGCTTTGCAAGGCTCTCTAGTAAACCAGAAACACAAAAAAACAACTCGGCCCCCAATGCGCCCGGCTAACTACATTGCTCGCCTGATGTTCTCTCCGTTAGATCTTTTGTTTTACCCCCCCCCCCCCAAACCACCAGGTGACGTCTTCTAATTGATTCGATCCCTGTAAAGGACCCACTTTGGCGGTCGTTAGAGTTTCTCGTGGGAAGATTTGATCGTTGCGCTAACTTCCCATCGCTAAGCTGACCGTGACCATTCTTGTTGTCGTTCTATGATTTTTATACCTTCCACATAGATCTCGGTGCCCCCCCTCTCTTTCGCCCCCAATGTTGGAGGGATTTTTTCAAGCCGTCCTTGTTGAGCTTTGCGTCCCATCGCCTCGCCCACGTTGCGCATCCTGCCCGCACTGATGTGCCGATAGCTTTTCATCTCTGAGGAGGGAAAGAACCCCCTTCGCAAGCTCAATGTCCCTGTGTTCGTGCCACGAAGCGGGTTTCACGCGACGCCGTGTTCTGGCCGT
>Ga0179593_1371918_pt1 | contig 12654 bp, 12 predicted proteins | sample CZODoug2_1_08_16_FD_185931 | JGI IMG/M metagenome (GOLD analysis project Ga0179593, IMG submission 185931) | Vadose zone soil fungal communities from Angelo Coast Range Reserve, California, USA - CZODoug2_1_08_16fungal (PacBio error correction) | ecosystem: Environmental > Terrestrial > Soil >... | reverse complement strand
CGCTGCCGTTTCCTTTTCCCTTTCGGCGGCACTTGCTACGGACACTTGGGTCAGAGGTATACCGGCTTATTCAGCAAACCCTCAACCCTTCTCCTTTTCAAACTGGTTTGCGGATTTCGGAACAGTGCTTGCGCAAAGTTTCGCAACCCGTTTTCTTTCGGGCGTTGACACGGGAAGTACTCTTTTCCCCTTCTTTCCGCAACCTTACGTTGCCTTTTTGGAGACGATGAGGTGGCATCTGAAATCCCCCTTTTTAAGTTTTTATCGTCGATTTTTTGGCCTCCAGTATTCCTTCGCCCACTCCTGAAACCGGAACAAGCGCCATCAGTCCTCCCATTCCCCCCTTCCATCGCGGATTTCATTCACCTGTTTTTTTTTTTAGCTTTTCCGCCCTGCCCTGCCTTTCTCCGATTTCGTTACGGCTCCTTCACCTTGAGTCAAGGCCCCTGTGAAAGTCTGTTGGCTTCTGACGACCCCTTTCACGGCTCTGGCATCCTTTCTGTGACGCGGCATGTGTAATTTTACATCGTCCTCAGGATAGTTCCTGTTTTCTGTCTTGGTAATTCTGTTCCAGAGTTTTGGTTTAGCCAAGAGGGTTTTGTATACTGAGCCTTTGACTAGACCCTTCCGTCGTTCATGTGGCCCTTGCAAAGTTTGACCTCGAGGAGACCGCCAGCCGCCATTTCCCAAAACTTCTCAGGGGGACTTTGAACTTTTATAAGTTCTTCGTCAACGGCACATCAAATGGTTGTCTTTTCTCCCCTTCTTTCTATTTCGCGCCGGTCTTAAACCATAGTCGGCACCCACTGGCGCCCCCAACCCCCCCACCCCCCCATGGTATCTTCCCCGATGAAAATCTTAATTTTTCCCCCCCCCCATGCTGCTACTAGGAGTGCTAGTCGGAATTTCTTCCTGCATCCCAAAGTTTGAATTTTCCACTTTTTCCTTCTGTTTGTCCTCTAGCTTCATCTGTTCCCCCAACGTACCGGCACTTTCCCCCCTGACCTGTAAGTTCCCTGCACCGCTCAGGGATTTGAACCCTTGGACGCAATCCCAAAGCGCCTCTCCTCCCCCCGCGAATCCTTCCTTTGACAATTTACCCAAATAGAGTGGCTTTGAGTTCCCCTTTTTTCATCCCTAAGGTTTTTACCACTTGTAACCACCCCTTAATTCGCCTTCCTTTTCCAGACTGTCCCAGATTTTCTCCTCTTTTCCTCTCAATTGTTCTTAGCCCTGAAGCCGCAACTAATTCACCCCAGTGGTAAGAAGTCCCCCAAGTGTTTGCGACGGCCTTTGATCTCTTCAGTCGGACGGCGGTTTTCCCCTCTCGGTCCCCCAGAACCCTCCGCTCCTTTTTTTAAATTAGACACGCTCGGCAGGCATCCCCTCCTGCCAGTTTGCGGAGGATTGAAATAGACCCCCTTTCAAAACTCTTAGCACAACGTGGACTTCCCCTGCAAGACAGATGCATTTCCCCCCTTCCCTTCTCTCTTTGTGAAATTTTTTCTTGGTTTTTTTTCTTCACGACAGCACCCGCGCCATCATCCCCGGTCGAGTTTTGTTGCCCACTCTCTTTTTTCTGCCGGAACAGGCGCCTTCCCCCGGCCACTTTTTGTGGAACTTTCCTCCAAGAGCATGGGCTCGCTGGGCTTGTAAACCTAACTACTCCCACGTCTTCTATGGTGACAAGGTGGCGAGTTCCCTTTCCTGGCGTTTACGATCCTCCCTTTTTCTCCTTCTTTGTAACATTCTGAATGTGGTTGTTTCTGCTGGACACTTCCCTTCCTAAAGCCAGCATGCTTAACGGCTGCTTTCTTTGTTCCGGATACCACTATTTTTTTTTTCCTTGAAATGATGGCCCGCTGCTTCATTACTTAACCTCACTTTTTCTTTTCTCCCCCCCCCGGATAAGCTGTGCCCCCAAATGCCGAGTCCCCCTCCTATGGCGACCACACCTCCTTTTAATCCTGCTGTCGGCCGTTTTTAGAGGCACTTCACATCCTCGTTGCTTTCTGTCGAGGCCTTTTTTTCCCCTGCTAGTTTTCTATTTTCTGCACTAGTCACGCCCTCCCTTTCCACGCGACGTAATGCCTTTTCCCCCCCCCTCTAGGCGTGTCCGCGGTTTCTTACAGGTTAACAGACCTTTTGCGTTACTGCTGGCGGGTTGGGGGTTTTTTTTTCCCCCTTTATCGTCAGACCTGACAGTTTCAACCTGGCCTTCGCCCGCCCCTTGGGGCCTTTGGATTAATTCTGTCCAAGTGCAAGGGCCTTTGGCAGATCATTGTTTTCCTTTTTGTAATTTCCCGTTTCCCCACCCTTTGTGCGCGAAGGTTCTCCTGCCACCGGTCATGTTATCCCGGAGGATCCGACCTAGGAGAAGACTGCAATGCCACCGACCTTGCCCGACGGCCAATCGTGTTGTAAGTCCTCTCTTTCCTCTCCTCGTTTTGTGAGTTGATTCACCCCTCTTGTGCCTCTTCGGCATTCTTTCTTTTTAGGCTAATCTTTGCTTCTTTTCCTTCTTCCTTCATCATGTTCCGTTCTCCTATTTTTTCCCCCCAAGATTTTTATCTGGATTCCAGAGTGACCGAATACGCTCACATGATATGCTGAATACCTTCACGTTTTCCCACCCCCTTTTTTTTTTTATCGCCTGGGGGAATCTGTCCCCCCCCCTTGAAAAGTCCACCCCATTTACCATGAGCTCCTTTTGTTAAACTTCCGTAGTAAACAGTCCCTTAGCACTTCTTTGTGTTTGCCATTTATTACGCTGTCTTTCCAGGGATGCTTATGCGGTACCCCCCCATGCCAAACGATCCTTGCACCATCGGGCCTCGGCATTACTTTCCCCCTCCCTATTTGTTTTGACGGGTTGCACTAGCCCCAGCCGCTTTCAGCAGGATTCCTTTTTTGTTAACGGGCCATAGTCTTCACTCCCTTTTTTTTCCCCCCCGTTTGCGTTTTTTAAAGCTCCTAGAAGGTTATCCAGCCTTTGCCATCACTGTTCTCTTCCCCCCAAACATGTAGCGGGTGTTCCCCCCCTCTCCTCTTTTGGCCCAATCGGAGTTTTATGATTTCACAGTCTCCCGGACTTACCACCACCCCCTGAAGTTTTTCACTTTAGGCCCCCTTTCCCCCCGTATGCGTTGTTTCCACCCCTCATCGGTGGTTCAATTCCGCCGAGCGTATTTGCCGTTCGGTGGTTTTATTTTAGCCCCGCTCTCTGTCTCCTTTTACTTTACACCCAACCTGGCCTTTTTCCCGGTTCTAATGTGAAGGGCTGGCGAACACTTCGAGTGTGCACCCTTACCGAGCATTTTCCGGTTTGCTTTTTTTGTGCGATTTTTGAGTTCCGTGAGAAACCCTCTTTTTAGGGGTCCTCGTTTAATTGTGCCTGCCGTCCCTTTTAATCCGTTGCCCCTTTTTTCTTAATGTTCCGAGGCTTGCTGCTCGTCAATTCTGGTGTTGACTTTGGTCGATGGCAACTCGCGCTTTTTCCTTCTTATTTTGCCAACTGTTCTGTCGGCTCTACCATTGCCCCCCTTTCCTTTTTCCGGGGGACAGTCTTTTTTCCGTCCCCCCGCTCCCCCACTGAACCTTTCTTCACAGTTTCGCCCCGATTTGATTCTTTACCCTTTGATCTTGAGGCTTTTGCTGCTCCGTCCTCATGAGGACGTGAGCATGCGAATTTTAACCTTCCCCTTTCGAACCGTTTTCCTTTCCAGACTTTCCTCTTAATACGCTTTTTTTCTGGAGGGAAACTGAGGCTTGATTTTTGTAACTTTTCCCAATGTGGGACCCCCCACTCTTTCTTTTTCTCTCGAGGTACCATAACCCTTTTCCTTAACCCCTCTGCAGACCCCATTGTTCGGATACTTGATTACATGTTGTACAACCACTGCCGAGGTGATTTGGTTCCCTGTCGTGTTAGAGAGTTTCCTTTTCTCCAGTTACCTTTGAGTAGAGGCGCCCTTCCCCTCTCGTCTGCCACCCTGTGAAGTACTCCTTTTGGATTTCCCATGTTTTTCCGGCCTCAGCCGCGTATTTTTGTTGAATCTCTTTCATCGGACTATATTTCACTTTACGCCATCTTTTCGATCCGTTTAGTTCCGGCGGAAATAGCCTATGTTAATGACAGTGGATTGGTGGCCTTTCTTACCCCTTTCTGCCACAGTTTCAAAAGTTTATAATTGTTTTGCTTTTAGTGCAGACCCGCTCTTTTTGGACCTGGTGCCACCTTGAAAGGTAATTGCCGGCTTCAGCAGTCGTTTTTTTTTTCGCCCTTAGTCTAAAACAAAAAACCCCCCCCCAAGGAAATTTGGGGGGGGTTTGGGGGGGGGGGGGGGGGTAAGGGATTTCTAGGGAACCTAATGAAGGTTTGGCCAGGGACCGATTCAGTTCCCCGCTTTTCCTTTGGCCAATTCCCCTCTCCGTCTGTCCCCTCCCAACGCTTCGAATGAAGGACTTCCGACCACTCTTTTTTTTGACTCTGTCGGTAGATCTTTCCTGGGCCGTGTGTTTTTTCCATTTGGGCGAACTGCGAAGTGTCCTTTTTCTTCTGCCCAATCGTCCCCCGTTACCGCGGAAGTGGGCTTTCCCCCCCTCGATCCCGCGCTGAAGGACCTTTCCTCTCTATGGCATTTATGGCCTTTTTTCGTTTTGGGTTTTTGAGTCTTTCTTCGCATTATCCTTTCGGGCCCTTTCTGAATCTACAAACTTAAATCTGCATCGCTTTCCCGTATCCAGGCGGGCCGCAGAAGGCCATTCGTTCCCAGGTCCCTTCGCCAGCCTTCAGTGTACTTCGCCTGACTACTTCCCCCCCCGGTCGGAGAATACCTGGTTCTGTCATTCCGGCCCCACCCTCCCGGTCTTTTAGAGTTTGCGAATAGCTATGATACCTCTCCCCCTTTGATCCTGTCGTCAAATTCTTTTTTCCTTTTCCCCCCACCTGGCTGCAGAGCCCCCTGTTTTTTCCCTGGTATAGAATTCTCTTTTACCTCCTCAGTTGTTGAGTATTATCCCTTTTTCCTTTTCTCCCCTCCCCTCGCCAAACTTCCTCAAGGCGTTGAGGTAAGCTCAAAGTGGGAGCGGTCTTCAACTATCTCTATTCCGCAACAAAATTACCACTTTCTGTACCCGGTTTTTGCGACGATCTTTCTCGCTTCCCAGTATTCGGGCCGTATAGTCGGCATTTTTTCCTTTTTCTCCGCGATTGTTCCTCTTTTCTGAAATTCAAGTACGAGATTTGAGTCCTTTCGGGCTGGCCGGTTGGCATCGGCCACAGGGTTAAGTTTCCTGCGAGGTAAATGGATATTCCGCTCCTGTCCTCCCCCCCCCTATGGCAACCCGGAGGACATGTCCCGCCCCATCGTCCATCTAGAGGGCTTTTCCTTCCCCTGAGTAGATTACGATTGTAAGACAACTTAAGATGTTACTTTATCGATTGGAGTTCGGCGTCCGTTCCCCCTTCCCTCCCCGTCCGACAGTGCCAATTTTTCGATTTTTTGTCGGACCGTCCCTAGCCTTCTTCTTTTTTCGGAAGTCTCGTGGATTTGACTCTTTCTCTGTTAATTGCCCCTAGGGCAACGAGGTTTCAGAGAAGAGGTAACTCGTAGTTTCGGTCTCCTTGTTCGTCCTCCCTGTTGGTTTTCTACGCTGAGCGTCTTCTTCTCTTGAACAGTTCGTGAGGTCCAACCCGTGGCCCGGTCCAATGCGATTGCGCCAGCGCGACAATCCCCCCCCCCCCACCCCCGTAGTATACGAACTGTGGTCCTTCTTTTTCTTTCACGGCAAGCCACTGCTTTTGAATTGATTCACCTATTCCCTCCTTCTCCCCCCTACCTAGCGCGATAGGAAATGCTTGAGTGTTTTATGATAGTCGATGCCCATAGCCTTTTCCCAACCACCCCAAAAATCGGCTACTGTCTGCGTGGTCTTCGGTTTGACATCGGCGTTTATACCCAAAGAATTCTTCAAGTGTTGGAATCCCTCGCCTGTTGAAGTTTTCACCATCTGTGCAGAACCGGTTCACCTACCTTCCCCCTCTTCTTAGGAAAGCCCCCCTTTTCCTGTTTGTTACACCCCATGGGTCGCCCCATCCAAGATCTATCCTCCCAACATTGTTAATGAGTTTTAACAATTCCCCCATATCTTGACGCTTGAGTAACTGCTGAGAATCGCCGCAGGTTCAATGGAGTGAAAATTCACACTCCTGGAATCTTCAGTTTCATCCGGTTAGGCTCTTTCCTATTTCTGTCAAGCCCGCCGTTTTCCATTTTTTACTATCCCCGGCTTCCCTTTTTTTATGCCAGGAAACATGTGGCCTGTCCCCCCTTTTGTCAAGCCCTAACAGTCGTTTCTGAATTGAAAACTTTGCCTACGTTTCTAGAGGTGGTCGTATGGTTGTCAACCGATATGTCACCTACCCCTCTGCTCTTTTTTCCACTTTTAGAAGCATGGCACTTTTCTCTTCCCGTTTTGACGGTGAGTTGCCCTCGACAAACGTCCCCCCTGGCGTGAGTCTGTCTTGCCCGTCGTCCCTGTGGTTGCCCCTCCCATTTTTATTACTTTGAGTTCCATGTTTCCCACCTGGCTTTCTTTTCTTGGACCCCTTCGAGAGTTGGGTTTCAGTCACTCCGTACCAACCGAGAAAAGTTCAACTTTTACCGATGGCTCGTTAGTTTGACCCCCTCGTGACATGTTACTCAGCGGCTGCCACCGCCGTGACCTTGAATTTGCTCCTTAATCCCCCCAGAGCTTTACACCCTACTGACCATCCCTCCTGCCCTTACGATATCGATGAAAAGGTGTGGTTCTTGAGACAGAAGGCCATGGCGTTTTTACTTCCACTCCCCATCGCATACTTAGCCCTTCTTCTAGCCGAATTGGTTTGTTTTTTAATGCGGAACTATGGTCCTCTACCTTCCGCCTGCCTTCGATTGTTTAACTTCATTCTAGCGGGTTTTAGTAATGTGAGGTTTTCAGTTCTTGCCTTTTTCCTCTCCCTTTCCCCTTAAGGAAAGAAGAACAGGGCTTTTCGCGGTAACTGCAGACCTTTCCCCCCCATGAGTGCCATACTATTCCCACCCCCCTGAATCGGATCCTATTATTGCTGCGCGAGGCCCCCCCTTCGTACTCAGAAATGCGGTTTTCTTTGCCGGACGATGGTGCCGTCTTTCTTTTTTAATACTTTTTTGTCACGCATGCCCTGCCACTTTCCGCGTCTGTAATGCTGGCCCCTTTGGCGAGTGTTGGCTTCTTTTTCCCTTTTCACCCGAATCTTTCGCTTCGTTCGTTTTTTCCGGGTGTCATCTTTCAAGCAGCCCCTGTTTTCAAACTGTCTCCATGCCTTGGATGCCCTCTTCCCATTTCTTTTTTTTCCTGCCAGCGCGTTTCTCTTTACCTTGCCTCAACTGTGTCCTCGCCAGGTGAGACGGAACCTTGCCCTTCTTCCGGATTCTAGAAGCGGCTCTTCCTTGCACTGACCTCGGCTTCCCTCGTATAGTGGTCAATCTCTCTCTTAATTCTTTTTTCCTTAGATTGGACCCACTCTTTTTTTTCCCATCTGTTTCGGTGAGTTCATGAAGTGAATTCGATCAGTCCTGACTACCAATGAATTTCCTTCCCTATTCGTTCCAACTCCTTTTGATCTCCTCTTTACCGCCGACTTCCGCGAACATGGATCTGTCCTCACCAGGTGAAAGTCATAAGTTCATCCAAAGGCCGGGCGTTCTGCCATTTTTCCCCTTTTCTTAAGTAATCATTTTGAACCTACACATACCTCACGCGCATCCTTCTTTCCAGTTAACGAGACCCGGAAGAATATATGAATGGTGTCACCCTTTTCCTACAGACCCCCTCTCTTTCCCCGGGGTGAGTGTGTAAACTATGGAAAACGAAACGGTCCCAGTCGGGGCCGGAGCCCAACTTGGAGTTTTTGGTCGTGTTCTCGAACTAGCTGAGCTTTTTATAGCCTGTTTGGGTTCAGTTCCCTCTTTCCCCTTGTCCCCTTTCCACAGTAGGTTTACGCTCCGGGCTGCTTTCCCCTCCTACCCTTCCCCTAGTGCACATAAAGTTGATAGACCACCTCATGTATAGGGTTTCCCCGCTCCAACCTTTTTCCCATCCTTGCAGGCTGGTGGAGATGATCTTCCCGTCGTTTCCTCCTTTAAACCCAACCAATTGCAGCGGGTACTAGCTGCCTGTGACGTACCCCAAGTGATTTGGGTTTCCAACGCAATTCCGCTTTCGCCTTTTTCCGCCTATCTCCTTCTGGCAAGGGGATTGTGTTTTTGTGTTACAGACTTTCTTTATTTTATTTTTTCCATTTTTTTTTTGTCCCAAACCCACCATATTTTCTTGCAGTCGGTGGCAGCCGTTCCTGGGCCGTCCCCCCCTTTCCTAGTTTTTCCAATACGAGACAATCCTAGTTTATGTCGCGTTGGCGCGGGTGTATTGACTTTCTATTTCCTTTTTCCGCGTGGGCAATGTGGTTTTTTCAATTTTTCATCTTTTCCAGTTTTAGTGTGTACCCTGACAAGGGCTGCTGCTCGACCCCCTCCCTGGTTTTTTTATTGGTGCACTCCCAGCGTTCCCTTCCTCTTTCTTCCTCCAACTGGCCGGTGTTTAAAACACCTTTTTTTGATTCTAAGGTGTGGACCTTATGTCGGGGAATGTACAATCCCCCTTCCTCCCCGGGTCCACATTCCTTCTCCCCGGCAGGTGGCTTTTTAACACTTTTAAGTCCCACCTTTGAGTCTTGTCTTTAAGGAGGGTAGTTCTGAGAGACTGTGTTTCCTTTGATCCTTTTTTTTCACCCCAAAGTCGTTTTTCAGTTTTTACTCCCTTTGTCCACTTCCTCCCCGTGAATGGAAATGCGGCACCAGCATTTGTCAAGTTCCCATTTTTTTGGGTAAAATATTATTTGCGCCAGGCCGTTACTTCCCACCAGCGTTCCATTTCCTCTTTCCGTCAGTGTCCCCCCCCTCTTTATTTCCAAAGTTTTTGCCTTTGTTCCATGTTGTTCTTCCACCCGACCCCACGTACGATTTAAAGCGGTTTCCTGTGTCCCTTTGAGGTTTTCTGCTTGTTTCTCTTGTCCCTTGGGAGCACAGAATGACGTAGTAGACATCAACGCGGGGTCGTCCCCCTGTGTCCCTAATGTCTTGGTAAGGAAGCCCTGAATTCCCCGTGACGAGTCGTTTTTCTTTCCCCCTCAGCCCCCTTCTGCCGCTATTTTTTGTTTGAAATATCTTTTTCCTCTCCTTCCGCTTGGGACCCCCCTTTTTTTTTTCTGACTCGTTAGTGTACTCCCCAGTGCGTCTCATAGCCTAGGTTCTCCAATTACAAACCTTCCGTTTGGTGGGTTCCACGGATATTGTCTCCCCCGTTCGTCCAATAACCTTCTATGGTTTTTTCTGTTCCGCCATCCTCCTCCCCATTCCCTTGCAAATTGAAACATTGGAATTCTTTTTCAGGCGCATCTTGACTTTCTTTTTTCTCTTTCCCTCCAAACCAGTACGAAAGAAAGGTCCGTACGCCGGCTGGCATAAGTCCCTGGACCCCCGATTGACTCTTTTTCCATTCCACTCTCCTTGCGTCACCAAACTTTTTGACGTCCTTTCCCGTCTGACCCCGAGAGTGAATGGATTCCGTTCGACCGAACATTGGACTTTTTGACCCCGGTGGGCTAACTCGAACTGGTAGGTTTAGCCTTTCAACAATTCCCCCAACCTCTGGTTTTGCCGGTCAAACCTCCCCGCCTCTCAAGGGAGGAAAAGAATATATGTTTTCCTTCGGGATTCTGGTCTTTGGTGGAGGGTTTTCCACGATGTGGTTATGCTGCAGTCCATTTTTTTTTTGCCCCCTCGCAGACGTAACCACCTCATGGATGCCCCATACATCTTTCCTCCTCATTCCCTTTTTTACTGGTTCCCTTTCCCTATATTTTATCTCTTCCCGTTTCAACCTCTACGACTTTCCGGTTCCCTGGGCAATGTTCGGTCGAGCTCCCTGAAGTCCGAAATCCCGGCACCAACAGATTTTTTGGTTTGCCTTTTTCTTTGTACCCTTCCCTTTCTCTTTTCTGCCCTTTGCGCGTTAACGGTTTTCAAATTGGCCAGCTCGGCGGTCCTCTCGCCTTAGAGAATCCTCTCCCTTTTTTCCTCCCCTGTCTGAGCTACCCTATTTCCCCTCTCCTTTGCAAAACTGGTTTACCCTTTTGATTTCGGCCAAAGGTTAGCGGGTCCCCTTCTCTCTACTTTCCCTCAAAACGAAAAAGTCGTTTGTAACTGTTGTTTCCCTTCTTTCGTTACCACTTCTCTCCCTTCGCAATTTTTCGCGTCGTTTTAATTGGAAAGGCCTTTTCCCGCTCTTGGCTTCCTCTATTGACATGCAACCGTAATTGCTTCTAATGGTTTCCTGGATATCGCCTTCCCCCCCCGTTTACTTTTTTATTCGCTGGGAAAGAACACTTTTATCTCGCCGCCCCTCCACTCTCTTGCCGGCACACAGTTCCCCAGGCCCCCCCTCTTACCCTTTTAGCGGTGATTGGTCTGATCAAACTTTCCTCCTAAGGGTTGATTATTGTGCTCCACGCTGACCCTGGTCCTCCGTCCTCCCAACGGTATCCGTCTGCCCCCACCAGATTCGATCTTTTTCCTTCTTTTCGTTTTTGATGTGTCTTCATTGTGAAGTGCAAATTTAAATTGCTGTGTTCCGCGACTCGGTTTTCGGGCGTCCTGTCGCTGATTCTTCTTTCTTTTTTTTTATCTCTCGTTTTCCCCCTGCATAATTTCACACGTTGACCCTTGCGTTCACTTTTTGCCCTTGTCCGAAGATGCGAAATGCACGAAAAGCAACCAGCTCTTTTATCTTTTGAATACCTGTTTATACATCCTCCTTTTGTTTTTCTCCTCCCCTTCCTGCACCTGGGACTTTGTATTGTCTTGCTAGTTCCTCCTTCTCCTACCCTCCCGTCGCGTCGAGGAATGAAGTATTCTGGTGAATTCTCTTCCGAGGGCCCCCCCATAACACAACGTTTCCTTTTTTCTTTTTACTGTCCGTGCCTTTTGCTACACGAGTCTTCTTACCGTGTTCCTCATATGTGCTTCTGACTCCGTCATCTGTGATCCCCTTTGTCCCTTCTCCTCCGTATGTCGTAAAAATCCCCCTTCCCCCCTTTCTTTTCTAACACCCTTTCTTCCATAAATCCAATGCCCCGCCTGTTTTCCCCACGACAAAATAGAGAGTGTCCCTTTTTTTTTTTGTAACTGCCTGGCTCACCGACTCTTTGTTTCCACATGGGAAACTTTCCCCCTCTTTAATATTCCCTTTCCCCCGGGTTATGTCTTCTTTGATGGGCTTTCCCCAATCACGGTTCTCCCTTTATTTTTTTTCCTGCCCCTCTTCTGCTGTGAAGACCGGTTGCCCAACTTGTTTTCAAGCAGAAAAGGATTTTGTACGGCCCCTTTTGGACTCCGTTCTATCCTCACGTTGGCGGACGGGTTACTTTTTTACAAGAACCTTCATTCCCTTTTTCAATTAGCCACGCTCGCCCTTTTCCCCCTAAATCCGAATGCCAGGGGCGCGTCTTTCCCTTCTCCCCAACTTCCAAAAAATTGGCTTTGCTTTTTTTTCCCTTTCCATCCCGTCGTCATGTGGGCCCACTTCCGGCCTTGTCAGTTGACCCTTGAGGGATTTCCCCTTCCTGCCTTCCTTTTCCCCTTCACTTCGGTCTGGGTTCATCGCCCTTCCCCCACCGCCGGACCCTTTCATAAGAGAAAGGATGGCGTCTTGCAAATCCTCCTTGGGCGGCCGTCGGAAGTTTCACCTAGGTCCCCTTTCCATCTTTTGGTTTTAGGGAGACAATTCAATGCGGTTTCACCACCCGCACCTCAAAGTAAATTCACTCCTCTTCCTGCGTCAACTGTGGCGAGCCCGCGGATTTTTAGTTGCCTCCCCAAGATCTCCTTTTTAGGACCGATAATTTGCATTTGGTGTGGAAGGCGTTACTACGGGCCGCTCAGCGCCCTCTTTTCCCCGGCTGTGGCCACGGATGGCTCTGTTGTTCACCCCCCCCCCTTTCCTCTGCGTTTTCCAGCTTTTCAGTGATGGCCCGGCGTTTTGCTGGTTTCCGGAATTGCAGCCCTTATCGGTAGCGGTAACGCAGACTGTCCACCCCCCCTGCCCTTTCCAAGTTCGATGGGATTTCCCACCCCCCCACTACTCGGCTCATTTATCCCTTCGCTGTAGTGCTTCCTCCCTGCACCCATCCCTTCTTACTTTTCTGTCCGAGGGCCCTTTTGTGTTCAGGTTTCATTTTCCATTTTTTCTCAAGTTTACGAAAGAACTTTACTCGATTTCTGAATGAAACTACACCACTCTTTTCGCGTGTCCTGTGTCCTCCGGGTAACCCGCATTTTCTGAGCTCGTGTGGGAACCTCCTCTTCCCGCCCTCCCTTTTAATGTTTATTGGACCCTCCGGCCTTTGCGCTGAGTTCTTTAACAGTGCAGGGACTTGCCCTGAAACTGTTTTCTCTTTTCTTTCACTCTTAAAGAACTCGTCCCCACTGTTTCAGAGTCATTTCTTCCCTATGGATTCACTCCTTCTCTAATCTTAGATACACCGCTGGTTCACGACTTCCAAGAGTGGTA
>Ga0179593_1645730_pt1 | contig 12655 bp, 18 predicted proteins | sample CZODoug2_1_08_16_FD_185931 | JGI IMG/M metagenome (GOLD analysis project Ga0179593, IMG submission 185931) | Vadose zone soil fungal communities from Angelo Coast Range Reserve, California, USA - CZODoug2_1_08_16fungal (PacBio error correction) | ecosystem: Environmental > Terrestrial > Soil >... | reverse complement strand
CCCTTTCGATAAACATTTCGACCGAGCCCGTTTTTTTTTCTTTTTTTTTCGGATCGACTGGTGATGGCAAAGTACTCTTTTTTCCTTCTCCTGGCAGTTGACTTTTTCCCGGTAGCCCTGCGCGGCTATCGCGAATTCGCCCTCCCCAAAAGGTCCGCGGTCCCTCCCTTTTCCTCCCTGTGCCGAACGTGATGAACCATCCTTTTCGTAGCGGCTGTGTCGCCCGCCTTTCTCCCGGTTGAGGGTCCGATATTTTTTTCTCCATAGTTTGGGACTTTTTTTTTTTGTGTGCAACCTATTTCTTAGACCCTACTTTCGAACCCGCGGAAGACCATATTTTTTCTTTTTTCCGTTCGATCAAAGTCTTTCCCAGCGTCGCTGTCCTTCCCTCTTTTTTCCACCGTTACCGCCGAAGCCTTTTCCAGTCTACGAGATTTCACCTGACGCCCTTCGTGGCGGCCAGTTTTTTCCCTAGTAGGCAGAAGCTTTTCCCCTTTACATACTGGGTGATTTTTTTCTCCCCGGTTTTAACCGCCGCACCCCGGGCTTCTCGGTAAAACGGGGTTCCCCTGCTCGATACAGTTCTAAAACCCCTTGTATGTGATGTCGGCGCGCCTTCTCTTTTGAATTTTACCCCCCCCCCCAACCCCATTTCCTTTTCGCAGTGCGGTTCCACCTGGTCTTTTTCTTTCACCGCTGTTGGTGCATTGTTTCCTTTTTCACCTTCCCGACCTCTCAGACTGTGATTTTTTTTTTTTTTTTTTTTTTTTTTTTTTTTTTGTGTCAACCCGCCTCTTTAGGCTGACGTCAAGTCTTTTTTGAAGATACTCTTTTTCCCTAAGTTTCATGTTACTTTCCCCTTGAACCCTGCAAAACTCTCCTCTTGATTCCGCTTAGGTGCGGGCGTTTTCCTTTGATCGGGTATGATTCGCTTTTTCTCTTTGATTGTTGTGAAGTTTTCTCCCCTCCCCCCCACGAAAGAGTGCCCTTTTTTATTATTTTTAGCAGGTTCGAGCAAACTCCCCCCCCTTTTTGGCGCGCTAACGTTGTTCCCTCTTTCCCAGAAGGTAGAACTTCTTTATCTTCCTGGATATAAGGCGACAGTTCCTCCCCCCGTACAGGGCGGCGGACAACTCCTGTCTTTCGCTCGCTGGAATGCTTTTTTTTTTTTCCCCCCTGAGAATGGAGGCTCCCTCCCCCATAGATAAGAACACTCGCTTCCCCCTGAGTTTGACTGCGTGGACAAAAAACTTCCCTTTTTTTGCGCGCGAGTAATGTATCTTTCCCCCCAGTAATACGTTGTTTGTGCCCCCCCTTTTTCCTTGTTCAACTTTCGAGAACCCTTCTTCGGGGCGATGCATTTTCCTCCCTCAAGTCTGGACGTGCCTTCTTTCCCTTCAGACAAGGCGAACGCGACATCCTCTTGTCTTGCTTCAGGCGATGCGGCACCCGGGACAAACTCTACGTTTTTTTCCGAAAAATTCTCATGACGGGATATGGCCCCCTCCTCGTGATACCGGGCCGGATGGGTCGCGTTGTCGCCCCTTTTGACACACAATCACGAGTGTTCCTCGAAAACTTAGCGAGCTTTCCCTTCTAGGAGCGTCTTGTGGTTTGTATTTTTTCTTTATGTCGCGCGTTTTTTTTTTTCCGCGACATGCTTCTTGGTGAGTAAGGCGTCCTCTTTTTATTCCCCCGATTTTTAGTACTCGCGGCCTCTATTTTTGACATATCGAGCGTTACGAGCTTTCCTTTTTGCTGATGCTGACTGGTGTCTCTTTTTTTCCTACGAAGTGATGGTTTTTTCCTTTCCCTCCCTGATCCGTGACTTTTTGTTCACTCTCAGCTAGCCGCTCCGTTAATCAGCCCGTTTTACCTTAGACTCAGTAATGGGTAATCTTTTTTTCTTTCCCTCCGCGGTTCGGTTCTGATTAACCCTCCTTCCCCCTCCTGAAAACGAATAACCCAACTCCTTGCTCTTCAACCACGCGAAAACCTTCTCGACTCCCCCTGTCGTTAATTCGCGTGATTTTCTTTTCCTTCAGGGTATCGGCATTAGGCGCTTCCCCCCCACCACTTAAACAATATTGCGTCCTTTCCCAGTTATGACAAACAATCGTTTCTTCCCTTTTTTTCGTCCTCATTGGCTGACATCTCCAAAGATTTTTTCCTTCCCTTTCCTTTTAGCGAAGATGCTATTCTTTCCCCGGTCCATTTTCAGCTACGACATATCAAATCATCTTTCTTCGTAAGAGAGGGAATTTTCCTTCCTTTTCCTGTTCAGTATACCCGGCTGTCGCCATCTTTTTTGCGGCTGCGCTACAGTGACCCTCCCCCCCCTAGGTTCGCACCGCCTTCAGTTTTTTTCCCCTGCTTTACCAGAACGATAAATCTTAACTTCATCCCTTTTTATTACGCGGATCCTTTCCGGACATCTGGGCCCTTTTTTTTTTTTGAGGTTAGATCCCCCGCCAGTCGACTCATTATTCAGGAAAAAAATCGTGTTTGAGTTTCTCCTCAAGAAAATTCCCCCCCCTTTCGGTGAATGGCTGCCGGCTGTCTCCCCAGAAGCTTTGCTATTTCCTCTCCTCCGTTGTTGGTTTCCTCTTTCTTTGACTCCTCCGGCATCCCCCCCGCCATTTGTCCTTTGCTGTCTGTTCCCTCTTCTAAACTTCCACAAAAAATCGTTCCTTCGCCGTAATTTCCTCACTGCAGGCGTCCTTCTCCCCCCCCCGTCCCGCTCGGCGGCCGATGTCCCCCTTTTTTTCGCAGAGTGATAAATGGCTTCCCCACGGTTTGATCCTCTTTCAAAATCTTGGTTCTGGTAATCTTTTCACATGCTTCTTTTTTGGCGACATATTTGTCTTTCCCTCGGTCAATGTAGCGCAGCCTTCCCCCCTCCCCCCATAGAATGGCGACAGCGGTTATTGACTGCCCGACCCCCCCCTCCCAGCGAATTAACGTTTCCTTTTCTTTTCCTTTTCAGACAGATTTCTATCACCTCCAATGTCCCGGACACTTTCAGTTCCCCCTTCGGCCTATACCCAAATTGATCCCTTTTTGTTAGATGTCAGGCAACGTTTTTTTTTTTTCATCCCCGATGTTGTTTTCTCCTTTTTTTTGGTCAGATTTGTCCCTTTCTGTTGAGTTGTGTGCGAGGGCGCCCTTTTTTCTTTTCTTCCTTCTTCCCGAGAATCACGAGACATTCCACTACTTTATTGTTCGCTTTCGGAAGAATGTTTTCTCTTTTCTCCAAGTTGCTCCTTCTTTTTTCTTTTTCTTGTCAATTCGTGGTTACTTCCATCCCCCCGTAGGTTCATTTTCACGGGACTTTTTCTCCTGATTACCCATTACGGATTTTTTTTTTTTCCAACGACGAAGAATTTCCCTTTCTGATTAACGGCCTGTTTATTTTCTTATCCTGTCACAAAAAGAGTCACGCTAAGTTTCCCCCTTCACAATCACGCTCGAATTTTCCTTATGCATAAGCCCTTTCTCCCCTTCCGCGTCGCTTTCCTAGTTCCAAATCTCGTCCAATGCGTTTTTTTTCTAAGTAAGACCCCTTTTTTTTTCAGCGCGGACATATTCCTTCCCCTCCCAAAGCCAAGGAGCCTTCTCTTACGACGAGAAAAGCTCCAGAACTTCCCCCCCTAATTCGACCCCCGACCGCATCGCATGTTTTTTCGATACCGTTTTGCGAGTCGCTCTGGCAACACCTTCTCTGTTTTTTTTTTTTTCGTACTCGCAACGCGAATCGGGGTCCCCTCTTCGTCTTGCCACTTTTCCCTTCATTCGCCGGCCTTGTCTTGAGATTCCCGGGGAGAGTTTCCCGATATATTTTTTTGCCTCCAGCAGCGAATCGATCTTTCCTTTTTCCCCCCTTAAGGGGCTACCGTCCTTTCTCTTTCCTCCTTAATAAAAGTCTTCCCTACGCTGAGCCTGTGTGCAAATTCTTCTTCCCAGTAAAGGTAGGCACAAAACAACTCTCCCCTCAATACCGATACATTCTCTTTTTCTTCCTTTTTTTCTTTTTGTCCCGCTCTCAAAATCGCCCTTTTTTTGTTGATGCCGCAGGTTTTTTCCCCTCTCCTACATTCTCATGCTTTTTTCCATGAACAGCGTCCCTTCCCGCTGTAGCTTCTTCGATTTCCTTTTGAACTTCTTACTGTCGCCGTCTTTTTTCTCCCTTCAGTTAGACCCTTCTTTTTCTTCCGCTGACACCCCCTTTTTTGAGATTTTGATTTGTCGAACTGCTTTCTCCTCTTTCCTCTTGCTTGTGTTACTGGGCCGGCTCCAAGACAGGCGGAGACGTTCTTCCCTTTCCCCCATACAAAGATCAAAAAGGCGTTGTTTTCCCCTCCCCCGCAACCTACGCGAAAGTCCTCCCTTACCACTGGGTAGGATTTGCCCCTTCCCTTGTAACAGGAAACGGTCTCCCTTCCTCCCCCCCCCCCCAATTTTTTCTTCCCCTACTGTAAGGCACGACCTTTTTCCCTTCCTTGGGAACCAGGGTTGAACATCCTTTCTTTTTTTTTCCACAGCCTCTTGCCAGGTGAGCAATTCGACCTGCACTCCTTTTCCACCGTACCAACGTGTAACCGACTTCGACCTTTTTTTCTTCCTGTCAATAAGGGAAATTCTTTTTTTTTTCCCCTACAATTCCGAATACTCCTCTTTCCTTTCCCCTTGACCTTGGATTCGATTTTTTTTTCAGTCGTCTTTTGGTTGTCAAAGGCTTTTCTCCCCCAAATCACCCAGTTCTGCCGTCTTTCCTCCCCTGCCTCCTTGCCGCCACTATCGATCCATTTTTTTTTTCTTAAGGTAAGCGCTTCTTTTAACAGTGAGAATCTTCTTTTTTCTTCTTCTTCAACCGGGGCCGCCTTCCCTTTCCTTTCTCGAACTGACTCTCGCTCCCTCTTGCTGAGGAAGTGAAGTCACTTTTTTCCCGGAGAGAGGTGCCGCTTTACCCCCCAGGCAACAAGGATGGCTCCCCATTCGGCAACTGAAGTGTCGATGTGGGATGCCGTCTCTTTTCCCAGCCTGGCCCCCAAAAGATGTCTGGCACTGCAGAAACATTTCTTCTACCAGCTGCCGGACAGTTAACGACTTCTTTTTCCTATAGAGATTCTTTTCCTTTTCCAAAGTCCCAACTGGCTCCCACTCTTTCCTAAGAGTTACTTTTGTTTCATAAGAACACAAACTACGAAGCAGAATAGGTTTTTTTTCTCCTACTAATAAGTTTGTTGTTGTTTCTTTTTTTCCCCCTTTCGAAAGAGACCCCTTCCTTTTCTTTTTTTTTTAGGATGGACTGGTTTTTTCCTCCCTTCGTAAGTGCTAGGCCATTTGGATGGTTGGACCCCTATATCGCGAATTCTTTCCTTCCCTGTAATGCGCCTGTAGAAGTACAATTTTTCCTTCCCCTTCCCGTGATGCCATATTGTGGGGCCGTTTTTTTTTCTTGTTGCGGATCACGGTAGGCGAGATATTTTTTGTTTGGGGAAGTGCCCTTTTTTTTTCTTTGTCATGCACCGCTTTTTTTTCTTTTTTTTTTTTATCTGATGGGCCTCCCTGAAACTTAAGCAAAAGGCTGTCTCTAGAGAGTCAGTTCGATCAAATTTTTTTTTTTTTGACAAGCATGCGCTGTTTCACCTCCTCTCTTTTTTCCCCTGTTACGCCGAAGCCGTTACCTTGACCTTTTCTCCGATTGATCCGATAGTGGCGGGCAAGCGTTTTGCAGCCGACCTCTGCTCTTTTTTTTTCCTCTTTGACAACCGCCCTTTCTTCCCTCTGCATCAAGCGTGTCCCACTGTGTTTCCCCGATAACTTTCGTATTTCGGAATGGTATTTTCGAAATGTAGTTGAATTTACTTTTTTTCCCTTCGGTTCAAATATTGTTTTTTTCCCAGTGTCAACCTTTTTTTACTTGATCAACTTTCGTGACGACAGCTGTTCTCCCCCAGTGTTCCAACTCTTTACGCTGGTTTCCACGGTCTCTTTAGATTGCGGTTGCGACGTTTTTCCCCCCTTTTGTGAACAGGACCTGAAATCCTCTTTTTTTTTTTTTTTTTCCTTTCGCGTAGGTGCGGGCGGTTCTCTTCCCCTCTTGCTCGGTTGCTTCGTGTTCACCCGTCTCTCTTTCTTGTTGTTGACGTCGGCGCGTAAACACCCTTTCTCCCCGATGACGATGAGCAGTTCGAGCAAGCTTTTTTTTTTTCCACGTTGTTTCAGCGGTCGCCTCTCTCCCTATTTTTTTTCGAGTAGATATACGGTCCCCCAAGAAAGCGGAAAAGCGCGGATGACATTCTTCCGCAGCTGAGAATGTGGGGCCCCTTTTTCTCCTTCCTTTCTTTCCGCCCATTATATCAGCCCCTTCTCCCCTTCCCCAAAGTGACGAGTTCTTAGCTTTCCACCCCCTTTTTCAGCGTTGAGTCATTTATCTGGTATTGCTTTTTTTTTTGTTTTGGGCCTCAGTTATTTCCCTTTCGCAGGAATTTGCACGGCTTTTCTATTTCCTCTGGCTTTTAAGCGACCAATTTCCCCTGGGATTAAGACAGGCGGCCTTCCTCTTTTCGCTGCTGGAGGCGATGCTTCTTTTTCCCTTAAGGCCGGGGGATCTTCTTTCCCCCCGTGCGCGAATGAGGGCTATGGTCCTCCCTTCCCTCCGGGCCTCCTTTGCGCGTTTGCCACTTCATCACGGATTTTCCCTCCTTTCCCTAGCAAACTTGCTCCCCTCTTCCCCTTCTCCGAGGCGTCGGTCCGGTGAACTTTTTTTTGAGGATTCTCGGCTTGACGCTCCCTGATCCTTGCTTGCTCTGATAGTCCGCGCTGCCTCCCTTTTTGGACGGAGATTTGTGGACCCTCTTTTCTCTCTTTGCCGATGGGCCTTTGCTGATGAGCCTGTTTTCCTTCTCTCGAGCGTGTCATTTTAACGATGATTTTTTTTGACTTATCTTCTTTCTTAGCCGATCCGGTAATCCCCTTCCCCCTTCTTTTCCCAAATTAGTCGTCGGTGGCCTTTCTTTTTCAGTAATGGGTAATCTTTTTTCATTCGCGGTTCGTTCCAAGATTGACACAGACCCCCACTCTCCCCCCCAACTAAAGCAGCCTTTGCTCGCCTCCCCTCGAAAAAATTTTCCCTCCCCCCTTCATGCATTAATTCTCTTTCTCCCTTTCCTTCATCTATTCTTCTTGTTTCTTCCAACCTTCCAACAATAGGCGATGCAATCATGACCCTTTTTTTCTTTTTTGGCCACGAGGTGATTTTTTATATTGGTGACATCTCTTGTCTCTTCGTCCACTGTAGCCGATTTAGGTCCCCTCTCCTTTAATTGACCATATGTGATAGAAAATCGTTTCTCTTCCTTCGCGGGATTCGCTGTCCTTTTTTTTTTCAATACCCGCTGTCTTTTCCTTTCTTGGCAGGCGGCTGCCTTACCTTCCTCAATAAAGAGTCGCAACGACTGCTTTTTTTCCCCCGAAACCGATAAATTTTTTTTTTTTTCCAACCGGTCCTTTTTTATTACTGTCTGACGAAAAGGGCCGCGACTTTTTTTTGCGTTTGTTCCGAAGCAGCTTTTCCGAGCTACGGCGCAGACCTTTTTTTTTTTTTTTCTCGAGTGGTTTGAGGTTTTCTCTTTCCTTCCCGACAGCAAAGGACCCCCTTCCTTTTATTTCTACCGTTCAAGCATCCTCCGTGTTGGTGTTTGCGAGAGAGCCTCCTTTTAATCAAGGCAGCCCCTCCTTTTTTCCCTTCTTTTTTCTGGATGGCCGTTCCCATAGTGTTTTTTTTATGAAGCTTTCGAATGCCCTTTTTCCGAAAACGGCGCCCCTCCCTTTCCCCCTCTGTACGCCCTTTTTTATTAAAATGGACAGGACTTTGTCTTCCTACAGTAATTTATCGGTTCTTTTCCTTTTTTCAAATGAGGCGGTCCTTCCCCCCTTTTTCTTGCATAAGTTGGTCACTCCCTGCCGAATGAAGCCCTAGATGGCGACAGCGTTTTCCTTTCACTGCAATCACACCTTTTTTCTCCCCCCGCGCTTACGAAGCCCTTTCCCTCTTTCTCTCACCATATGGCGAGCCTGACCCTTTTTCGGCAATACCATCGGAGATAAAAGGATTTCTGTTAGATGTCCGCCAACCCTTTTCCTTTTTCTTCCCCCGATGTTGTCAGAAGCTGTTGGTCCGCTTTGCCCCTCTTCTTTGTGTGGGGGCGCGTCCCTTTTTCTAAGAGATGAGCCGCTCGCATATATTACGGCCTCTTTTCTTTTAGAAGAATGTTTTCGTTCTTCTTTCTCTGCTCTTTTTCTTCGTGTTCATTCGTGGCCTTTCCCACGAACGCGTATTTCACGTCTTTCTCCTTACCATTATTTCTTCCCCTCCCGCCACCGACGCCTCCTTTTTCCTTTCTGTACGGACGGAGGACCGAAGATTTTCCAAAAAGTCACGATCCTTTTTTCCCTTCCACAGCGAGATTTCAGTCATTCTCACCATTTTTCCTCCCTCCCCCCCCTGGGACATCGGCACGGCTCGCTCCCTCCCTCCCCTTTTTTTTTATCCTTTCACCATGCCGCGGAGTAAGAAAAAATCGGGTACTTCTTTGAATATCTCCATGGCGCCCCCTCCGTGCTCCGGGCGTTCCGCCGCGACTCCCGCGTGTCCAGTCGCCCAACCGACTTCCGTTCTTCGGAATATTGTCCCCTTTTCCTGCAAGTTTGCGAGTTCTCCTTTCCCCCCCTTCGTGATGGGTTTTTTTGCTGTCGAGCAAAGCGAAAAGCGGCCTTCTTCTCTTCCGCGTATTGACAATATCCCTTCACTTCTTTTTTTTTTCCTTCCCACGCACGTCTTTTCCCTCTCTTTGAAGAATCGCACTCCAGCCCCTCGACCTTTTTTGCGACTTTCATGGGATTCGGCTTTTCTTTGGGAAGTTAAAGCCCTCTCCATCTCCCTGGCCGGGGCCCATTTCGTTTTTTCCCCCTCACTGTATTGCCACCCAAACAACGTATGACGTTTTTCCCCCCCAGCAAGACCGATTTCTTTTTTTTTTGTCCGCTATCAACTCGCACTTTGCTCCCGCGAGTGTTTTTCTCCCTTTTCTCATTTCTTGTCCCCACATGCCCTTTTTTTTTTAGCGGCGGCTGTGTCAGCCCTTTTTTTCTGAATTAGAATGTCTCTTTTCTTCCTCTCAAAATCATTTTGTGACCTGTTTCATGTCCCCCCAACGTGAGAGCTCTCGATGTTACGTTGCTCTTTTTTTTTTTTTTTCCCTCGGATCTTGCCTCTCTTTCTTTTCTCCTCCTTCAAAACAATCCCAGCCTTGTAACACTTAGAAGTCATCCACGATAAAGGAGTGCTTCCCCCCCCTCCCGAACCTAAGCGAAGCCTTTTCCCCCTGGGTAGGATTTGCAAGTGGTACCTTGGGTTCCCCCCCGTTGCCCCGCAATCGTATCTTCAAAAGATTTCCCCTCCCCGCGTATAATCAAGTTGTCCCTTTTTCCATACAGCGGGCTTTCCCCTCAGGTGACCTCTCCCAATCGGTTCCACTGGGACACCGACACTATTTTTTTTTTTTTTAAAAGCCGAGCAACGGTCCCTCTTTTTCGCGCAGAGCATGCACATACACTCTCCTCCCTTCTCTGCTCCCGTGGAAACACCATTTTTCTTTCTCATCCCCGTCGGTTCTTTTTGGTTGTCAACGGGAGGGTTTTTTTCCCCCCCCGGAGGCACGATTTTTCCTTCCATTTTAATACTCTGGCCGCCCGTAAAGATCCTTGGTAATCTCGCTCCCCCCTCTCCCTTCTGGCTTCGGAGGTAACTTTTTTTCTATTACCTTGGCTGCTTTGATTTCCCCTGCGTCAGGCATTTTCTTTGTTCTCCCCCTATACGCTATAGGTTATTTTTTTTTTCTTTCTTATTCCCCCTCTTTAATCCCCTTCAGCGGTGCAGACACACTCTCCTTCCCAAACGGCTCCCCCTATAGTCGACTCAGTGTATTTTTCCTTCCTTCGGGAGACAACAGCGCTCCGTCCCCCCTAACTTCGGACTGCGGAAAAATCTGTCTTTTTTCTCTCTTCCTTTTACCGAGACGTTAGGTGCTATCTTACCGAGCGAGGGTAAGTTTACCAACTGGCCTAAGATACGCCTCCCTTTCCTTGCCAGCACCAGTCGATCCGCCCCCCCTCTTCGGCCCCTGTCGCCTTCCCTTCCGTTGGTTGTTGTTGTTTTTTTTTTTCCTCCCGACCGAGCCGGCCGGCGTAGTGTGGTTTTTCTTTTTTTTTTTTCCAAGTAAACTCGTATGCCGCTTCTTCCCCCCCCCTTTTTCCTGGTTGGAAACGTTACCCTCTTTCTGAATTTTACACCCCTCAGATATCGTAAAAACTGTCCTGCACGCTTTTTTATGTTTTAGCAGTGCCTCCCCCAGATTGTGGGAAGTAGTTTTTGTTTTCTCCCCTTCCTATCAGAGATCACGGTATTGTCCTTCTGGTCTCGCTTTGGGAAGTGGCAATTTCTTCCCCGCGCATAGGGATTAGACCCCCCTTTTTTTCCTTAAGCAAAATTTCCCCCTATAGCGAGAGTCAGTTCTCTCAACCTGCGACCAGCTTCGCTGTTTCATCGCTTTTCTCCCCGAAGACGCCTTACCTGCCCTCTCCACCGACGAGTGGATCGAATTGTTTCCCCCTCTTCTTTCCATAGAGGCAGAAGCCCTATTCTGGTTGATGTGTGTCGCACACTACTTGCCCAAGCGGGCTGATAGAATCCCTCTTCCCTTTTCTTCCCCGATAAAGTAGTCTTCTTCTTCTTTTTTCTGTCTCGGCGCTCCGATACTTTCCCGTTGCTCGGTTTCGACTCATTGGCGGTGTCCCCCTTTCTGTGTGCATTTCTTTCCTCTTCCCTTACCGATCTTTTTCGACCGCGGTGATGTCTTCCCCTTTCCCAATGGATTTACTCTTGTTTCCCCCACGGTAAGTTTTCCCGTCTTTTCTTTCGCCTTTGTGCCGTTTCATGGTTAAACGTTTTTTCCCGGGAAACTGCAAACTCTCCTTGGTACTTTTTGCTTGCTTTCGAGTGGGTGAGTGCCTGGTTTAGCGCACGCCCTTTTTCTGACGTCGCTTTTTCCTCTCCGACTCTTCTTTGTCGAAGTCTTTGTACACCCCAGCAATTTTTTTCTTCCGAGTGACGTCTTTTTCCTAGAAACTTTCCCCGCGGGAGCGTCCCGTTGTCCCCCTTCGAATATGCGATCTCCTTCTCTGATATAACGGGACCTTTTTCCCTGCAGACCCCTTACTGCCTCGGATGACACCCTGCCCGCCGTCTTCGCAGCCGTGGCATGCTTTTTTCCCGGCATGTCTTTTTCCTATATAAGAACCCCCTTTTTCCCCCGGCAAAGTTGCTCTTTTTCTTGGAACAAAAAAACGCCTGTTTTTTTTCCTGGTATCTGGTATTGCTTTTTTTCCTTTCCTTTTTTTCCTGACAGTAAGGTTAAACTTTCCCCGTCTTCCTTCCCGGTCGAGGAGAATGGCATCTTCTTTCCTTTCTCTTCTAAGGGCTGCCCAAGAACAGGCGACGCGACAGACCTTTTCTAGGCGGAACACATATATCGGGAACCTTTTTTTTTTCTTTTCTCAAGAACAAAGCGCGACTTTTTATGCAATCCCGCTTCCCCCTGGACTTTTTGTCGCCGTGCTCGACGCCCCTAGGGGCAAAGACCCTCCTCCCCCTTTGAGCCGTTACTACATGCTCTTCCTTTCTTCCTGTCTTTTTTATTTGTCGCGGCTTCGCTTCTTTTTTCCTGCTATGGCTGTTGCGTCAGGAGCTTTTTTTCCGAAGATTTTCTACTCCGCGATTGGACGGAGATGTTTGTCCTCTCCTCTCCCTTCCGCGGCGTGCCGCTTCCCTTTTTCTTGAGACGACTGTTGCGTCGTGATTGTTTCATTGTCAACGTTCTTCTCAGCGCAATCGGCGTCAGCCGTCTTCCCTTCTTTTCCCATAGTAGGCGGTGGTTTTTGCGCTCAGTCCTGGTTTCCTTTTTTTTCGTTTCCTTGTAATCGCGGTTCGTTTCTATTTTTCCCACGAATGAACACGACTACCCCTCTTTTTTTTCGCGAATCACGCGAAACCCCTTTGTCCACCTCAAAAATCATTGCCGTTCCCTTTTCGTTGCTCCCTCTTCGTTATTTCGGCAAGTTTTCCCATTACAACAATATGTCTTCCCCCAATCTGACCAATTCTTCTGCCCCCCCCCACCATCGGGTCTCCTTGACCATCTCATGCGACATCTACACTCCTTTTTTCCTTTAGCTCCGATGTACTGCCCCTTTTTTTTTTTCCTTTTTCCAGCTAGATATGTGCTCCTCTTCCTTCGCTTGCTTTCGTAGCGCGGCATTTCTTTTTTTTTTTTGATTGGCAGCCCCGCTGTCGCAATTTCTTCGGCTGCCGCTACAGTTCCCCCAAAGATGTCGCACCTCCTTTCTTTTTAAAAGATTACCAGTCCCCCTGACCTGATCAACCGGTAATTCCCCGGCCAGGGCCGACATCTTTTTTTTTCGAGAGCTTTTTTTCCTCTCATTCCCCCCCTTGTCCCTTTTTCCAGACCACATCGCGTGGTTTGCGGTTTTTCTGACAAATTCGGTGCTTTTTTTTTTTTTTCCCCTTCAAAGC
>Ga0179593_1535132_pt1 | contig 12655 bp, 17 predicted proteins | sample CZODoug2_1_08_16_FD_185931 | JGI IMG/M metagenome (GOLD analysis project Ga0179593, IMG submission 185931) | Vadose zone soil fungal communities from Angelo Coast Range Reserve, California, USA - CZODoug2_1_08_16fungal (PacBio error correction) | ecosystem: Environmental > Terrestrial > Soil >... | reverse complement strand
TCCCCTTCTCACCCCCACAAGGGTCAGCCAGAAACACAATGGCGCCGCCCTCCCCTTCTCCCCATGAAATGCGATGAAGCTGTCGTTTTCCGGTCCCCACTGAAATAATCCCGCCTTTCCCATCCTTCGGAGGAGGCCATCTGCGCCTTCTCCTCGACCCAAGAGTCATCCTGTCGAGAGGTCTACGCTTCCCGAGGACCAGGCAGGCCCTTCTTGGCGTTTCCTTCCAGCCTAGGGAGCACAAGGTTCCTTTGCCGTAGCCCAAGCACGTTCCCTCCTGCGAGCCTTGCTTCTACTTTTCCTCGTCTTGGAGTGAGGGGCGTTCCCCTTTTTCAGTGGCGAGGCACTTCTTTTCTCCACTTGCCTCAGGACGGGCGAGTTGACCATTTATCCTCCTTTCTGCTATCTGCATGCCCCCCCAAACGAAACAACCTTCCCCAGTTCTTCCCCCCCTTCTCCGATGGGCAGCTTGTCTTTTTTTTCTTTTTTTTCTTGGATGATATTTCCGAACAGGAAGCGTTAGCCCCAGCCTATCACACTGGTTTTGCATGCCTCGACCACGGCCCCCTCTTTTCTCATGTGCCGCCAAGCAGTCTTTTTCGCCCCTTGTTTCACCAGTTGGTAAGAGACCGAGGCTAGTTTCATTTGGCCGGAACGAATACCCCGCTTATGGAGAGCCTGGCGCCGGAATCCCATTCTTCCTTAACCACACCGTCCGTCTTCGGGGAGACATCCCTCATATCCCCTGGGAGGAAGATTTGTGGTGCACCTCCGGACACCCTCTATGACCCGCAAAGGTGCCTAGTCGAAGAGATTCTTTCCCATTTCTTTTTTCTACTGCCTCGAAACGAAGATTTTCCCTCGAAGACTGTGATTGCACCCCCGGTGCCTTCTCCGACTTACCCCCCCGTTTTTCCTGCGATTTTTCTTTCTGTGCTGACATTCCCGGACGGTGTAGAGCCTTCATGCTGAAAGTGACCCCCTTCTGGCGCCCTAGGTCACCTTCTTCCCTCCGACCCGGGCTGAGACCTTCCTTCTCCTTGAGGGTCTTCCCCCCCCCTCCCAGATCAGCAGACCTCCGTTCTTCGTATCGCGGCGCCTTGCTCCTTCTTTTATCTGCGCTTCTTTGCTTTTTTCCTCACAGGAATTTCTTTCCCCTTATCATTTGCAACACTTTCTCTTTACCCGCTTCTCGTGCTGCGTCCCCCTTTTCCTCCCGCCATGGTACCGAATTGGAACGAGTTTTTCCCTTCTCCGATCCACGGAATAGCCCAGTCCCTCTGCGTCAACGGATGCTTTTTTTTCTGCTTTTTCGTAGTGCCGCCCCCTTCCCTTTATGCGCTGGCCAAGATTATTGATGAAGTTCCGTGATCTTTTTATTAACCATAGGGCAAAGGCTTTTCCAAGTGCATGCGGCTATCCTTCCGTGGTGTCACATTTTTACAAGGTCCCAGCGTGCTTCCTTTCCGGGGGCATTGCGCGGCCTGCTCTCTCTCTTGAAGTTGGCCGTTCCCCCCCCTGTCTGTCAAAGCTCTTTTGGCTCCCCAGCCCGAACCCGATTTGACCCCTATTCCCCGAAGGGGCCTCTCCCCTCCTCACTTTCTCCGGATCCCGTGCAGCATTTCTCCGGTTTTCGTAGGTTGCGGACGTCGGTTCCCCTGAGTTTTATGATACAGACTTTTGTGCCTTCAGACCTGGTTTCCGGTCTGAATCCCATTGATGGAGGATTTCCTTTCTGCTGGCGTTGTTGTTCCCCCCCCCTGTCCCGTCGCGAGCTTGTATCCTTTCCCTCAGTGATATGGCCCTCTTCCTTTGAGCCGCCGTCCCCCGCGTTCAAGTCGTTCTCCCAGTTTCCCCTTTTGCCTTTTCCCCTGGTTCGATCTTTCATTTTTTTTCAGGGAGACCTCTCTTTACCTGCGAGAAAGATCCGCTCCTCGGCGATTGCATCCGCCGGGTTTCGCTTTCTTTCATTACGCGTGCACTACTTTTTTGTTCAGGTTTCGGAGACTTAAAAGATGCGATTCACATGACCCGTAGAAATTGTCACTTCGTCCCCCCCCTTGTTTGTTCATCTCTCCCTTTCCTTTCCTTGAAGAAACAGACCAGCTCTTGCTCCACGACGACGGAGACCCTCCTCCCCAAGCGGAGAGTCATTCTTTTTTCCCTTGCGTGCCCGTTCGGTAGATTTCAGAGTGATGTTTTGCTTGATAATGGTTTTCCTTTGGATTCCTTTGTCGTTATTTTCAGGATCGTCCTTCATACGGTCTCTTGCCCCGTATGTTTAGCCTGCGCGGGGTTTTTTGTGTTTCATCTGAGAGGCACGGAAGCTTGACCGAGCGAGGAGAAGTCCACTGGTTCCCCTTTGCCTTTTTTTCCGCCTTCTTTTTGTCCACCATGGAATGTTCTCTGAGAAATCGTTCGTAGAGTCGTTGAGTATCCGAAAAACGTTCCTCTTCCCCTTGCTGGTGGCAGTCGCTCTCGTCTTTTTTCCCCTTCGACTTAGCGCTACCGTTTCCCTCATTTGACTTTTCTTCTCTCTCTCTTTTTTCCTCCTTTTTTTTTTCTCGAGGATGGCCGATCACCATCCGTTTTCTCCTTCGCGCGAGAGGTCTCTGCCCCTCTTTTTTCACAGAAGACTACCTTGTTTCACTTGGACGGCCCTCCTCCTAGCCCGTGCTCAATGCGGAAACTCAGGTTCTCCCTTTTGTCTTTGTAAATCCTGACAGGTCTCGTTTCTTTTTCAAATTGCTCCTCGTTCTTCTTCACTTGCCTCGCGCTATACTTTTCCCCCTCCTGTTGCGACCGCCGATGCCACCTCCCCACCTCTCCCTTCCTTGACCCCCGGTTCTCCTGCCCACCCCTTTCCCCCTTACTTTAATCTTACGCGGAAACCATTCTCCTCAGCCTGAGTCCAACCACCCATCCCTCCCTAACGCACAGCCCCCAGTCCCCCAGCTATTCCTCTTTTGCATTGATGGGCGACGTAGTCGTTCTCTGCCTTCCTGGGCTAAGGGTTATTAGACTTCCGGTACTCTTTCACCGACGACGTACGTCAAATGCCTTGGTTCCTTTGACACCGAAAATTCCCTTATCTTCCCGACCTCTACACGCCTTGTTTTCCTTCTTTTTTTTTTATTTAGATCGACCCGCCAGATCCCCTCAGAGGCCCAATGTCCCTTTCCTCTTCTGGCCGCGCTTCCTTTTTCTTCTGGCGAAGTCCGTTCTGCCCCTGATAGAACACTTGCCTAAAGGACTCTTATCCCTACTTTTAATCTTCGCGGCGGACTCCCCCTTTAGATAAGCTGAGAACCCCTTCCGATTGAAGAGGTGATCCACAGAGTCGATTTGAAGACACCCCCCACCAATTTGTAGGTCAGACCGTTCAATCTTCCCACAGACACGAAATTTTTTTTGCTCCCAGGACCGGTTCCTTTGCAAGCTCCTCCGCCCCGCACCGAGCTATCCTCTTCCTTTTAGTGATTCGAAAAACGGTGTTTTTTTTTCTCGGGCTTGAGGGGTCGATCTCTCTCGGTCCTGTGCCGTCCCTTTTTTCTTAGTCCGACCCAATTAAAGGATTCTTTCGTAATTTCTAGAAGTCACCACCGTGAACACGTTTCTTTCCGATTTGAACCTACCACGTTTTTTTGGCCTATCTGCAGCAGGACCTCCTATGCAAATAGACAAGATTCTGTTACTGGATAAATCTCGTGTTGTTCCTCGGCATTCTCCTGGACCCCCCTCTCAAAGCGCCCCCTATGCCTGTGGAACTTTAGCTTCCCCTGGGGGATATGAAATTGCCAACCGGTAATATAATCCCCTTGGTTGTTCAGTCCCCAATGTGCCTTTATCCCCCTTCCCCTCGAGCGGTAAAACTCCTTGGGGAACTTTTCTCTCTTTCTGATCATCGCCGACCATGTCCCCCTTCTCCCGCGCCCGCCTTCTCTTTTAAGTTAAAGACGTCCCGCTTTTGACTCACGGATTGGAAGCGGGCTCGCTCCCTCCCCTACCTCCTCGCTGGTCCGGTTCGCTTTCTGGGTCATTGCTCATGGAAATGGCCTTTTTTGCCCCAAAATTTCCGCAGGTGATAGACATTCCATCCTCGTTCAGCCCGCCCACTTGTCAGCTTTCCTCACTTACTGATCAACTCAGCTGGGGTTACTTGCAGCTAACCTTGTTTCTCTTCGCGTTCGGTCGTCTTCTTCCCTCCCGTTAGACACGTTACTTTTTGATGTCTGAGATCTTCCCCGCGTTCGTTTTTTCTGCGGGGCGGCAGGTTTTGCCCCCCCCTATTCAAGGCAGCCCCTGGAGCCTCGAGGTATCGGTTTTTCCGAGCATACCCCTCAGCCTATGGAGACATGTGGCAGCCCTGTTTTTCTCCCCCCCTCTTTTCCGGATACACTTTCCTCCCAAGTTGTCGTCGACCCCGCTTTCCATCCGTGGGGATCTTGCGCTTTTTGAAACCAATCTCTCCCCCCCTTCGAACAATCATCCCATCGAGGTGCCTGATGCTGTTGTTTGGTTTTTTGCCGAGTCGCACAAGCCGGCCCCCCCAGCAAGGGTTTCCACCTCTTTCCTACGTCTGAGGGAGAGAATTTGGTCATTCCTGGGACTCCCTTCCTTAATTGGGAAGGGGCTTTCTAAGACAAGCAATTACCTTTTCGGATCAGAGGAAAGTCTCCCTCATTCTTCTCCTAGAGAAGGGCAATTTTGGGATTCTTTCCGGCACAAAGTCTGATTCTTCTCTGGTGAAGGGCTTTTTTTTCCCCCCCCCCCCCCCCTGGGATACACGCGACAGTTGCCTGCCTATTTCTCCGCTCCGAGCGTAGTGTTCCCCCCTTTCTTACCCTAGTTCTTCGTCGGCTTATGAGCCTTCGATAGTCGTTCCCGCAGCCTCCTTCAGCTTTTTCGCTTTTCCCTTCCTGAGTGGCCGGGCTCAATGCCCCTTCGACCTTCCAGGGAAAGAAGCTGGCATTCCCCATGTTATGTTATTTTTCGATGTCTTCCCCCTTATCTCGATCCTCCTCTTTCCTAATAATCCGTTTGTTTTTCTTTCTCGACTCTAAGATAAAATCCCCTAGCTCTCGACGGCCAATGACCTTCCGACTCCTCCCCAGAGTCCCTGAATGCGCCTTTTCCCCAGAGGTTATGTCCCACGCGCGAATCCGAGTACGCTCTCCCCAAGGGTTTCGACATTTTCCCGCGCCTTTCTTCTCCAGGTCCGAGTAAGACACTTTCCGAGGTGCACGTCGGTCATCCCCCCCCTTCGTCTCGGAGAGAACCCTGCCGGCCCCATTGAATTCCTTTAATGCATGCAGCCAGAGGCGTCCTTCTCCTTTGAAGAAGAGACCCTATCCCAATCCCATGCCAGGCGCAGCGCGTCCCTTTCCTTCGACCTGAATGACTCCCCCTTTCCCCTCCTGGATGATTGTGTCTTCCAGGCTTGAATGCCTCCCCTTTCCCCCCCCCGTCAAGCTCCCGTTCCTGGTCGAGTCCCCTCCATACCTTGACCCCCTTCGACTGATCTCAGCCTCTTTTACCACCCACTTTCCCCCCCCAAACCAGAATCCTTCCGCGAGAGATGTCTCTTTCGTGTGTGTTTTTTATTTTCCCCAGTGAAGCGCGCCTATCCCCCCCTTTTCCAGTTGATGGTACCTTTTGCCCCCCCCCAAGAGGATCTGCGCCGCCAATCCCCCCTTTAGGGAAGCCCCCATTTGCTTTCACCGTGTGGTCAGCGACCAGATTTCTGTGTTGCGGTATGGCCTTTTTTTTTCCCTTTTTAATACCTTAGTTTCTTGAGTTTTGCCTTGTTGACTCCTGGGGCCGGACAGCTTTCCCTCAAGCATCAGCGATTGAAGGTCCCCCCGGCCCTACGCAGAGCCGGTCCTGCTTGACATTCCGCTATGACGATTGTTCCCTCAGACCCGCAGAATCGCTCTTTGTTGGCCACCCGGTTGCCCTTCCTGTTGGCCACGCGAACCCTTTTCTCACAGTGCCTGATCCCTCCGCTTTTACCCCGGTGCCGGGATTTTGGAGAAAGGAGGATTTTTTTTTTTCTCCCTGACGCTCAGTGACCTCCGTTTCAAGAAGAGTCCTGTTTCCGCCGACCAGTTTTGCAAGCAGCTGGATGCTTTTCCAAGAGAACCCCCCTCCCGTTGAGTACGATATAGGTTTCGCCCCTTCAGCGGCTGAGCCGTACTCTTTTCCTTCCCATGGGGCCGCACCTGTAGCGTTATCCCCCCCCCCCTCGATCCGTGAACCCAATTCTGATCCCGTGCCCAGTCCGGCGCTCTGCTTTTTTTTGATGAGGCACCGCTCTGGTCTTTTGAGGACCCCCATCTCAGGAAGAGAAAAAACGGTTTTTTCCTCCTCACCGACGCGCAGAGTATGTTCCCAAGGTTCCGGAGACTTGAGGCTTCAGCAAGATTGCTCCCCGTTAAACACGTCCCGTGTTTTTTTTGCGAGGGTCAGTGCAATGCCACCTGCAGTGGAAGCCATCCCCCCCCTCCTCCTTGGTAGGTAACATCTGTCCCCTTACCTGATCCCCCGTGTGTGCACCCTTACCCCCTTGACATGTCGCCTCTCGCTGATTTTTGTGGCCCTCGATCCACCCTTCGTGAGCGGCCGACCTGTGAGGCAGCCTTTTTTTAACCTATAAAAAAGAGCTCCCAAGGGCCTGCGTTTTTTTTTTCCTACCCTCCGATACTGCGAGATGAGCTCAGATGCCTGATATGTGCCTCGTTGAGGTCCCTAAGAAGCTGCCTCCCTGCCCGCAATTTTGCCCTTTCTGGGCCCCTTTAATCATTTTTATGAGGGGGCTTTAAGTTTGAGCGTGTATTCCGCGATCTGTAGCGATCTTTCTTGTCCAGTCCCGGCGATGAGTCGCTTTTTCTTAGTAGTAATACCGCTCTTCAAGGGTAGATATGGGACACTTCCCCCTTTTTTCTGCGGGCGAAAGGCGGCACCTGGCGTCCTTCTCAGGGCCAGACTCCTCTCATAGGAGCGTGCCGTTCGAGATCAATCTTTCTGCCCTCGTGCACGAGCTGTTCTTTTCCCTCCTTGACGATTTACCGGGCTTTTTTTTCCCCCTGGACCTAAAAAAGTCGCCCTTTCTTCCTGTCGTTGGACTCGTTCTATTTTGGCGAAACCAGTTATCCCCCCCTTCTTTCTTTCGTTCACGACGCGGGCGTCCCCCCCTAAAAAGGTCTATCCTGCCTGCGTACGCTGGGTCCTTGCGGTGTCTTGTGGGTTTGGGCTCGGAATTTGTGTTTTTTTCCGGGTTGGTTTACGAGTAGATTTTTTTAAAATTTGATTTTGTGCAGAGACAGCTCTTACTTTTCCTGTCGTGCATCTTTTTTTCTCCGCCGGCGGTCCTGGTTTTCTTCGGCCTTCTCTACGGAATTTGGATCCTGACCCAGAGGAGCCTTGTTAATTTTCCCTCCTGACGGTCAGTAAGGTTTGTTTTTGGTGAGTCTGATTTTCCGAGGCCCGGAAAGAGAGATAGCGTCTTCCGGCCCTTTTTTCCAATCCCCCCCCATTTCTCCTTTGTAGTTTTTTTGCTGAGGTTTCCCTCTTCTTCGCACGCTCGAGATCCCCCCGATTTCCCCTGAAGGGTGATTTGATCTTTGTATTAATTCCTCCTCAGGTTTGTTTTTGTCTCTTTTTCCCCTATCACTTTGGAAGAGCTGGATCGGCTCTATCGAAATTTTGCTTCCCCTTCCAGCATCTCCTACAACCGGGAGTCTTTTTCTCCTCCTTAACGCGAGCTTGTTTTTTTCCCCTTTTTCGTGCAACTCATTTTACCCGCATGGTGGACACCTGACCTTTCTTTCTTGTCCTTGTCGTGACCACTGTCCTCTTCTCTTTATGCTCTTTAGATCCCGTGCTTTTCTTTTTGACACTGACCCAAGGATTGGGGGGTGCCGGCGCGTGACCGCTCCGTTTTGTACACCGAGCATCCTTCGCACTAACCCAGAAACTTTTGTCCCTCCTCTTCCCCCCCATGTCGCCCTTTAAGACAGCGCTACTTCCTCGTCAAAAACCAATTTTCCGCATTCCAAGCCGTACGCGCTTTATTCGGATTGCTCCGTCGTAGTGATCCTTATCCCCTGTACTTTGTGGATACTGGTTCTTATGACTCTTCCGGACTACGAAGAATACCTCCCTTTCTTTTGCCAGGTGACCTCCGCCCTCGCAATTCCTGTCACCCGATGACCCCCGCATTGTTCCAAGCTTTGACATCCCGCCGCCCAGGCTTATGCAAAGATCGCCCCTAGTCCCAGCGGGAAGCCTGATCTTTTTTTTAGCTTAACTCAAGGGTCTGCCCGTTAGAGAATTGTCCAGTTTTCACCGGCCCAGCCTTCCCCCTCAAGGTAGGCCGGACTGCGTTGTTACGATTTCCCCTTTAGAGCGGCTGTCAGACGGTGACATATTCCCCCCTGTTCTTGACGTCGATCCTGAAAACACGCTGATCTTTTCTCTAACTCCCTGCCAATGACCCGCCAATCCGATACCCAACCCATCTTCTTCCCCCCGCAGGTGCTTGTTAGGTGCTGCCGCCTTTCCCTTACCAGAAGCCGTCCAATCTCGCCTTGTCTCCCACCTTTTCGTTGATCTCCCCCCCCTCTTGAAGGTCTGCCTCGCGTTCTTTTAGACGATTTCGCCGCCCACGATTTGCTCTTTCTCCCTCCCTTTTTTCTGGACAGCTCGGAAAATGCGATTTTTTTCACTGTCCCCGTGTGGACCACTGTACTTTCCCTATTGCAATACCACTTGATGTGGTTCCGCCGCAGCCTCTCTTTGCTCCAAGCAGTTGACATTACACTAGTTAGTTGACTGGCTGCAAGATAGTTCCCGGCGCGCTGCGCATTTTCTTTTCAATTCGCTCCCAGAGATTCCGGCTTTCGGGACTACGTCAGGTTTTCTGCATGCCCCCCTCGGGTCCTTTCAGGAACATTGTCCCCCCTGGCCCGAATAAAAAGTCCATTCAAGCTCGGTACCCCTCTTTCAGAAGGTGGGTGCCCGTCCCCCGTCCATCGACGCCCCTTTCAAGCGAACGATCCGTTTCCAGCGCAAGGACAAGGCACGGCGCCCCTAGAGCCTTTCTTGGTGCTGCGGGATGTTATTTAAATCCTCCCCTCGCTTGCCTTTGCATTCATGCTGCCTTTTAGAGGAGTTTCTTCATCCATGGCCTTATCGGAATTTAATTCAGGCTCCCCCCTCGAGCTACTTTCCATCCGACCATAGCCTTTCCCACTTGGGTGTCAGCTCGGATCAATGACCTTTTTTGACCCCCCGTTGGTGGCCACAGGGACCCATGTTGTGCTCGGTTAGGCGTTTTTTAATTAGTCACTTCTCCCATCTCATAAATGCTCTTTTTTCCTTCTTCGTAGAGACTTTTGTCCATTGCTCTGGGCATCCCCCTTTAACTGATTACCTCAGGCGATCATAGAGGTCTCCCGTCCCACAACTCTACTCCCTCTCGTGAAAAACTTTTGTGTCCTCCCCCCCCTTCGGTGACCCTTCTGATTTGACTACTCTCAGAACTGGGTTCAGGGGATATTACTGCTCACTCCCGTGATATCTGCGAGTTCGGTTTTTGGCCCCTCCCGAAAACGCTCACCTCAGCTGCCATTACTATTCTTTCTTCCTCTTATTTTTGTTCGTGGGTCGTCGCTATCCATGATAGAAAATTTTTACCTTTCGTCCTTGTTCAACTCTCCGAATCTTTTTTTCTCTTTGCTTTGATCACCTCTACCTTTTTTCTCAGCATGGGTCCTGACCGACACCCCAGCCTTCCCCTCTTAATATATCAAGTCGAAAGCCTGCTCCGCTCCGTGGAATTTGCCGAGTTTCCCCCCCCCTTTGTTATTCCTGCAACTTCGGCGTCCCCGAGCTTCTGGGCTCCCTTCCTTCCTGCTGGTCTCGCTACGAGCGTAGTGTGCCTTGTCTAGCATTAATGGTCGGCGTTCCGCTAAGGATAGCTCCGCGTATGCAGAAGCATCCTCTAGCGCCTTTATTTAATGCGGGAAGGGCTCACCCTCCTCTCCCTTCCCTAATCCCATGGAAACTAATCTGTTTCATCGTTTTTTCGTTCTTCTCTGCGGTTGTGATCTTCCGATATCTCCTTCCTCCCTTCCTCCGTTGGTGTTTTGTCGCTCTCCTCTAGCCCCTCCTAGCATCTCGACCTACTAACACATGGAGAAGCCCTTCCACCCCCCAGGAGGTTGAACTTCTTTCCATCTTGTATCGAGGTGAGAACCCCCTCCACCTCCTCAGACGAAAAATCTTTTTCCGGATTCCCTCACCGGAATCATGAAGCGGCGCCCTCCTTTACCCTGATCCCTCGGTACCCGGATGGAAGATCTCCTGACACCTTTGGAAGTGTATCCATTACTCTCTCCCGACGTATCTCTCCTTTTGCTTTCCTGAAGACGTCAGTCTCCCCCTCCCCATTATCCTCGAGAGCCTCCTGTCTTCTCAGTACACGATGGGGTGTTGCGTTAATTCGATAACCGGGCTGTGCCCAGGTGAAGTCCTAACCTCTCGAATCGAGTTTGACCGTCCTCTACCCTGTCTCCTTTTTCGCCTTCGTCCCACCCCACCCCCCGCTACACGTCCGCCGAGAGCTTTTCCTCTTTTTTTTCCCTTTATCTTGTTCCGCCCCGCTCTGCGCCTCCTATCCACACTTGACTTTACAGGATATCACGCCCCCCCCTTCTGATGTATCTCCCTGTCAGGCCCGGCAATTGGCTCTCCTTTTGGCCAGCGAACATTACTGCGTTTCTTTTCGTTTGCGTCAAAGGACCCTCTTATTAGCCATTGTTCCCTGTCATCATGGGGCTGGATCTGATGACCCCCCCCTGAAAAGGTCTCCTGCCCCCTGGTAAGGCCAAGGTCCATCCCCTCCCGCGGTTGCTTCCTGGAACAGTCTCCCCCATTGACGTCAGGTTTCCCCGCCCCCTCTTATTCAGCCACCCTTTGGCGGCACCCTCCACTCCGAAAAGAGGTTCTCAAAACGGTGGAATTTTTCTTGACCCCCCAGTTGAAGCTAAGGGTAGGGATTTTCTTACGCCATGGGTTTCTTTACCCCCAATTGACCAAGGCCGGGCACCTCCAGTAAACTCAACCATTGATCCCCCTACGGACAAGGCAATGCTAATTCCCGGCCTCGCGGATACCATTCGAAGCATCCACCACAATACTTGAGAGCACGCGCCTTCCCTGAGGATGTCCCAGAAGGTGTGCTCTTGTTTCTCCTTGTCGGAGGATATACTCCGCTTTCCCCCGTAGTCTTCCAGAGATGGTGTGTGCTCGAAAATTTCGCACAATCCATTTTCCTTGCGTGTCCTGGTTCCTCCCCAAGGACGGTGATCGACCTCTTCCAGGATGCGCATTGCAAGCTCTTGGGGAAGGCCCTCCCCTTCCTAGTTGCACGATGCCGACTAAAGTTTAACCTTACTTTGTTCTTGTTTTTTTCCCATAGGGGCAAAGTGCCGTTGAATGAGGGATCCTACATTGGCTGTCCCCGTCTGCCCCGTCCCCTCTTCTCCCCCATCCTTGTGGGCCTGATTATGATCAGCTTCCTCCTTCAGTGCCTTCTCCCACAACATAGTTACCTCTTTCCCCCCCTGCCCTATTAGGACGATCCGAGCACGAGACGTTCCCCTTCTCGCGTTGGACTAACCCATTTTTGCGCGTTGATGATCTCAGGTGCCTTTGACAATTTCCTGACTCGTTGACTCAGCATTCCTCAGCCATGCTCGTCATTGGTCCCTGTAGATCCCCGCCGAATCCTTAGAGTGAGCGGCGGTAAGCATAGACAGAGTTTGTGGTAGTCCCCCCGTGTTTTTTTAGAGTTCTTACAAGAGTTCATTTATATGCAAAAGTCCTGCCTTGTTCGCAGTTTCTTAAGTAGTCCCCAAGTCCGTTTCCTCACTACCGGTAGATCTGAAGCCTTTTTTTCGCTAACAATTCCTCTCACTTGTCGGGGTCCCCTCTTCCGATTGGTACCGCTTTATTACTCCTCCTCGAAGCCCCCTTTCCTTCAAGTCCAGTCTGACTTTTACCAGGACTCTCCCCGTGCCGGTTGTTAATTTCTCTGGTCACATGCGCCCCCTTCATGAGTAGGGATCTGGCTCGTACTCCCCCTTATGACTCAATATCCCCCTCTCAGTCTGAGCTGCCCTCCGGCGGCGCCCCTACTCCCCTTTAGAAGTTTGAGGAGGCTGGGTCCGTCTGGGAGTGCGGTGGGTGGGTTGCTCGGGAATTCCCTACTGGATGGTTCTCGTGCTCATGGGTTGTTCTTCCTTTTCCGATCCACTGCCTCTTTAGTTTGACGTCGGCCCGCCCTTCCCTGAGGGGGTTTAGTTCCATCTTCGGTCGCGCCGGCTTGCTTTTCTTCATCGGCGAGCGCGACCGGCCGTGATCGTAAGCTGTCCCCCCTCCGAAAGCGATTCTGTGCGATTAGTAACTCCTGACGGCACCCCAACATGAATTGGATCGTTGGTGAGAACCTCTTTCCTATTGAGCACGGACAGATCTCTCACTTTTCCCCTTGGTTGTCCCCGTTACTCTTCCCTTTTTTTTTCAGGTTGGTGGTCTTTCGTTGTTGACTTAGTTCTCTTCCTTCCCTCGTCAACGGGTGATCTTGATATTC
>Ga0179593_1498095_pt1 | contig 12655 bp, 9 predicted proteins | sample CZODoug2_1_08_16_FD_185931 | JGI IMG/M metagenome (GOLD analysis project Ga0179593, IMG submission 185931) | Vadose zone soil fungal communities from Angelo Coast Range Reserve, California, USA - CZODoug2_1_08_16fungal (PacBio error correction) | ecosystem: Environmental > Terrestrial > Soil >... | reverse complement strand
CTCCGTTCTCCTGTAGGCGGTTGTGTTTTTTGGCCCTAAACGGCCCCAGAGTAAATTGAGTTTGACGCCCTAATTGTCATGTTTGCCTAACATCTTCTCACTTTGAAAGGCTTTGATGTCTGCGTTAACTTCACAGTGCAATTTTTTCTTCTTCGACATTTGGGTTACATTTTCCCTCTCTTTTGGTTTTTTATCCCTTTATTTGGCGTGCCGTTTCCCAATAGAGTCTTGATGGGACTTTTCATTTCTTCCGCTGAGAATTATTTAAGGTAGGCTTTGTACCCGCGCCCGTTCCCGTGGGCTTTGGTCTAACCCAAACACTTTGCACACCTTTTTGGCCGTATACTGGGAGGCATTTGAATCAGGTGCAACCGTTATATGAAGTTTTTCACTTTTCCATTTTTGTGTCGGGTTTGTGTTTGTTGACCCCCTGTTAGCCGTTGTTTCATTCTTGGGAGATTCCTTCTTTATGCTTTCTTTTAATTTGTATTTTTCTGAGTCTGACTCCTCTTTTTCCCACTGATTAATGCCCCACCACCATCAAACCTTGGATGGGTTTAAAAACTAAGAAGTTCCTCCACGCCTCATTCGCTCCCTTCCCTATGCCCCTAATTGTTTTTTTCTTTTGGATTTTTACCCAGTTTTCTTTTCCCCTCTCCTAGTCCAGTGCCTTTGGAACTCAGGCTTTTATTCCCTCGCCACACCCATTTTCTTTTTCCTTTTGTTTCCCTGAAGGTGAGATCAGGCTTGTTTACCCCCCCCGGAAGGTTCCCATCTCCTGTTTAATTTTCTGACACCGAGTAATTTATAGGCGGCTTGATTAAAAGTTTCTCCCTTCGTTTTATCCTCTTCGCTTCTTCCTTCGTTGTTTCTCAGTCCCGAGAGATCCTTCAATATTTAGTCCTTCCCCAATTCCCAGGACCGAAGTGGGGAAGTACTTCCATGAACGCCTCCCTTTCCTCAATTGCTGCTAGTCTGTCTGGATTATCCTAGCCGATACGTCCCCCCCCCCCATCCCTTGATGGTCTAGCCTCGGTGCATCCGCTTTCCTGCCTCACGCTTTCTCCCCTCTCCCCTCCGCCCCCCCGTAACCCCTCTGTTTTTTTTTACACCTCGACGCGGGAAAAGTGTTCATTCTTTGGTCTGTCTTCTGTGTACTCCCTATGATCCTGTCCTCAAAAACATGTATCCGCCGATGATGACCAACCCTTTTTTTGAATCTGCAGCTCCCCGTCTCCCCCCTCGATCCGCCTCAACGTGAATTCAATTGTTGTTCAGCACCATTTCAATGCACTTTTTATTCGTACCCGCCCCAACATCGCAGGTGTATCCCAGTGCTCTTCCTTCTCCTTTCCCCTTCAGTCGGTCAGAGTTCAACCGAGCTGCCTGTTTCACCACTGCCCTTCGTCTGTCCTCCTCAAAAGATGGACAATTTTAAGTCTACCTGTCACACGGTGGTCCCCTTCGTCCATGTCAGATCCTTCCCACTGTTTATTGACAGAGGACCTTGAGCCCCCAAACCCTTCTTGAGCCTTTCGTCTTTTACTCAGACCCATTCGTTGGTTGTTTCGCTGAGCCCCTTCGGGTTTACTATTTTTCCTTGTCTTGTTGAACAGATGTTTTATCCCGTTCTTTTCGTCTGTTGCCCCTGACGATGTATGTTGTGGTTGTTTATCAGCGTTTTGTGGGTTTGTCTTTTTGTCCACTGAGTCTTTTTTTTGCTTTGCTTTTTTTCGACAGGAAGACCCCCCTGTTTTTATATCATGCGGTGCGCCCCCCACCCCACTGAAAGGGAGTTTGAGGGCCTTTTGTCCTTCCGCGTTTTCGAACAGGTTTTTCCAGTGAGCGTTTTGCCTTCGCGTTTACTTCCTGTCCCGTCTTATTGCTCCTTTTTCAGAATGTTTCCCTCTCCCAGTGAGTCTTGTATAGGTGGGCTTCCTTTCTCTTTTTTAGATGCCCGCGTTCGTCCCCGTTGTTTTTTTGGTTCGTTTGTACTTCCCTTTATTTCTACCCGATTGACCCAGATGGCGCGTGATTGTGTTTTTTCCTCCTTTTTGTTATACCTATTCACTCGGTCACCCATACAGGATTCTCTTAACCCCCATCCTCCCAATTCGGTTGCCACCCCCTTTGGACAACCCCCTCCCTCAAATTATATTTGCGTTCAAGATAGAGCCATGTTGACCTCTTTCGCTCGCAACGCTGCAAGACAAACCAGCCAGCAATCCGATTTTTTTTTCCTGCACCCGGTCCCCCCTTTCATCGGCCTTCCCCCCCTCTCGCGCCTCACATTTTCCTCTGGCTTCCTTTCCCTGCCCCCCCGATCATGACCCCTGTTCCACGCTGCTCCAAACTACAAACTCCTTGTCCCTTGCCGTCCGACGCCTCCTCAATGGGTTCAAGAAGTGAAGTTCTCGTTCGCTGAAGTACAAATTCGGACACGACTCTAGGCCTTTTCCAGTTCCCCGTTTCCCGTTTACCGTGCCCCATTTCCCTAGGGTGGCCCGCTTTTATTGCAACTCAATGTTGCCTCTTTGTTTGTCTGCCATAGGACATTGTTGAGTGATTAGTACGATTGACGTTGGGAAGACCTTCATCTCCCTCTTGCTCCCGAGCCCGCTTCCCTCATGATTTTTTTCTTATTAGATACCCCCAGTTTGACCTTTGTATTTTTGCCTTCTTTTGAAAAGGGTTCCCTGATTTCTTTCGATCTCGGTGCTCTTATTTACTGCAGTCCCTTTTCCAGCTCCAGCCCTAGTGTACGACCCCTGCGCTCCTTGTTTTTTTGGTATGCCCTCTTCCCTATTACCATTCCTTCTTACCCCCTGCCCAGTTGTGTTACGTAGTTCTTTTCAGCGTTCCCTTTTTCCTTTCTCTTTCGACCAGCCGTCCCCTTTCCCATATTTGTACCACTCTTCAGTACAATTTTATGGATTGACCTGCGCTTTCTTGTCTGGTTAAATCACTCTGCGGACGTTTTCCTTCCTTCGTCTGCGTGCTTTCCTTGAAACTTTTCGCCACCACCTGACATGCTGTCCTTCTTGTCTTTTTTATCCACTATTTGATGGATCTTTTTTTGGCCTTCCATACCCAAACGTGCACTCGTGCATCCTTTGCTTGGTTCCACCCCGTCTCAGCCGTCTCCTTGGGGTTTCTAGCATCCCTGCCAGCCGGCCTTCTTAATCTGGAGAAACCCTGATCTATCCCCGGCTTCTTGAGGGATCGTCCAAGCCCCCGTCCTTCTTCTCAGGTCTCTGGGCAACCAATGAAAGATCATTTACTCCATGTCTCCTTCTTTTCTGGCGTCTTTAGGGCTAATTTCTTGCTTTCCCGGTTTCCCGACTCCCCCCCGGTGGAGCAGCGTTTTTAATCGCCCCCAACCCCTCTTGGTCATGTGAGGTAGCCTCTCCGGGTTCCCCGCTGTTCTGTTATTAGCCTCCCCCCGTGTTGAGTTTTTGGACCCATTTCCCACGTTTTTTTTCCCCTCTTATATTTCAAAGCTCTCCCTTAAGTTCCTCCACTGCCCCACTCCAAGCCTCCCATGTATCCCCCATTTTTTGATTCTACTTCCCTTCCCCGCCTAACACCCGACCGACCCCCCCCCCCTTCCATGCCCCGGAGTAAAGGTTGGTACCTGCTCTCTGTTTCCAGCACTCGGACAGAGTAAGCTGTCTCTTCCGCTTCCCCTTCTATCATTCTGCCCCAACGTTTCTCTTCGACTTTTTGTTTGGTTGCAGACGTGGTCCGCTCCACTCTGAATGGTTCCGTAATCAATTACTTCGTGTTCTTCCACACATTCCTTTTTTCTGTCGTTTCTATCTCAAAACTGCCTTTTTTCACCTCCCCTTTCCAGTACGATTGAGAATTGTTCACTGTCGCCCATATTCCTTGTATGTCACCCTATAGTTCTTTTTTCCTCTTGATGATGTCGCTAAGCTTCTGACCTTGAGCCTTATTCCCACACGCCCCCACCCTCCGGTTCCTTTCTTTAGCCTCTTCTACCCCTCTGCTCAGTAACTTTTTTATGTGGGTGTGTTATATGGGATTTTTTAGAGTTCTCTTTATTACAAATTAGTTGTACCCCCCGAGGTGGCCCCTTTATTTGTAGTACTTTTTTTCCTGTCATGGCCACCCCCCTCCCTACCCCCCAGTATTGGGCTACTATACCCCCCACTCTCCCGTTTCCCCGTGTTGTGAAGTCTACTCTTCCAACAGACAGAATTGTAGAACTTTTTGGGTTGGCTTCCTTTCACCCAGATCCTTGCGGTTTCGTAACAGATGGTCATGTCATCTTACCCTCCCCGTTTTTTCCCTGTTTCCAAGGCTGATGCCCGCAGGGATTCAAGGACATCTTTCTTTTTCTTACCTTCTTCCTCTCTTTATCCGTTGGCGCTCTTCAGGTGCGTCATAGCGCAGGGAGTTGCGCGTTTCCCCCTTCGGCTCTCGATCCAATGCTCTACGAGTCGGATGTTCTCCGGTCGTCTCCTTCCCGAGTAAGTCCCGTTGCCTTTTTCCCCCCCATTTCCCCTTCCTTGCTTGGACCCCTGTACATTGCCCTTTCCTTTCCCCTGAATGAGCCGGGTCAATGTTTCGGTTTGGGGTTCTTCCACACCTTGTCTTAGTTTTTTCTGGTTTTTCTCTCTCCTCCTTTTCTTTGTTTTTTTTTTTTTCTTTTTTTTTACTTTTTTTTTTTTTTTTTTGGTTAGCCCACATTTGTGTTTACAGACGTCCCCTGCCCCTTTTTTTGTGTTATTTTTCGTTGTCTGCCTTCTTTCTCGAACTGTTTTCCTTTTTTCCTATGCGTTTATTCCGGATATCTTTTACACATTATTAGGCCCCCACACCCCCCCCCCCCTCACCCCACTTTCTTTTCTGGAAAATCCATGCAGTTCCGCCCCAGCCCCTCCGGCGATCCACGACTTTATTAGGATTCATTAATTTTTTTTTTCGATCGCTTTTCTTATCATTTTCGTCTTCCTGGTCCTTTCGCCGCGGTTAGCCTCCCGCCGGGTGCTTGATCTCGGTCTCTTTTTATTCTCTTTCCGCCGACCCTTGGTTCAGCCCGCAAGTAGTGCTATCAGCGTTCCTCGCCTTTTCCAGACTGGCAATTGCGGTAATTTTCTGTGAAAATTTCTTCGGATCTTTTTTGTCGAAGTTCCCCACACGTTTTTTTGATCTTTGTGCCCTAGCATTGTTCTTTCCCGGTTCTGTCCAGTTTGTTCCCTGCTCCTGAGAGGATCCTCATCTTGGAAACTTCCCCCCAAGCACCCTTCCCATGCGTCAGTTGTGATCCCAAGTGACAGGACCGCCCCCCCCGCCTTCTCCCCCTTACGTTGCTTCGTCGTCTGCTTCTTAGCCAGAATCTGCAGAACCTGAATATCCTCGTGTTCATCCTTATTGTCCAGTTGGCTTCGAACTCGTCATTAAAAACAGGTCTGCTTTCTCCCAGAGTCTTCCCAAGTGTCAGTTTTGTCCTTCTGCCTGTGTACGGTAAGTGCACTTTTCTCCGCCGCCACCAACCTTGTTCTATGCAGCTGCTCCCCCCCTTTTTTTTTTCTTGAGATGCTGACATGCTCCTCTGAGCATACGAGTTTCAACATTGAATTCTTGCGGGATACTTTGCCTGCACCATCAGTGCCTTTTAAGCGTCCCTCCGCACAAACATCTTCTGCTTGGGGCAGCAAGTTGCCCCTCTCTTTCATCCGATTCTTCCATGATTGGACTACTCATCTCACCTGTCCTTTTCCCTGCCCCCGCGAAAGTCGGTTTCCGTCGAAACCTCATGCCCCCTTTTTGCCACGTTTTTTTTTGTTTTTTTTTTGTCTGTTTGGAAAACGGTGTCCACTTATGTCTGTGCCTTCTCAATGCTTTTCCGCGACCGTCCCCCCCCACTTCTGTTGACCGTACTTGCTCTTTCTTACTTTTCCCCCCTTCGTTATGTTTGATTCGCCTTTTCGGTTTTTTTTTCCTTTTTCGATTGTCCTTTCTTCAGCCCGTGATGTCGGCGTTCTTTTCGTCCCCTCTTCATTTTGTTGGGCGGGTCACCCTTGACTTCGTTCCTTGTTTGGTCGCTTTTCGAGGTCCATTATACCCCTTTGGTCTTCGAATCGGCTTTTCGATTTTTTGCCTTTCTTTAGGCCGGTTTTCAACCTTCTCGGTTTTTGTCCCGTAACCTTCATTCCTTTCCCCCCAGTTCATTCCCTTATAAGACCAGAGGTTCTAAGTATACTATTACCTGTTTTGGTAGGGATCCTCACGTGTTCTCTCCCTCTGGTGTTTTTTGACTCTCTCCCCTGCCTGAGACTCCCGAGCGTTTCTTCGAACTTTCCTTCTGAACAGGTTCCTCACTACTGCCCCCCTCCCTAGGAAGTTCCCGGTCCTCAACCACGATTCGCTCTCAGTCCTGCTGTGTCGTACCGATTTACCAGGTGGATTCTGGCCGTGCCCCGTTCTAGCACCCTCCGTCTCATCCCATTCCTTTACCTCCCCGGGGTCACATGCGACCTGTTCAGAGCCTTGCCTCCCTTTCCCCTTCTTTTAGTCAACCCTCTCTAAGGCGCCCGTCATCGTCTTTTTCCCCCCATTAAAACACTCTGGCTTCAGTCATCCGCTCAAGGGCCGCAGAAAGCTCTTGCGCACGGTCACAATTGTCTCCTTGGAAGTCGAAACCTCAGGTCCCTTTTTTTGCCCCGGCCGTGTCTATGTACTTTCACTGCCCCTTTTCCTGCCATTCTCCACCTACACATTTACCATCAGTGTTCTCCTATTCCCCACAGCAGTTTCATCTGGTTCGCCCTTTTGCGCCTTTCCCTTTTTTTCGCCTCCGTCCTTTGCGCTGCAGATTATAGCCATCTGTTCTTCCGCGACCCCCGAGTCTTTAGATTACGCGATCCCCGGGCAACGTTCTGTTGCTTCCCCCGGACACCTGTCGGGTTTACAATTTTATTCGGTGACCTTCTTGCCCATACTCCCCAGATTTGCCTGTCATGTCCCGACTGCATGCAGTATTACCCCTGGTCTCCTCTTAGTATCCCCTTTTTTTTTGTTTCAGTGTCATTCTCGATCACCGAAGTCTCCCCCCAGGAGTGTGGTCCCTGTGTTCGCACGACTCTTTTTTCCCTCCAGCCGTTACTGTTTACTCCTCTCTCCCTGCAGTCTTGCACACTACTTCTACACAACGACGTTCATCCGAGCCCTGGCCCTGGAGCCTCGTCTCTTCGTTCTTTTTAGCGAGGAGGTGCATGTCTGGATGGAGTCCCTGTTCCTTAGCCCAAGTTAGTCAACCAACTGACATGCTGTATACCTTTTCTTGTTGTTCCTGCTTTTTTCCATCTAACTTTTTGAGTAGGATCGGGGACGTTCCCTCCTGTGTCCCTCCAGCTTTGCTGGCTACAAACCCAGTAGGTCCCCGCTGTGTTGGTTTCACCCATCTTAGTCTTTAGGACTTCCCTTGTAGCCCTCTTGTTTCCTTCTGCACTCTACTTACCGCGGCTGTTGCCGCGTACTGTACGCCACAAGCGGATGCATGATCTCTCTCCTTTTTGCCCTGCCCCTTCTGAAGTTCGTATTGGTCACTTTGCTCGCGATCCCTGTTCCTGTGCTGAGCCTAATTTTTTTCCCACCCGAGTCTCGTGCACGCTTTCGGGCTGCGCTATCCCCTCGCATTGATTGGAAGTTGCAATCTACCATAACACGTGTTTCGTCTCAGTTGGAGGGAGCACCCTGCGGCGTTTCATTTCACCACTGTGTTTTTCCCCAGCACCAAGGTTTCTGTTTTTTTCCCTTCCCTACTGTTGAAATTTTACTCCTTCCCGTCACACTACCCCCCCCTTAAATCAGCACCGCGCTCAACAGCCAATCCGAAATGCTGCCCATGACCATGTCTGCCACACTGTGCCCCACACGCGTCCAACCCAGCTCGCCCCCCCCCCCAAGCCTCCCCTTCGCACCCCTACCTCCTGACCCCTGATCATCTGTGTTTTTTTTTTTTTGCCTTTGTTTTGTTTCGGCCAGAACAGTGAGGTACATGAGGGAGCTTCTCCACCGTCAGGGCCCCTTTTTTGTGCCCAACAGTCTTTGCTCGGTCAACTCTGGGTCTGACCTTTTCTCGAAGCACAGTTCCCCCTGATTACCACGTGTCCCCCCTATGATTTCTCTTCGACGTACATTGGGTTCGGTCTTAATGTTTAGTCACTCTCTTCGCTTTTGCAATGTCACGAGCGCAAGACAATCTCTTTGCACTTCTACGAACTCTTGGCCGATTGCTCTTCCCCACTTTTGACATTTTCAGTACAATCTCATCCTTATGTCCGTTGAAGGCATCAATTTGGCGTAGCGGGCCCTACCGACCTTTGGTTCCTCACCGCAATGGTCCTTTTCTTTAAGTAATGTCCCACCAAGCATTTACCCATAACCGACTGCCATCCGTGAGGGAAGTCTTGCATCTTTTGTAATCTCCTCCTTTGTTGTTATATCTGCGATTTCCCCATGGGTTCACACTCAGACCCGCCTTGTGTCCTGTGGAGGTGGTTTTGTGGGGCTGTGGTCCTTTCACTGTTTACCAGCGTTTACCTGCGTTTTTTGCCTCCGTTTTTTCCCTTTGTTCACTTTTTGCTCCTCTCTAGCCAGTTAGGAAAGGACCCGAGTCTTCTCATGCTCTTCGTTTATTCAAGTCAATCGCGGTGTCCTAATACTCCCACTTTCTTTTGTTTAGTGTTGATCTGTCGCAGCCGCGTTTCTTTCGCTTTTTTAACTATGATTTTGCTCGTCTCTCAGCCCCATCTCTCTTCTCGAATTCCCCCCAGATTTCTTGTAGGATTTCCGTCCTTCCCGCCATTTTCCCGTGTGATTTTGTTTCCCCTGCCCCCTACCTCGGGGTCGATCATCCTTGCTTTTACTGCCCCAGAGTTAGTGCTGAGCCTTAGTTGTTCAGGTTGTTGGTGGTTTTTTTCTTTTTTTGCCCTTTTTGTATTCCATTGATGATCCCATGGTGTGTTTCCTTTTCTTCCTCTCTCTTTGAGCCGTTCTATGCTTTTTTTATGACGATTAGTCTCTTTTCAACACTTAGTGAAGTCCCACCAAATGCAAACAAATTTCTCGCGTTTAACACAGTAACCATCTTTCCCTTTAGCCACGCTTCGTTCCGTTCACTAGCTTATTTCTCCAAAGATCCCTTAATGTGTTTATTCCTGATTCGTTTTAGCACCCGTGTTTTTTTTTTTTCTCGGTCCCGGGCGCCAAGCAGCTTTCTTGTTCTTTTATTTTCGTCCCTCCCTATTTTCTAGGAGACAATTCCGTATTGCCCGGCCCCTTTGTCGCCCTGTGCACATCGTTTGTTGTCAGCTTCGCTCCGTCCTTTAGTTTTTACCTCCTTCCGTTAACCAGGCCTGAGCTCCTGCGGTGACCTACTTTCCCGCCTTCTTACCCGTGTCGATTCCCCACTGGATCCCCTTCTTGTCGTACTACCGGATTCCTGAGCTCTTTTGCTCACTGCTTCCCCGACTATTCGTACTGCTATTCTCTGTTTCACTGCAGGTCCCTCTGCGACGGGACTTACGGGCACTTTTCATTGTGCGGTGTTGCCCCCACACCCGAGGAACTCTCCTCTCCTTCCTCTTCCCTCGTCTGTTACTTTCCCTTCAGTCCACATTCTTGTTACTGATACTCGTTTCCTCGTACCAAGGACGGCTTCCCAGGAAATTACCACCCAGGACCGTGTTTTGTCCTACACCAGAGTGACGCTTGCTCGCCCCCCCTTGTTCAGGATCCGTGAATGTATCGACTTGCGTGCCTATTGGACAGTACTCCTCCCTCCGCACCCCACACATTGGGCCGTCCTCTTCCTTAAACCCCGGTTTTTTTTTGTTGATTATTCCCTGGCTGCTGCAGCCCTCCAATTTTATTAAGTACAGGTTCTGCTCCTATTTCCCAGTCCCATGTCTTTTTTCGTTGCAGGCAGACGACCATCAAACTTGCCCCTGTTGACTTATGGCGGTCTATTTGTCACAACCCCTGATTTTCGTTCCTCTGCAGTTCGGATCATAGACGACCACTTCTTCTTCCTGCGCTCTAACATTTAATTGTGTTCCTTTGATCACGCTCCCACCCATGCCTTGCCACTTCTTTTGGCGGCACGTTTCCATATTTCGCATGTGCATTCTGCGTGTGCCCCCCATTTTTTCCTTGCACCCAAATTTCAATTTTTTCGCGCGCCACTTTATTCCAGCGACCTGCCTCAACCTATGTTACCGCTTCTTTGCCGTTTACAGTCATGTCATTCCCTGTTTTCAAGTTTTTTTGAGCGCCTGATGTCGGTTTTTGCCATTCCGCATCTTCATGGCACAGCCGATTCTATGCCCCTCACGGATTTTGCTGCCAGTCTCTTGTCGCTCATAGTCTTCGGGGAGAGTTCGTCTTAATTCCTTACTTTGCTGTCTGTTTTTTAGGATTTGAGATATCCAGCCTCCCCCCCCCTTGGTCTACGAACCAGTTTTTTTCATTGTGGCGATTATTTCCCTGGTTTTCCCACTCCTTCCTTTTCTTGCCTTCAATGTTTTCGCCGTACCGCGTATTGTGGATGTTAGTCTCTTATCTTCCCCCTCCTCTATTAGAAAACGACCAGTCCGTTTGTATATGGGTCTGCTTTTTCCCTACGCTTCTCCGGTTTTTTCTTTTTATGATCGATCCTTGGCCCCGTTGTCACTTTTCGATGTTTCTTCCTGCAACCCCTTTTCGCATGCACCTGTCCACAAGCGTCCAAGCTTATGACTTCCTCCCACCGCCGGCTAGGAATGGTTGTGCACCTTGACCCCCCTGTAATACTTCTGGCAACAGATTCGGCGACCACATCCTATACCACTGGTGATTATGGCCGGTTTACAATTTAAGCAGTCCACAGGACACCCTGAAATCAAATGTGTTTTATCGCCTTCCCCCAACCGCATGGGGACTGGTCCCCGACATCAGCTCATCGCTTTGTTGTTGTTCTCAAGGGCCCTAGGATCTTGCAGACGCCTAGCGTGCCCCGACGCAAAACTAAACCCCCGCTTCCTTTTGCCGGTAGAACGCTTTCCGTGAGCGGGGCTCTCTAACTGAAGTATTGACTTCCCCTTCTTTCCTTGTGTACTTGACACTTATCATTTGCGACGCCTCTTTCGCCTGCCTCGTAGGTAATTGTCACGCGTTTCTTTGGTCTTTTTCCTCTTTTTTTCCTTTATTCGTCCTTTCTTACATCATGTTAATAAGATGGCCTGATAGTGTCCAAGCGACTCGGGTTTCTACCTTGAGTGGTTTTAGCCGCCTTTCGTTCCGTCATCCATTTTGCGTTTTTTCTATTTCCTCCGTCCCCATGGTCATTTTTCTGTGTCGGCATGAACCCTTTGAGGGAATTATACATGGAGATCGTAGGTCTTTGTCTGGCGCTAGTACATGGCTACGCCCCTTTCTCACCCCCTGGTACGAATGCCGTTCCCTGTTTGGGCGGCGGATCCTCTGAGTACACACCTTCCTCGGTATTTCCTATACTTGCTCCTTAGTTTTTCCCTCTCTTCCTTTTAGACCGCTTTCCATGTTTGTGTTTGCTATTCTCTTCGTTTCCGTGCTCCTTCTCTTTGTTGCACCTCTTTTCAATTAGCCTAGTTCTATGTATGAGCCCCTTTCCTTTGCTTTTTTCCTACGCTGTACGCCTCTAATATGTGTATTGATTGTGATGGATCCCCCAGTTTCTAGTCCCGTGTAAACCACATCTTTCCATGTGCTGGTGTTTTTTGTGAATTTTTTTTTTCCAAAGATTGATGACCTTATCGGTTGCGTTTAAGACACACCATTTTCCCTCCATTAACTGCGTTACCCGAAGTTGTGTTGTCCCTTTCCTCCCAGCCGGATTGACTTCGGCTACCGACCATTACAGGCTTCTGTATTCTTTACCCCAGTCGTGCTGATCATTGTGTGCAACCCAGTTCCCCGGTCGATTTTGTAATTCTTCCGTCGGGCTAATTTCTTTATTTGTCTGACTCTGCGCGCGTGCCCTCTCATCTCCCCGCCCCCCATTTTTCTGGGTCCGCGGAGCGACGCCCTGGTTGACTGAACTTTGTTTGTTTTGGCCGCAGTGGTTTGTTTTTTTAGTCCCCCTTCCTACCTTGTGAAACTCCTTCTAGTCTCCCCGCCTCGTAAGAAAACCCTTCCTCAGAATAAAGACCACCATGCGCACAGCACCACCGCATTAACCCGACCCAACATCCCACCTTTGATACCTTCCACGGAACTCTTTTGCCCGCATCACTTCCAAGAACAAGGGCACACTGTTTAAGTGGCAATTTTTGCCACTCAGTGGAACCCCCCTTTCCTTTATTGTCCTATATTCCCTGATCCTGGTTTTCCCCCTTTCGTATTCCGAGTGCATTTGATCGAGGCAGTTACCCTTACCTGATCCACTGCGCGTAGCATCCACCAGCTCTATGCTCCACACTTAGAGTGGTTCGCTCTTCTTCCGTTCTCGTGTCTCCCCCTTTGGACTTGAGTCACGTCTCTCATCAGCCTTGTAGATGTGACGGAGAGATCCACCTGGTTGTTCTTTCTATCCCTCGACCCATTTTTTTGCAGCCGCACTTCCTTCTTCCTTTTTACTGCCCCCCCAGAATCCAACAGGTCTCCGGTC
>Ga0179593_1473726_pt1 | contig 12655 bp, 16 predicted proteins | sample CZODoug2_1_08_16_FD_185931 | JGI IMG/M metagenome (GOLD analysis project Ga0179593, IMG submission 185931) | Vadose zone soil fungal communities from Angelo Coast Range Reserve, California, USA - CZODoug2_1_08_16fungal (PacBio error correction) | ecosystem: Environmental > Terrestrial > Soil >... | reverse complement strand
TTACGGTGCACCCTCCTCCAGGAGAAGCTTTCCTTTCGACTCTTCCCGCGCCACTCGGCCTTGGTCGAACTACCTTCCAATCTCGGCGCGTGACTCTGCGGGAGACACTCCCCCGTTTTTCTTTTTTTGAGCATTTTTTTCCCCGCCATACGTTTCCTTTTTCCCCCCCTGTTAATGCTCTCCTTTCCTCCAATCGCCTTTTTTTATTCTCGTTGGAGCGTGCGGGACGACATCGCTTCTGAATTAATCCGCTTCTCTTCCGCCCTTCTCTTTCGGCCATGGTCTTGCGACCATGACCCGAGATCTTCTTCCCCTAATGTTTTGATCGGTGGTGCTGCGCGACGATTTACTTCCACGCCCGAGCGAGAAAATATAGCCTAAGATACGTTCTCGCCTTCTTGGATTCTTCCTCACCACGAACGCGTTCGAGACCTTGAGATTTCAGTAGAATCCCCTTTTTATAGCACCTGGAATCCCTTCCCCCCTTCCGTTTTTTTTTTATTACGTCGAGTTGTCTATTCCGCGGATTGTCGGAGAACTGACTCCTTCTCTGACACTCCCCTCGGGTGAGGATGTCGGTCCCCTCATCTCGAGGTCCTAACGTCTTTTTCTCCCTGATATGGGCTCCTCCCCTCTTGAGGTCAGTAGTTTGTTCCCCTTTCCTCAATCCCATGCAGAGCGCTTCAGGCGCGGCGTTCATTGTTGAAGCCGTGGGTTTTCCCCGTCCCTATCCTTCGGGCGGTTTTCCCTGTCCTCCTGAGTTCGGAACTCTCCTTCCTTCCGAGACTTCCTCCTAACCGGCACGCTTGTGCTTTTTTTATACTGGACGGACAAGCGAGGTCGGGAATTGCAGTCGACGACTCCCTTTTGCGGGTTTTTTTTCAGTTTTTGTGACGTCTATTGGACTCGTTCCAGGAGTGAGACCCCTTTCTCTTCTTAGATTGTGTTCTCTCTCTTTTTTCGGCCGCTTCTTGGATCTGAAAGTCCCTCTCCTCCCCCTTTTCACTCCGATTTCGCCTTGGCCCCCTTTTCGGTGTTTCCCCCCTTTTTATGGGTTTAGTGTCTCTCAAGGACGAGTGATCGTTCCCCCCTCTCTCATTTTCCCCCTTTATTTCCTTATTCTTATCAAGAGCCCTTTCCCTTCCCCGGGGTTGGTATTTCCTCTTGAACCCCCCCCCTTCGAGCCCTTTCGAATTCGCTTTCGGTCCTTTGAGGGTCTTTCGCATCGCGTCTTCTTTGGTCTTTCTTATGGAATGACTTCTTCTTGGCCCCTTGAGAAGAGCCCCCTTTAAGGAAGTCCTCTCCTTCGCTGACAATCCTGAACGAAAGAACGATGGGAGAGCTCACCCCCTTGATCGTTTCCCCTTTTTTCTACCGAGTTTGGAGAGGTTCCCGCGCGTCTTTTTTCTTTTTCCCCGATTGGCCGAGCAAGCCCTTTCGACGCCTTTTAGATATGGCTTATTCTCTGCCCCTCTCCCGCCTTTTTCGGCCTCTCGGCAAATGATGGGATGTTACCTCCTGTCTTTAAGCCCATAGCATGGTGATACAGTGAGAGACTTGGGGGGCGCCCTTTCAGCCTATTCAATATTAATGTTTGCCGAAGTGGTTTCCGTTTGAAAGTCTTTTCCCCGGGAGTTCCCCCCTTCAGTTGCCGGTGTGTTCAGGACCAAAAGAGATCATCGCGAAGGTTCCTTTTTTTCAATTATCTTTTTCTTCGAGTATCGCGTCTTCCCTTTTTGGGGAGGCCCCTCTGGCGAAAGTCGCGCGAATGAGCCCCCGACCCGAAGAAACCTCGATCTGTTTTTTATACTGTCTTTTTTCCCATCCGATTTCCGTCAGAGCCCCCTCTCCCTAATTAGTTCCCTTTCTCCTTCTGTGACATTCTCTTCACGAAATATGCCCATCCCTTCCAGATCCCCATGACAAGGGAGCCTCGCTCTCGACCGGAAGAGGCTCCCCCTCAGCGTGATTTCCTTTTCTCGTTAAGTCGGTTGGATATCTATATTTTCCCAATCAGTTGTTGTTGTGAGTCCTCCTTCCATTGATGCGATTCCCTCCTCTGGAGCGAGACAGTTCTTTTCTTGCCTAGGCAATCTTTCTCTCGACCTTCTTCTTTTTCGAGGTGGTCATATTTCGGTGGTGAACCCTGACTCCTCCCCGCCTCCCCTCTTTGATGGCGGATCTTGGACTGGCGAGGATTGATATTTGGCTTTTCCTCCCGCCTCAGGAACAGACTGGCTTTAGGGTTTTTTTCTCGTGCAGGTAGCTTTCCCCCTCACTTCCTTGAGATCTGGATAAGCAACGATTTTCGTTTTCTTTCTCGAGATGATCATGGAGGGGTCCCTGAACACTCCGCAGGCAAAGTCCTGCGGCCCTCGTGTAGGCCTCTTTCGACGATCTTCATGGACCCACATTTTCTTTCTAGATTGCGGTATTAAGGCGTCCCTACTCTTAAGGAGATCTTCCCCGCAATTCCTCCCACAAGTTCCCCCCTTTTTGCGTCGTCCTCCAGGATGACGAGTCCAACGGACCCGACGATCCCTATCCTTCTTCCTTCCGCTATCTGTCGGCTCCCATTTGGCCTCCGTACATTCCAGAGTTTTTATATCTACCATGCGAACGCCATGGATGGTGCGTCGCCACCTATACCCCCAGAGCGCTTTCCCGATATACTCCTCCCCCCCAGAACCGTTTTGGGAGATTGCTTTATCTCTGGTCCCCTCGTAGTTTTTTCGCTTTTCTTGAGAAACCTCCCCACGTCCTTGCCGCTTTTTGTCTGCTCTGATCTTCGCTGCCTTTGAGTGATTAATCTCCCTTACGCTTTTTCTCTCAGTTTTGCTCCTGCACATCTTTCCCTGAACCCATCCGAAAGACCCCCCCCCCTGACCTCCAAAATTCCCACTTCGCATTCCCGATTTGGTTGGCGCCACTCCCTGCCAACCAGTACTCCTTCTACTTTCTCCCCATGACTTCCCACATCCCCACCCAGTTCTTTTACTGATTTCTCTTCTCTTTCTCGGCATAAACATGTCTCCCTGCAACCTCACCCAAATACTAATTTTGTGAGCCTTTCTCCCGATGGTTTTCCTAGTCCTGTGCCCCCCTCCCCTTTAGCCTTGCCTTTCCTCGCAGTCTGAAATAGAAATATCGGCTAGACCTCATGTCCGGCCCCTTTTTTGGATGCTCCCCCTCCCCCCTGAACCTCCTCTTTAGTTCCGTTCCCCAATCTAGTTTTCTTTTTTTGTTCGAATCAACGGCTGGCGCACTTCCCCCGTCTTTTTTTTTTCCCCTTGATCGTTTTGGGAGGAAGCCGGCGGCGTTCCGGAATAGACCCTGGAATTCATCTCCATAGTTCCTTTTCCAATACTTTCCTCGCCATTGCCAAAAATTTGAAGGACCCTTCCTCCCCCCGCTCTAATTTTTTTTCCTGGGATTTTCCTTAACGCCTCCTTTCCCATCTAGAATACGAGTCCCTGCGCAGCAGTTTCCTTCCCTTTTTTCCTACTGTCCGAACTTCTTTTTCTTTAGAGAATGCGTCTCCTTCTACCTGGCGTAAGAGCCGATAATCTCTTTTCCTCTTTTTCCTAAGTTTTTTTTTGCCTTCAGCTTCTAGTTTGCTAGCAGGAGACTCTTCTTCCTAGTACGAAAAAGAATTCTCTTCTTCCTGAAGGACCTCTATTTTTTCTTCCGGTTGTAGGCCCCCCCCTTTTCTCGATCGACGGGTTATTCAGGGTATCATAGGAGCACCAGGAAGTGACATGACGTCGCTCCCTTCCTCTATTTTTTCTTCCCCCGTTGGCAATGTTTTTTACTGAGGACTAAGATGTCGTGTCCCTTTTCGTCGATCTGCCTCTCCCTTTCTTTAGCCGATGAGCCCCCGTTGCGCCGTGAGAATGGGACCTCTCCCCCCCTGAAGCTGCGCACCTTTTTTTTTTTTTTTTCGTTCCGCATTTTTTTTTTCGTGGTCTTGTCGGCCTCTTTTGAGCCAACGATTCCGATGGGATCCCTTAGTCCCTTTTCCTGACTTCGCAGCTGGTAGGGCCGCTTGCTTCTCATGGAGCGGGTATCTGTCCCCCTCCGAAGCCCCTTTTTTTTCCTCTGCAATACCCACCCCGCGATTGGCCCATCTTGGTTTTTTCTTTTCGACATGTCGCGAATGCTCCCGGTATGCCGAGGCGATTTACTTGTCCCTCCCTCTAGCGCGAGCATAAAGAGCCTTATGCAGGGGTTTTGTTCGCTTGCCTTTTTTTCCCCCTCCGCGCTCGGAATCTTCTTTCATGGAGTTCTTCTTCTTCGTCATCGCGTTTTGCTTCGTGGTCTTGGGTTTTCGTATCGGACTGACACGTAGGATTGAATATCACCTGCATCGCTGAATTTTTCATCCCCCACTCGGAGACCCCCTCCTATTTGGGTTCTCACCTCTCGCACCATCCCTCCTTATGGATCCCCCATGAATTCGCCATACAATTCGGTTTTCAGGCCCCTTCCCTCATGAGTTCTCGTTAGTCCTCCCCCCAAAGCCACCTTTTGTGAGTTTTTCGATCCTTATCATCGAACCCGCCATTTTTCCGTCGACCCCCTTTGACCCCCCTTTTGGCTTGAATCTCTTGATTAGTCATTTCCCGTTGCGTCCTTTTTCTTCACGTCCTAACATGTTGAGAGCGCGCTGGGGCGCGCCTTGAGCCATTTCCCGTCCTTTTCCCTTTCTGGGATCATTTGTGGTCTTTTCTCTCATGTGATGACCCGGGAGGTGTATAGTTTGCTTTCTCCCCCTTTCTTTCAGTGTATAAAAAATCAAATCGTTTTTATCTGATCCATCTCGCCATAGGCTGTTTTTCCGGCTCTTTGCCGCTCACCAGTTTTCCTCGCGAAGCTGTTCTCTCCCTTTCTCTGTGCCGGCTATTTTTTCGTTCGGTCTCTGCCCTTCCTAATACGTAGGACGGAACTTGAGCTTTTCCCGCACCTTCCCTCCCTCTCCCCCCGGGATCTTTTTGGCCTGGCACCCCTTTCTTCCTCAGCTGAGTAGCGCGGTTTTTTTTGGACCTGATACTACAGTTGGTGCTCGAGATAGCGAACAGGAATCCTCCCCCGATCATTTTTTTTTCTCTCCCCGATCACTTCAGTCGATTCTTTTTTTCCTCCTTGTTGTTCTTGATGTGGGGTTTTCCCCCTGCCCCCTTGTGACTCTCCGATGATGATTGTGCGCGACGGCCTGCCGATTTTTTTGCCCCCCCCTGCTCTGGTGAGTTTGCTGAGCCCTGAACATAATTCCCATGATAGCATGATGAGGTATTTAGTCGCAGAAGTAGGAGCTTCGGTAGCTCTCGAACACCAGACCCTCCTTTTTCTCCGGGCCCGCCTTCCCCCGTTGAGTGTTAGAGAAAAGGCTCGTTATGGTTTTTATTCTTCTCTGAAAACCTCTCCCTCCCCCCATCCCTGTCAGATCTTAGTCTTTCCTCCATTCAGCGATAGAAGCGAATCTAGAGATGCCCTCTGTCTTTTGCGGGAGTCCCCTTTCTCAACTCACCAGTTCCCCCACCCTTGGGTTTGACGATTTAAACAGGCTGCGAGCACAACTCAATACGACGATCTGTTACGGATCGATTTTCCCTCCTGGCCCTTTTAAATTGGAGGGCTCTATAGTTCATTTCCTCTCATTCAAAATTATCTTCCGGTGCCTCTCCCTTGCTGATAAACTCCCCTCTAGCCGGTTAGAAGCCCGTTTTTTGTAGATCTTTTGTATATCCCTTATTTTTTCTTTTTCCCCAACAAGGTGTCTCGGTTCATTCTTCTCTCGGGCTTTTTGATTATGATCTTTATCTGGATTTTTTAACCCGGCTTCATTAGCTACGAACGCCCGCTCCCATTCCGCTTTCCCTCCCCCTCTGAGTAAAGACCCGACCATTTTTACCCTCATCCTCAATGACCCGTCCCTCCTCGTGACGATTTTTTCTTTCCCCCCCACCCCCTTTATGGAACTCTCTTTTTTCTCCCTGAGAGATATATCCCGACCGTTGAACTCTTTTTTTTCCAACTGCCGATCCTCTCCCTCTCTCCAGCGCAGTGCGCAAAAACATTCCTACGAGATTTCTCTTCCTCCTCGCTGCTGGCTTGTTTGGTCTCCCTCTTTACTCTTCCCCCCAGGGATACCTGAAACTCTTTCTTTTTCCACTTCGCCACTCTGCAGGTTCTGCACATCCCCCCTCGACCTTGGATGTTCCCCCCCACTTCCCACGCAAGACTGTTCTTTTTCCTTCAGTCTGAGGTCCGTCCATTTTAAGTCGGTCTTTTTGCGACAAGTGCGATTTCTTCTTTCAACGTGCATCTGTTGCGGGAGGAGCAGGCTTGCGGGTTGCATCGACCTTCATTCCCACGGCGAACTTCTCTTCCATTGTTGAAAACCCTTGGGAATTCCGACAACCCCCCCGCTCAGCGATCCTTCCTTTCCTGGCTGCGTGATAACCGTATTACCGCGACTCCTCCGATCCCTACGATCCGAGCCAGTAGGAGTCTCCCTTCCCCCCCGCAAGGAGTCCCTTCTCCTAGCTTTGATCTGTCACTTCCTGGATTTTCCATAGCCCAGATCCTCTTTCTTTCTTCCTCCTTTCAATAGTTTTAGAGGATAGGAGATTTTCTTTCCGATTTTTTCTTCTCCCCTCCTCCCGACTTGTATTTTTTCCATAATTTTTTCACGATCCCCCTCCGTCTCGTGAAAAGGTCTTCTTCCTCGCGGGGGTTCTTGTTGGATCTTTTTTTCATTGACCTCTCTTTTCGTAGAGCGTCATGTCGACTGTCCTAACCTTTTTCCCTAGGGCCTTCCGTTGGACGATTACCCCGGGAGTCCTTCTTCCACGTGCATCTTTTTCCACGGTTTTGTTCTGAAGTTGCGCCATCTCTTTTTCCCCAGACGGACAGGCGATGGCGTTGCTTTCTCCGCCTCCTTTTTTGAGTTAGGAAATGTGATCCCTTGAAGTAGATTCTCCTCTCAAGGCTGACCCCCAGTTTCCTTTTTTTTGTCTTTTTTGTTTGCCGCCCTGTAGAATACTTTGCACCGGGACTCTGTCCGCCCTTTTTCTTTGTCTAGCGCATCTTTTTCCCCATCATATGTGTCTTGGTGCGTCGAATGTTTTAACTGTTCCAGACGTCTTTACCGAGATCCCATTGTTCCTAATTGAGTATTCAGCTCCACCCGGTTCCTTTCGCAGTTTAACCTTCCCCCTGCGTCTTAGACTCTCTTTTGTATTTCTTTCCCCTTTTTCGGTAGAGTGAGGAAGAGTTCACAGTTGGCGCGGGATCGGGTCGTATGAACAGAGGTCTTACTCCAGAGCAGTCTCCATCTGCAACCCAAATCTTTCCCCCTTATTCAGCCCTTTCTTTTTTCTGACTCTCCCCTCAAGACTTTTTTCCTGGATTTTCTAAAAGCAATCGCCCCTACTTTGGGTGGTTTTTGGCAAGGATACTATCTCTGTGGACGTTTTGGTGTTCTCTCAAACCCTTTTTCGATGAGCTGTTTTTTAAGATATTCCTTCCCAGGTGCCGCTCCCATTGATCCCCCTCCCCTAGACGGACTGATTTTTTTCTGTTGCTCTTCTGGCACCAGTCATCGACCTAGGCGCCTGGCAACTTGGGCGACCCCTTTCCGCCCTTCCCTCGTCAATCATTCCTACATTAGATTTTTGTTTTTTTTTTTTCTTTTTTTGTTTGGACTTAATAGCAATTGCTTCGCCAATTTTTTTTTTGGTCTGTTGCAGCCTATGAGAAGAGTGAATTTGGACTTCCCAAAGCAAACCTAAGCTTGTATCCACGACTTGCTGTGTCTTAACTTAGTCTGCTTAGACGCCCTCCTTTTTCGAAGACCTTTTTTTTTGAGTGAATGCGATAGGTAGTACGCTTCACGCCTTCCTCTCCTGGACTCCCTCTCGCCTTTCTGAACGGCATAGACTGACTTACACAATCTCTGAAAAACCAAATTTTTCTCCTCCTCTATATCAGATCTCCTTTTGACTAGACTAATTCCTTATGACTCATTCTCTTCCTCCCTCCTCCCCTTTTCCTTTCCTTTTCTTCAGACTCAGTTGTTGTCTTTCTCTGAGACCAACTCTTAAGTTTTCTCCAGCTACCTCGATCAGGTTATTTTTGGCCAAAGTCGAGAGCGTCGTTCCCCTTGCTGTTCTTGCGATCTGTTTTTTTCCTCTGCGGGTTGTTAAGCGACTGAACCTGCCCGGACTTTTTTCTTTTTTTTCTTCCCCCGGCTTGTCCGGCCGAAGAAAGCGGAGAGGGCACGGGAGGAGAGCGTCCCTATTCAGTGCGACCCGTTTTTTCTGTTTCTCTTTTTTAGATTTCCAACCGCGTTTGTTATTTCCGCCAACCCCCTCCGGTAGTACCCCTTTCTTTGCTTTTCACGAGTCGTGTGATCCCTGCCTATGCATAATGGTTTTGGGGTTGCAAGGTTTCAGAGCGGTCCAGTGTCAAAATCATGTTATAACCGACCACCACCCTTCATTCTTTAGAGATTCACTAATGCCCGTCGTCCTTCTTTCAGGTGTTTTTCGACAACAGTGGAGTCGTATTAACAATGGAGATTACGGTCGCTACAGTTTTCCGCTCCCCCCTACGCCCCTCCTTTGGATCGTTTTTCTCTCTTTTGCAATTTCCTTCGTTGCACCCCCTTTCTTTTTCCCCTCTCCATGGACCGTCCACGAAACACTGGTGGTGCGCGTCCCCCTCTCACTTTTACGGAGAGACTGGGCGCTTAGAATCGAACCCCCCCCACCCAGAATAGGTTTTCTATGAGTAGAACGAGCCATGGAACCGGTCTTTAAGTTTGCAGAAACCGGTGCTTTCTCCTTTTTTCTTGTTCGCTTTTGTTGCTATGTTTTATGTCATAATAAGGTGTTCGATTCCCTACCACCCGCTGCTCAGACGCTTCACATCGCAAAGACGCCTTCCGACCTCCTCCTTCTCTAGCCTGTCTTTTTTTCTGCGACCTCACGACAACCCGGAATGCTTATTCTCGTTTTCCCTTAGATCCGTCCCCCCCTTTGCGGAAATAGCCCCGGAAAGCTTCTCCATTTTTTCCCGGTTCTTTCACAACCCGCCTTTTTCAAAGAGAGAGAGAGGCATCCTGCACTGATCCCGGTCCTTTTTTCCCGTAGTTCCGTCACCCTCCCGGAGCCCTGGAAATTTCCTCCCTCCCTTTTTTTTCACATGTCCCCCTTTGAACTCCTGTAACCCATTATAAATCTGAAGGCGTTCCCTTTGCCTGGAACTCCTGAATGATTTTTACTGTAGTCCCTCCTCGTCTTGTGGAGTCCAACTTTTTTTTTTTTTCTTGATCTTTTTTTCCAAGTGATCTGAGGAGAGGGAGGTACGGAGGGCCGCCATCTATTGGGAACCCCTCCCCCCCTCTCGCACGGTCGCCATTCCCCCCCACAATGGGTCCCTCTTTCGAAATGTCAACTGAATTTTTTTTTTCCCCGACCGCGCTACCCCTCTCCTTACGAGTATGACCAGATCGCCTACTACTGGCGACTCGCGTATCGTTCCTTCGATGCCCGACATACTCACCTTCCATTCAGATAGTCTCCCCCCTCCATAGGACGTTATAGCCAACGATCTCCCCCTCCTAATTGTTGTTTTTTGAGAGTCGAGGGCGGTTGGTCTATCCGACGGATGGCCGTAGCTACCCCCGATAGCCTTCCCCCCTCTTTGTGATTTTCACGTCCCTTTTTTCTTCGCAAGGTTGTGTTCTCTTTTTCCCCTCCAGGCCGCGACCTTTCTTTTTTCCTTTAGTGACCTCGGCGAAGCGCGTTTTCTCCTCCGGCAAATTTTATGGCCGATCGATGTTCCTTTGCGCCCTCTCCCCTCCTGAGTCCTTTTTTTCTTTCTGGATCTACCCTCTCCCTTCAAGTCGTTTCCCTTCTTTTTTTTTTCCGCCCAGTCTTTTCCTTTGGAACAACTTTCTTCAATTTTCGACCGCCGCCATCAGGCAGGCAGTGGTCTTGCTTCTTTGACTTTTGGGATAGCCCTAAAGTATTTCTCCCGGCCGTCTTCTTAGTGGGTTTTCTTTTTTTTGTCTTGCTTTTGGAGGTTGAAAAGTCAACTCGCGCACGTGCCGTCCTGCGGCTGCTCCTTCCCCGCTTCCTCAGGTTTTTTGTTGAAGTCCCCTCAGGTCGGAATCTTTTTAATGGCTCTCCCGAGGCGGTCTCCTTTGTTTGCCGTCCTTTCTCTCGTTTTTCTTATCCGCACGTAATCCTTTTGTTTGAGTGTAGTCCCCCCCTGATCTCTCGAATTTCTTTTTCTCTTTTCCCCCGTAATGGAGGTCCATTGGATGTTTCTAATACGATAGAAGAGTCAGTTTGCGCTTTTTTTTCTTTTAGGATGTGCTTGTTTTTCTCAAAGACACCCTCTAAGAAAGAGCTTTTCCTCTTTCCGACAACCCCTCCTCTTTTTTTAGAAATTCCCCATCCTAGGAATCGGTTCCATGGTCCTTTCTCCCAGCACCTATTTCCCCTGTTGGGTCTTCATAGATTCCCGTCTCTTTTTGCGTTCGTGGCCTTTAACAAGCCAGTGACACCTTCGCAGGTCTCCTAGGCTTTCGTCCCCTGCATTATTCCTCCTCCAATGGAAATAGGCCTCCCCGGTGATTTTTGTCGCTTTCTTGTTGAGCTGACTGTCTGTGTCCCTCCTTTTAGGTGGTTTGGAGACCTTCTTCCCTCCCAGGAACCCCCCCCTATAGGTTAGTGTCTTTTTTTTCTGCACCTTTGTTGGTAGGGTTATCGTCCCCATTTTTCCCTTTCGGGTCATCGTCTTCTTGCGGTTCTGGTCCCCCCCCCCCCTTTTTTCATTTGTTCTCATCCCCTCTTTCTCGCAGCTGCTTTTTCGAGCAATGGCCTTTTTTTCTTTTTTTTTGATGCGGCCTCCTTAGAATCGAAGATCGACATCCGCGAGTCCCTCTTTATTGCTTCCTTACATCTTCTTCGTCCTCGACATCCCTTCAGTAGAAAACTTTCTTCGGCAATCTTTTTTCAAACAATATTTGCCACAACCCAACGACTGAATCATCCAAGGTCTTTTCTCCATCGTCGTCAATCCTTCCTCTTCGCGTGATAGTAATAGGCGGCGCGTAGTTTTTCCTTTTTTTTGTTGAGACTCGCCCAACAGTGGCACACACGCCTCCTCGATTAAGTATCACTAGCCTCCCCCTTCCTGGATGTCCATTGGCTGTGAGAGTTTTTTCTTTGATCGAACTTGAGGGCTATGGTTTTGGTACTAATAGGGGTTGTAAGACCGACTCTTCCTCCCGTTCTCTTTCCAGTTCCCTTTTTCTTCCTCGGCCACTGGAAGATTTTATTGTCGAGCGGCCATTCCTTCCCTTCTCGACTTTTTCCCCTAATTGCGAAGAAGGTCCCCTTTTCCAGCCCCCCCTTTTTTCCCTTTTCTGGATCCTAATCCCCTATTGGGTTTCAGCAAACTGCGAATTTAATTTCCTTTTGGCTTTTGGAAAATTTCTTTTGCCAACAACACCTCCCCTTGTCCGAAGAACTCTTAGACTATCAAGTCCCCCCCCAAGTAGGACACCCGAGAAGCGAGCTTCCCCCCCCTTAGATGACCTACCATAGTTCTAAAATGCATTTCTCAAACTGTGTTTCTATGCCTCCTGTGACGCTCCCCCCTTCAACCCCTGCGGAAGATCCGCCCTTTTTTCTTTTTTCCTGGCTGAATTCCCCGGCCAAGGCGTGGACTTTCCCCTTTCCCTATGCCTTGCCCCTTTTTTCGCTTCAATGCAATCTCTCCCTTGGCTTTTATAGACTCAGCCCACCGCTCCTTTTCCCGAGTTTTTTCGCTTTTCACTCTAAGTTTCGGAGCGTTGCTTTTTTCTTATCCCCCCCCCCCTCTGGTCTTCTCTTTCTTCTTCTGCTTTGTCTCTTTCTTCTCCGGTGTTCTTTGTCCTCCCCCCCTAGCCGGGGTTTTTAGACCCGCTATTCAATCCGTCCCCTCCCCCCATGATGAACAGCGACCCCCAGCCTTCCTCTGTCTGTCCGAACCCTTTTTATGCGCGCTCCTCTTCACACTTTTTTCCAGGATCCAACTAGAATGGAAATTCACTATTATCCCCCCCCCCCCTTATAACAAAGTCCCGCATGCCACAAACCTCCTCCTTGAACTCTTGATCCTTTTCGGCGTTTTTCCTTTTAACGTTACACGATCCAGGCGACCGTCCCCCTTTGTCTCAAGTCCAGAAACCTTCTTCGGCCTTTTTCTGTCTCCTCAATTTCGCTATTCCCCCTCCCACCCTTTTTAGTCCCACCACGGACCGCCTTTTCTTGGAGGAGGCTGGTCTGGACATTTCCCCGCTTCTGTTCCCTTACCTTTGAGCTTCGACCTCCATTTTGGTCGGTCCCGATCTGGAAGGCGGGAGAGAAGGTTTTTTTTCCTTCCCTCTTTTTTTTTTCCTCCACATCGTCCTCCTCTTCGAACTCGTTTCATGGCAACCACAATGTTCCTTCTTCGACCTTTTCACTTTCCGACGTCTCACAGCACGTTTTCCCGACGGCAAGTACCTTATCTCCCTTCCCGGGATCCTTTTTTGTGCATTCGTAAGCATGTCCCCTTCACCCGAAGGCTCACTCGGATCTTTTTCTGGCGGCGTTCA
>Ga0179593_1412580_pt1 | contig 12655 bp, 11 predicted proteins | sample CZODoug2_1_08_16_FD_185931 | JGI IMG/M metagenome (GOLD analysis project Ga0179593, IMG submission 185931) | Vadose zone soil fungal communities from Angelo Coast Range Reserve, California, USA - CZODoug2_1_08_16fungal (PacBio error correction) | ecosystem: Environmental > Terrestrial > Soil >... | reverse complement strand
CAGCCGTTTTTGGGCCGGATTGCCTCCAATTCTCATCCTCCTTAGTTGAAAGCCCCAACACTTCTGTAGATCTTGAAATCAACGAACGAGTTTCAGCTAACGCTCCTTTCCTTTCTTTTTCGACCAAGATAGACGGTTTGTGCATTCCCCGGGACCCCTTGTGGATCCCCTTCTCCTCTGTGGTTCCGTCTGGTAGCAATATAGGCCTTTCTAAAAAATTTCTCTCCCCTTCGCTCGGTTCGCTGATTTGTTCGATATACGATGGTGAAGCATCAGGCCTACTATGTCGCCCTTTAACATCAAGGCTTTGATCCGCCTCACCAAGGTCTCCGCTCTGAAGGGTTCCCTTTTTCCGTCGACCCCTCTTTCACCGTATTCCAACAAGAGAAGAGTAACCACGCTTTCAAAGAGTTTGCGAATTGTGGCCCGAAATTGACGATGCGTTTTTATTTGCCGAGATCTCTACCTGACCTTTTCTTTCCCTTTCCCCCCTCCTTGCCTTCCTCTCCCCCGACCGGGGATATTGGGTTTACCACCACGGTTCGCCTTTCTTGGCCTGTGCCCTCTGGGACCGGCGTTCCATTCGCCGGTCTTTAGTGTTCCAAGCTCTTCACCATCCTCAGGTAGCGAGACCCGCACTCCAGACTCCCTTTTTTTGCCCTTCCTCGGAAGGAGTGTATTTTTAAAATCCCCCATTTTGGCCATTTTCTCACCGCGCCGGAAAGTTTTTCCGGTTCCTTCTTTCTTGTGCACCCCCCTAGTGGAATTTGAAAAAACAACCTTGTACCGTCTCGAGGAGAGCAACTCTGAGCAGGGCACAAGCCGTGTGTTCATCCTTAGCCCCTTCCCCCTGGTAAAGATGTTTCGTTTCTACTATTTTGATCCTCCCTACCCTATTTCAGAGCTTAATGTTACGATTTCCCATCTACCCAACTGTGTTCATATTCCTCCGCGCTTCTTAGTTCCTCCTGAGGAAGGGTCTACCGGTGAAGGGACTTTGTTTGCTTCTTGCGGCCTCGCAAGTGATCTTGACCCTCGCGCAGCGCTTGTGGGCTCAATTCCGTCCCAGCGCACAGGAACTGGATCGGTCCCTCCTTTTCTTCCCAGTTTTTTGAGATTTCTGAAGCGTTCCTTGGCGTGTTAAGTCTACTCAGGCCCGACCTGCCGACCCGCACCCAGCATTGGCGATCGATCGTCAGAGCCTTCTGTGCGCGGTCAGCGATTCTTCTTCTTCCCCCGCCCCTGCTTAAGGACGTAATCTTTTTTCCCTTTTCGACTCGGTGCGTACGCTTTTCTCAATAGTCTGTCCCTCGCCGCTATTCTCTTCGGGATCTTGGAAATCACCCCCCCCCACCTCGACCCCTCTCACACTCACGGAATGTTGTTCCGAATGTTGCTGACTGATGGGACAACTTTGTGTTTCTTCAACTTTTCTTGATTTTTCCCCCCCCCCCCCCAGACTTCTAGTCATGGTGTGGTACCCCCAATTGTTCCAGAGCGGTCTTTTTTTGAATCGCCCCCAGGGTGAATCCTCAGGATGGCCGAAGAGTCTCCCCTGCTTTGATAGAGAGTGCCTCCTGGCTTTAGCCTGGTTGGGCGGAAGAATATGCGGGCTCCCTCTTCTGACTGCAGGGTCCACTAGGGAGCGGCGCAGCCCGTCCCCATCCTTTTCCCATAACTCCGTTTTTTGATCCCCTCCTCTTTTTTTTTTCTGAGTCATTTCCTGCTCCAGGGCGCACGTCTCAGAGAGCTTTTCCGTCCGGTACGGACCCTCCCCCTTCCTTTCGGAGCCTCCAATCCGAGGATGGTAACTTACCCCCCCTTTCTCCCTCAAATAAGCCTCTAACACTTCGCCTCCTCGTATTGAGTCTAACTCCCCTTTTCTTTCTGCGGTCCCGACGGCCAAAAAAATCGCCGTCACCCTGTCCACCCCCTTGCGATCCTTTCGTCCCCACCCCCCACCCACTGTGGCGACTAAACGTCCCCCCCTGGTTCTCACCCGGTTTTCTGATCTTGCCTTGATGAGTTGTTACAACCTTCGTCCTCTCTCTTTTTTGGTTTCGTTAGATGATTTCCCCCCCAATTAAAATCGGCCCCTTTTTACTGAACTGGCTGCTCCCCGCACTAGTGGCCCCCGTTTTCTTTTTTCGTGGTGGACCGTCTCTCCCCTTCCCCCTCCCCAGTTGTAGGTTCCTTTTTAAGAAATAGGAGGTTCCTCTGGCTGCGCGAAGGCAAGTCTATCGACTCAATCGATTCAAGCCGCCTTTGCCCCCTCCCTTTCCGATTGACGCTCGATCTTCTTTTTCCCCGGGTTTTTCCCCCTAGCGTCTGTTAGTGTATAAAAAGTCTCTGTGTCGTCCCTGTTTTCCGACGATGCTCTTTCTGGACCGTGTTTTTGCCTCCTACCTTTTAATCGTCCCTATGCAAGACAGATTTCTCGTTATGATGTTAGAAGGTGTGGAGAGGAAGACCTGCCCTTCCTCTGATTTCCTTATAAGTGGAGAGGTGAACCGCAGATGTCCATCCCCTTCCCCACACCCTTTTGAACGTCTGCTCATCACCAGGACTGAAAGAACTTTCTCAAGGAAGAATAGGTTCTTCTTCCCCCCCATGCTGGTTCAGACGTTTAGCCGGCACCCGGCACTAGACCCGTTTTCCCACACGCCAATCCTGACGCTTCGGTTTCAGCAAACTCGCCTTGAAAACCTTCCTCTTTTCCCGAATAAAGTTTCCCACGTTTTGGTTGACCCAAGGCCACCCTTCTTTCTGCCCGGAGCTGAGTTAGCCGCCTGTAGCCTATCCTTCTCGGACCCAGAACATCCCTTTTGATCTCCCGGCCAAGAACGCCTTCTCAACTGAAATCTAAGAATTAACGATTCCCTCCTTCTCCGGTTCCAGTAGCTCAATTTATTCACATTTGCTCTCTATCTCTTCTGGTCCTTGTGTGAAGTCAGGACCAGATCCGTCTATTCTAAGAACGACGAGGAAACTTTCGGAAAGAGGAAATTTACTTGCAGCAATCTTTCCTCCAACCTCCCTCAACCCCTGATGCTTCCTTCCCTTGCGTACCACTCTCCGTCTGGAGATTGTAAATACTAAGTCCCTGATAGATCAGACTCTCACCCCCCCTTCCCTCCGGTCGACACGTTCCGCCCCTCGCCTCCACCCAGGTACTCCACGATGCGGTTAAATACCTCCCCTCGGCTACCTGAGCTTGCGGTCATTTTGGTTAAAATTTGAACTATTTAAGATCGCTAGTGGCGCCGCACCGATCCCCCGACAAACAGCTACCCTCCGAATCGAACCTGGACCCCACGGAGTTTCAGTGACCATTAGCCTCTTTTGTTTGGGTCGCCAGGGGTGACTCCACTCATTCCAACGTCCTCTTTTCGGCTTTCTCCCCCCCCCAACCACCGGGATTTTTCTATACCAAAGAAGGGACCGGTTACGTTAAAACGTCCCCTCTTCTGTCTCCTCCTGGGGCGGGTTCGTGCTCTCCCCTTTTGGGTGTGCCCTCTTCCGCTTTCCCCCCCTGCCCCCTTGAAGGTTTATCGGGGAAATAGTGACCCCCAGCTTGGCCACCCTTTCGCATAGTCCAGCACAAAGATCCCCAGGTCCCCTTTTTCTGCCTTTCTAGGAGCGTCAGTCTCCCTCTTCTTCTGGTGGAATTCCCTCCTGGAATGTCCTCCCAGCGCTTTTTCAAGCTCCACTTCTTTTTTTTTTTTCTCGGATCTTAGCGTCGGGTCGCGCCCGGCCATCCCGCGTCCCCCTCTCTTTTTGGTGAGGGGCCCTCTCTCCCGCTTTATGTTCTCTTAGCACTAGTCGGCGTAAGTGCCGTACCAGGATGAACATTCTTTTGTCCCTTTCCCTGAGATCTCATGTGTTTGTCTCACTGTCCCCGATTCCCCCCCGGAGCCCCCCCTTTTTTTCGCCTTATCCAAACTTAGTGCCAGCTTGATGCGCCGGGTGTGATCTGAGCCTTAACACCGTCATGCTCGCGGTGAAGACGTTGGAGTCCTTCAATAATGCCTATGTTTTTTTCCGGTGATCCTCTCTTCTTCCTTTTTTGTCATGCACTGATAAGTTAAGACCGCCAACTGGCCCTCCTTTCCATTTTTCTTCCCTTTTTACCTCATCAGGTTTGTTTCGTAGTGACTTGTCTTTCCCCTCTTGCGCTATCTCCTTGCTTCCCCACCCCATTCAATAGAGGGGAGGAAACCCCCCTCTTTTCCTTGAACCCTAAACCCCCCTTCCTTCAAGACGCCTTGTTTCTACTCCCCCCCCACGGAATCTTTTCCCCGCACCCTCTGGGAACTAAAATTTTTAATCGGTTTTCCTTATGATCGGTCCCTCCAACAAGCGCTCTTCTCTTTAGTCTCCTCTCAGGTCCTCCCTCATACGTTTTCATAGAGAAGTGGGACGGAAGACTGTTCATTGAAACATTCGTGTTTCTCTTTTCCTTACTCAGGAGCTCGACGCGGTTTCTGGCCTGTCCTCTGACACTCCTTTTTTCGTGAATCTTTTTAAAAAGATTCTGTCACCGAGATTGTGTTCGATGCAGTTGAAAGCTAGGACTAGCGCGTGCCCTTCCCTTCTTCCTCTCGTCCTGTTTTTGGGCTTTCCATCCCCCTTTTTCCCGTGGACAGGAGGGTTTTCGCCCGGAGTTCTTTTTTAGGTTTTTTTGGGCAAAGCGTCCTCTGGGGCACCCTCCCTCCCTTCCTGTCCCTCATCCTTCCCAAGCGATCATGACTTAGAACTGTTTGACGACCCCCCGCCCGTCCGGATGGTTGGAGAAATCCATTTGGACTTTTGCGACCTGCGCCGAAAGGGGTTTTTTGCGGGCGTTGTATGAGTGGAGTTCCCCCCAAGAGCCTCTCCCCCCCAACACACGTTCCGTTTTCTCGAGACACTTTATGGCGGTTCCCCCCTCATGCTGACTTGAACGATTTTCGGCGTGTCTTGGGACCGCCGGCTTTTTTCGTTTTTTAGGGTGGGGCTCCCCCCTCCTCGCGTATCATTTCCCCGGACATTTATCCCACTTTTTCCCTTTAATTTTCCGAGAGGCTAAAGGCGATGATTCCTTCCTTTCTCCCCCGGACCCGGGGTAATGTTTTGTGCCGTTTTGCGGACCACTGCTTTTTTTTTCGTTCGATTCTCCGGTACACCGCTCTTCGGGCAGTGGAGCGTAAGGTTTCCCTCCGCCTTTTGCCACTGGATTTTTCCAAGTTTTCACGTCTTTTTCTGCAACGCGGGCCGAAACTAGGGGATGTAGTGCGGCGTTTTTTTTCTCCGTATATCTTTCCCGATTTTTCGTTTTTTCCACAGGCGCACCCCCCAAGTCTGAGAAGATTGTGCCCCCTTTTCCTTTTTCCCCCTGCAGAGCGGCTCTTCCCTCTCTGGATAGTCTGATTCCACTTGAAGAGACTTGCGGGTTACGTTATAACCCTGATACATGTTTATGTAAATTCGCTATATTTCCCCCCCTTCCTGGGATTTTTCCTATCTCCTCGAAGGCCTTTGTTCTGAAAACGGGTTCTTTCTGACTTCTGCAGGAGTGACAATCTGTGTTTATTCTCCCATCGTCCTTCTGCATTTGACCCACCTCCTGAAGTAATTCGTGTGTGGTGTCCAGGTGGTTTGTGCCGTCCTCCCCTAGACCAATGGGTTAGCGGACCTTCCCCCCCTGCTTCAGAACTCTCCTTCTCCCTTTCTGTTGAGCCTCTTTTTTTTACTCTTTTAGAAGGGGAATAGGTTTTTCTTGAATGCATCTGGGGCGCGCCCAGCCTGCAATGATGTATCGAGGCGCGTTCCCCCGCGTCAATCCCTTCTGTCTTCACACTAGATATTTTCGGAGACTGCGATTACCCCCCTGTCCTGTTGCGCACTGCTCCCGCCGATCATTCTCCAGGTCGGTTCCCCTCTCCCCCCCCTTCCCCCCTGCGAGAGCTCTGAAGAACATAATAAGGGCTGTTTGCCGGCGCAAACCTCGCTGCTCTTCCCCATCACTCCCCTTCAATTCTCCTATCTCTTCGGTGTCTAATCAAAAAAAGATGCCGTTGTCCGTAGGTCGGCCCGGATCCCCCTGCAACCCCTTGTCCTGACCGTTCGCGCCACCCCCTTTGCGCACGCCCTTCTAGTTTCGTTTCCAAGCGGTCTTCCTTGAGCTGGGCTTGTAGATTCGGGTTATCTATCTTGCTCTTTTGTTGGAGAGAGCTTGTAACCACAACCCTTACTCTTTCACATTGCCAAATATGGTCTCCCTTTTTTCTCCCGACCCTTGTTCCCCTTTCCGTTCGCAACAGGTGGCGCGGCGAGACCTATTTTTTGCAGGGTTAACTCTTCTTTTTGCCCTCTACGTCGAATTCTTTGGTGTTATAGACCATTCTCTTAATTCGAATTTTCCCCGGGAGTTTATTTTCGCTCGAGAGATTTCGATTCCTCTGTTTGTAGCTTAACTCTTTTCCTTTGTGTACTTTGTGGGTATTGCCGGCTGGATGCCTTTCCTGCAGCCTTGTGTAATATTCCCAACCCCCTCTGCCCTCCCCCCGATATTATTTGCTTGGGATCCGGGGTCCCTTTCCTACTCTCCTCAGATTGATAGGGCCCGTTCGTTTTCCCTTTCTTCGTCCGGCCTCTGTTCCAGCCAACCCGATGACTCGCCTTTGTGACTTTCTCTCCGCACCGCTGAAGGCGAACTTCTTCCAGCTGGACACGGTGATCGCCCCCAATTGGCTCCAGGTTCCGCGCGCCCCTTTTGGGCCACAACTACTCTGCGCGAGTCGGTTTCCAGGAACACCTTTCCCCTCCTTTTCTACAGAAGATGTTCCTTCCGATGTCCCCGCCCCCCCCCCGTTTGTGGTAAGGCCGTCGCGCGCAGCGCTCCGCGTCTTCCTACTTTCTTTGAGGGATTTCTTCTATCGTGCTTTTCTCCTTAAGCCGCTTTTTTTTGTGGACGCAGGACTTCAGCTTCGTTACCTTAGACTGCGGTTTCCCCCCCTAGCCTCATGACATTCTGCGAGAGCGACGTCCCTTTGTGACCTAATCGCCGAGATGATCGCGTCTTGAGCCGCCACCTGTCAACCTCTTTTCTTCCCACTTTCGTGCTCCCCCTCCTGAAGGCGCTGGAAGAAACATAAAAGTGTGGCCCCCGTCACGTTATTTCTCTCCCAATTTATATTGCCGAGCCCCCTTTTTCCTAAAGTCCTTGTTCTGACCTCCCTATCTGATGACCCCAATTTCTCGGTGCGGCCGTCATTCCTCCTTGTCCGTTCGGAATTTGACCATGTAAAGCGGGCCTGTGACCATGTCAATCCGGAGATCTCTCATTCCCAGCCCACACTATCAACTAACCCCACTAAGTTTTAACGAGAGCTACTCTAGGAGCACACACCTTGCCTTTTGCCCTCGGCCCCTCTCTCCTCCTCTCTAACATTAAATTGTTTTTTTTTTCTCATGATAGGTGTCACTACTCATGCCACTCCCCCTCTCTTTCGTTGCGGGCGCAAACCTGTGGACATCCTCCACCCCTCCTTCCTCCCAGTCCCCCCCTTTTTCCCTTACCCGACTGATAGAAGTTCCTGTGGCTCCTCTTCATTTTGTCAACTTTCTAGCTTTAACCAATCCTTTTCTCCCTTTTCGCCCTTGATCGGGAACAGTTCTCTTGCAATTTCGCTCCCCTTTGGTAAGAAAATAGCGGGCCCCTTTCCTGCCCCCTGATGGCGGAGAGGAAGTTAGTTCGTCTCGATCTCTGGTCTTATAGTCGGCCTTTGCTTTCAGAAAACCTCTCGGTAAGAACTTGTTGACGGCTCCTCTGTGTTATCTGTTCCCTGTGTGAATTCTTGAACCCGCGTTTATAGTCCTCTTTTTTTTTCGCAAGCTCTAATTTGATGTTCTTATGAGAGGTCACGCTAAAGTATGCCTTCTCTGTGCTGCTCTCGGCCGGTTTTGTGACTAGCGCTTGTTGAGACCTTTACCCCTCTTTTTTCTTCTCAAAGCGCCCTCCTAAATTCCTTTACTGGTCTCAAAACAGTACTTAGAATCCCGCACGTTAAGGAGGCTTTCTATTTTTTTTTTTTTTTTTTTTTTTTTTTTTAGTAGCACACGGTCGTCTGCGCTGTGATATTCCTTCTTTCTTTTCAATGTAAGGAAACCCTTCCTTGTTTTTGGGCCACTTTAAGCATTGCCCGGATCTTTTTTCTTGCTGAATGTCCTCCCCCGTTTCCTTTTTCCCTGGAATCTTTCCTACCCCCTTATCTCCTTACCTTGTATACTCCCTCCTTGTGTGGAGAGCTCTTCGTGGTCTGTCACGGCTGCGCGGGCCTAAGATTTCCATTTACCCCCCAAACCCGTCATGCCTCTCTGCGGAAACAAAAAAAAATGGTGAAGCTTTAAATAAAGACCTTTAGCCGATCCGCCGACCGTGTTGGACAAGCCTCCCCCTCCCCTTTCGGCATTTGCGTCTTTCCTCGGGCAATTACAGGTTTTCCATCGCAGGGCGGCCTTCCATTCTCCTATCCGGTCCTTAAAAGCGATTCTTCCTGCTTCCAGTAACTCTTTTCCTCTTATGCTTTTTGATCGCTGCCTGGTTCTCCCCCCTTCTCCTGTTCGCTCACATTCGTCGTTTTTGGCGATGCCGCCCACCGAGAAGACAGAGTTCTTTCTTTCGTTAAGTGAAGATCCGCACGAGGTCGCGCTTTCCCCTCTTTCTTTACCGCGCGGTTGGCGTCTCCTACCTTGACCATCTGACTTATTTTCGCGAGATAGCGCGGCCCTCTCGCAATAGACTCTTTTCCTTTTTTTGTCTGGGGCTTCTCACCAGAGTTTCTCTTTGATGTCCCTTTTTTTTGAACGATGTACATCACGCAGCAAAGTCTTTATTACTAAAGCCTGCTGCGTGTCACCCCCCTCATGTCTTCCCGCAGACGGTGTTCCTTCCCTCTTTTTCTTCGTCTTGCCCACTTTTTTTTTTTTTGGGCCCTCCCCCTTCGGAGTATTGTGACCACCTACTTGGAAAAATTTTTGCGCCGTCGCAAATTTTAGCTTTTGCCTGATTATTAAGGAGTTTTCCCCCCCCCCCCTTGCGAAAGTCTTTTAGGGCAACGATACTGATTCTTTTTTTTGCAAACCCCAGCCCCCGGTTTTATGTGGCTTCCCGCTCTCCTTCCAAGCGGTCTTTTTGTGCGATCGATTGTGAGGATAGAGAGCTTTCACTCTTCATTCCTATACAAAGGTGTGAATTCCCATTTCCTCAGTCGGACTTTTTTCACTTGCTTCCTTCAGAAGGATGTAGACGTCAGGGATGTTTTTTATGGGTGGTGAGTCCCCTTTTGATGAGTCTTCACTTTCTTCGCTTGACCATCTCATCTGCTCCGTTGTTTCAATTACAGCAGCAGGTGACTGGTTTTATTTTTTCTCCCCACTCCCAGGCAACGGTTATCCAGTTGTTCCGACATTTTCTCCTGAGTTTTTGTCTATTTACTTCCCCTCTTCTTATGACGACGGTCGCAAGGTGAGCTGGTTCCCTCTTTCAGATTGCATTATTGGAGGTTTCCTTCCCCTCTCCCCCTTTTCCCCAAGGGTTCTCCGCGTCAGTAAGCTCTTCTGCGTGACGCATCCCCTTCTTCTTTCATAGAGTGCTATGTTCCTGCGGGGATTCTGACAGTCCTTCGAAGACTCGTTTCTTTGAACCCAAAGGGGTTGCGCATGAGTCTGCCAATGCTTTCTTCTGCGCCCCTTTTTTTTTTCTTTGTTACCACCCCTACGCGTGCTTTTTTTGTTTGGTTTTTCCACCTTTTCCCCTGCTTCCTTTTAAGATCTACTGAACATCCCCTTTGGTCGCGTAGACGGATTTCCGACCTTTCGTTGCTTCGGGTTTTTTACAGTTTCCCGAACGGCTAGTCATTGGGCATTCACCTCACTGACTGCGATCCCTCGCACCGCTTTTTCCCTTTTCCTCTTAAATCGAGTCTCTTTTCCCCCACGAGACGAACCCTCCGGATAAACATCCACTAGTTTTCCCACTTGTGGCTTTGCTTCCATTTCCTCGGCATTGCGCCCAAAGCCCTCTCAGATCCTCTTCCTTCAACATGGAACTTTTTTCCTTTGCCGCTTTATGACCGCCCCACATCCACTGATCGTTCCTTCCCCTGCCCCCCCCCTATCGATTCAATCACGCTTTATTAAAGCGCCTTCTTAGGTATTTCCCCCCAACAGTGTTCATTTGACTATAGGCCACCTCCGAGTTCTCAAGCAAACCTTCCACCCCTGTGCCCCTTCCTCTCCCGCGCACCAATGCTCCCCCTCCAACGCCGTTCGTGTATCGCCCCCCGTTGTTCAGTCTGGGCCTTGTTAGCGTTGTTTAAACTCCTCTTTATCCCTAAGTTGTAGTTGTTTTAGTCTCTTGTACCCCCCACCCAGGGCCTATAATGTTTTATTTTCAACATTTGCTTAGACTTTAAACCTTCTTTTCGTAGCCCACTTTTTTGGTCGTCTCTTTTGCCGCCAGTTTCTGCAGGGTTGCTCGAACTTCTGCGGGTTTTTTCTTTTTTTCTTAGCGCTAATCCCCTGTTTGGATGATCTAGCTGAAGGCGCCGTTGGCTCCTTCTGTCTTTCGATCGAGCTCTTTTTTCCTTCCTCTCCCCCCCCTTGCTTGATTTTCCTTTAAACTCTCTCGCCTTGGCTTTTCTCAGTTTGCCATCGAGGCTCCTTTATCCTGCTTTCTCCCCCGGGTCTCCGGCTCCTTTTACCCCCCCCGGCCACCCGCGTTATCACGCCGATCGCTGAAGTCTTTTTATCGCGCCACTTGCCGAACTCGTTTCCTCCTTCTTTCCCCCATTCAGGCGTTTCTTTCCTGGTTTTCTCCCTGCCACGATTATCCCCACCTTCTGAAGTTCCTTAAGTTAAAGAGTCAGTTTTAGCCCCCCTCCCTTCTTCGCCCACGGCCCATCGGCATCGGTGCTTCTCCGCGCCCCCCGATGTTCTTTTTAGGACCCGTGCCCGCCCAGTTGGTCACAACTGGAAAATAATGGTTCGTGCTTACACAACGGGTGGGGGGTGGTTACCCCCCGCTTTCTAAGAAAGTCTCTTGACCAAGACAGTATGCAACCACCCTTTTTTTTTTTTCGCCCAGGACGTCGTCGGCTCCCAGCTTTTTCTGCCCCCTCCCCTCTCCCTCGAGCCATTCCCCTTGCGTCTTCAAGAAATATCGTTGATAGCTACGCCAGAAGTCTCCTGATCTTTACAGAGGTCGATCCCTGGCGCGGGCGACCCTCGAAGACCACATTCTGCCTAGAAGTTTCCCTCCTTCTTCCTGGTGTTCCCCCCCCCCCCCCCCCCCCTCCCCCCCCCCCACCCCCCCGCCCCCGCCCCCGCGCCCCCCCCCCCCCCCCCCCCCCCCCCCCCCCCCCCCCCCCCCCCCCCCCCCCCCCCCCCCCCCCCCCCCCCCCCCCCCCCCCCCCCCCCCCCCCCCCCCCCCCCCACAGACCTCCCCCCCCCCCCCCCACCCCCCCCCCCTCCGACCCCCCCCGCGTGATCGCTATAGACCTCCGCATTTCTTACACGGTCCCTCTGCTCCCACCTTGCTTTCCTCCAGGCTTGAGAACCCCATCCAAGCAACCTTGATGCTGTCAAGGGGACAATGATCATCCTCGTCTTGATCCTCCTTCCTCAGAAAGTGGCAACGATCGAGCACCAAATCCTTTCCTTTTGTCCAGGATGGCTAATTCGAATCAGGTAGCCTTAGGACCCCTTAATTCACCAGTCCTTAAATTGAGTGAAAATTCCGTTTTATATGATTTTGCAGATTTCCGACAACAAATACACAAAACCACGCCCCGCGCCCATTCCTCTCTTCTGAAACACAGGTCTCTTTGCCCGTCCCGTTCTCTCCGCTCCTGTTTTCCCTTTTTTTTGTCTCATTGTTTCCACTCCACAATGTCCCCCACGCCCGTTCTCTTCTCCTTTCTCAAAGTCACTTTTCTTACTACACACAATCCGCCGCGGCCGTCAACAAGTGTCAAGCTGCTTGAGCGGCTGCGTGAAGCATATTGCGGTGGTCCCAATTCGTTTCCCCACTTGAACTGCGCCTTTCCGGTGCTCCGGTAAGTGACCCGTCGGCAATACGGCCCGATTTGTAATAGCCAGAGCACCAGTCCCCCCTTGCGGAGACCGGCGTCCCTTCCGCCTTTTTTTTTTTTCGACATTTCTTTCCGCCTTCGGGCCCCTTTTTTGCACAACAGCCCTTATCTGTGTCCCAGGGTTTTTTTTTTTGATCCGTTCATCTCTTTTGTCGCCTGAAAGAACGTCTATCTCTTCCTTTTGCGGCGGCCTCTTCTCCCCTCTTTCTTTCCTTCCCCTAGTTAGCCAGTCTGCTACAATGCCCCTCTCCTTTCGTCCCCTCGCCGACGGAGGGCGACGTTTCGTCGCTTTGTGTCCAATTTCTCCCCTCTGCCCCACTCCGGCCCTCCCACCGTGAATGCTCCCCCTTAGGTCAAGGATGCCCTGCCCGTAACTCTGTGAGCTTGTTCGAAAAGGTCGTCATGTCTTTGGTTTGCTTCCTCGTTCGGTGATTCCAGCAAGGCTCACTAATGGTTTTGGCTTCCTCCGAGGGACTTTTTTTGTCTCCATTCCCGCATGACTAGCCCTCCCTGTGCATAAG
>Ga0179593_1385329_pt1 | contig 12655 bp, 12 predicted proteins | sample CZODoug2_1_08_16_FD_185931 | JGI IMG/M metagenome (GOLD analysis project Ga0179593, IMG submission 185931) | Vadose zone soil fungal communities from Angelo Coast Range Reserve, California, USA - CZODoug2_1_08_16fungal (PacBio error correction) | ecosystem: Environmental > Terrestrial > Soil >... | reverse complement strand
CGGGCAGGTCACACGTGAGACCTGAATGGATAATCTTCTTTTTCTCTCGGATCTGGCTGTCGCGTGCCACTCTTCCGATTCAGCCTGTCACCCCCGGTGTGAAAGGGGATGATGACTTCAATCTTCCCTTTTGAAACACCAGCCTTCATCTCCCCCTTCTTTTGCCAAAAATGCCGCTTTATGAGCAGCTCTTCTTTTTCTCCTTTCTCCAGGGAAACCCTACCCCCGTTTCGAATTACTCCTCCTTAGTCTTTTCCCTTTTTGTGTGCGGCCTTCGTCCTTTTTTATGACTGCAGCCAGTCGCTTTCCGGCGATTTTCATGTTTGCTTAAGGTCGGACCATGCACCCTCTTCGTCCTTGCATCGTTTCGTGCGGATTTCTTTTCGGAAATTATGGATCCCCTCTTCGTTCTGTCCTGATCCCCACATTTCCTTTTATGACCCCTTTCTCGATCTAGGCCCTTTGGAACCCCCTTTCCCTTGGAGTCTGCGCTCGAGCTTTGACAGACCCCCTTCCGTCCTTAGTTTAAGCTCGTCTTCGCACCTTCTCTTTGCACGTACGCCACCGCGCCTTTGATCCTTTCGTGACCTTGGGCCCCCATAGAAAGACAGTTGTTTCGTGCTTTCCCTTCGTCTGACTCGGGATGTCGGCTGCGGTAAGTTGTTGTTTGGACTGGACGGCAAGCGACTTTTTTTTGAACCTGATGAAGGGCGTGCGCCGGTCCGTCCCCAGTGTCTTCTTGGACACAAATACTTCCCACGACCGCCAGTCGCCCTTTATTTTTCTTTTTTTTCCTTCACATCGGGTGCCGTGGACGGTCTTCAAACCCTTTTTGTCCGTTTGGTTGGGTGGTGCGACGATATGCCCTCTCTCCCCTTTTCAAGGTTCTCAAGAATGTGGGGTTCGCTTCCCCCCATCCCTTCCGTCCAGGATGTTTGCGGGCTGCATCCCCCCGTTTTGACAGCGGTCCCGACCGGCGCCCCCCTAACCTTCCCTATATCCGTCGTACTTTTTTTTTTTCCTGACGTGTGTAGCCGTAGGGCGCCGCGCTCTCTTTTTCCTCCTATTCGTTGTTTTCCTTTTTGGTCGCCTCGGATCTCCCCGGACGCTACACGCTCCTTCTCTTTCTGGGAACTTGCGCATATATGACTTTTTCTTGAAGTTTTTCTGTCTTTTTCCTTTGACCCGACGCAAACAAACCGACCTCCCTTTTTTATGAAGGCGAAATCCCTTCTTTCGTCCGCGGACCTTTTTTGCATTTTTTTTTTTCTTGGCTTCCTACTTCCCGTCACCCGCTTTCCCACGTGTGCACCTCCCGTTTTTCTTGATTATTTGATGGCCGAGCAGAATCGAAAGCTTTTTTTCCTTTAGAAACTCCAATGAAGAACAATTTTGGGGGGGGTGTGTCGGATACCCTCAAGTTCTTTATTGACCTTTTCCTTTAAGCGACTCCCGACCTTTTGAGGACCTTTGCCGCCTTTATGACTCCTTTTTCGTTTTCCCCCCACGTTTTGCACGAGATTCAACGAATTCCTTTTCCTGTCGTGACGGCCTTCCCCCGTGATCCCTTCTGTCCTTTTTCTCTGATTCAACGATCTCTTCCCCTGAGATCTTTCTTTTTGAAGATTCGGAGGCGCTAGGCACGTTCCGAGCTCTATTTTTCAGATTCCAGACGTCGACCCCGTTCCTTTTCTTTTCTTCGGAAGACCCTGAAGATGATATTCCATTCCCCATCAATCCGCACGTCCCTGACTTTTTTTAGGTAGTGGAAATGTAAGGCACTTATTACTTCCCTTCTTCCCGCGGACCGGCAAGTCCTACGTTTGCCACCCACGTTTCTCTCCTGATACCCCCGCATTTTTCCCTTAGTCCAGTGGTGGCGAATTCTACCTTTTTCGGGTGGCTAGTGTTATTAGATGCTCATAAAGCGAGATGTTGCTCATTCCTCGTTCTGAATATTTGACAGTCGATTTTTTTCCGCGATTTCAATAAGACATCACCTTTCCCCACAGGGTCATTCGAGAGTGCGTGTCGAGACATTGCCCATTTCTTTTGTCGTTGTTGGTGCACACGCTACCTGCTTTGAGCTTTTCCTTGTTTGGTTTCGATCTATCTCTTTCCTCCTTGGTTTTTCTTTTCTTCGACCCAGTAACGCTTGCGGTTGCAGGCCTCAACTCCCCCTTCCTTCTCGGTCACCCACTGTGCAACTGAATCTTTCTATGCTGACTGGCCTGTCTCGCTTTGACTTTTTCCGTCACAACGGTGGGAGTGCTTTTCTGATGAACCTCGGCCTGCCGAATTCCCCCCCTTAGTCTTTCGAACGAGGAAATGCAGCACCATTTTTCGCTTCTTTTTTCCCTCAGCCGTTACACGTGTATGCAACCACACCTGTGCAATCCTTTAGGGACCCTCTGCGATTTTGTGTATTTTTTTTTTATTTTTTCTTAGAGGAACTCCTGCCGCCATGTCCGCTTTTTCCCGTTTTGCTTTTTTCGTCCCCGGCCATGGCCACAACCCTCAGTCTTTTTTTGTTCGTTAGACGAACGGTCTTGTCATCCTTCCGATTCTCGCCTTAATGTTTCGTTCTTTTCGATTGTCGGCACCATTTCCCTATCTTCTTTCTTAATATTCGCTTTATCGTCTTTTTCCCGAACTCGCTTCTTTTCATGATTCTTTTTCCGTAGGGTATACGAGAAGGCCGTCCCGCCGTGCGTTTTATCTTCGTTTACTTTCCTGCCTGGGTTCCCCCCCACAGTCGCAAGGCCAGTTGCACTTCTTTCGGAATCTTCTCACCCTTTTTTGATGTAGGTGCGTGTGTTTCGTGACGGCAAGTCCTGCTTTTCCCCCCCACTAGGACGCAGGGCGTTCGTCTTCTTCAGATATGCTCGGCCATCAAATCTCCTTCCCCCTTCTTTGATAGGCTTTGAAGGCGGGGGTTGCTTTCCCTGTATTCCAAAGCAGCGATATTGCCCGACGCTTTGCCCTTTCTTTTTTTTTTCCGTAGGTCGCTTCCTCACGCGGACGAACTCCGTTTTTTTTTCCTATGATCCCCGTTCGGCTCGCCTGACAGCGGGCGCTCGGTCCCCCTTAGTCCATGAATAGAAGCGACGTTTTCCCTGTCCCCGCGGGGCCCTGCGCGCGACGACCTCCTCTTTTCTCGTTTTTTTCTGATGTTTTGCCGACGGCGCCCGACGGTACACGCTCGTTTTTTTAAGCCCTTTCCCCAAAGGATATATGCATGCCGTCGATCTTTGAATTTAGTCCCCTTTTTAGTTCCGAACTTGATTCATCGCAGCCCCCACCCCATTTTAGTGTGATTTCTTTTGAACCTAGACATTGCGTCTGTATTTTCAGGGCGGGTTTTTATTCGGCGCCTTTTTTTTCAGGCCGTCACTTCACTTTCCCTTTGTTCGTTCTTGCCATTTTGCTGTTACGGCAGATCGAAATTCCGGCTTCTTTCGTGATGTCCCCACATCATCGCTGAACCCCCCTCCCTCGACCCTCAAGAACTTGACGAGGCCGGCGTGGCCCTTCCTCTCTCCTTTTTTTTGTTTGGCATTTGTGTAGAAGTGGGATGTCATCACGAGATAGTCTCTTTCCAGGAGAAGCTGGGCGATCTCGGCTTACTCCTTTCTTTTTGCCTTCCGAGGACCAGAAGCTTGGCTTTCTCCCTTCCCTCTTTTATATGAAATGGTGGCCGATCATCAAGTCCCCCATCCTTTATTTGTTTTCCAGACGTACCCCAGGGACCTCCCTTCTCATCAGAAAGAACTATTGATAGGTCTTTTTTGAAATGTCCTTGGCCACTTCACGCTTACTTCCCCCATCGACTGGGCAGGTAGTATACCTTTTTCAATTTCCTCATGCTCACCACCCCAAAAATCGCAGCGTTTCTTAGTTTTCTCTCTTTCTTTCTTTTTTGACCAGGTAAGCAGTTCTCGTCTTCCTTTTCAGGAGCTGTCTTTTAGAGTTATGAATAATTGACAGCTTTTCCTTGCATCTTTGAAAGGAATCACCTTTCCCACGGGTTTTTTTCTGCCACTTGTCTCGTTGTTTTTTTGAAGGCAGAATCAGGCATGATCAACATCCTTTGTTGTTCTTCTTGGATGGCTGCACCTCGGTGCTTTCGATCTTTTCTTTCCCTCTTTTTTTAGAGCCCTAAAAGAACGGCCGTCCCCCCCTAACTCCCGCGATGCTGTCCCACAAATTTCCCTTCCTTAATTGATCTGGCCTGTCGCGACCACGCTTTTAGCCGTCTTTTCCTCTTCCCCCAAGTTTGTGGAAATTGATTTCTGATTGAGTCCCCTTTTTTTTTCGTTAACCTTAGACTGTCTCAAGTATTCCTCCCATGCAGCGCCTGAGACTAAGAACACTCAGCTGCCCTGTACCCCTACCCGTTGAAATGATACGCCAGCCTGTTTATTTTTTTTTTCTTTTGTGAATTGTCCGTTTTTGTGCGTCTTCCTGTCAGTTGACGGAGCTGTGGCAATTTCTTACTTGCCAACCCCATGAGCTCTGACCAGGAGTCATGGGTTGCTCCTGGGTCTTTAGCACAGATCGTCTGTCCCCGACCCTCTCCCCTTAATGTAGCGTCTGATCTTCCCCCCTTGGCGAAATGTTGGATCCGTACCCCTCTCTTTCATTGCTCTCGCCATCCCTACCCTGTTTAAGAGCGCTCGCACCGTTTATAACTTCTCTCTTGAGACTATCCTTGGATGACATCCTTTCGTTTCGGTTTAGTTACTTTTTTAGCATAGAGGGCGTCACTGCCCTTCCTTTTCCGACCCCCCTTCTGTAGGCGTCAAGGGCCTGTTTCTTCCTTATTTCTTGATGTCCTCGAAACCGAACTTGCGGCAGGGCGTTTGTCTTTTGCGATCCGGCCCTCCAATCCTGCCTCGCCCTTATAGGCGTTGGAAGGCTTTTGCTGCGACCTCTATGCCCGACGCGCCCACGCCCTGTTCCGCCTTTTTCGTTTTCCTCCTCTTTTTTCTTTCCTTATGGTTTTGATTGGCGTATTTTTTCGCGTCTTTCCCGGCGAAAAATCCTTCACCCCTAGTACAGTCCCCGAGACGGGTAACATGGTGCCCCCCCATGGCTTTGAGTGTTGTAGGCGTGGGCGCAGCGCGCGCGATTTATCTTTTTGTTTTTTGTGAGAGAGATGCTTCGAGCTTGACTCTTTTTTCGTTTCAAGGTGGCACCCCTGTTCCAACCCCCTTGCTTTTTTCATCTTGTTGGAGATTTTGAGCGGTTCCTCCCTGTCGGGACTTACTCAGACCCATAACCGGAACGACCTCCGTGTTTTTTTCGAGATGAAGGCTCCACCAGACAAGGAGTAGTAAGGGGCCCCCTTCGTGGCCCCTCCCCTTATCGTCGAACCTTTTTTCATCGGCATTCAACACCCTCAGTCGCAGGGGCGTCTGCATTTGGCTTTTTTTCCCCTTAAAAACATTTGTTCGGATGCCTTTTTTTCAAGTGAGTGTAGGATACATGCCTCTTCCAAAACGCCTTGACGCAGCGCCGACCCATTCGACTAGTCCGGCCGTGCCGCCTTCTCTCTTTTTGTTGTCCCTAGGTTGCGAATAAGTGTACATCCCTCATACGGCTCAGGGCGGGACGGACTTGTTTCCTCCGTCCTTTTTTCGATACGATCTCGCCCGGTTAGTTTCTTAGTTGCTCGCCGGCTGCGCTCGGCACTTCCCCTTGCGTCTTTCTCCCTTTCCTCCAAGGCCGTGGCCCCAGTCCCTTTAAGATGGACCCATAAATTCCTTTTCCCCTCCCTGAACCCTCTTCCTGGTCAATGCGTAGGGTTGGCAATGTGTGGTTTCTTCCTACTTTTCCCAACCAGCGCGGAAAAGCGGACCTTAGTTCCTACTTCCCCCCTTTACGTCCTGTCGTCTACACAAACATCGAAGTTTCCCTTCTTGTAATTCAGGGTGTAGGTTGCATACAAGGTTCGCCTCCTTCTGCTTTTCTCTTATCCCTGAGAATGTGCTGCATTTCTCGTTCTTTCCATTGACAGTCCCCTCAAGCACGATTTCATCAGAATCCCACCCTTTTTTTCCCATGTCAGCAGCGTCAAGTTTGTCGAGGTCAATGATAAAGAATCATTGGCAGTTCCGTTTTTTGGAGGGCTTCTGCACGCCGGCTTTCGACTCTTTTATTACTTGTTGTTGTTTTTTTGAGAGAGATCGAAAGCGTTTTTCTTTTGACATCCAAGCGCGTGAAGCGTTCACCTTTCCCTTTTTGATCGATCTGCATGCCTTCGTCCCAATTGAAGCGCGGACGGTGCCTTCACTCCCGGTTGATGTCTGCTTGAAATCGTGCCTGCGTATTTCCCTCGTTTTAATATAAGAACCTCACTGCAGCCCCTCTCAGTCCTTTTAAGAACTCCAGTTCTTTCCCAGTGTATGTTTCCCCCCCCTTTCACCCCCCTCCCTGTGTGCCAACTCTGCGATTTTGGTCTATTCTTTTTTGGCAGCGACTCTGCGCCATGTCCGGGCTTTTCCGTGGTTCGTACGCTTTTTTCCCTTTCTGAAATTTTTCCCCCCCTCCGCTATTGCCCCCCTTGCGGATTCTGAAGGATTTTATTTCTTTTTAGTATTCCGATCACTCGCCTGAACTTTACCGGCTTGAGTCTCGGCCACCATTTCGATCTATTATTGGAATTTTTCTTTTTCCCCAAGTCGATTTTTCCGAGACTTCTTGAAGAGAGATAGCCTGTGGCTTTACAAGCCTCAGTTGATCTTCGTGATTTTCCTCTTCCCCGTGGTTCCCCAACCGCGCACGCCATTTCTATGATTTTGGTTTCCCTGGCCTAGTACCCTTTCGGTCTGTCGGCTTTTTCCATTTTTTTGTTGACAGCGGAAAGAGCCTTGATGTACTCCCTCAGGCCTTTTCGCCGGTCGTCAAAAGATGATGTGGCTTCCTCGGCCTGAAGACTTCACGTTCGCCCCGATAGGGCCCCGTAGGGGTTTCTTTTCCTTTTTTTGAAAAAAAGGGCCGTTTCCCACGCCTTTTAAAGGAGAATCATTGTAGGGTTTTCTCCCCTTCTCCCCCTTCTTAGGTGTTATGGTTTTGCGGTTCCGATTCTCTCGACCCCCTTAGGTCCTGCGACCTTCTGCAAAACCTTCCCGTACGAAATGAAACTTCCAGAATTTTTTTTTTTGGTAAACTGGGTGACCATCCCCGGCGATTCCCGTCGGCCGTGGCGCGAAGCTTTCCTCTGCTCTCTGCGCGCTCTCTGGAGTTCGACTTCTCCTTCTCCTTTGAGCTGTTTTGCAATGTTACAAACGGCGCGATTATTGCATTGTACTTCTTTCTTCCTTCTTTCTTAGCTTTACTTCCTCCCACGAAAAACTTCTCAACCGCAAACCGAAAGAAAAGGGTTTTCGGTCGCGTGGATTCTTTCAACCTTTCCCCCCAAACCCACAAAACCGTAGTCCGGGACCCCAGGTTTTTTTCATTCGTGATGCATATCGTCGGCGCATTTAGCCTTTTTTCCTTCCAACCAAGTCTTCCCCTATTTTTTTTTTTTTCTGTTTTATTTGGACGAGAGATCGTTCCCCCTTTTTCTCCCTTCCCCTTCCGCGAGTGTCGGAACATCCATGCTTTCCCCAACCCGCCTTGAGCCGCGCCCGACACCCTCTTTTGTATTCCCAGAGGAAGGTTGCCATCTCATCTTGGTTTCCCCCCCAAGAAGGTGAGCGAGGATGTCATCTTTCCCCCCCGTTTCTCTTTTTCTAAGAGCGAGCGCGCTTTCCACCTCTTTGGCCTCTTCGAGCCCAGACCGCAGAGCGCTGCCCGTTCCAATCCTCGCCCTCTTGCCGCTTTTTCATCAAGACGCGCCCATTACCTTGTCGCTTCTACCCGACCCTTGGAGATGCATAAATCGTTCTTTTTTTCTCCGTGCACGCTTTGTCAGCTGTCAAGAGAGTCGGGTTTCCTGTTTTTCACTTCCGTCCTCAACAGCGCCGGAAAATCGGAATGTCTCCTTTTTCTCTTTTGCCACCCAAACGGTGACAATCTCCACACCTACCAGGCTGGCGTATAATTCTCCCCTTTTTTAGTTCCTTTTTTTGATTAGTGTCTTAGAGATGCTCACTACGCTAGGTGTTTTATCTTTGACCAATTGACAGATATGTGCTTCTTTCCCTCTCAACCTCCCCCCTTCCCAAAGTGTTCCTTAGCCCAGTCCTCGTGTGCGGACCAGGCCATTTTTTCCTAGCATGATCAAATTCCCCTTTCCCGTGGTGTGAACGATCGCGGCTGGCTTTAGTGTTTCCTTTTCCCCCCACTTTTCCCTCCCTCCTTTTTGTTTGGGATCGTTCCCTTAGTCCGCCAAGACAGCCGAGAGCGTTTTGCCCAATGTCCCCTTCCTGATATCATGACTGCTCCTGTCCTGTCGTCTGCCCATCCTGTGGACGGCCGGCACCCCGGTGGGAAAGGTGCTGCTTGAAATTTTTTTTCGTGCCTTCCCCAAAAGCGTTCCCTTCCTTCTGCAGCCCTTTCTCGCTTATTATCCTTCTACCCTCTTAATGCTTTTTTTAAACTAACACCGTTGAGAATTATACTCCATCCCCGCGTTGACAACCCTCGATTTTGTTGTGCGATTCGTATTTGCGTTGAGTGTTCATCTTCACGACCTTCCCTTTTTTTTGAAGGCCGCGTCCGTTACAAGACATCCACCCGATCCTTGGCTGTGAGGATTCGCACTGTAACCATTTATGACTGCGTATGTCTGATCACTGCCCTTCCTGTTCGCTCATTGAGATCTTTCATTCTAGCATTTCTTTTCCAGTGCCTTCTCGGCGTCTGTTGCGCGAAATATCTCATGGCCGAGCTTATCGTTTTGTCTCTTTCCGTCACGACGCTCCCGGTTATCTTGACGGACGACCTTCGGGGTGGCCTAGCTTCTCGTTCGAGGACTTATTTCAGGCCTTCCGACCGGTGATTTTTCTTGGGAGTCTTGGTCACTTTCAAGTGTTGGACGTCCCTGGCTTTTTCTTAACCCCCCTTTCTAGGGCGGTTCGTCCTTGGTCTTCTGGATTTAGTTCACTCCAAATCCTGCAGACGTCCCCGCTCTTCTTCCCTTTTTTATGGTTTTTTCCTTTCTCAAACTTCCGCCGATTTTGCTTCCCCGCCCTGCGGTCCCGGACGACGCCCCGTCGGGTCGGCTCTTTTTACGAACCCCTGATGTCGTCCGTGGTTTTGCTATTTTTGATCAATTCTCGGATAGGCGACAGCTTGCCCTCCGTCCTCCTCCCAACCCAAAGATCGTCCAGGAAATGCATCCGATCGCCGTTTTGTAACCCCCCCCGGCTCGAGCGTTGTCGAAGTCTTTTCTGCCTCCCTCTCCCCTCCCTAGATCTCCTCCTCTTTTGTTTTTGATCTCGCTAGCCTTCATAAAGCTGTCGCCGTAGTGGGGCCACCCCATGTACATTCCCTTTTTTTAGATTTCCTCTTTTTTTCCGGTCCTCTCCCATGGCCCCTTTTCTCCGTTTTTGATTTTTTTATCTTCCTACCTTTTGAACGACTCAAGGTGTTTTCGTCTCGTGTAGGACTCCCCCCCTCACAATTACCTTTCGTGGTCACAACAGGTCGTGGGCTTCTTTCTTTTTATTGTTCCCTCCACGGCCTTTTTACTCTTCTCGGCGCCTTGCGGTCGTTAAGTGGATTTGATGGCCTCCTAGTTCATCTTTGTTTTTTTTTAGGAGCCCATCCCTTTCCTCAAGTTTGCGTTCATATTCCCGTTCGGTCCCCCGCGAACTTGGAAGACCGGAGCCCCGTTCCCCGCCTCTTCTACTACTTTTATTGAATATGACAGGCGTGTTTTCCCCCTCTCCGCAGGATGTAATCACTTTTTGATTTTCAACTTTCGCTGTTTTTTTGAATCTCTACGGGTTGATGCTATCTCCTTCAAAGATTCTCTTCGAGCCTTTTTTCCTCTCGTTTTGACCTCCTAAGGATGCGGATCGGCCGTTCCCCTGGGCTCTCGAGACCCTGGTCCCCCTCTCATCCTTCCTTTTTTCTTTTTTCTTGCACAGGACGACGCTGGGATTCAACCCCCCGTTCTTAGAATCTCACTCCCTATTAAGGCCTGTCCACTGTTCGTCTTTTTTTCATGTCTTTGCTCGCTTCCTTTCCCCGACTGGCCCTCACTTTCCCTTCCCTTCCTTTCCCAAACAGGAAGACCTCGCTCCCCACAACCCCTAGGTGCCTTTTCCTCAGGCTTTGCCTGTTTCTGTCGTTTTTACACGTTAGCAGCTAGCTTGTCTGCGCTGCCCCTCTCCTAATGTTTTTTCCCGTGAATAATGACAGGCGATGGGACTCCGGCAGATCCGCCTCCCTTCCCAACGGGGTGACGGCGCCCCATTTTTTTTTCTTTTTTTTGAGACCTCCCAGGAATCATCTTATCACACTCCTTTTGCAGTTTAATTTTTTTCAACGCTCTGGCTTTTTTTTCAACCCGCCCCTTTCTTTAGAATATCGTTCATTCCCTTATTTATTAAAGCCGGCGGTTTGCCCCCCCCTCGAGAGATTCACCACTGGCCACTGTCCATGATTCTTTTTTCGCATTAGTCTTTTTGTCCGCGACACTTTTCTTGACTGTTTCGCAGGAACCCCGGTTGGTCGGTATGTATGACCTGCCTGCCTTCCCACCAGCTTTAAACTTTCCTCCTTTTTCCCCCCTGAATTCCCCCTTTCTCTTTATTTGAGCAGCTCTAAGACGCTGCACCCGTTATGAACCTCCCAAAGTGAGAATTACCAGCGAGTAAGGGTCCGATTTTTTTTTTTACGGTTTTGCAGTTCTCCTTTCCCCTTCCCCGCCATGTATTGCCGGCCGCTGTTGTCCTTCTCACTTTTTCCCTTTCCCTGAAGCATCTTCCCCTTTTCATCGGGCGTGCGGATTAGCCAGAACGTCATGACCTCCCCTTAGTTATGTTTTCCCTCATTCTCCCTTTTCCGATTTTTCTCGCCTGTCTATCGACGTCCGAGCGCCTCCTGGCGTATGCCCCCCTTCCCCCTCCTTTTCCTCTCGTTGAATTCCGTCGCTCGCTAGATCTTTAGGACTCCCCTCTCCGCGTTATTAGTTTTACGCGGATCAGGAGTTTGCCCACAGCAACCCCGGTCTCATTTCTGGGGACGCCGGCCAATCTCTCCGGTTTTTTCCTTTTTTTAGACGTTTCCCTTCGTCGTTGTGCCGGCAGAGTATCTCACACGCACTTGAGTCCGTTCTCCCCTCTTTCCTTTTCCCTTGTAGATCTTTTAATATGACATATCACCCCCCCTCTCCCTCTCTTTTTTTTGCTCGTGGTGCCCTTTTTTTCCCCATTTTTAGATCCTACTCTGACCACGTCCCACTGGGTCCCCTGATCTGGGTAATCATCACTGCTCTTTCAACCCATTGAGTCTTTTTCTTTTTTTTGATTATGATACGTAGGATCGGACCGACAGGACGTTTTTGCTCCCTGTGCCCTTCAGATCGTACGGTAATGCATAGATGACTCGTTTAACCTGGTTTTTTTCGATCCTTCCCTCTCCGAGCTTAGAAGTCGGGCGACGACGCTCTTGTTCTTCTATCCGTGTTTTTTTTCGCTCTATTCTTTATCGTGCCAGACGCCACGCTCGTCGCTTCTTTTCCCCCCCCCTAGTATGAATTGCCGTACGATCTGTTGAGATTTTTTTTTTCGTCTTTTGAGGACCCGAGCCGAACTTTGATCCCCTCCCGCCCACCGTTTTCCCGACCTAAGTTTTTTTTTTTTTTTGGATGAGGCTCGACCATTCGTCTTCCTTGCTGGGCATCTTATCTCGGAGTGTCACTGTCTCACACCTATCGACCCCTTCTCTTTTTTTTCGTTTGCAGGATTTGATGGATTAGTTTACATCTTTTTACGGCTGGCTCGCACTGCCCCTTCTTCGTGATATCAGGCGCTTACGGACCCCCTAGTCCTTGCGACCGCTCCCTTCCCCGACACGTGACGATGTCCTTTCCCCGCCCCCCTACCTTCGTTTGTGGGTCCCCTGTTTCGAAGTCCTTAATAAAGAATATCACCCTTTGAGTCGTGACGGTCCCTGTGAGAGCTTAGCTTCAACCCGCCTTTTTTCCCTTCGTCCCCTTGCTCTTCCCCAGGACGACGCTGAGCTCGGCACTGGTTCCCCTAGTCCTCTCACTTGCGATCATCATGTTTGCGACATCAGGGCGTAGTCTCGACGATGGCTCCCCCACCGTTTAGATCAGCCCCCTCCCTCGCCCCTTCTTTAAATCTCTTTTGTTGGCATGTCGGGTGTAACTCTTCCAACCAGCGCCCCATACCCCTTCCATGGCGTCAGGATGCGGCCAAAACCGGTGACTCTTACAAAGTGGGCCAAGCAGGCCGGCGTATAATAAAATGGTTCGTGTAGGTTTTCTCCCCTGGTCAATGCAGCTTTAGCTTGTCTTAAGCTGCTATATCGCTCTTTTTCTCTTTTCTGAACTTCTTCATCTTTTTTGACTTTCGGCACCTTTTCCTCCATCACCTTTCAACGGGCCAGGCCCCTTACGTTGCGGGAGTCAGTTTTTTTGTCTTTCCCCCAGGACCTGCATGATCATTCCATTTCTTTTCCCCTTTTTTCCCCAACGCTCGCGTTTTCTGTTCTTTTTCCTGCAACTTTTGCG
>Ga0179593_1374524_pt1 | contig 12656 bp, 17 predicted proteins | sample CZODoug2_1_08_16_FD_185931 | JGI IMG/M metagenome (GOLD analysis project Ga0179593, IMG submission 185931) | Vadose zone soil fungal communities from Angelo Coast Range Reserve, California, USA - CZODoug2_1_08_16fungal (PacBio error correction) | ecosystem: Environmental > Terrestrial > Soil >... | reverse complement strand
GGGGATTTTTCCCGGACCGGCTTTATTTTTGGGGGCAAGGTGGTCTCCGTCTTTTTTTGGTGGGGTTTTATCGGGTCGTCCCTCACCCCACAGGTGGACCTGGCTCCCTGGTTTCTCCCTTTTGACTGTTGGCCTCCTTTTTTTCTTCTCGTCTTGGGTTGTTTCAGAGGTTTTATCTCCTTTGTTGGAGGCGCCCCGTTCTTCGTTTACTGGAGTGTCCTCTTTTCCCTTGAACGGGAGGCACCAATGTTCTGGTGATTAAGCTCGCCTGCTTTTTTAACGAGTTTTCCCTTGCCCTTGTTTTATTGCAACCGTTGTCCCCCTCTGCCGTGGTAGAAGACGTGTTTTGCTTTCCTTTTTGAAATCGGCCCCCGGCACCCCTTATCTAAGAAATGGATTTTTCCTTTTTTTCCTAACAGGAGGTATGAACCCTTTCTTGTGGTTTCGCCTCCCCCCTGACCACAGTGTCGTTGTCTTCATTCTTTTTCTTCTTTCTCTTTGTCCCAAATTTTCCCTGGCGCTGATCCCCCGCTCATTTCCCCCCCCGGCTTTGTGGTTTTTTTTGACCAAACACCCCACCTTTTTTTTTTTTCCCCTTTTTTTTTTAGTCCCCTTTGAACCCTAACACCCCCCCTGGCTTTAGCGGTCGTCGGTTCCGTCTGAATTTAATACGACGGAACGATGGTCCTTTCCCCCCCCCTTTTCTTTAGGACGTGTTTTCCCTATTTGACTGTCTTCCCCTGCCGCGTACCCTATTTTTCAGTCGCGAGGTTCCCTCCATCTCCCCCATCCCCACCCCGTTGAAAATATCTTCGCCGTTTTGATTTTCCTGGAAGTCTCTGAACCCCCTGCCGCGCCCCTTCTTTCGACCAAAAGTGTTTTGCACGTCTTTCACTGGTCCCCCCGTGGGCCTTTGTTTTTTTTGGTTTTTCGTGGAAATTGATGCAGGTTACTTCTTTTTTTTGTCTCGGTTCTCCCCGGTTCCCCCGGTAATTTTTCCTCCCCTTTGTGCAATGGCCATTTTCCCCCCGTGACCTTGTTCTTTCCCCCTTGGATGCTTGGCTACACCCAAAAGGAGTTCTGTCTCCTCTGTCCGGTAGGAGTTTCATCGTTACTTTTCTTCCCTAATTTCCTTTTGGCGCCCTTCCTCTCCTTTGAAGTTTCCTTAATTTTTTCCTTTTTCGTTTCTTTCCATGACGCTTATTTTTTTTCCCAAAGTGCTTTTTTATTCCTCATCCGCCCCATTAAGATGTTTTGACGTCCCCTTTTTTCTCCCCCAACCCATTCACCACGTTCGTTTGGCCCTTGACCGGACACCTTGTACCGGAGCTTTTGGACATTGCGCTTTTTTCCCTGAACCCCCTTCCTCCCTTTTTTTGACGTTTTTCTTTTTTTCTCCTCCCCCTTTGGACATATGCAGGTGTTCTTTATTGCCCCCTGTTCCCCCCCGTTCTGTCTTTTTCCGCCAGTTCCCCCCTTTCCTGGTTGATTGCACGGTGGTTGGGTTGGGTGCCCCCTTTTCCTGGGCCCGCCCCCCCGTTTTTTTTTTTTCCCCCGGAAAAAGATTCGGGTCCACGTGTGTTTTTGCTGAGTTGGAATTTTCCCTTCTTTTACCACATGTCCGGTGCTTGCTCTTTTTCTTCCCTTCTTTCTCTTGGCTTTAGGAAGCAACCCATTTCGTAAGACTCACACCGTCCGTTTCTTCTCTTAGCCTTTGAAGAGTGAGCTGTCGTCCTTACTGAACAATTGTTTAAAGGTGGACTCTGTTTTCACCGACTTCCTCCCACCTTTAATTTCAAACCTTTTCAGGTCGTTGAACCTTCACCCCTTTTCAACGCAACCGGATGTTTTGACGGCTCCGTTGATGTTTGTTTTCTCGGTTGTTTTCCTTCTGGCCTTCTCTGAGGTGTCCCCTTTTGTAACGAAAGGTGTTACGGCCCCCCCCTTCCCCAGGTACCATGCCTTTCCACCCCTTCCCCGAATCCCGGTCTACGACTCCCCGTGGCACATAACCCCTGTTCCTCTTGTATGTCCCCTCCCTCCCTTTTCTTTGCCAGTGGGAATTTCCCTTTCTTGTCCGGGTCAACTTTTTTTTTTTCCCTGCCCCCCTTTCGCTTTTCTGATCTTCCCCCTTTTTTTTCCATTATAGTTTTTTGGGTGGTCCCGTGGGTCGTCTTTTCCCTAATTCACCCCCCCCCCCGTTTCGGAGTCTCCAATCTCTTTTGCCGGATTTTTCAGCCTTGTCCCCCTCTTTTTTGTCCCCTTCACCAGCGTTGAAGAATTTTTCCCCTCCCTTTCTTTTACCAACCCTCGTGTCTTTGGGCTTCCAATTCTCTTCTCTTTTCGTTTTTTGTTTTCGAGTGAGATTCCCCCCCTCCCATGTCCCCCCCGAGTTTTTTGGTTCGCGTGACGAAATGGATGGCGCTCCCTTTTTCCTTTTCGAGTTACCCCCCCATCAGGTATCCGGGAGGACCACCTCAGTCAGGGCCTCCCTATTTTTTTTTTTGTGTTGTTAAGGTAGTTTCAGTCCCCCCCTGTGCGGGACTTCCCTCACTTTCGTGAGAATTTAACGGTTCCCATCCTCTTTCTCGAAGAGAACACTTGTGGCCGACTTTGAGTTTTCCCGCGAAGGGGGACGTCTCCCGGGACCCCCTTTTTCTTTTGGTTCAACTTCCGTCCAAATAGACATTTTTTTTTTTAATTTTTGTTGTAAAAGGGGAAGGTTGGTCTTAGTGTCCAGATCGGTAGGCAGTCCTGCCACCTTCCTTCCCTTGCCCAGTGTTATGTTTTCGTCCCTAAGTTGCCTCAGTGACACTTTCTTCCCCCCCAGCTGTCCCGTACCCGGTAGACCTCCCCCCCCAGTAACCGAGTCAGTAAGGCCCCCACCAGTTCGGCCCCCCCCCCATCGGGCCAGTTTTCTTGTCCGACCCCCCTGGACTGTTTGGAAAGTCACTTTGAGTTCGTCCCGTCCCCCTTCACATTTCACCCCTTGGTGTATTTTTTAGTTTAAAGGTCAGACAGCTACTCCCGCTGGTTTAAGCTACACCGTAGATCTCAGCACCGGCGTGTGCGTTTATGGACCCCCGCTGTTGTTCTTTTCCCTTTTGTCGGGGTAACCTCACGAGCACGGCCCCATTGGTTTCTCTTCAATTTTCCCACCCGTCCTTTTCCGCCCCCCCCCCCCTTCCCCCGAAGTCTTGGGCCGTGTTTCCCGCAATTTTTGTTCGTGTTCAAGGGCTGGGCTTTCCTTTTTTTCCCATTTCCCCTCCTGTGGGAACTTTTCTCCCGTCATTCCGACGGCCCGGGATTTTTTTCCTCCCCCCCCTGACCTTCTTCGGTTCGAATCTCCTTTTCCCAGTGCGTTTCAGTTCGTACGGGGTTTTTTCGTCGGCGGTCGCCGTTTATTATGTGTCCGTCCGGTACCCTTGTGTCTTTTTTCCGTTACACCTGCCCCCCTTGATTTTTCATGTGTGTGCGTCACCAATAGGTAATGTCCTGGTGAGAGGAATCCACGGATGCCCTTTTCCTCAATTTCTTTTTTCCTGTGGACCCTTCTTCAACACCTGCCCACCACACTTCAACTTTTACCGGAGAGTGCGAGACGATTTATTCTGATCTTTCCCTTTCTCCGTCTTCCTCCCAATTTTTTTTCTTTTTTTTTTTTTGTGTTGCCTTTCTCAGACCTTGGCCACCGTTCGACCTCATTACCTTGTACCTTCTACTGGCTTTCCACAATTTGGGAGTTCTCCCTCCACGTCACTCAGTACTGCACACCGTTTTGTAACCCCCTGAAAAAACATGATTTGCCAACAGTGTCCCCCAGCTTTGCAAACTTGTTTCCAGGGGTTGCCGTTGGTAGTTGGTTAGGACGAGCCCTCTCCCACAAGGTCTTTCTCGGTTTTTTATGGGTGTTGTAATGTTTAACACCTTTTCCCCTCCCCATGACCTTTAGGGAGCGCCGGGTTGTTTGACAGCCCCCTGACAACTTCCCCCCCCTCCTCCTAAGTGTTTTCCCAAGGGGGAACAACCTCGGTAATCTTTTATTTTGCTAAGCGTTTTCAAAGGACCTACGCCTTGTTCTTTTTTCACCCCTTTAGTAAAACCCCCCCCCCCTTTTCAATTTTTGTTTCCCCCCCACATTTTCCCCGACCTGCATTTCCCGAGGAGCGACCCAGGTTTTACAAATCTACGACTTTTTTCACCCCTCCCTTTCGGCCAACCTTTATAAGTCCCTCTCCGTCAGGCAATGGTCGTCCCGAAACACTATTTTCTTTTCGTTGGTCTAGACTGTTTTGTCTCGGCACCTGGACGCTGGATTCTGGTTTCCCTTTTTAGAGTCGTAGTATTTCCCCATACCCAGGTGTTCTGCACTACCCCGGCCCCCTCCTGGACAGTCTCACCCAGGGAAGAGTTTCCACCCGAGCCTCCTCACCATGCCAAAGTGTTGCCTTTTTTTTGACACGGGAATTCTCCTTAATTCTTTTCCCAGCTTCTCTCCCGCCAAGGCTATGAAACTCGACCACCCTCTTGTGCTCCCGCTTCACGAACCTGGGAGTAGACTCTTTTCTTTTTTTTTTTTTTGCCCCAAGGGTTTTTTTTTTCTTTCCCTAACTCCCCCTGTTTTGCCACAACCCCCCGCCTGTACCCTCCCATGCCTGATTCCCCCCGGACGTTTCCAAAAACATTCTACTTTTTACCTTTCAATCCATCTTTTTTTTTTTCAGACCCTTTCAATGGTTTGTCCCCGTCCGTTTTTGGATGATGGGTGTCCCTTTGTTTCGTGTTCATTTTTGCTTTTGTCGTGTGGATTTCTTTTTTGATGAGACCCCGTGTTACAACAAAGTTTGAAGTCACGTCAGAAGTTTTCGGCCAGGTTTTGCCCTTTCGACGGGTGCTTTCCTCCCAAGTCTTGTTCTGTCCATGTTCCTGTCAAGCTGCACCCTGTTTTTTGGGAGCTGATGGGCTTTCGTTAACGTTTTGCATGTTTCTGAACGGGTTTTTGTTGCCCACCTGGAAAACTGTGGATTGTGGTATGGATTCTCGTTGGGGATTCATGATCAATTGTGCACGGTTCCAGTATTCCATTTAGTCCTCCCTGGGGCGGGCTCGGACTTTTCTTGACCCGGAAACTCCAATCTCAGAAAAGCATCAACTTTGGTTGCTGACCCTTGGCTTATCCCCCACCCCCCCAGACTGAGGTGTGGGTCGTTCGCAACCCCAACCATTCGGTTGGCGTTTTCCCTTTTTTCTTTATCCCCCCCTTTTTTTTTTAGGATTAGTTAGTTTTTTCCTTTCGCTCCGTATTGACGATTTTTTGTTGTTTTCCGGTGGTATCTGTTTTTTGTTCCTCAAATTTGGAACCCCTTTGGTTTTGAAAGAGTGAAATTCACCCACGCCTCTCCCTGTCGTCGTTTTCCGTCTTATCCCAGAGGTAACGAGGTGTTCCCGTTTTATTCCTTAGGAACTTCGTGTTCTGACATGGGCCTTGCTTTCCCTTCTCGCCCTTTCTTCCCCCATTTTCCGTCGATGTTTCCTCGCGGCCACCAGTCCCCCCCCAAACCGATGAAATAATCCTGTTCCGCGTTTGGATGACTGCGTCTCTGGCCGTCCCCCCAAAAGAATTCGGTTCCCCCTTTCCGGAAAGGTTTTTTTCCCCCCCTTTATGTTCCCAATTTTTCCAGTAAGTGTTTTTTCGTTTTTCTTTTTTATAGGGTTGTGGTCCCAGTTTTTGCTTTTTTTTTAATTTTAGTGATTCTTTTTTTCTCCCCTTCGTAGGTCTTTTCCTCCAGCGCACTTAACTTGTCCATTTTTTTCGGGACCTTTTCCCCCCGGCGTCTTCTCACCCCAAAAGGACGTTGTGCTTTTTCTCTCCCCCCGCGAGCTTATCGGGGGACTTCTCCCCCCGCCTTTCCCGTCTTCGCCCAACCGGTCGCACCCCTCTCCTGCCTTTTTAAGTTTTGTCGGTTTTTCTTTCATTTTTCCTCTTTTCTTCCAGCCTTTTCTTTCGCACAAACTTTTTATGACCTCTTTCACGACAGCCCAGTATATTTCGCCCCCCGCCCGGTCCCATAAAGTTCTTTCTCCCGCCCCCCAGTTTTCACGTATTCATTTTTTAAATAGAGTAAGCCTGACCCCCCTTAACCCGCCTTGATGTAGACTCTTTCTCCACCCTTGGTTCCTCTGTTACAGGGTTAGTTCCCACTGTTCCCCTTTTTTTTCTATTCCGCACAGTTTCAAAACCGGCTGGTCTTTTCTCACCTTCCCCTGCCTTGCCCGCCCCAAACGGCGTTAACCAGGGACCCGCCCCTTTTGACTTTTTTTTTTTTTTTTTGATGGTCGGTTGGAATGCAGCCTTCCCTTGTCTTTCGCAGTTCCCCCCGTCGCGGTGGCACAGCCTACAGTACGTTTTAACCCCCCCCCGAGGTCTTTTTTCTCCTTCTTTTAGGACTCTTTTTCTCTTTACCGACCCCCTCACGTTCCACGGTGTTGACGCGCCTCACTGTCTACCCGTGAATTCCAAATACTTTTCACCCCCGCTGTGCCCTATGTCTCTTCTATTATCTGGTGCTGTGGGTAGGGGTTTCTGGTTGTGAACTTGATCTGCGCAACCAATTGTCCCTTTGGGCCACTTCGCGTTGCTTTCTCCCCCCCCGTCCCTTGTTCTTCAATTGCCCCCGCTGACGTAGGTGGCCCGACCGGGGCACCACATTCGATTGTAGCCCCATTGCAACACAGACCTTTTTTTTTTCCCTGTTTTAATTACTTCTCCTTTTTTCCCCGCTGCCCTTCGCCTTTTTGAGCTCCGTCTTTCGAACTTTCATTCTCGTGGCTCCCCCTTGTGTCCACGCGGTAATCCACCGGGTTGCGTGAGGAGAACCCCCCCTTCTTTTTATTTACTTTTTGGGTTTTTGGGACACTCAGGGTGATACCTCTTTGGCCTCTACCCTCTCCTACAGGTAGTCTGTTCCCCACATATGTGTTTTTCTATATATTTCTTTTTTTTTTGGTTTTTCCCCCAACAAACATACCCCCCCATCCTTTTGTTGTTTGATTTGATCTAGATCCCTTCCCCCCCCCTGACCATCGTTGGTATACTACGCCTTTCTGGATTTTTGCCTCACCCAATGCTTTCCTACAGGAGGCACCCCCTGCGTCCCACAAGCAGTTTTTCACTCCCCCAGACGGTTCTTTGTTTTTTCCTTAGTTAGAGTAGGGCACCCCACGTCCATCAATTCTCTAATGAATCTCTTCCGATTCCTCGCGCCCTTGGGCTTATCTTCCTTCTTTTTTTTTCCCTCTCACTGATGCGGGCCTTTTCTTGTCCCCCCTGCGGTTCCACAATAGGACAGGGTCTTTGTTGTCAAGGGTACTGTCGGTGCACGATCTTTCCCGTTTTAAGTTTTCCCCTTGTGACCACCTTTGTCCTTTGGCGTCGTCGGGTCCTGTCCGGCATCCGTCCCCAGTCACCCCGTTGATTGAAAGAACACAAAATCACCTCTCCGTCCCTTTTTTAAGCAGAACATTCGTGTCACCCCCTTTTCGGTTTCCTCAAATTGCATTTTGGGTACAACCAGTCCCCTTTCTCCCCTTTGTCGGCTTCCACCGTGTACGGATTTTTTCGTAAGTTCCCGACAAGCCCTGTTTCTTTTTGCTAGTAGTCGTGTGAAGGAACGCGGTGTGTCCTTTTTCTTTCCCCTACCATGTCTTCCAGAAATCCTCGACTTCCCGACCCCGATCAGAAAGAGGACAGGTTTATCACCCACCCCTCCCGAGCCCCTTTTCCCTTTGACCGAGGGTTCCCCCCGGGCACTCCGTTGTTTGCTGTCCCCAGTTTTCTTGTTTGGGTTGACGTGTTCCACGTGACCCCGGCTGGGGTTGGTGGACATCGTCTTTTCCCTGGCCAGGTCATTCAATGTGATATTGGTCCCGGGTTCGTCACCGTTCTTTGCCTGCCCCATTTTCTTTTCCTTGAGTTTCTTTTCTTCTTCTCTCCCCCACTTCCCCCCCCCCCCACCGCACCCCCTCACTTCCTACCCCCAGTCTCCCACCCTCCCCCCCCACCTCCCTCATCACCCCCCCTCCACCCGCCTACCCCATTACCCCTACTATTCCCCCCATACTCCCCTCCCCACCCCCCCCCCCCCACTACCACCCGGCCCCCCCCGACCCTAACCCCCACCCCCCCCCAACCCCTTCCCCCCCAAATACCCTCCCCCCCCCCCCAACCACGCGCATTCTTCCCCCCCTTCCCTCCCCACCCCCCCCTCACCCCCCCCTTTTCTTACCCCCACCCTACCCTTCATCCCACCCCACTCCCCCGCTCCCCCTACCCTCCCTCCCCATCCACCTCCCCCTCCGCCCCCCCGCACCACCCCCCCGACCCCCTCCCCTTCCCCCACCTCTCTCTCCTCCCCCTAACAGACTTCAACTACTGGATCCCCCATCCTCCCCCCCCTCATTCCCCCCCCCTTTGTCTCCATCCCCCCACCTCCACCGACCATCCCCACAACCCCCTCCCCCTCTCTCTCCCCTCCCCCCCCCCCCCCTCGCCACCCCCCATCCCCCCCTCACGGCCATACAGATCCCTTCCCCCGAACCCCCCGTCTTCTACCACCGTTCGCCAAGCCACTACTCTTCCTGGTAACCACCTCCCCCAATCCCCTCACCCTGCAATACTCCCCCCCCCCCACGGCTGGACCCCCTACACCCTGGTCCCTCTCCCCTTCTACCCCCACCAGACCAACCTCAGCCCCTTGTGGGAAGCGCAGGTTGAGTCGTATCAACCAAACCCGCGTTCCAGGAATGGACCTCCTTTGGTGAGGTTTTCAGCGCCACTTTTGCCTTCCTTTAGCCCCTGCGCGCTCTTTTTTTTCCCACAACGCCAACGTCCCAATTCCCCAGTTCTCCTGGAGAAGCGGCTAGGAGACGTTTCCCCCCCTATGCCTACTTACCTGATCCCTGCACCCCTTAAGTTTGTTAGACAATTCTCTCCAGTTTGAAAAACCGTACCTAGGCCCTGGTACTTTTGGGCAAATGGCTTCCTCCCTTTTTCTCCCATTACCGACAGCACGTCCGCAAGTTCTGCCCACCATCACCTCCCCCCGGGGCAAGCCCCACAGATACCCTCCTCGCCCTCTCACCTCCTCTTCCCCCCCCCATCTTTCACCCCCACCCCCCCGTCCACCTCCACCCAACCTGCACGCTCCCACTGACGCCGCCACACCCACCACCACCTGTGCCAGACCACCCCCCCACAAAGACCACAAAACCACAGCCGGACTTCCCCTCTCACCCAAACCCTCCTTGCGCCCCCCAACCCCTACCCCCCAGGACACTCGCCGCCCCCGACGCCAACCTTTCGTCGTTGCCTGGTAGCCCTGCAAAGACATCCCACCCCGAGCGGAAATCCAAAAAAACGCAGCCTACTTTCCCCCCCGGGGTTTTTGGGCACAGCGCCCCCCTTGTCCCAAGATTTGACTTGCCCACACATCCCGCTCTCAAGTAAACTGACCCGTTTTTTCTTGACGAGCCCCTTCAAGTTCCCGTACAATAGACACTTTTACAGCTCGACATTAAGACACAATTGTCTTCTGGACCCCCCCAAAACTTAGTGTACATCGTTTACTATTTTATTTCCTTCTTGGGTATTTTTTTTTCCTCGTTCTTTCTTCTTGACCTAATACAGGTATTTTTCGCCCCCGTTACAGCTGTTCCCCATGTCCCATTTCTTTTCCACACACCACCCGGTCCACTTTTTTTACCACAACTCGTCCTCCTCGTCCTCCTAGCTGTGCTAACAATGGTCCCCCACGTCTATACCCTTTCTCCCCGCTAGCCCAACTGTAACTGTCCCCCCCTCAGAAGTCCTTTGCCGGGTTCGACTTTTTCCCAAACTCTATGTAGGATTACCCTTGCCTTGTCAGTTAGCCCCGTAACGATTTCTATTTGCGGTTCCGGGCTGCGTCGTAGACGACTTACCACGTTCTTTTCTTCTGGTCCCGGCCCCAACCACCATAATTGTGTACCGTGCACCACCAGGCATCAACTCTTTCCAACCGTGTTGTCCTCCTCCCAATCCCCCCCTGTTTCAGTGCCCGCTTCCGGCCCGCGGCACGTTTTAGCGTTGCACGCCCACGGTCTCTTCCTCCGCCACCCCGTCTTTTATGGGACGTAACCCCGCTCCGTCTAACCAAAGGTAGTTACATCCCGTTCCTTTCGTCCATGTTTTTTTTTCCCAGAATTTTCTTTCCCCCCAGCATTTTTTCCCGCCACCACCCAATTCCCCAGACAATGAACCCCAGGAATCCCCCCTTTACCTGAAAACCTATTATATTTTCCTCTTTTTTTTCATCCTTTGCTTTGTTCTGTAGGAGATATTGTTTTGGGCCCTTCCGGGGGTGTCTTTTTTTTGTTCATGCGGTGTGGGACATCGGGCGTTTTAAGTTTAGGGCTTTGTTTTGCGGCATCGTTGTTCTTTTCTTGTCATAACCCTTTCCACCCGGTGGAAGACTCGGCACGTGAGGGCGGGGAGTTTCTCGGACCCCAGCGAGGTGCGAGACCCCGAAAGAGGGGTTTCCTCTCGCGACCCCCCCCTTTTTTTTTTGTTAGTCTAGGTAGTTGTACGATCGGCCCGTGGCTATCGACTCTTAACCAACTTTGTCTTGACCTCCCCGATCCTACGAAAACCCTTTTTGATGACCCACATGTTTTTCTTGTGTTTTGCGGACTCTTCTCGTGGACTGGCTCTTGTTTGAACTTTTGTCCGCACTTTCCCCCTTTGAATGTCGCCAGCTTGGATGCTTCTAACGAGCGTCCCCGTTTCCCACCCCTCCCTCTACGACCAGATTCCTTGTTGGACGCCCCCCTTTTTCTTTTGTTCCGGAACAGAATCGTTTTTCCCTTTTCGGACCCGGGACGTGGCTTCTCCCGTGCCGTCTCTCCAAGTTTTCTTTTTGCTTTTGGATCGATAATTTGTCCCTTGTCGTCTCGGATTCGATTACTTCCGCTTTTTTGTTTGTCATAAAAAGTTGTGTCCCATTGTTTTCCCTAGAAAGGGTTCCCTACCACCCCACTTTTTTTTTTCAGTCCTCCTGTCGAGTTTACGTATTCCCTTTCCTTCTAAAACTATTATAGGTGTTCCCCCCCGTCTTTTTTATTCTAAGGATCGTTTCTTAGTCCCTCCTCTGACGGTCCAGTTCTCCAGAAAATATAATTTCTCATGATTTTCCATCCTCTGAACAAGAACACACCCCCTTTCTTTTCTTCCCCCGTCCGATTTGTGGACTCTTCCCCGTGCTTTTTTCCCGTTCACCCAGTCCCTCCCTTTCTGTCGAAACCTTTTTTTTTGCATCTTTTGGCGCCCCTTCCGTGGTTTGCTGCTTTTTGGCCAAAAAAGTGTGATTTGAGCAGGTGTCCTCTAGTCTTCCTTTATCTCGGCGTCCAGGGTCCGAAGTCAGTTGCCATTAACCTTTTAATCGCGAACTTTACAGTCCGTCCCGATGTTCTCACCACCCCACGGGCCTGTTTGACGCTTCCGGATATGGTCTTCCATCTACTTCCTTTTCAAGCTACCGCTTTCGGCCATTTGCAAACTGCGACGGTCCTGTGACGTTTGGCTTTTTTTGGTCAGTCAGCGCTTCTCTTGCGCACCCCCCCCCGGTGTTCGCTGACTCACCGACCCAGTGCCCTTTTACTATCCGAACCTCAATGACAACCTTTCCAACGTTTCCTTTTTTCCCTACCGACAACCCCCGTGACGAGATTTCGCCCCGCCCTGCTTCCTGACGACCCCCTTCCCCCCTCACTGAAGTTTTAGTGAGTCTTTTTCCGCTCGTCACCCTGTTTTCCCCCTATTCTTTTGTTCATTGATTGCCTGGCCCCCCTTTGCCGCCAGTTCCCCCCCTTTTGTCTTATGTTTTTACCCCGCCTTTGAAATCAAACGGAGGCCCCCCCGGTCTTTTTTTGGTCAGGCTGGGAGCGGTTCCTTTTTCGGTTTTGTAACATTTTTCCTCTGTTACCCCCTGTCTTTGTGACCCTATTCGTTTCCATTTATTTTTCGGTGTACACAGCATCTGTCCCTACGGCACGGCCCCCGGGTTGCTTCCTTTTCGCTTCGCTCGTGATTGTCGTCCTTGTTTCCAACTCCTAAGTTTTTGACTTCTCCACGGTACCCTTGAATTCCCCAAACTGTACTGACCAGAACCCTGGTTTCCCCTTATTGGCTCTTTTTTTTGACGGCTCGGTGCTTTTTTTCCTTCACTTTTTGGACGGTTGGTTGACCGCTTTTGAAATTTTCCCCACCCGCCACTTTCTCACACAACTGGCCAGCATTTCCACTGCCGTCCCTTCTTCGGTCCCCGTTCCCTTCCCGGTCACCACTCCCCCCCCTGTGCGATTGTCGTTTCCTCCCCATGTTTCCATTGCCGGGATTCCTTCCGCCGTCCACCATTCGAATCCGGTGGGCTCGACCCGGAACCTTTTTCCCCTTTTTCGATGACGGTTGGTTTCCCGCGCTTGAACTCACCCCTTCGGGTGCGGAGACCGTTGGTTTAACTTTTTTGGGGCCGCAGGTGTATACCTTCTTTTTTGTCTCCCCCCTACTTTTTGGTTTTTTTTCCCCATCCCAGGTCGTAAAAACTTTCGGGGTCATGTTCGCA
>Ga0179593_1343379_pt1 | contig 12656 bp, 13 predicted proteins | sample CZODoug2_1_08_16_FD_185931 | JGI IMG/M metagenome (GOLD analysis project Ga0179593, IMG submission 185931) | Vadose zone soil fungal communities from Angelo Coast Range Reserve, California, USA - CZODoug2_1_08_16fungal (PacBio error correction) | ecosystem: Environmental > Terrestrial > Soil >... | reverse complement strand
GCGGATGCGTTAGCACCGAAGATTCCAGCACTCCCCCATTTCTTTCTTCGCCCCCTTTCTCCTTCTCTCGTCCCTTCGGGATCTCGCGCTGAAGTGGTCGTTTTTGCTTTGAACACTCTTTCTTTGTTCCCTTTTGCACATCCGCCTCATTTGACCTTTCTTCCTTTCCCTTATCACGATCATTTCTTCTTAACCGCTCGCCGGCCACGGTAGAACCTTTCCCTCTTCTTTTCTCCTAAGATTTTTTTTCTCCTGGCTGTTTAGTTAATTAACCTCCCGAACTCCGGACTTCTCGAGTAGGTAGGAGCTGACCTTCCTTGCTTGAGTATTCTTTTTTTTTGTCCTTGAAACTCCGACTCCTTCCTCTTACTGTTTGTTGAATAACATATCCCCTTCTTTCCCAACAACCTTGACTATTCTCGCGATCCACCTGTCGTCGTGTTGCTGAGGCGCGGAGTCTTTGTTTAATCTCCCGAGGATCGCCTCTCTTTCTTTCTTCTGTTTTTATATTCCCCTTCCCCCCCCCCCCCCCCCTCTTTCGTCCCTCCTTTTAGATCGCCAAGTATCCCCGTTCTTAGGGTACCCCCGGGGCTTTTTCCAAAGTACACAGTGCTGCCCCTGGATTCCTTCCGTACCTTGGCTTTTCTCGTGCCTTTTTTCTAATAATTTCTGCGATCGCCTTTGCCTGTCAGGTGGCCGCTGTGTTCCTCGTGGTTTTCGTTATCTGCTGGCCAGGCAGCGGCCTTTAACTTTCTTCTTTTTTTCCGTTTTTTGGTGAGGATTCTTGTTTATTTCTTTCCTTCCCTCCCTCTGGTATGACTTTTTCATCGCCTCACCTTAATTCTAGACTGCAGCGCGATATCGAACTTTTGTCCGGCCCTGCATTCTCTGCATAGCGTTTTTCTTTTTGAAGGTAGTTGCACTTCGCGACCTGTCCCTTAGGCTTCTTTCTTCCCGGCAGTCGAATGATGAATTTTTGAGTCCTTATCTCTGTGACTTCCCGGCTTGACTTCCCCCCCTTTTTTCCGACTTGGTATGTTTTTTCCCTTTTTCATCCGGAGATGCTTTGTTCACATCCTTCTCTTACTCATCTTACCATCCTTATCGTGATCGTCGAAAATTTGGCCTCCTATTGCTTTTTTTCCTGCGCTTAGCCGTTTGTGATTCTCCTCCCTCTCCCCGTTTCCTCGTACAGAACAACGTCTTTTTTTCCGCGTTCCTCAAACAATGCTTGTTCTATCCCGTTCCGGACCTCGCGCTTTTTCTTGCGGCTACCGCAACGGCCGGAGAAGCTGGGGTCCTCAAACTTCCCCTCCGCCGTTTTTCTTTTGATTCCTCCGGCATCCTCGGCTTGCCATATCATGAGCCATTCTCCTCCCAGAGTCTATTTTCTTTTTACTTTTACTGTTTGGTCTTTTCGTTTTCTAGTTTTTTCAGAGTTTCTTCTTTCTGAAAGTCTTCCCTTCCGCGGTGGTTCGTGTCAATTTTTTTCTCGGTACTCTTCCAAACCTTCTTCTTTTTTTTTTTTCTTTGATTATGCATTGACATTTTCCTCTGATTTCTGGCTCCCTCCACTCCTCCCGTTAGAAACATTCTAGGATTTTCCTTTGACTCTCGTCATCAGGGGTATTTCCCCCCCACCTTTGATGTAAAGAAAACGAGTTCTTTTCTCTGTTTTCCATGCATTTGATTGCTGCTTATGAATTCTCATCGCCGCGTTTTTACAGCACGGATACTCGTAGCCCGCTGTACTTTTCAGATTCTTCTTTGATTTCTTCCCACGGTTGACTTCCCCACCTCGAAATCTATACGTTTGTGATCAGTTCTTTTTCCCCGTTACACTTTTCGATCGCCTTCAATTCTTCTGTTCTGTTTACCAGTTACCCCCTCCATTTTTCCCTTTGCCACTCGCCGCAATTCCGTGACCTCTTTGTATCCTTTGCGCCGTTCACATCGACCGTCTTTCCTCCTTCCCCCCGATAACTACAAGCCTTTTTTGTATGGTTGAATCGTTTGCTTCGATCTCACTGTCCCCTTACGGCTGGATGCTGGATCCTTTTTCCCCCATGAGTTTGAAGTGACAAGACCTCTACGTTCTCTACGCGTCCGGAAGGACGGATCCGCCCATTTTTCCCTTATTTTTATTTTAATTTCGTATCGGCAAGCTGCTCTGCTTCCATATGAGGTTGATCTTTTTACCGACTCTGTTATGAGGCGCGTTCGGGTGGTCAAAGGGTGGATTTTTCCCTTCCTCTGTGATAACTACCACCCACACTGCGCTCCCTCCAGAGCACACTCCCGCGCGTCTTTCCTCTTAGAGGAGACACTTTTTCCTTCCCGAAGCGTAGTTCTGGTGAGGGGTGGAACTAGAAAACAATCCCTCCTTCCTCCCTTAAAAGCAAAGGATTTTGTGAGACGGACTAAGGATGGCACTTCTCGGCTTACCGGCTTTCTTTGTGTTTTTGTTTTAAAATACCCTTTTTTTCTTGAGACTCTCTCGATTACATGGCTTTTTTTTTTACCCTGCCCTTCCCCCCAACTAGGCCGGAAGGTATTCTTTCCTCTTTACCTTAGTATTTCAGTTTCAACTACCTTTTGAAGCTACTCCCTGCTTTTTTCTCCCTTTTTTCATTACAGCATCGCGGTTTAACAGTTATACTATTACCTCTTCCCCTTTAGGGAATCTCCCCCATATTTATGAATCGCTCACGTTTGGTTTCAGGATGTTTCGAGTTTTCCCACTTACGTTAACCTTAATCCTCTCTTCCTTCCGCGTAATCGCGCACTTACTTTCCTTTTATACCATGGTTTTTTTGTCCTGAGATGCCTGATCTCTCCCTTTTTCACTGCCCCTGGATAAGGCTCGCTCTATCTTGATCTCTATAGTCGGTTGCTGGAGTCATTCGGTCCAGTGACGCTGGAAGGGTGTCCTCTTCTTTTTTTCCTCCCCCCTTTGGTTCTTGTACCTCTCCTGTTCGTTTTTTGACCGGCCTTCTCTCTTCTTTTCCTTGTTGTTGTTTCTATCTCTGGTCATCAGTTCAGATAGCTCTACCCCAGCGCTTATCCCAGCCTCACTCTCGCAGGGCCGTTCACGGACCTACAAGGGGCGCCTTTCTCCCTTCTGTCTTTCTCTTTTTTGATCGTGGTCTGGTTGGATCTCAGCCCATCCCTCCCGTTTTTGGAGCGCGATCATCTTCGAGACTTAGATTTTAACGTAGCGATTGCGGAAATTGTGCCCTTTTTTTCCCCCTTCTTTTTAAGGAGAGTGCCTTTTTCGTTCTTTAGAGTTGCCCCCAACTTATTCCCTTCTCTCTTAGTTTTTTAATTCAAGCTCGGTCCATCGATTCTTAAGTTGTCCGATGCCTTTAATCGAGCTTCCTTCCTCAAGGACGCCCGGGTCGAGAGAAAAAATCTCCCCCCCCCCCCTTAACCCAAGGTATTCTTCCCTTGGTTTTTTTTCCTCTGCCCGAAGATTCATTTGAGAGTCTTTAGACTGGTAACTTCTTCAACAGACTGTAGTTGAGAGTCCTTAACCGGGTGGAAGGATCTCCCCCCCCCTTCTTCCTAGAGAGTTCCCCTGCGCCCTTTTGGGATATTTCTCCTCTTATGAGGGGGTTTTTATAGTTACCACCCCTTACTCCTTATTACTCTCCCGTTTTCCCCCCCCCCCCCACTTTATACGGCTTTTTTTTGAGGGTTGTGCGTTTAGATAATTTTTTGTTTTCTTTAATGAGTTCATTGTCCGCCTTTTCCGGATGACACTCCCCACACTTGTTTTTACCGACGTGAATTCATAACCTCGTTGGGTAATTCCCCCTCGTGCGTCTCAGAATCGCGCTTTTTTTTTCCCGATTAAGTGTTTTTCCGGGGCTCCTCCCTTTTTGCAGACGTTTTTTTCTCGTAGAGCAATTCGGTAACGCTCCTCGTAGGCGACGTGTCCTTAAACCATCCTTTTTCTCCCTTTTTCCCCTATCCCTAGGTTTTCTTGAGCGTTCGAGCAACCTTTTTTCGTCCTGGAGAGATGTGGCTTAGGATTGGAACGAAGCGGCTGGCTCCCATCGGGTCGTTTTGCGTCTTCGATGCCGAAACATGGCGGTTTGTTCGGTAAACTCCCCCTCCGCTTCCGGCCGACGCGACTAGCCGGCTTCCCGTAGAAGGTTCTCTCCATCCCCCCTTCTTTGAGAGGAAGTTAAGTCTTGGTTCCGGCGAGTTCAGCCGCTTGGGCCGGCCACACTCGGCGATGACCTTCGGCTTCTTACTCTTGCTTCTCCGGTCCATTTTTTTCCCGCGCGCCGAGTGGAAGGATTCAGCAGTCCCTCTTTCTTCTTTTGAATTGAAAGAGAATGTCGTCGTGGCGTGCCGTCGTTTTGGCACCTGATCAACGCGATCAAAGCCCGCGCTGGGCGCCGATTTTTCGGATCTGGCGTGTTCTGATCCCCCAGCGAGCGTTATAGCACTTAATGAGCCCAGGCCAACGAAGCAGCCGGTGTTGCGATTCTTCCTCCGGGAAGCCATTCCAACGTGGGCCTTGCCCTTCATTTGACTCTTCCTCCCTTAGAAGAACACTTCAGCCCCCTCCTTTCCGCGATAGTATCGAGGAGTTGGAGATGGATTTTCTCCTCTGATGCTTCCTGGATAATCCCGTCCCATTGTCCCGGCAGTGGGACCCCACGGTGAGCCCCCCTCCTTTTTCTCTCATCTTTCGGGACGAGTTTGAGCGTTGAGAGGTGAAGTTCCCGTCGAACGGCACCGCTTTGAAAGTTTTTTTCCTCCTTGTTGTTTTTTTTTTTCTCCGCACTGTTTCGGCTGACAAGTATTCTTTTCCCTATGCTCCTTTTTTACGGCGGTGGAAGGCGCAGAGCCCCCTCGTCCTCTTTAGACGATCGTGGGCGGAGCAGGATTTTCCCTGCCTTCGAGGAGTCCGCAGAAATGACCACTCGTCTCCCACGCCGTCACTGCGCAACCTTGGGATCGGTGCGACGCTCTGTTACGAAGCTCTCTTCTCTTATTCGTTAGAAAGCTGTCGAAACAAAAATTCCAGAAGAACGCAAGCCGTAGTAATCTTGCGTCTTTCATGCGTTCCATATCCCGGCGTAGACCTTGAAGTTCTTTCCTCTTCCTTATTCATCGATCGGTTAGGCGCTGCTCTCCTGAAGCTGTCCGAGCCTCACGTTGAAAGCTCCCAGCGCTATGCGCGTTGCAGTCTCTTCTTAAGGCCGCAGGAGTGCATCTTGAAATGTACCCCCCCTCATTTTCTCCGTGATGCCCCACCAGTCCTGCATCACTTGTTATCACTCTTCCTTTCGACTTTAGAGAGCCGTCTTTTGCGGAGGCGCTTTAGGAGCCTCTTGATATTTCGATGCGTCGGGGCGGTCGCTTTTTTTGTTCAGAGATACGACAGGATGTAGAAGTGTCGGAGCTTTCCTTTCATTTTTCCCGACGCGCCGAAGCAACGCGACGCTTTTTAGCTCGCTACTACACCCTTTTTTTCAAGTGTTATCCCCCTACCTGGCGGATGTACATTTAGGTTTTATCTTTCGACCTTCGCCTCGTCTATAGACTCCCTCCTTTCCCCTGAAAGAGATGTTTGGGCCGGTCTTTTTCCACGATTGCCCAGGACGGCGACCAGACGACGTTGATGGTTTCCCCCCCTCCTATATTTCGCCGGGGTCGTCGCAGCGGGTTTATTTTATACGTCCTTTCTTTTGCAGGAGTGTCCAGACTTTAGATTCTGCTTCAGTTTTCGGCCAACGTGCTCTCGTGTTCGGTTTGCCTCCCCATGAATCTCCTCCTCTTCCGCACGCTGGTTCCTCGGTACCCCCTTCTCTCACATTGTGGTTGTTGTTTGCAGTCTTGTTGGCGAATCGATTCCGTCCATCTATTTTCCTCCTCCTTTTGGAGGGTTTTTTTTATCTTATCTGGCATAGCGTTCGCTATCTTTTTACACATGTTCTTCTCCCCTCTTCTACCGACATCGTCCGTCTCGGTTTCTTTTCGCCGCAGGAAAGTTAGACCCGCACACTCTTTTCTCTCCTTTGCCATTTGACCATCCCCTGTCCGGATTTCTTTCGCAGAGATGTTACATTCTTGGACTTCGATTCCCTCTTAGCCGGCCCAGGATTCGTAACCTCAGTTGGAACCTCGCGTACAGTTGTTTCTCCTATTCCTCAGCCCTACTCTTAATCCGTTCCAAGCCCTTGATAGTGCAGGGCCGGAGGGTAGATTGCGGAACGGGATGTCTTCCCCTCTTCTTCTCAGGAGAACTTCTCCGCTTTACTCTAATGTAGGTTTCCCTCTTACCAATGGATTTATGTCTTTGTCTACACTCGTCGTTATTTCTTTTTTGCGGGCTTTTACCTCTTCCGAAAGCAGCTTCCTTGCTTCTCCTTCGTCATATATTCACCTCGCTGACCGCCCTTTCGATCTAAATTTATACTAGGATCATCAGTATCCTTTTCCCCCCTCCCCCTTTGGCCTTCCCAACCCCCTCTTCACATGTTGTATACTCCCTCCGTGGTGATATGCACATTCTTGTTTGCATAAGGTGCTCCTTCTTTTTATTTTTCAGTGGTCCTTCAATTTTTTTTCTCGTCTTCATCTGTGTCAACTTGCAGAGGAGCCTTTTTTTCACCGTGGCTCTTTCTTCCTGCTTGAAGCTTCGGATTCCTTCCTCCGCGGAGTGAAGATCCTATAACCTTCACTTACTCGTATGGCATCTCTTTTCCTTTTTCATAGCCCCATCAGCCGCGAGGCTGCTAGGGTAGTCTGTTGTTTTCATTTCTCTGCCAGAGATTATGACCCCTTTTCTGCAAGCGAATGTTGTCGAGTTTTTTACAGATAACATTTTTTGCTGACGTGCCGTCTTCGCCGATTTTGGTTCGTTCTTTCTGGACCATCCGGAGAGAACCTCTTTTACAATGTTATGAGTTTCCTACATCCTCTGAATCGTTCGTTAGTTTTCGGATGCTCCCTGCTGTTGCTTGCGGAGCGCCTTTAGCCCTTGTTTTCGGCCGCAGCTTCTTCTTTCCCTCGCCTTGAAAAACGTGTTGTCGTGCCGACCCTTTTTCCCGCCCAAAATTTCCTTCGTCTATTGCCTTTTCGACTTTTACCCTGATGCGTCTCGAGTCCTTTGATTAAGGGTCTCCGTGGGGGTCCGTCCCCACGCCTTCACTTTTGTGAACGGATTGCGGAATTACTTCGTTTTTCATTCTAGAATTTCTATTCGCGTCTTTTTGAGCGTGAAGTGTTCGGTTTTGAGAGTCCCTTGTATTTTTCCCACTCCCGCTTTCCGTTTTTTGCTGAACGAGGTTTCTCCTCTGCCAATGCCGGCTGCGCGTGTTTTGCCTGGATTTCTGGCGTGCTAATGACGTCCTTCGCTGATCGATTTTTCCCCCTCCCTCGTGCAATCGCCTGTCGGCACTGTTCTTCTTTTTGGTCTTTCTCCTCACAACGATGGCACTCTTTAAGTTTCCAAGCATACCTTTTTTTTTCTTTGATCTTTTTTTCCCCGCGCCGCGGTTTGCGGACATTCCCTTCCTTTCGCTTTTTTTTAATCGCCTTTTTTTTCTATGACCAGCTTGGTGAATCTGCCGTTCCCCTAGACTTCGAACGCCGATTTCTCCTTGACGTTTTTTTCCGGTTCCCGGCCGGCTTCGCTCTGGACTTTTTTTTTTCTTTCACCTTTGACCAGCCCTGTTCGGCACGAGACGCCCCGTCACTCCCCGAGGCCCGTTTCTGATTCGTTAAAATACGACGCCTTTCTCTCTCTTCTCCAAGCCTGTGGCTCTCTTTCATCCTGCTCATCGACCGTGGGCTGCTTTTTGTTTTTATGCTCTGAAGGCCCGTTTCCTTCGCTACGCCGGTCCGGACGGACGGTACGACTAACCTTCAATTCCTGCCCCCTTGATTATGCTCCACGGAACCTCCCTTTCTTTGATTTTGTTTTCATCTGCGATGCTTACCGCTCGAGTACGCTTGATTTTCCTTTCTTTTTTGATGAGCTTCTTTTTTTTCAAGTTGGATTTGTCCATCGCCGGGCTGGCGCATACCCACTGAAGACATAACCACCCTGCGCCCTCCTCTAACCCTTTTTCTTCTCCCTCTTGGAGAGTTTCTTGTGCGCGAAGCGGGTTGTGCGGGTTCTGCTAAACTAGAAAAACCCCCCTCTTCTCCCCTCCCGAAAAGGGGGGTCAGAGATTTACCCTTTTTTTTTTCTTCTGATGAGCTTTGCGTTTTGAGAGGACTCAACTACCGGCGTCTTGATAAGGTCTCGCGATTCCGCTTTTTTTTTTGAACGGACTATAACCCAGAAGGCTGTCGTTCTCTCTTCTCTCCCTTTTCTTTGAACGACTTTCTCAAACTCAGGCCGTCGTGAGAAGTACTTTTTTCCCCTTTTTTTTTGTCTTTTGAGAAGGCTTCTCTTTGGCAGCGCGTTGAAAGGACTCTCGCTACGAGGGAAGGCTCTCGACTGCATCGATTTCTTTGGCAGGGATTTTTGGTTACATTCTTTTCATCCTTTCACCTTCCCGGCTCAGAGTACACCCCATCGTGGTCGCCTTATTTGTTTCCTTCACAATCGGGCGTGCTTCTCATGACAGATGTGCCTGTAGCCAACCTGTAAGACCCCTTTTCCTCTTTCCTCTATAGTGAGACGCGTTTCTTCGCCGCGCCGGCGCTGGAGTCGGCTGTTCCGGCCTTTCTCTGGGTGTTCTCTTTTTTTCTGTTTTGACTACCTCTTCCGCGGTCCTTTTATATCTCTTTTTCTGCACCGGTGTTTTGAAGATCTCTTCCCCCTTCTCATCTGTATCTTCAGCATTTTTTTCTGCGGCCACACGCCATCGCAGCCTTCCTTTTTTTTTCTTGCTCTATCCGCTGCTGCGGAGTAGCTCCATGTGCGTGGGCTATAAAGAAGACCAGCACAAGACTGGTCCGGGTTTAGATCAGTCCTCCGGTTAATCAAAAGGAATTTGTCGCACGATGGTGTGACCGGGCAAGTTCTCTTTTCGGTTTACCGGTATTTTTTTTTCTGCGCTCAGTGCCAACGTGCGATTATCCGGCTTGTAGTTTTTTTAGGTACTTATCAACTGATCTTTCCTTCTTTCATGATCCTTAATTTTTTTTTCCGCCTCCGGTAGGGTAGTTGAGTCTTCCACCCATCCAGCACGGTTAATCTTGTAGTCTTCTTTTCGGTAGTGAGAGGCTTTAACAGATTGAATTAGTTCTTTCTAAAAGAGTCCCGGTCAGTTGCTTCCCCCCCGAATTTTCCCCGGAGTCTCTCCCCCTCTGCCTTACTCTTCCACGTTTTTTTCTCACGTGCGCGGTTTTCGGTGAGGTGGGGTTGACACCCCCTCACCAGCCGCCCGTTTTGTGTCTCCTCTCCCTCCTTTTTGTCCGTTGAGATTGGTAGGGCGAGCTCTTGTTTGTAGGATTCATTGTCCCTCTTACGGAATCCCCTCCCCCCACTTTTTTTTATTAGCCTTATCCTCGCGGTTTCTCAGTCTTCCCCCCCCTTCTTATTTTTATTTCATCGCCGCTGTCCGCGGCGATTGGCGGTTTGAGAAGACTTCGTAGCCAGGAAGGCTTTCGTAGAGAAGTTCTTTCCTTCCCTTTCGTCGGAGAATTTAGTAAGTTCTTCCACCTCTCCAGCTCCTTCATCACCAGCGAGTTCAGCCACTAGAGTGCGGCTGTACTACATCGAGCCCAGTTTTTTCTCTTTTTCTCAGGACGCTCGTTGCGGTGAACGATCGTAATCCCTCCCTCGTTTCCGATTTTTTTCGTTAAGTGTTGAGTCGGTTTCAAAGTCACCCCGTCCCTTTCCGGCTCGGCGAATCCACGGATTTTTTTCTCGCTCCCCCGTCTGGGCTTCGCGGTCGCATCGAGTGTTTAACGGCTCTTCAATTGCCTTTGTCATCGGCCAATGGCTTTTTACGCTGGAGCAGCGAGGTGACGGTCCCACCGAGGCGCGAGAAGAGCTTCCCCTCCCCCCCAGAAGTGATGTGGCCTGTTCCTTGACTGTGGTCGTGCAGATGCTCTTGGACGTCTGAACCTTACACTGCGATCCCCCCCTGTGAAGATGCCTTTCCTCTCACGGTGGGTGGAATTATCGTAGCGTTTGTTTTCTGGCCTCCTCCCCTTCCCCAAGATTATGGCCATTTTGGCAGCGTCCGTTCCTGTCTTTCCCCCTGAACAACCACCGAGTTTTGTGGTCAATGTACCTTTTTCCTCCTCCGATCCATTGCCAGACCTTGAAGACCACTTCACTCCTCCAAACGTTCGTCTCCCCCCCTCTTCTCTTATCGATTTTGTGCGATGATTTTTCTCCGTTTTTTGCCTCTCTCGGCGAATCCCGTCACCGTTCTTTTAGTGTTTCCGGACCCCCTTCTTCCCGTCCTTTGCCGGTACGCTAAGCCGAGAGAGGGGAATTCCCTCTCCTTCTGCTTTCCCATTGGCGCTCGAATTGCGTTGTAAAGACTGTTTTTCTCTTTTTCACTATGTCGCACCTGGCTATCCTGAATGACCCTTCCCCTCCGAAAATCTTCTTCCGTCAGATCCCCCCTATTGTGCTGTGATGGCTTGCCGTGTCGCCTTCTGCTCCCTTCTCTATTTCCTCGAAACGCCTCGTGTCCCCGGCGCCTATTCCCCTTTTCTCCTTTTCGCCCCTCTCATCGATAGTCTTTCGGACCTTTTGAGAAAAGCAGTCCTTTCTTTCCCCCATGCAGCCGCCCGGGCCTTCCTGTTCGGACCATAGCTTTTTCGCTGTCTTAAGGTTAACTATAGCTTTTTCCGTAAAGTGCGTGGGGCTCCGTATCTTCATTCGGCCTTCATCGCTTTCTCTGATTAAGCTCTCCGTCCGACCCTTTTCGAGCCCGATTTTTTTTTCCAGCAGCGTAGCCGAGCGTTTCCAGTGCATTCTTTCAACTTCCCCCCCATCCTCCCAAGACTTTTTCACCGATGCGTCCCCGTTAGAGATGCATCCAAGTATTTTTTTCTTTCTTACTGTTGTGTAAGCGCCTTCCCCTTTGGGGGGCCAATGTCTTTGATATTTGTTATGTGCCTTCGAACCGTAGTTTCAGGTCATCTCTTTTTTGCCATAAGAAAGATGCCGCTGCTTATTTCTTATTAAGATTCTGATTTCTTCTTCTCGGTTCCGCAGTCGAATTCCCGCGACGACTATATCTTTTTTTACACAGTGGTTTTTTCCCCCTTTTCCGCTGGTACCTACCTGTTTTTAGGCGTCTTTCCCTTTCTTTCTAAAGTGCTTTTACTCTCATCGCTCTCCCCCCCCTACGAAATTTCCGCGCGCCGTCCTTTTTTGAGTCGTCGATTTCTTCTACCAGGTCAGGATCTTCTCCCAGCGCTGACGGGGGGTTTGTGTGTTTGGATGCTTATGAGGGCCGGTTCGAAGTAAGGGTTCCTCCCCCCTCTTCCCCTTTTGCTCTACGTCTGCCTCTTCAGGTATTTTTATGCTTGTCGACATTCATCTGCGTCCCTTGTTGCTTCAGTCTTCTCTCGTGTTCGGCGGATTCACCCCCTCCTTGAGCTCGCTCAGCAGGTCGATGTTACATTTCTTCCCCGATTTCGTGTCTCTCCCTCCGCTCAAAAGGTTGCGTCGTTGAAACGTTACGTTTTTGGTTACCTTATGAAGTCTCCTTCTTCCTCTTTTTCCTCTCCTCTTTAGCGATCTTCGCTCCCCCACGATCTTAAGACCGCCCCACTGCGTTCATCTGCCCCAATCTGTTTCTTTCCATTTTTTTTACCTGATTCCTTCTTTTGCTTTGGAATTGTTCCCTCTGCCTCTCACTATCCCGAGGTCCCTGACCAGCCCCCCGCCCTGTCTCTGTTGCCCCCTCGTGCCGCCTATTATCCTTCATTCGCTCACCGATTATTTCCCCGTCGAAACCATCTTCTCTGCCGCCAGCGACGTTTTTTCCTATCTGGAGATAATCTGTAGAACATTCCGCCTCTTCCATCCGCGAGGCTTTGCGGTGTGAGATTGCGTGACGGCTCCGATGTCGAGTTCTTTTCCTTTTCCCTCAGTACATAAGCCTGTCATCCTGAGGTAGGGTACCCCCTTAACCCCCCCTTTTTTCTTCTCGTCCTCTTTCCCAACTGGATTTAGTGCTGCTGCTGGAGATTTGACTCCCTCCCTCTGACCTAATGATCGCAGCTCTCTTCGAACTCATGGTCTTATTATTCCCAATCTCTTTGCTTTCCCATCCTGTTAGATAGCCCACTGATACCATAGGCTTTCACCTCCTATCAGTCGGTCCACGTTTCTCCTCTTTACCAAGCAACCCGTGCGTCCACTTGGAGCCTCCGGTCGTTGGTTTTTTCCTCGTTGCGGTTTCCCATTGTGCTTCAGTCGTTTGGCTGGGTCATGTGCCGTTTTACTGGCCCTTGCTCTTTTTTTTTGTTGACACCGACAGATTCCTTCCTTCACCGTGCGGCTGATCTGCTGCCTCTTCTTTCTGTTTTTCTTTCGATCTGCGCTGAAGATCGTCGCCTCCCCTTCCTTCTATAATTCCTTCTCTGAACGATGCCTCTCCTCCCTCCCCTGCTAGGGTCCTACGGCTCTGGATGTTCTTCGTCATATTTTTTCTGTTCCCTTTGCTCTGTCACCCTAAAGTATTGCTATTGCTTTCCGGCCTTCATGTTCT
>Ga0179593_1810581_pt1 | contig 12657 bp, 13 predicted proteins | sample CZODoug2_1_08_16_FD_185931 | JGI IMG/M metagenome (GOLD analysis project Ga0179593, IMG submission 185931) | Vadose zone soil fungal communities from Angelo Coast Range Reserve, California, USA - CZODoug2_1_08_16fungal (PacBio error correction) | ecosystem: Environmental > Terrestrial > Soil >... | reverse complement strand
CTCCCCCTGAACCGCTCTCCAGTTCCTGTCTGGCGGCCCGTTGTGGGACTCTCTTCCTGCTGAACCTACGTGTCCTTTTCTTTCGTTTTTTTTTTCTTTCTTCGATCATCTGGGATTAATCCTACCTTAGTTGCCAGGCACAAGTCCCCCCCCCTTTTTTTTTTTGTTTGGTTTATATAACCAGCTCTATCTCATTTGCGGAAGTTGTTTTGTCTCTTCCGGAGGGCACGCCTTTTTCTTCTGCGGTTTGCTCAATATCACGAGTTAAGGCAGTGTTTTTTTTCTAGGATGGGGACGTCTCCGGTCCCCTTTATCGAACTGGCGCTTTTATGTCTTCTTTTTCGCTTTTCTCGGCGGGTTTTTACTGTCCTTGCGGGCCTTGTTTCCCTTAAGTTCTGTCTTTTCGTCGCCGGCGTTAGCATCTTTTCCTCCCTTCCCCGAAGCACGGGTGTGCACCTCTCGGTACGTACTTCTGGGAGGATTTTCTTGCTCATTCCTAGAGCTTATGACAAAGGCAACTCTTTCTCTTTTAGCTATTTTTTTCTTGTCTTTCCGAGACGCGACTTTTTTCCCTCTCTCATTTGTGGTGTCGTTCCGGATCTCTCCTAAGCCTCTCCCCGCCTGATCGCACTGGGAATTGTTATTTCTTATTCCTGGCCACACCTCTTCTCCTTTTGGGCTGGGGTAGTTTTCGTTACTCCTCCCTTGCAACCGTTTCTTGTTTTGGCACACTGAGAGGCCCCTTTTTTCGGCCTTCCGGTGTTTTGCGCCTATTTTTTTTTTCTCCCTCTTTCTTCTCGTGATCGCTTACTTTGTTTGCAAAATCCTCTCCCAGATGGTGATTCTTCTTGATCTGCTTCCTTCCCCAACTGAAGAAGATTTTCCGTCTTCATAGACCGCTTCCTTTGTTCGCTAATGCCTCTTTGGCCCACCTGATCAGTTTCTTCGCATGGCTCTGGGAGTGTTTGTATGGGGAGTCTAGGTAAAAGCCCCCTTTCAATGTTTATCCGGTGTCCGGTTTCATTACTGTGTTTCTTTCTTGCCCTACATAAGTTAAATCGCTTTTCTTTTTTGCCCGGACGGCTTAGATTTTCTTTTAGCAATCATTTAAATTCTGGGTTTGGCCTGTGGGCCCCCGGTACTCCGGGGTTCCCCTTTTTGCCTCCGTCTTTTTCTGCGGGAGGATTTTTCCTTTTTTCCTGCTTTTTGGTGCTGTTTCCTCTAAGCTGGGCTTAAGGTAACTTTCTGTTACAGTTTTCAAATACTCATTTATATCAAGACGCCTTATCTGTGGCCCCCCGCTTCCACACCTCCGAGGGCTGGTCTTTTTTCCCACCGAGCCACTTTCGGGGCTCAATGTGGTCCCTTGCTTTAGCCCCTTCCCGTTGGCTCTGATTCGTAATTCCCCTTCTTGGATTCGGACCAGTCCTTTTCTCAGCTGTTCTTGTTTTTCCTGTGCTTTGCCTTCGGCTTCTTGCCCGGAATACACCCTTTCACTTACCTTGTTAAAATCCGCTTTTTGATGCCGATATGTGAATCCCTTCAGTTACGCATGTTTGCGCTTTTTTTTACTCCGGTTTTTCTTCCAGAAAGAACTCCTTTTTGTGCCCTTTCGACAGATCAGGGATGAATATTTTCTTTTTTTTCTGCGGCGATCTGATTCCCTCTTTCTCTTTTTTTTCCTTATTAACCCAATAGGAGTGAAAAACCGTTTCTCATTGTGTTCTTTCCCTTCTCGAAAAGTTTTTTTTTTACACAGATTTGGACAGTGTGGCCTATCGGTTTCCGGCAGTATGGTCTTGTTTGTCGTTGACCAGAAAGGCGCGTAGTCTTTAGAGCCCCGCTTCGTAAATTTGCGGTATGCTATTGTTCACTTTGGGAAAGATGTGACCCTATTTTTTTGATGAGTCTCCCTCCGTTGATTCCTTCTCTTCTTCGTGTTTCTTCTAGATGTCGTGTACAGGTAGGTAAGGGTCCCCTTTTCTCATATCTTCTTTCTTTTCTGTTTGTGGAGATTATACGCTTCGTTCCCGTATAAAGTTTTCGCCCCTGGCACATTTGCTGAGGCTTTCCCCCCGATTTGTCATAACGTAGGCCCCCCCTCATAATGCCCTAGCGCCCCTTTTCCCGTTAAAGAGATTTTGCCGCCCTCAGAGTCCGGAGGACCTTTTCCTCCTCTCACACTTTTTAGTACTGTACCATTACGGGTTTCTTCCCAAGAAATCGTTCCCCCCTTTTTGTTCCCCCAGTAGATGGGCGTACCCCCCCGCTCCTTCTTTTGGCCGGAGCAATTTGTCCTCCTCCGAAGAGGTATTATCTCTACTCGTCCAATCCTTTCTAATGTGTCAGAGCATGCTTTTCTTTCCTGAGTGGGGGCATTTTCTCTCAGACGAAGCGGCTTGTTCCGTTAAAGATGTGTTCTTGTTTTTATGGTTTTGGAATAGTAGAGGCTCCTTTTTTTTGTAGGAGATATGGTGGCTAACTTTTTTTTTTTTTGTGTGTATAAAGGGATTCCCCCCCCCTCTTTTATGTTATGGTCTCTCCCCCTGCCCAGTTGTGTAACATATCATGGGTAGTTAAAGTTGCCTTTACTTTTTTCTCTTGGTGGTTCCACCTGCGATGCGAAGTTTCCCCAACAAAAACGAGTTGTCCCCTTTGCTGTAAGTAAAAAGGCTTTGCCCCCGAACAGCAATGACGTATTTTACTTTTTTTCATAAAGCCTGTCATCTGTTTGCCAGGGATACCCGTTGTCACTAAAAGGGAATTTCCCTTATAACAGTAAGGATTTTTTTTTCTTTCCTCGTTATCTCGTTCTCTCCCGAATTGTGTTTTTTTTTCTGCCCAGATAGAAAGTAATCACTGTGACCGTTTGTTTTTTTCGTTTAATTTTTACTCCCCTTGTTTCTCCCCCTTCTCTCTGAAGGCAGTTATTCGCCTGTGCTTTCAAGTGCTGTTCTTTGTTTAAGACGTTGCTCTCCTTGTTCACAATGCCCAAAAGCGTTTTTTTGTTTTTCCCCCCCTTCCTTGAGGATCCTTACCCCCTGGCATAGTACCACTTCTTTTTAGATACCCCTTGGTCGGCAGAGTTCCATCGAAGCGTAGGGTTACTTCCCCTTGAGAACACCCCCTCTAAGATGCCCCCCCCCTCCTGATAATCCCCTTTCTCAAGTGCGCCCCGCCTCTTCCACCATTTCAACCCCCCACCCCCCTTCCTGAGACCGCTGGCCCCTTCCCTTCTTCTCCAAACCATTGGGCCCCCTTTCACTTTTAACAAGTTTCCCCCTACGAAGTGGGGTTCCCTTTATCGTTCCTCCCTATCTAAGACCGAGGACGTTCTTACTAGTCAAGAGCTGTTCTTTTCCCGCCATCTAGACGTTTCCCCCCTTTGGCCTCCTCCTTACTCTCGGAAATTCCGGTTCTTTTTGTGAAGTATTAGGACGTTTTTTCATCGGCACCGGCTAACCGCCCTTTTCCTTAGGCTTTTCTTCGGGCCGCCGTACTTTGTCCCTCCTCGATAAAGTCATCCCCTAGCCCTTTTTTTTTTTTTTATCGGCCCCGACACCCGAAGCCCTGCGCACCACTTCCCCATTACCCTGACGATTCTTGCTGCGTTAGGTACCTTTTCCCCCGTCTGTGTTAAGAACCCGTTCGCGCGAAAAGCCCTTCTCCCTCAGGCCATTGTCATGATCGGGCCACTTTCCACAGCAAATTCTCGTTTCCCTCCCCTCTTCTTTTCTACGGCCTCTTCTGTCCTCCCGTCATAACAGCCCCTCTCCCCGCTTCCCCCCTCGTCTCCCCCGCAGTCTCTCAAATTGTTTTCCCTCCGTGCTTGAGAGTACCCCGTCTCACAAGGCTTCAGTCCCCCCCTTTGCCCCCGCCCCCCTCCTCCCTTCCCTAGATAGTTCTGCCTAGACCGTCTTTCCCTTTCTTTCGACGGCATTCCCCCCTCTAAACATAGCCTGCTCTTTGTCCCCTCTGACTCCGAGATCGGCTGGAAGAAACCCACCCCAGCGCAAAAATGCCTTCGTCAACTTCTCTCATTCGCATCCCCCCTCTTTGCCGCAGTTCAAAGTCTTGCCCCGTCGAGTCGAGCGGAAGGTCCCCCTTCCCCAGCGTTAAACCTTTTTTTTCCTTCCTCCCCCTGACTTTCTCCTCCAACCCTCTACTTACTTAACTGAATAATATCACCCCCCCCTCACCGTATATTACGTGCCCCTCTTCTCTATGTCTTGTGTCCCAGTTTCTAGAAACTCCTATTTTCACTTTACAGATAAGCATGGTTTTCTTTCTTGTCTTTACACAAGGTATTTCATCGGTCCACAGCTTAAGGAGTCTTTTTCCCTTTCATATACGGAACAGAAGAGGATACTGATTTCCCCCTCTAACCGCGCCCACCTCCCCACGTCGATTCAACGGGCCTGCAATAGAGTATAATACCTTCTTTTGATATATACCACAACTTCTCGTCACGTCGGGTCACCCTTGGTAAAAACAAACTCTTTTTTTTTTATTTTTCTTTTACCCTTTCCGTAAAAAAAGTTCATAATGTAAGGAAAGTGCCCTTTTTATGGGATGTCCTACATGTCCCCTCGGCCCCCCTTACTCCGAGTGAGCAACGGACCCCCCAAGAGCATGAGCGCCCCCCCCTTTTTTATTGATAGTCGGCAGGGCCTTATATTGTTCGTTTCCTGTCCCCCCCCCCCCTTAATGCAGATCCACCTCTACAGCGTTTGTTTTTTCTATTGGCTTTTTTGACACATTCCCTCTGAGCCACTTTGGGATACTTAGACCGCACCCCCCTTTAACAATATAGTTTTTTCCAAAGGAAATTTTTTTTTCCCCCCTTTCCTGGAGCTCCCGTCCCCCTCCCCCCCAAGTTGCCGCAGGTCCCTCTTCTCCACGCAGCAGCCATGTCCCCCCCTTCCAGTGAGAAGGGAGAACCTTTTGGCCAATTCGAATGCTCAGTGCCTCTCAGATAGCTCTTTTTCGGTTAGCAAACACCGTGCGAATCTCCCTCCTTTTATAGGAGGGCTCGCTCCTCCTTCTCTCCAGATACCTTTCCCCCGTTTGCGGGACATTTCTGTTCCCTGTCTAAAGTCCTTTCTCCAGACAGCGGCCTCTTATTGCAAAACGGTCTTTTGTTTTTTCCTTGATCACGATTAAAGCCCCCTTCCCACGGAGTCCCTAAATGGAAAAGGGTCGGACCAAACACCGAGTTTTCCCCGCAGACTGCCCACCTCTCCTGTCGTGCTCGAGGGTACCGTAGTACTTTTTTTCGGCAAACGATGCTTCCCCCCTTGTATTGTGGCAAGCCGTCGTCCCCGTGGACGGCTGGTCGTCCCCTAACAACAGGACCCCCTCCTTCCGCACACCATAGGCGGGGATCAAAATTAATTTTTTTTTTCCCCCCCACACCAACCTTGGTGGCTCGAGGTTCCCCGTTTCCAATACGATCTTCCTTCCTCTGAATAGTCGCCCTTCTGACCCCAATCCCTATCTTCCTCTTTTTCCACGTAGGTGAGGCCCCCCCCGAGCCAAGCACAAGACCTTTCTAAGAGAGGTCGCGTCCTTCTATCTCTTCTCATTTTCCTCATTCCTTTTTTGAGATTCTCCCTTTCACTTTCTCTTGAATTATCGGTATTTGTCGGGAATAGAACCTCCCATCGGTACATTATGTATTCCTCAATACGTGGCCTCCCTTCCAGCGTGGTTATTTCCCTCTCTCCTAGGATTCAACCTACAAAGTGTGTTCATCGTTTTTGCAAAGGAAATAACATCCTTTTTTTTTTTTTTTCCGAGGGGTGTTTAGGTTTTATACCCGAAGAATTTTTTCTTTTCGTTTGTAATATGTTTCTTTTTCCTCAGACCGTCCCCTTGTTCTTCACGTGCGGCCACCTCACGATGTTGCTTTTTTCCCCCAAATACTTATGGGCGCCCCCCTATTTATAGAATGTTGATTTTTCTCTCTGCGTTCTTTGCTTCTGGGGTGCTGTCCTAAAAGAGTTTTTTGGGAGGGTGGGTCAATTATTTCTTGCTCATGCTGCCGTCTTTTAATGTTTTTTTTTCATATACCCTTTCCACGCTACGTTTCCTCTTTAGCTGTATCTTTCTTCGGAAAATATATTCTCAAATGATGCACCCTTACCCGCGTTATCTTGCTCTCCCTTGCGGTGTTCTTTCCGCAGATACCTCTTTTTTCACATTAGTTGAGCGAACTGGTTTGGCGTCTTCGTCCTCTCTGGCTAGTTGCTCCCATTCACTGTTCAAGGCCCCTTAGAGGAATCTTTGACCCTTTTTTGTTTACTGTGAGTTCCTTCACTTACACTGATGAACACCCCCTTTTCGACTGAGCGGCCTTCCATTACTTGCCGTTTTGGCTCCTGTGCTTTCCGCACGGGTTTTTGTTTTTTTAGTGTATCTCTCATTGGATATCTTTTTTTTTTTTCCAAGACGTTCGCTTCCTGTAACTTCCGCGTGCGTCTTAAGCTAACAACCAGAAGATGAAAGGTCCGTAAAGTCCCTCGCACGTTAAGAGTTTTTTCGGTTGTAAAATTGATACTGTTTCTCCTAACTTGCATCCCCCTGTACTGGTGGGGTTTGTCCCCCGTTTCTCCCCCCCCCCCCCCCCACCCGTAACCTTCCAGATATACCCTTTTTGTCAAATGTCTATCCGCCCTGGTTTTCGGCTACTGGTTGAAGCCTGTGTGGTTTTCTTTTCTCCCCCAAGGCTTGAATGGGTGGCTCGCTGATTTTTTTGGTAATGGGTTAATATTGTGTACTCACCCATCATTTTAAAGTAAGTTCCTTTTGGCCAAGGGAATTAAGACATTGTTCCGATTTGTCCTCGGTCTGTGTGCAGGGGTGTTTTTGCCTACGTTACTCGTTATTATCGTTTTCCTAAAATTCGGCACTGTTCCCCCGGTCTCGCCTGAAGCTTTCCCCCTCTTCCTCTGGGTCAAGTCCGTTCTCGAGTGCACCCCCTCGGGGATTCTCACGGGATTCCGCTTTAGACACTGATTGGCCAAATGACAAGTTTGTTTGTAGACATTCTCTTTTGCCTTTCTGATTCGGACCCCCATGCTGTTATGATTTTTTTTTCGTGGTCTTTTTCTTTCTGTCGCCCGCCTGTTGCGTGCATTTCCCCCCTTCTTTTTTTCCCCTTTCCAGAAAAAATTTGACCTTGTGTTTCCCCCTCCTTTTTAAGAATGGGGGTTCTTTATAAGCACTTTTTTGCTCTCCTTATTCCTGGTTTTTTTACTTCCTCCCGTTTTTTTTCCATAACCAGAGGGGCTGTCTTTGTTTTTTCCGTGACTGCTTTTCTTCCTTTTCAAGCTACCTCGTTTTTTTTAGGGGCCAAATATTCCTTTTCAAAAGGTTTACTTCTTGTGATCTCTTCCTTTCGTACGATGCCCTCCCGACGACGGTTCAGGCCTTCTTTGCATAGGAGAATACCCCCTCTTGTCTCTGTCTCGTCACGCGTAAAATGAGGTGTTTCGACCGATGGTGGAACTTTTTTCTCATCGCGGGAGGAATCCGTTGCGAGGATTCCCCTTGACTTCCCGAAAAACACTCTCGTGGTTTCTGGGTGAAATACGTCTTTTTTTTTCCGTTCGTCCCTGTTCGCGTGTTTCCTTGCATGTCCCTTTTCCCGGGCCGATATCCCCGTCCCTTGCACATTTTTCTGCGGCTTCTCTTGGCCTTTTCTCTTCCTTATCATAATAGATTCACCCGTTCCCTTTTTCCGATTGCGCAACCCCCGGATACTGCAAAAAGCTTCCCCCCCCATCCCATTAAGGTTTGCTCCCCCGAAATGAGTAAAAGGTTCCAGTCGAGATTCTACACCCCGCGATAAGCCTCTTCCTGCAATTGATAATCTAAGCAAGCCGCCCTAGCGAATGAATGAGGGTTCCCCGGTTGTTTCGAAAACTTTGTTCTTCTTTGGTTCAAGTTAAATTGCGTTTTTTTGAGCAGAATACGTTCTTTTTCTACGTAACTGTTTTTTTTTTGAATATGGTTTTTTTCCTCCCTTACCTGGTCCTGTTTCTGGTGATAAGCTGCTGTTTTTTCTTTTCCAGGGATTCCTCCTACGCTTCGTTCTGCGTTCGCTTTTCCCCCAGGGAATTTATAGACCCCCTTAGTATTTAAGGGACTCCTTCTCTTTTTGTTTTAGCCTCCCCTCGCAGAAGTTTAACTCCCTATGCAATGGTTTTCATCCCCCTTTCCATAGAAGGGCTTCCTCCTACTTAGACGGCCACCTTTCTTCCTCTAGTCCCGGGCGATCCCTCCCCGCTCACACGTTGCCCTAATATCACTGGTCTTCTTTTGGTTATATATGGGCAGCTCCCTCTTTTTCTATCTATTTTCTTTTCTCCTCTCCTTTTTTTTTGCTTTCTCTCACTCCTACCCATAATGAAATGGGATACCCCTTTCTTCTTTCCTTTCCTTTTTTCTCCAGTGCGTTGCGATCTTGTATGCCCGGCAGACGCTGCTTCCCTTTCGCAGTTCGTGTTGTTTCCTGCTCTCTTGCGGAATACCCCTTCCTTTTTTTTTGAGCGGATTTCCCCCCTTCCGCTGCGCCGGTAGGTTTCCCCACCCCCTTCTTCTTTCCTTGGATAAAAAATGATCTTTCCCCCCCCCTTCCCTGGGAGGCGCGTTCCCTCCCATGAAGCGTATTTTCTCCTGTAGGCACCTTTTAGTTTTACCACCAGAATCGGTGCCATGGATAACTGCGCCTTTTCTCTTTCCAAAAAACCTAGGTCCCCGAGCGGTATACGTCCTTCCTGCTTCGGCTGTCCCCCTTAACCGACCCCCCCGTTTCCCCCGTAGACAAGCTGCTCCCTTTCTCGAACGGCTTTCCATTCGGGCGCTCCTAAGACTTTAGCTTCTTTTCTATTATAAAATTTTCCTTCCTAAGACCGTTTGTTTTATTCCTCCTGTGACCTTCCGCAGTGTCTTCCTGTTTTTTCCTTGTTTCAGGGTGCCGGTCTCTTCCTTTGGCTTTTCCTTTCTTCCGTCTCAGTGTTATAGTAAGGTGAATTTTTCTGGAAGCCTTTCCTTTTTTCCCCCTTACAAGTGTCTAAGGGCCTGTGCTTTCATGTGCATCGGAAAGGTCTTTTGATATATTATTATTCCCAGAAGACACTTTCCTCTTCCTTGATCCGCCTGCGCGGTTTTCTTTCCTCTTTTTTTTTTCTTTTTTTTTTTTTTGTGTTTAGTTTTTTGTAAATTTTTGCCTTTCGTCCCTCTTCCCCCAATTTTTATTTTGTTATTTGTCTTTTCCCCATTTTTTTGCGTTCCGTGTTTTTTTCCCAATTTCAATCGGGCCACCGTCCCCTCTTCCCCCCTGATCGGCCAGAGCCATGTGGCTATTTTCGCAGATGACCTCACTCGACGGCCGGAACCCCCCCCTTAAATGTTTCTTTCTCCAACTGTTCATTTCTTTTTCCGTGAAGATTCTCATCCCAGTACCCCTTTGCCTTCTATAGTTTTCCATACCCGGAGACCCTTTCTCAGTCATACCCCCTTCTCCACATAGCATCCCCGCCCTCTTCCTTTCCGGCGGTCGTGCTTTCCTCCCCCTCCAAACAGAAACAGCTTTCTCCCCCCTTTTCTGATAGGAATCCCCCTCTTTTTTTCTTCCCCCGGTCAAAGTTGTTGTCGTGTTTTTCCCTGCGAGACGTCCTTCCTTTTGGGCCCCCGCAGGCGAATACTCTTTTCTCATCCAATAAACTCCCCTGAGAATTTCCTCCTTCTCAAACCCGCTAATAATACGGGCCATTTTTGTCCTTTGAGAGTGGTGGACTCCCCCCGGTTTGATGAGACACCAGAGAACGACTTTTCCTTGAAAGATCCCTTGGGTCCTTGTTTCTCTTCTTTCCCGAGTTCGATTCAGGCGGCTGCCGAGACACGTTTATTCTCTTCCCCCCAAAAAGCGTGTCCGAGGGGAAATGTATCCCCTCCCTTCGATTGCGCACACGTCGATACCTTCCCTTTACGGACCCGTTGTTCCCAGGCCCCACTCTTATTAAACTTCGCTGGGCTGCATGTCAAAACGTTCTCGCTGGTCCAAAGTTCGAGTCGTCTCGGAACTTGAGTCCCCAAACTGGATAATCAGGGTCCCCGTTTTTTCAGACAATTTTTACATCTTTCTGGTCGAACTGTTAAGAACCTCTTCCCCCCCCTTATGAGAGCGTTATAAGTGGAAAACTTCTGAGCGAACTCTGAACGGTCTTTGCATATCCTCATTTATTAGGTACGTCGTCTCGAAGTATGCCCGTTTTCTTTTTTTAACCTTCCAGCAGGTGACCGGGACAGCGTTTCGTCTGAGTCATGATTTTTTCCCCCCAGATCGCTTTGAGTTCTAAAGAGAAGACAAATCTTCCCCCTCCCCCAATAGGTGAGTCATTGTTTCCCCCCCCAGTAACCTCCCCCCTGACGGCGCTCCTTTCCCCCCTTTCAGGAAAGTGCTTTCCCCCCCCGTCCCATGCCATTCCCCCTCGAATCGCCGAATCCTTTTCTTGTTCTTAGGAACCAAGTGCGATAAGCTATTTTTTTTGAGATCACCAGGTTCTTTCCCTGTCGAATTGATAGTCCCCTTTTTTCTCGTCGTGACCTCCCCCTCGACCTTTTTCGTTTGCGGGCAGTCCTTTCCCTTCCCCCGATCCGCTCGGTTTAGAGATTGTCATCGATGACAGCTCCTTTTTTGCAACCCCCCTTCGCCCCAAAAACCCCCCCACCCCCCCCCTCGGAGATTTCGGGTGGCGTTTTAACGCCGGAGAAGTTCCCGTCCTTCCCCTACAAGTTAAACGGAGCCCCTTTTCCCAGGGTATTACACACTTCCCTCCGAGAAAGTCCCCTCAGAAGAGCTCTTCGCCTTGTATATAAGATGGTCCCCCTTTCCAGCGCCCCCTCTTTTTTTCGCACAACGCTGCCTCCCCCCTCTGATTATTCCCCTTTTCGGGGACCGGGGCCTTTTTCCTGGTCAGAAATAACCATGCCCCACGCCCGCAATCCTCCCCCTCCCCAATGTTAGGGGTATTCGGGCCCCCAAAACCCCCCCCCACAAACAGGAGGTTTTCTCTGCCTGAAGCCTTCACCCCGTTCTCGACATTGAGGAAGATAGAGTACTATCTTAAGAAGGCGGCCTTTTTCTTCTACATAAGATTTCCCGAGTACGACTCCCCTCCCTTTTCTCTTCGATAAATGTGACTGCCTTTGTTGTGTGAAGTTCCCCACTTTCAAGCGCCTCTCTTACTTTCGGTTTCTTTCCAATGTTATGTATGCTCCCGTCGGCCGACCTTTTTTTCCGCTAGGAGTTTGTTTTTCTTCTGTTCAATAAGCTTTCTCTTGAGTGGAAGTGAAATGTCCCTTGCCCTGTTGTGCTTCTTTTTTTCGGATATAAACCTCCATAATGTTCTGATGATTTCTTTTTGCTGATCGCAGGGACAACGTGTTCTTTCCCCAGTGATGGCAATACCCTCTTTTACAGGCAGAGTTGATTCTCATCCATGAAAATATTTACGGATAGGAGTTATCGGAGGGTGTATTGGCCCTTCGGGATAAGTCCTATGGAGTATGGTTGCCCTAGGAGTTGTTATTTTTTGTTGATGGTTTGGTTAGCCATGTTTTGTGTTGTTGTCTTATCGTTCTTGTCTGGTTTGTCTTGTAAATTCCTTCCCTTTTCTTTTTTTTTTTCCTGTTTGAGATTTATTTTTTGTGTGATTTTTTTTTCTCTTTTTTTAGCAACTATGCCTCTTCTCTCCATGATGGCCCCCGCCCCATTGAGGTATATGTGTTTTCCTCGGGTGTCTTTCCCTCTCCCCATGCTGGCTAGCCCTTTCCACTGGTTTTTGACGAAATTTTCCCCTACTTCTTGCCTCGCACTTGGACTTCTTCTTTTTCGATATTTCGGTCCCCCCTCTTCTCTTGGAATGGCTTTGACTCTGTTCCTCACTGTAACCTTTCTTCCCCTTTTTGGTGAATGGAGAGCCTTTCTTCCCTTCCTGTTTGGCTCCCTTCCCTATTTTTTCTGAATCCTTGCTTTCGTTTGATCTCCGCCCCTTGCTTGCGAAACCTCGTTCATCCAGACCTCTTTCCGTTCTTTGTAGGTTAACCCCCCCCCCTTGAGGTCCAGGACTTAGCTACCTTCCCTCTTACTAGAGCCCCTGAGTTGTTCCCTGTTTTCACTATAGTTTGCGATCCCCCCTGGTGAACGGTTCCTTGTGATAACTTTCCCCAGCCAAAGATTTCCTGGGTTGGAATTACTGGTTTTTTTTTGCTAATTCGCACGCTTTCTCTCCCAGCGCTGACTTTGGTTTTTTCGAGAGTGGGGCCGTTGAGATAATTGTAAAGTCCCTTTATATGATTCCCTGTGGGCCTTTTTCTTTAAGAAGGTCCGGTGAATTTCTTTTTTTGTAGGTTGGAGAGGGGGCTACCCTTTCCTGTTAGACTAACTGGTCTTCCAGTTTCACACTCTCGTCCTCCCGACCTTCAGCAATAACTCTTCTCCACCCCCCCCTCCCCAAACCCCCCACCGTCACCCCTCCCCCCCCCCCTTTCCGTAGAACACACCCTCGCTCGTCCCTTTTTCTATTTTCTTCCACGGGTTCCCCCCCCCTAGAGAAGAGTGGCCGTCCCCTGTGAATTGTCGTATCTTTC
>Ga0179593_1362391_pt1 | contig 12657 bp, 21 predicted proteins | sample CZODoug2_1_08_16_FD_185931 | JGI IMG/M metagenome (GOLD analysis project Ga0179593, IMG submission 185931) | Vadose zone soil fungal communities from Angelo Coast Range Reserve, California, USA - CZODoug2_1_08_16fungal (PacBio error correction) | ecosystem: Environmental > Terrestrial > Soil >... | reverse complement strand
ACTTCTTACAACTTAGTTTTTTTCCCCCCTCTTTCTTTCTTTTTTCGCTTCCTTTCTGCCCTTTAATGAGGTTTTTTCCCCGACGTTGTTCGAGACAGTACCGGGCCGGCCCTACACCACCGCATTCTTTTTCAGTTCTTCTTTCACCCGGTGTTGCTTTTTTCCCTCTTTCCCATGGGTCTTCCCCAGCGGCACTGTCCCAAAAAATATTTTTGGCGGGCCGGTTGATCTTTGAAATGGGGCCTGACACCAGGTCCCGGCCCTCCACCCTTTTTGCTTCTCAACCACGGACCTCTAACCATCTCCCCACGCAGCCCTTTGCTACTTTTTCCCGGACTGATCCACGGCGCAAATCTTGTTCTGTCAACACGTTGTTTCAACCGGCTTAACTGTTTCTTTTTGTCCGATGGGACCCCTGTTTCCCGTCGGGGGCTCCCCCATTGAACCAGTCATATCCCAGCACCACAAGCGTTCCTCAAAACCTTTTCTGACCGGTTTCTGCCCCCCTTTTTCAATGCCCCCCAGGGCGGGGACCACCATGTTCACGCTGGCGCGTCTGCTTCCCCCCCCCCCTCCCCCACCCCGTTTCGGGAAGACCCGACCATTTTGTCACTGCCGGCCTGGTCTCCCCCCTTTCCTGTGTTGCCGTGCCCCCCTTCTGTAAAATGGAGCCCCTTTAGTGGCATTTTTTCCTTTTTTGATCCTGGCATTTGGCCAGATCTTTCCCCCCGCACTACGGTCTTTGTTTCCTTCAAATTTTTTGCTGTTACCCGTGCAAAACCACCCCCTCTGCCACACACAGTTCTGTTCAAGTTGTTGGTTTTTTTGCCGTCTCTTGGCTTTCCGCCTTGACCCCAAGTTCAATACCACCCTTTGTTTTGCGGCATGATTTTTGAAACCCGTTTTTTCTCCGCTTTTCCATCCTTCCTCACTGAAGGTTTTTCCACCTGTGACGCCTCACTTCCTTCCTCCATGGACCCTTGCGGTTTGCCACCGAAATGCCCCTCTTGGTCCACAGTTTTTTGATGTCCCCCTCTCCCTAACCTTTGCCTCTTTTTCCCTCCCTTGCAAAGGCAAGCCCTTTTTAGTTTTCCGATGGCCAGTTTCTTGCGGTTCCGACCCGTCGTGTGCACGGGGTTTCCACAGTGGTTTATCCCTTGTCCCCTTGACTGGTCAGGTCTCCCCACCGGGTTGTTCTTCCACACCGGTTATTCCCGAGGAGATCCGTGTTTGTCCCTTTTAAACACTACGGCCCCCGCCACACTTTTTTGCCTGCTTAAAGTAGACTCTTTTTGAAATTGTCTTTCTCGGGGTCCTTGTCTATCTCTTGTTTCGTTTTGCAATTACCGTTTTGAATATCTCCCCCCCCCTTCAACCGGTCCTGGGTGTCTTTTCGTTTTCCTTTTTGTTAGGCCTGTTCTCCGTTTTTCTTTTAAGTTCACAAGCACTGTCCTAATATGTAATAAATTTTCTGTCCATTCGTTGGTGACTTTCCACATGATCGAGTGTCTCTTTTGTTTTGGTGGTTTCCCCGGCGCTTGGTTTTCCCTGTACCGTCGGGAATCCCCTTTCTGGACTACTATAGTGCGCCATGAGGTTTTTATTAGCTTTTTTTTCCCTCCTCCCCCTGTTCAACGTCGTCTTCAACAATTGAAGCCCCCGTTGTTTTTTAGACCTAGGCCCTCGCCTGGGGAAGGACGGCCCTTTCCATGAAAGGTCTTAAATGTTCCCCGAGCTAGGCCCCCTTCCAGTCTTTTTTCCGTTCATGGCTTTTTGCAGGTTATGAGTTTTTTATTGTCTTTTTGTGCGTTTTTTTTTTGTAGGGAGTCCCCCCGTCCCCGATTGTCTGGCTTTCCCTAACCCTGTCCAGAGTCGCGGTCTGCGTTTCATTCTCCCTTCTTTGACGTTTTCCTTGGTGATTGAGCCTTTTTTCTCAGAGTTTTGTTTCCCGTTTTGAAGGGTTTTTTTTTCGTTTTGGAGGCCTCCGTCCCCGACTCTTCCCTTCCACGCACGAGGCCCGGGAAGTCCCCACGTAGGCACCTTTGGTCCTTCCTTGTGTGGCTGCCTCGGTCCCCCTTTTAGGTAGTTGCCGACTGTTTTGAAGGTTTGCTGCAGGGGGTTTGCATTTCCTTGTGCCTTTTGCACCCGACTTTGGCGAGGTTGTGGTTTGTTTGTTGCTCCGACCGGTTCCCTTTGGTCTGTTCCGTCAGCTTTGTGAAATCCGGTCCCCCCCCCCGGTGTCCATCCATGTGGAACCTTGACACCTTTTACGTGGAGTTTTGGCCTCTTTCCCCCCCCGCAACATATCTGTTCCGTTCTTTTGGACGGCCGTTGTGGGTTTTTGCGTTTGGATTTTGTTTTTTTTTTCTCGACGACTCTTCCTTTTTCCTCCACCATTTGTCTTATATTGTGTATTAACGTTTTAGAATTTCGTTCCCCTTCGGACCTCCCCCCTTTCCCCACCTGTTGTCATCCTGGCCTCCCCATCCCTGGGTCCTTTGTCCCTCCTTCCACTTTCCCATCGTGCACCATTGGTGCCCATCTAAAGATTCCCACCAGTTTTTAGGTTGCATTTCGTCTTTGCGGGACTTGCTGTTGCTCCCTTCTCTCCTTTCGCCCCCTCTTTCCTTGACCGCTAGAGATTAGTTTACGTGTAACCCCTCCCCCTTGCGTCAGTTCCCGTCAGTTCTGGGCCAAAAAGGACTTGTTTTGTGTAAAGGTCGTGGTCCACACACCCCCCCTCCTTCAAGAATACGTGCCCCCCGTCTTCATATTAGTGTACACCCACTTATGTCCCCTCTTGTTTCTCCTCCCTATGGCTTTTTAACCCTTCTCTTCATTTTTTACCCAACAGTGAAGGCGCTCCCCTTTTGCTGTGCTTTTCACACTTTTTCTGTTTCGTCTAGCTTCTCCCTGCCGTTTTTTTGGGCGCGAGACTCAAAACTCCGTCTTTTTCGGAGATGTTTCTGTCAGTTTCCAGCTCTTTTCACCCTTAGGTGTAAGGGGGTTTTTTTGCTGGCGAAGTTTTTTCCCTTCAAACCTTGCGTGTCCCACCACCCAAAAGGGCTCCCATAGATTTCCAAAATCAGCGCTTTCAGTCCCTGGAATTCCGGCCAGGTAGTCTAGATTCCCCCTTTCTTTTTCCTGCCCTCTTTCCCCTCGTTTATGTAGATAAAACTATATTTTTTCTTTAATAATCCTTTTTTTTTTTTTTCTCGAGCTCGTTTTCTGTTATCTCCCTTTGGAAACATCATGTGCACACATGGATTTCTTTTAATAACTCTGAAAATGGTGTAGCCGCTCTCTTCTTTTCTGACTCCCCTGTAGGTCCCCCTTCGCTTGATTTTATAGTCTGTTTTTTTTGGTTGGGGGATTTTTAGCGGGTGGTTCTTGGTTACCCTTCTGTTTGACCCCGAACAAGAAGCCTTAATGACCAGGTGCACCACACACAAAGGCACCAAGACCATTTCTGTTTTCCTCTTCTTTGCAGTCCATCGCAAGGTCCCTCCCAAGAGAATCTGGTTGTGTTCATCGTCCTCCACCTTTGAGGCGCACCGATAGGTTCGGCCCGTTCTTTTCTCCAGCCAGCCAAGAACCGCCCGTTTTGCAGGTAATTGATTTTTTTCGGCCCCCCTCTTTTCCTTCTTTGATCACCAGTTTTTTGCTGACAACGTCACCCCCGCCGCTTTTCCCCTCGCTGACCGACGTGGCCAGTTGATTGATTGAGTGGTCGTGGTCTTTGGTTCCACCCCTACCTGGAACATCCCCTCTTTGGCCCTCCGGGACTGTTGAATTTTTCTCGATTTGGTTTGCCGGTTGTTAAGCTTAATCGACCGAGAGTTTTCTTTCTGCAGTGAGTCTCGGTAGAAGGTTTGATGTGTCGGGCTCTGGTAATGTTTCTTCACTTTTCACATATAATTGAATCTATATCTGGCCGACCACGGGTGGTCCTTTTTTTCTCTTTCTTCTGTAGGTTCTGGTACCTCCTTTCTCTGTCGTTTTTGTTCGGAAGTGTATTGTGACCGTTTCTGGGACATCCCGGCCCTGCTTTGCGTATGTTTTTCTCGCCCCCTTGATGACTGCTTCTGGTAGCGGAGGTTTGTTGTTTGTGACTCCGGTGAATCGTAATCCGTGCTCTTTTTTACATACCCCACTTTTGTTTTTTTTTTCCTCTTGTGTTTTTCCCTGGTTCTGGGCTGGTTTTTTGACTCTTTCCAATCTTTGGTTTACTGGTCAACTCATCCCCTGACCGAACCGCCGGAACTCTTGTTTTCTTCCCTTTATAGGGGGGCACTGCACTTCCGATCTTGGGTGTTGATTTTGTCACATTGGTGCCCCCCTTATGGGCCCCTCTTGTTGGGCTGTTTTAGTGCTGTGGTGTCACAGCCCTTTATTATTCTGACTCCCCGGGCCCATCTTTTGTAGTGCCCCCCCCTTGGTTGCTTGTTCCTTCTCCCCCCTGTTCCTTTTTTCCATTGAGCGAAGTCCCCCCCTCCTTGTTTGCTTCAAGTTGCAGTCTCCTCTTTTCCCCATACCTGTGTTTCTTCTGTTTTCTGTTTTGTTTTGACAACCACCCTGGGTGTCTTTTATCCTCCTCTGGCCCGCGACTTCCCGCGTACCAGTTGAAGGCGGGGCTTGACTCCAACTTGTGTGCGCCCCATGCTGCCCCTTCCGTGTTGTCCCCTTCTCGACCCTTTGTTTCGATCTCGATTTTTTCAGGCATCTCTTTTTTTTTATTGTTCCAGGTCGCTATACCGACTTATTTTTTTCCCCTTACATTCCCCCTTTTAGCAAACCTCGTCCCCGCTAAATCACCAATTATCCTTCCCAAAAACCCGTTGTCCCGCATTTTTGCGTCCCCCCTCCGCGTCGTCCTTTGTTCCTTCGTTCCCCACCTACTGGTTTTGTTCGGGCTCCAACTCTTTTTCTATTTTACAATTTCGCGGTGTGTGAATCTCCCTACAAGCTGTTTTTCTTTGCACGACCCACCCGCCCTTCCCGAATGCCCCTCGGTGTACATACCCGTTTGATTTGCCCAATCTCTTGTGTGTTCCAACTTGCATGCCCGGAACCGTCACGTTTCATGTTTGCCCCCCGTCCACTATTTCTTTTTTTGTATTTATCGATCTGTGCCGCGGTATTTACGGGTTGGGGGATTGAGGTGTCCGCTTTCTGGGGCCCTGGGTCGCCACGGTTCTTTCTTCGTCTTTTGTCGGTTTTTGGTTCTGCCTCGGCATTTCCGGTCTGTACCACGTTATTTCTACCCTTTGTTTTAACGTCTGGCGTCCGCACTGAGTGGCCCGGCAAATGGTGGTCGCCAGTTTTTTTCTTTGACTTTTTTTTCTTCCACCCTTTCACCGATTGTTCGCAACGGAAACACGTCACGGTCATATGGTTTACTGTTGCTTCTTGAGCTTCTGTTGAATAATGACGTTTGCTTCCTCGCGTGCTTTTTGTTCTTACCGTCACCCTTTTTTCACCGTTTCCCCCCCTCCACATCGTATCTCCCTGATTAGGTTGTGTGTCCAACAGTGCCCTTTTTTATTCTATTGACTTTTTGATGTTGACCCCCCAATAGGGGGTCCGAGTGTTGGCTGTGTTTCGTCACCGTTTTGGAGGAAACAGTCTTTTATACTGCTCACGTTCACGCCCCCCTTTTGTTCTTTTCTACACACGGTTGACCTGAAGTGTTTCTACACCTGGCCTGTTACGTCTGATTTGCAGGGTCTGCTCTCCCGACTTTTTGCTTGTTTTTTTGCAGCTTTTTTCCTTCATTCCCCCCACCTCCTGTTTTCCTTTTTACTGCCCCTGAAGCCCCCTGTGACCACTCGACAACCCCTTTCCTCATGTCCAACCCTTTTTTTTTGTCCCTCTCTGCCGCTCCTTCACGGTTGCCATTTTTTTCCCTTTAGAGGGTTGGGATTTTTGCTGTCTTTTCTTTTCTCCCTGGTCTTAGGTTGGACCATTATTGCAAAGTATTACGTTTTTGATTCCTGGGGGGGTTCCGCACGTTGGTTTTCTTGTTTTGGTGCCCCCCTTTTCCCTGCAGAGTGTGATATCTTTTTTGTCTGCCGGCGTGCTTCTTTGAAACTTTTTTTTCCCGTGTCCTGCGTGCAGGGTTGTGCCGTACGCCCCACACCCTCTTCCACAGTTTGTTTCTTTCCCACACACCTCGAAGTGTCTCGCTCGTGTATACACTTTTCGGGCTGGTTTGTTCGGGTCGGGTTTTTTCTTATCATTGCCACGCGTTGCCTGAGTCCATTACTTTTCTCCACCAACCTAAGCTGATCCATTTATGTGGCCCTTTTCCCATTGGGGTCAACTAGTTTTTTGAAATGAACGATTCCTTGCCGCAACCTTTTCCTGTTGGTGCCCTGCTTCTTCGCACTCCCTTGCTCCCCTTGGTTGTCACAATAAGTGTTATCATTTATTTACTCCCATGGAGCCTTCGAGTGTTTTCGTCTTAGCCCCGTGCAGTTGTGCCCCCCCCCCGGCTTCCTGCTCTGCCGTCCACTCCCCAACTCCTTTTCCCCGGCTGTGATGTAGATGTTGTTATCTTTGCCCCCTGGGCTTTTCTGGGTGAGCCTATGTTTGACCTCTTCCTAACGCCATCAGAAGCGGGACCCCGCCACTTGTGTCGTTGTCACTCACTTCTCTGTTCGCCCCCGTTGGTATCCTTTCCCTTTTTTTTTTTCTTTCTTCCCCCCTTTTTCCTCCTTCTTTCGTCTGGTTAGGTGCTTGTGCCCATTGCGTGGTCTGGTCTTTTCACCTTTTGTCGTTTTGCGTTCCCCGTGTTTTTTTCCCCTCCCCAATAGCCTGATTTGTGCTGCAGGGTCTGGAGGGGATTCTTTGTAGTTTTTTCCTGTATGCGTTCGCCCCACTCATTGCCCAACCCAAGACCGACCCTCTCCCTTTAAATAGCGGAAAGTCTTATCCTTGCCCTCCTTGGGGACTGAGGGGGGGTACCCTGGCCAGTGTCATTACATGTTCTCAGACTCTTCGTCTTTTTCTTTTCATCATTGCTAGGAGCCATGCCCCTTTGGTCTGGCTGTGGTGCTTTTCAGGATGCCTGGCATGTCCCACCGTTGCCCCCTCTTGAGCCCCCTTTCCCCCCAACCCCTGTGGTCTTTTTGCAAGTCATGGTTGATCTTGTCATGTGCGGCCCTTCGGACGCCTTTGGCGTGCGGTCCTGTGGGTGTTGAGCCGTGTGGGTCTTTTATTTTTTTGCCGATTTTTTTTTTTTCTCCGTCGCCTAAGTTTCCCCTCCCCGACCCTTTGGTTTCGATTGGCAAAAAATGACGGGTACACCGGTTGGGGTCCACGAGACAGGGCTTGTTTCCCTTTGTTTTAGGGCTTTTTTTAATTAGGCTTTGTGGTGGTGGAACCCGGACTTGCCCCTCGAGCTATCTCACAACCTCCTGTTTTGTAATGTAGAACTTTTTTGTGATTTGCCATTGTCGTGGTCCCCCATGCCCTGACCCGTGTATTAATTCTTTTGCTCCGTTTGTTGATGCGTTTTGTTGGAGGTTTTTGGTGGGCGGGGCTCCTCTGCTGGCGTATTTTTTTCTTCGGTCGGTTCGTCTTTTACTTTTTCATCATGCCGTAGGGCGTCTTGTCTTTTTTTCGGTGCGGTGGCAGCCCTTGATTGTTTTTCAACATGGTGTTCCATCTATCTTTGCTACCGGTTCTTCAGGCTGCTGCGTACAGCGACCCTAGTTGGCTTTCGGGCGTGTTTTTTTTTTCCCTTTTTTGCTTCGTTTTTCCCTCTGGATTCTTTTGAAGCAGATTGTCTAAGGCAAAGCTCCAACCCCGATCCATGGTTTTTACCCTTTTCCCTGGCCTTGGCTTTTTTTTTTCCCGTTTTTGTGGTTTGAGTCTGTATTATCCCTGTTTTTAGTATGGAGCGAAGAAGACTCACCTGAACCAGGGCCAGCATGCCTGAGCCTTTCCCCGGTCCCTTGACTAGTCCTGTTGTAGCCTTCCAGTTTCAGGTTCCGGTTTTTTCATCATGGCTCTTCTGTTTTCCTTATCACACTTCTTGGTTGTGTTTCATGGTACTCATGATTGCTCCTTGTTTCCAAAGATAGGGTCTAACCAGGATACGTTGTTCTTTGTCTCCTCGCTCCTCGCTCTTTTTCGGTTCTTCTTGTTCCTGGCTCCCCTCTCTTCCTCCTTCCACCCCGACCACCTTATTGTACCATTGTTTCCGGCTTGACTTTCCACGGTTCTGCTTCCTCTACAGCTAAAGGTTTTCCAGCGGACCGTCAACCCACCTTTGGGGCGTGTGCCTGTGTCATTTTCCCTGGTGTTTTCCCGTCTGTGCGATTGCCCCCCCTCGGGCTGTCCCCTCTTCTTTTCCTTTCCACTCTCTCCTCCCTGCCCTCATGCCGCCTACCCCCCCCTGTCTCCACGCCGTGAGCACGTCGTACCACCTTTTTTTTTTCTTTCCCAACCTTTTTCTCTCCCCCGCCGCTAGACACGCACTGACCCGTCTGTACGTTTTCCCCTTTACTGTTCCCTCCCCCCAAACGCCTCCAGTAATCCCCCCTCTTTTGTTCCCCATAGCACACAATTCGCCGTTGCCACCGCTTGGGTTTCACGATTTGTTCCTTTATTTTCCCCACCGCCATGTTCCCGCCCTCGGGGCACCTTTTGACGGAAGGTGTTTCCACTTCCAGTTGACTCCATGCTCTGTGTCGACCCTCGCCCTGCCTCCTTGTTCTGGGACCCTACGCAGTACTTGCACTTCACCTTAGGCCCGGCTGTCAACTTCTTTTTCTTTTCCTGCCCTTCTTCTGCCCCGTTTCGCCGTAGCGTGTTGATTTCCCTTTTCTATGTGCCCGTTGCTTCATGTGTCTCATGTGCCAGCTTCCCCCCATCGCATAAGTTTGGGGTTGTTTTTTTTCCCTCTCTTGCCACCTTTTTCCACCTGCTCTGTCTTCCCTAAACACAAATTGGTCACTTTTGGCCTGCTTGTCCCGGCTTCCTTTCTTCCGGCCCTGCAAACCAGCTACCTGCCTGCCACTGTGGGAAGAATTTGCTGCGTGGGTCAGATGTCTTTTCCTACCACTGCCCTGTCCCAGTCAGTGCCTGTTTTACCTTCTTTATCTTTGCGCCTTGCCACAAAAATCCTGTGTTCATTTTTCCCCTTGGAACGTTCCCGTTTTTTTCTCGCCCACAGTAACTGTTTCTTTGTTGGATGTTTTTTGCCCCTTTTGACCCCTGGTCCCCACACGATAATGTCTATAGATCATAACCCGCTTGTCTCGTTTCGTGTTCTTCGACGCCTTGTTGACCCCGGTCACGTTTGTCTTCTTCCAGGAATTGTTTGGAGTTTGGCTGTCAACGCTGCCTACTTGTTTTTTCGGTTCTGTGTGTCTGTGTGTTTTACCCGTGGAATGGCATCTGGCCTTTTTTCCCCCCTGCCATTTTCTGTGACTCCTCTTTCCTCCTCGGTCTCCGCCCCCATTACTCTGTGCACCCGTTTGGGGACACGATGTACCCCCTCTGTTCCGTGTGTTTGGAATTCTCCCACCCATTGACGATCCCTCAGTTTGTTTTCCTGGATGCGACTAAGAGAGATCCACTTCTCTCCTTCCTTACTTGTGCTAACTCTGTGTCGTGTCTTCCCTTGATTTTCGTTTGCTGTACTGTACATGTCTCTTGTGGAGCACCCTTACCAGCGGCCCCCCCTTCCCCGTTCTTCGACACAACCGTAAAACGCTCTTTTCACTTTTTGATGCGCCTTTTCCTCGACTTTTTCCCTCCTAGCCTCTCGGCTTTAGTAGCTGTGTTTTTTTATCCCCCCGGTTGACTGGCTCTTTTTCCTCTTCCCCCGCCCCCTCGGTTCTGACTGGTCTGTTTAGACTGTAGTTGTGTCCTTCTCTGTGTGTCCCCCCCGTCCTGTTTCCCTCCTAAGACTGTGCGTATCTGAGCGTCTACGGTCGTTTTGGACTGCTCGATTTTTCTCATTGTACAGGTGTGCCTACCTTCTGATTTCTTGTGCCTTGTCTCCTTCTTTTCTCTCTCCCTGTGTCGGTGCCCCTTTAGAGGACTCTCTTATCCTCTCCCACTTTTTCCACCCTTTCCGCCCCCCTTGAGGTACTTTCTGGTTCACCCCTGGTTGACGCTGGTGAGACGAAAGTGGACCCCTGGTAATTCGTTACCATTTCCCTCAGCCTTGTGTCTGTCCTCTTCCTCACTTTCTTTGGCCCCCTACGTGTCTGTCGTTCCCTTGGAATGTAGTTTGATTGCGGTGTCTCTACTGTGTCCTGTTGTTGTTTTTTTGTATTCCAGTGTGCGGTTTGGTGGAGTCCCCCCTGGCCACCTGCCCTGTTGTGCATTTATAGGCGTATAAAGCGGCCCCCGATTTGTGCTTTGCGCTGTGTTTTTTTGCCCACTTCCCATCGTTGTCGTTCACCGCCCCCACTGGCGTCTTGATTTGCTCTATCTCTCTCGTGTGTAATTCTGTCTGATTTTTACTTTTGGCCACGCGTTCTGTCATTTGCTGGGAGAGGTTGCCGCTTTAGCATGCACGATGACACCTGCTACTTTTTTGGTTTTCGTCAGCTCCTACGATCCTCTCGTGGCGGTGAATGTTGTGCTCGCTATGTCCCGTTCATCGCCCCAATTATTTGTCTGGCGCGTTTTACACGTTGTTCCTGGTTTCTCGTGAGTGGTGGTGTTGTCGCTTGTTTGAATCTTGTTCTTTGAGCTGTCCCGCGTGCTCCCGCTTGGGGGAGAGGATTGTAATATTTTTTTTTGTTTTCCCTCGCGCTTTCCAGGTTACCGTTCAGGCCGGCCGGCCCTTCTTTTTCGTTTATAGCGTAGCGTCTCTTTGTGTCAAGGGTGACCTTTGGGCCCCGGTGCCTAGGTCCATTGCGCTTTGCTGGTTTTGCTTATTGCCCATTGTATTTCCTGTAAGTCTTTTCTTGAATTTGCGCCTTTTTTTCCCCGTTGGGGCGGGTCAGTTTGCATAGAACCGACCAGTTCCGCTGTGTCCTTTTTTGTGTTTTTACCCAAACATCGTTTTTGAGCGTATGTTGCGATCTAGCGCCCCGACCACACACATCCCGGCATTAACAGGCCTCCCCGAACCCATCCCCCTCGCATTTTGTAATGCGGGTTCTTTTTTTTGAGTGTGTATTCCTCTTGTTTAGTTCGGGCACCTACTGGTACTCTCCCTCAGGGGGCATGCTGGCCCTGAAGTTCTCGTGTGCTGGTTTCTGTTCCGTTTCTCCCGTTCGGCCTGTCTAGGGAGGTTATCTTGTTTTTGTGCCCACTGACGCGTGTGTCCGGCTTGCTGTTGATTTTTTCTGGTGAACGGACCGTTTTGTACTCTTCACATTCATTTTTTTGAGTGCCTCAAGCATCCTGGCTTTCACACACAGGACGGTGTGATTTTGCGTTTTATGATGACCCCCTTTTTGTTTTTTTTGTGCCACTTCTTCACCATGACACTCAACTGCATCCACCCCGTGTTACTTTGACTGTAGTCTCTCCTTCCCTTTTTGTGTGGTTCCCGCCCCCATTTATTCATTTGGCCGTTGGGACCGCCAGCCGATGTGTATACCTACCCCTGCCATCGGGTACCTCGGTGTCTGGCTGTCACTTTTTCAAACAACTTTCCACTTCGCAGTACCGGTTTGGACCCCCACTTCTGCTTGTACCTTATCACTTTCCGTGCCTTTCCTGTTCATGCAGGTTGAACACCACTTGCTCCCGTGACACGTTTTTTATCCCCCGACTTTTGAACCATCCGCAGTGATTTCGCTATTTTATTTCCCTGCTTTTTTCTCGGATTTTTTCTCCCCCAATCCACTTTTCTCCCGCCTTGTCCCTTGACCAGGACCGATTTAGGTTAAGGCTCTGTTCTGCGGCAACCACGCTCCCGGCTGGTGGCTTCCTTTCGTTGTTGTGGGGAAAATAAGCTTTTCCCCCCTTTCCTAATTTTCGGGTGTTTGTTCCAAAAGTCCTTTTCGGTGTTTGCTCCCCCGGTCAACTTCCCCGACCAGCCCCTTCGTTTCGCCCCCCTTTTTTTTTAGCCTTGTGACCCGACGTTCAGTCCATTTCAAGCTCGGTCCCCCTTTTCATCTTTTTTTCGTGTCTCCGCGACCCTTTTTTTCCGTCCTGCTCTGCGAGAGTCATTTTAACCGTTTCCCTGAATTGTCGTGGTTTTATTTTGCCCTTGGGGTCATTCCGCCACAGTGGATTCGTGTTTAGATTTGGCTTTTCCACTTTTCGGTCTTTCTTACGGTGGTGATCAAAGCAGACCGTTCTGTTTCCGCTCCCACTATTTTCCCCCCACCTTCTATTTTCGTTTATTTTCTGGTACTTCCAGGAATTTAGGTTCTCTTTTGGAGCCGTCGTTTGACCCTAGTTTCATTCTGTCTGCTTTTGGGCGTTCCCTGATGAGGTCCATTTCAAGCCCCCGTATGTTCCCCCCCCGTCGGTTTTCCGGTTTTGTTTTTTTTGCGTTTTTTCTGAAGGTTTCCCCGTTGAAAAAACAAGGTTTCTCGTTCCCCCTCCCGCTACCCTGCGAGTTTTTGAAATCTCATTGGCTCCCCATGTCAGTCCGCCCGCACGTATTTATTAGGTGCCTGTTTTTTTCTCCGCCATCCTTTGCCCTCTCCGGTCTGTCTATCTGTCCAACCCCTT
>Ga0179593_1361211_pt1 | contig 12657 bp, 6 predicted proteins | sample CZODoug2_1_08_16_FD_185931 | JGI IMG/M metagenome (GOLD analysis project Ga0179593, IMG submission 185931) | Vadose zone soil fungal communities from Angelo Coast Range Reserve, California, USA - CZODoug2_1_08_16fungal (PacBio error correction) | ecosystem: Environmental > Terrestrial > Soil >... | reverse complement strand
GTAGAAAAATTTTACTCTGCAGAGGCCAGCGTAGACAAAGAGTTTCGCTTGTCGTTGTTCAACAGTCCCTGAACATTTCCGGGCGCCCCACGATGCCAGTTCTTTCCCGATTGAGACCGTCTGCCTTAGTCCGCGCATCCCTCCCCCCCGCACACAAAAGGCAGACCGCGGAGCTGCGGCTTCCAGCCCATGGAAGCGTCTACGATTTCTTGCAAAGGGGCCTCCTACTGTGAGTCACTTTTACCTCCTCTGTCCAGAGGAACGACTAACGCCAATCCACTTAGACATCCGTTCAGAGCCGCCGTCTAAGTCCTTCCCCATTCGGCGATTTCGAAAGCATGGGTCAGAGCTTGTGATGATCGGCGTTTCACAGATGCAACACTCAATCTCGACAGCTTTTTTTGGAATTTCGATTTTTCAAAACAACTGGTTTGCCGGGCTAGCTCACGGCGGCATTTATTCAAGCGTGGCATCAAATCCTCTTTCTCCCAGGCAATTACTATCAGGCTGAGTTGTCCCTTTTAGCACCCTCGCAACAGTCGACACCGCCAACCCCCGCACCCGATCAGGTTTTAGTAAGCCTCTATTGTTTAACTTCCAGGGTACGCGTTCGTCCCTCTTCAAAGTTTCAGCTCCTCGGTCCCCCCTGGACATCCTCCTCGCCGATACGATAGTTCCGTTGAGCAAGAGACCATTCAACTCGTTTCTTTTTCAAACTCGACCTCCTAAGGGGCGACTCCTTCAGATGGACCCCTTCTAGGTGCCCATTATTCCGTCTCCTTTGGCGCCTTTCTTAATCCCCTCAGGAGAGCGTAGCCCCCCCTTACGGCTTCAGAGCTTGCATTTTTTTCTGGTCCCTCACCCACTTTCAAAGTCGTGAATGTCGATTAGTTTGGCGCTGTCGAGTGCTTCCGCGCTTTGCAAGCTCGTCGTATTTCTTTTGTTTTTCTGCAAGTGACACATCTTGGTGACGTCAGAGTCATTGCGTGACCCCGTCCGTTGGTAATCCCCAACATTTATCCCCGGGTATAGCATCGACCGCTGAACGAAAAGAAACACCTTAAAAACTCCGTTTTATAGTCGCCCAAGCAGGTTGGCGGATGATTGTACACCAATACCCATCTGGTCGCTCATGTTTCTTAGTGACCAAGCTCGATGATAGATTTATCTTTGCGAGGGTGGATCGGGAACCCCCCCAGGACCCGGGCCCAGTTCAGCATCCTTTCCCTTTTGTGCTGGCGTACATTCGTGCAGACCCGCTAGTACCATCTCGCCAATGGTTTCTTATGCAGAATGTTGGCTTGTAGTCATTTGAAATTGGACCACGTAGGCCAGTGATGGTACTGAATTGCTTTTTTCTTGCCGCCTCCCCCCGGTACAGCGCCACTCAACATCGGAGCCGAGTTCCCTCGCTTTTGGCGAGATCCATCTTGGCCCTTCCCTTAGTGCGACCCCAGCTTACGCTTAATCTCTTCCTCCTATGTTTTCGCCCCTCTTTTGAGGAGAAGTTATTTTGCTGGCGCCGCTTTTGATCGCTTTCCGGGAGGAGTTAAAGACTATTTCTATCCCGGAGCCCGGGAAGGTCGCTCTACGATTCTTCTGCTGCTATTTCTTGGTCTTGCGCAGCATCTGGACCTTGGAACTTACCAAATTCTTATCCTCTAATGGTCCCGTTCGGCAAGGGTATGTCTCGGTCAGATGAGCAGGACCTTCAAGCGAAGAATTACCCATGTCGCACACAGGCTTCATTTAACACGACTAACAGGCAAGCAGCGATCCAGATTGCCCCCACCAAACTGACACGTCCGCGTTGAATGAGCCCGGGAGGGTTTTCTCTTGTTTTCTGTTGACCCCGTCATTAAGGATTGCCGAACATATACGGAACAGTCTATGCGCTTAGAGCCGCTAGTTTTCTAGGGAGCTTTCCTGGTGGTGCAGAGAGCCCCTCATACGCTTGCTCGCTGTGAGTTTGTGCTCCAAGTGTCACAGGGCCGTTGGGTTCCCGTTTTTGCAGACAGGTCAAAGCGCAAAGCGCCGCATCCGCCCGAATTTTAGTACTTATCTTCCAGGAATACAACGTAGATGCCATTAGACTAGCAGTAGAGTTCACTCCTGATGAGTTCAGGTCAGGATGACGTCGACCTTAGTATGACGACTCCGGCCTTCCGACCTCCACCCTTTGGCAATCCCATCGACTCGTCAATTCTGATCTTCGATTGGAGTTCGTCGGACCGAACCTCTTCTCAGAACGATTCTTGCCCGAGAGGCTTTTAAAAGCTCAACCTCCCGGCCTAGCCGACCAGTCAGTTCTCCCCAATCTCGGACTAAGCTATCTCTGACCCAGAACCCAAGCCTGCCAGGAACCGTCCCCGACTTCCCGTCTCTTAAAATTGGGTCCCCCCTAGCAGCCGGCCTCCGCTAGCCTTGACCACATTTTAAAGGGCTACCGTACTTGCCCCTGCAAGTCCTTTTTTTGAGAGAGACAGCGATATTTACAATGATTGATCTTCTGGTTCCTAATGTTTTGTTTTTATCTCTAGAGGAAATTTCAGTCTTCTCCGGAATCTCCTGCCGGGCGTCGTCCCCCCTTTTTGGAAATTAAGGTTTCATGGTCTTTTTTTTTTTCTCTCGCGGGCTGCCGAGTTCTGACCTCTCTTTCCTGCAACGCGCGGACTTCCCCCCCAAGAAGGCTAGGACGGTCAAGGCAGTCTGGTGCTTTGTCCTATGATAGTCTTATACTCGATACTGACCGGAGCTGTTCGCTCGTGATGTGAGTCTGTTTTCAGAGCGAAAAAGGATTTGCAGGGACTTCAGCGGGTGATGTTTCTTGTTTTGCAATCCAAGTACCCGAGACTTCCCCTCCGTCTCGTTCTCGTGATTTCACCACATTTTTATTCTGTTCCCTGTCGATCTCCTCAGTCCCCACCCGCTCTTGTTTCATGGGGATCACATACGTCGAACGCAGAGCTGGCACCCGCACAATTTTTTTTTTACGGAGCTGGAGGCGTCTTGATCTTCTCGATTATTTTTCGAGTTCTACCGTCCCTAATGTCGGTCGGTTATGCCCTTGTCTTCGTTACCCTTGTTCAAAACGATGACCCGAAACTCTTCCCTGGCCCGGCAATAAGCACCCATTTTTTTTTGAAGAGGTCACTTGGCTCGCGCAACCCCCCCCCCCCCCCGGAACTGCACTCCCTAGTTCGCATACGGGGTTGATCTCCTACCGTCCGCTTTGTTTTCCTGCAACTTCTGAGCTTTTAACGTCAATGAAGCCAAGAGTACACCCGCCCTGGAATTTTTTTCTTTCAACTGTGCGGACGTGCTTTTTTTTATATTTTATCGCTAAAGTTGCTGAGTGTCGCCATTTCACTCTGCTCGCGCAACGTTTCTCGGAATTCCGTTTTCGCCGAATACATTCCCTCTACAACTCGTTTTAGTCGCATTACGCCGTCGTATCCCTAATTTGGTCGCGTCTTTCTCTCGGCTCAGGAAAAGCAGATCAAGCTAGGAGAGTCCATGGTCTGCGCTTTTGCCTTTCCTTAAAATCCCTCTTTCTTTTCAGTACCGAGCCTCCGATCCGTCTTCCTATCAGCTTCCTCCCTCTCAGAGTGGGGCCTAACAACTCTTCGGCCCCAATGACCCGGATCGCGTTACGCGATCATCCCTCCTTAGGCAAATTCCAGTTCACCTCACGCCGATGCCTATGACGCGCTTTTTCATGGCCGGGCGCGTGCCTGCTTTCGTTCAATTCCCCGCACACATTAGTCCATTACCGACCCCCACCGGCGGTTACCCATGTTTTTGTGATGCCGGAAGAGGGTGTTTCCCCCTCGTACGTTCCTCACCCCCCACTTCACCATATTCTCAGTACTCGGCCGAGTCACCTTGTGATCCGTCCACCGCGCCAATTTCACGTAAAAGCGCGCGTGTTGCTCCCTCACTTTTTTTCTTCGACAGCTCTTGTCACGCCGTCGCTTTCCTCATACAGCGTTCCAAGTAAATCATAGATTGGTGAGTCACCATAGGAAAATCTGTTTCTATTTTTATTTGGGGGTTGGCTTTACGGATGATAGACGTTTTTTTTACCCCAATGTGTCCTTTCACAAGGAAGGTACAAGACCGGGTCATATGCTGGTCTCCGAGGAGCCAAGCAGAGACCGGACCGTTGTCAAAATCGAGGAGGTACCCTCCGAGAACGGAAAGAGGCATCAAGAATGTGACGTCTTTTGTTTTGCGTTTTTTTTTTTTTTTTTTTTTTATGCGACTACCCTACCCGCATTCCCCCTCCTGCTCGGTTAGCTTTACGCTCTCCTAGTGGCTTTAGGATTCGCCAGTTCCTGCCGAAGTTTTGATTTTTGTTTTTTCCGGTTCCCCCTTCCCCCCCATCGCCGCTCTATGGTAGGCATCTGCACGGTTCGCGGTCCCTGAAGTGGCCCAGTCAGGACCCTTTTCTTTCCTTAACAGGGATCATCGGCGCGGCTTTTGGGAAGGTGCTTCAAATCCCCCGTCGTCTAGACCCCCGATGGTTGCCTACGAGCGAAACTGTCAGTGAACATAGCGCCTTTGGTTTGCCGAAAACCCTGCTGTTGCGCCCCGGCGGTTTGTCGCCGTTTGTGTTTTTTTTTCCCATCCTCCTGCTATCGAGAGATTCCACTCGCGTTTTGCCTTCCCCTCTTCCGAGTTGCCGCTCTAGCCCTAAGTCCAACGGTGTTGTGTGTCCGAGTAGAAAGGCACAAACCCGCTTAGCTCGCTATTCGTGGGCTTTTCGAGACGTCTCATTTTTTAGTTCCCCTATAGATGGCAAGACTCGTGGGCCTGGTGGACTTACACGAGGATAGGTACCGGTCCCCCTCGGGAAGTTCTTGGGTGCGTCGTCTTCTGTATTCCTGTAGGTTGACACCTTTCGTATGTGAGAGAGTTGCACGGATATTACTTATCTTCCCAATTCTGGACGATGCCGGAACGTTTTTGTGCACGTCGGCCTACTTCACAGCGCCCTCGCAAGAATCTCTCTTCTCTGAAGCGGCTCTTTTCGGAGCCGGATGTGCTTTGACCTGCGGTACTACTGACGCCCGAGGAGCGGGCTCGCGGAACGGCCGCTTTTTTTGAACTCGCGTCGAGTCTTTTGATCTCGGTTAACCTCGTTGTGTTTCTCCGAGATCCTCGCGATTTTCATCCCTAGCGGCCGAGGCCGTAACCATAACCGCCAGTTACTGAGATCTTTCTCTTAGCGAGTCAGCAATGCCCTTGTCAATATCACACCCCCGTGCCCCCCCGAGTCCAGGTTCCGTACAGATAGTCCAGTCTATTCGATTTGAATCTCCTCCAAGCAGACATTGACCGCGCAGCTTCAACAGCCATGGAACTTCACAGACGCTTTGCATTTCCTTGCCCTGATTTTCTTTTCACCCCTCTCCTGCCTCAGTACCGAAAACCGAATCACCTCGCCGTCCCTTCCGAGTCCGTTCGAACTCATTTCCCGGTCCCACACTGCCGGACAGCTACTTTTGTTTCAAGGCTTCTAGAGGCTTAACCGAGACCCCGTAAGAAGTTCATAAGATGGTGTTTTTTTTGCTCCGTTTAGTTTTTAGCAAACACACGTGTTGGCTGACTTCGCATGTCCACTGTTTGTTACCTGCCACTCTTGGGAATTTTCCCCCTGGAGTTCAGCTTCCTAATTTAGCAGGTGTTTTTGCCCCGTCCGTCTACACCAGATAGGGTCCCTGCAACACGCAGGGTGTCTGCAAATCGAATATTTTGTCCCCCAATTTGTTTCCCCCCAGAGTTCGCGCCCATTCTAGGCCTCTGTGGTACTTTTATGTAAGGCACGCAGACCTCCGCTCCGATATCCGTTGTTCCCGGACCTGTCTTTCCCCTGTCGTTTTTCCCACTTAGACCCGCCACTTGGTCCTCTGCCTTCCAATAATCGGATTTGCGGCTTAGAGCGCGCACCATCTGGAATCTTTTTGGAGAAATAAATCAATCGAGCGAGTCCCCCTCAGTGAGCAGATCAGGGAAGGGTAGCTGTCCTAACTAACATGCTGTCCCATCGCGGCTTTTTCGCGGTCGATGCGTCCTCGAGATTTTTTCCAAGTCGGCATTGGTTCCGTTTTTTCAGGACCCAACATCCACATAGGGTTCAAATCCGTGGACTAAGGTAGTTAATTGGCAAGTCCACTTCTCCACGGCCGACTAAGAGACACTCATCCTACGCGGCAGACCACTTTTTTAATAGGCTGATTTGCTTCCCACCTCGAGTTGCGGTCCTTTACGACCGGCTCCGACTGACAGATCCAAAGGGTTCCGATGGAGGAGATTGAAACATTATGGAGGAGGAGGATTGGCCGCGTTCCGGGTGAATCCAAAAGGTCACTGCGAGTACCGCGTGACTCCTCTTTGGTTGGTTCTTCCATACGCTTTTTTTGAAACTCCGCTTCCGCTCCCCCTTTTTGCCGGTGGGGTCGGAATTGGACGTAGCCGGTGTTCGTATTTAGAGTTACGCATGCGAGTCAAAGAGACCCCCTTAATTTCTGTCCAGGGCCTAGAAGGTTGTGAGATTGTACATTTGTCTCACGATTTCTGCGCCCAGTTGCCTTATTTCTTCACTATTTGTTTGAGTACCCCCAAACCATCTGGTCGACCTTATTTATTCTGTACGGTAAGCCTTCGAGGTGCGGGACTGGAAGCCAGGAATTTTTCACCGGTCGCGTTTGGGTGATCCCCCCCTATGTAAATAGTATTGATTATTTTCTGTACCTGCGCCTCCTTTTCCTCTGAACTGTCGCATGGCGACTAAACTTCTTTTCCGAGCCGTCGTTCGTTTTCGCCACGTTTTTTAGAGTACAGGGGCTCTCAAAGTCTGCTCCGAGATCCTTTCGTTTCGCGCGGCATTTTTAGTCGCCCCGCTCAAGCACCTTTCGCCATCTGAGAGCCGCTGACCAGCCTCACCCTGTCTCATCCCGGGATTTTGTTGGTCTCTTGGCTTTACTGGAGTAACCTTTCGTAGACTTGCAGGAAATGCCGCCCACTTGCCCTCGGACAGGGTAGACTCTCTCTACAGGCTTTGTTGTCCTTTTCCTTCTGGGGACTCCGTAAGGTGGTGGTGGTGAGTTTTTTGCATTCCTCTGCAATAAGACTGCGCTCCTGGGATTGGTTCTTAAATGGCCTGGCCAGGGACTCTTTTTTTTTTTAGTGGTTCATCTGTCTCCTTTCCCTCTGAAGGGCAGGTCGCCAGAACGACGCTTCGAGTATTATGTGTACTAACCCCTTGCCGAGAATCAACAGCCGCGTTCCCGAGCCGTTGCTCGCAGATTGAGTTCTGACTATTTTTTGTAATTGATTATGCTATATATGACGGTAAAGACAAATGTTGTGAAGCCCCTCCCTCTACTGAGCGTCCGCAGATTTTGAGCCCTAATTAACAGCCCACGTCCTTCCTTTGAAGACGCGGCCCCAGCGCAAACCCCCCACGGAGTCGACAATAAGTCTGGAAATTCCTTAACCCCGCGGACCTCACCCCGTCAGCTAGGCCGCAGTGTGGAAGTTCTCTCTGAGGAAGAAAGGCCCCCCCCGAGGACTCCCTTCTCCCCATGTTCATGTTGAAGGGTCCCTTACTTGGAGCCTTCGCAGAACCGAGATCTCCCTCTCACCAGGACTCTTCTCCCCGCACTTTTTTTTTTTTGATAGATCTGGGAAAGCTCGTCTTTCTGGCTGTGCTCGGTCTCGACAGGCGCGATGCAGTAAGGGGCCCTTCCGGTTGCATTTTTTTCGCGGGCTTCGGCTTCTTCGCTCTGAAGAGCTCCTGTGACCTCTAAGCCGTGTAGTGGAAGGTACTCTTATAGAGTTGCCTTCTATTAGAGGTTGCTTCTCTCGATGTCAGACTTCTCTTTCTACTATTGCAGTTATCGGTCGCGCTTCCTCCTCGCGAGCCAAGGATTGGGGACTTTTTTGCTGGAAGGGGCAGTTCGCACGCCAATCTCCTCCTTCCTAGTCTGGCGGGCGGGCGCCTCCCCCTGTTGCTGGTTTTTTTTTTTTTTTTTTTTTTCGGGCTCCTTCGCTCAGGCATCAACAGGCTCCCCCTTTTCGTAAACGCATCGTTTTAGATGCTGCCCGTTACAGGGGCCTGATTGTGCGTCGGTCCTCTCTTATCGTAGACTTGACTAACGCCTTAATCTAAAGTCGGTCGGCGTGCACCGTTCGCTTACCTTGGGTGAAACGATGAACGCCCAAGAGGAAAGCCTCACGGTCAGCCTAAAGCGGCTAGTTCTTATGGCGGTCATGTACCCCACCCGGAACAAGTCCCCTCTCGCCTTGCGGCGGCGGCTTCGCTTTTCCCTCTTCGTGCGGCCAGGTTTGACGGCCTGACTGGTTGCCTTGACGCCCTACACCAATTGTACCCACGCCCTCTCATATGATTCCAAGGTTGGAGTGACGTTGGTCTCTCTTTTACTTTTTCCAGTTGCTGTTTTCTCAATCACTCCGGGGAGAGAGAACTCTTGATCGTTTTTCGTGTCAAGGCCTTTCATCCTGACAGCCCCTCCAGTTTTAAGACCTTCTCCCGGAGAGCGGCTCCCAGCCCATTGTGAGCCGCCTTCTCCCCCCTTTCATCGCGGCGGCAGGACACTCGAAAGCAAGCATGAGATTCCAGAGCGCTCTCCGGAAACAGCCCGTTTGCCACGAATCATCGTCGCCCGTCCCGCGATATCCCAGATGTCCTGAAATAAGACCACAGAAGGACAGAGCCTGGGAGACCCAGTAGTGAAACAGGTAAGAGTTTCTGCGGAAGAATCCGCTGACTTCCCCATTCAAATCCCTCAGGGTAGTTTTCCCGGTTCTATGGCGTGCCGATTTTTCCCTCTTCTGACTAGAACAATTCCCCGCCCACCATGGTTTTCTTCCACATTCACCCCCCCCACCCTTAGGTACCAAATGGGGCGCCCTGAGATCTTTCGCACGAAGATTATGGAGCACCTGATCCTTAGACTCGTTACTCGCAGCTGACCCCTTGTTTTTGAGACCCGAAGCCTCTCCCCTTGAAAGCCCTATCATACGCGTGTGATCTCGACCGGGCTACGATCTGTGTTCGTCGCTCCGTTGCACTTCCCTGGTAGCTTTTTGTTCGCCACCTCTTATTTTAACACTATGTTTTCTTCCCGCGTAGCGCTGTCGCCTTTTAAATTTTTTGGGAGTGCCAAGGTCTTTTGAAAATGAAGACTCCCAAAAAGATGAGCTGGGAACACATATCCCCTGCCGCTTTCAAATGCGCTCCCCGCTCCCACTCATAGTCATGAAATTTCTTAATTATTCCGGTTCCCTATACGAATTAAAGGTCTGCTTCGTCTTTGGTAGCGTTTGACCCTCCCCCCTCTTTGATTATTATGTAACCCTTATATTTTAAGTTAATGGGGGCTCTCGATCCGGAAACTAGGTCTGGGGTCCTCCCTCCAGGGCTCCCTTCCCAGTGGAAAAAGAATAAGGAAATGGTCCTGCTACTTCCCATCGCGGTTCTTTTTCCTGTAACAAATAACAAGTCTTCGATGTCACATGCCCAAGCTTAACCAGCACACCCCAGGCGAACATTTAGGACTTTTTTTCTGGAATCCCCCCAGGATCTTGGTGGAATTTTTTTGCCACATTTAATTGTCGCCTTGTCTTGTGGGTTTGTAACCTCCCCGATTAGGGAGAGCCCATCGCGTGTTACCGCTTGAAGATGTGATCTGCTCCGGGCCTTCACAGGCCCGGCCACACGGTTTTTTTTTCGAGCGGAGACAAGGGCCACACCCCCCTGCCCTTCTCTGGAGACGTGGGATGGCCGCGTCCCCGCCTTACCATCTTGCCCCGTCGATGGCCCCCGCAGTTTCTTTTCCCAGAAGTGGTTCCTGGACCGTGATCCGCGTTCGGAGGACTCGGTATAGTTATTCTTTTTCGTCGTTTTTCTGAGCAGTTATTGCCTGTGGCCCGGAGGAGAGAAATTTGCAAGCGCTATAGACCTTCACGGTCTTATGTGCTCGTTCAATTTTCCTGTTTTGTTCGGCTTACTGCACGCGCTCTTTTCCAGGGTTTTTATATTGCGTTTTCCCGACGTGCATCGGTGCTGAAGTCTTTCTCTTTTTCCCCCAAGTTTGCCCGACGACGCGGCGTTCTTGGATATCCTTCCTCGGGCTTGGGTTTTAACATCGCGATGATATTCGAGTAATAAAGATTTTTTTTGCAGATCTATCAGCGCCCTCATCGGGCAGCCCGGTCCGTCCTCTCCAGTGAAGTGAGGTATTTACCCGATATGTAACTTAATCCCCCTGCAGACGCAAAAGATCCACTTAGATCACCCGATAGCCAAACGTGAATCGGTTTCCCTCTTACGTTACCCCCAAGCCTCCCCCCTGCGAGAATAAGCACTCCTTTACACTGCGTTTTCCTTTTCTCTCCCCTTCCCCGATTTTAAGGACCCCCCTGGCCCGACTGCAAAGGAGACTCACCCATACCCGTATCGTCGGAGCCGTCTTTTCCATCCTCCTTCTTCCACGCCTTTCTGCCCGAGAGTGTGTAACGTCTGCGGGTCGGAAGCGCTCAAAAGATAAACCCGACGCGCGCTACCAGCTTGTTGTTTTTTACTTTTTATGGCCCCACACAACATTGTGGCCCCTTTCGTGCCCTCGCGGCACCGACAAGCGTGGGTTCCCCCGAGCGTATGAAGGCCTATCTCTTATGGTTTTCCCTCAACACTCCTACACGGAGACACCCCGGTTTCCTTTTCCCCGCGTTGTTTTTCCATGTCCCTGTAGCTATGGTCCCTTTCAGGGTTCCGTAGTCATCGCCAAGATTTTCATCGCCGTACGTTGATTTGTAGGCTTCGCCGGCTATAGTCACGTTGAGCAGGGACGGCCCCTCGTGGAGTTTTCCCCCTCTTTGACCCTCGCGGGGATATTGCTCCATAATCCTTTCATTTTGATGCTTCCTAGCGAGGCCCCCCTTCGTCCTCTTCTCTTGAAATCCTAATCCAAGTTTTCGGCTCCTAGACGCGACCCGCGCTCCTAGCGCATGGTCTTGGCCGCGGTCGCGTACAGCTGAACATTCCTGTCATTTCGTCGTGCGCGTTCGTTTTCCTCCTTATGAATCTGCATGGGCTCTCTGGGAGTTTCGCCCGGTCCAACATCTTGGTGACCGCTTTCTTGAAATCCTTTTCCCGCCCCACAAAACGGATCCCTCCACTCCTAGGCCGCAACCCTCTTTTTCCCCAGAGGGCCTCTCCTACAAAAATCTATCAGGCCTGCCGCTTTTTGAGTCTGCACTCAATCCCTTCTCTGACGAGATTCGTGTTTAAAACTCGAAGCTTTGAATCTCTTTCGCGGTGGACGTACGGGCATTAACCACAAGGTCCGTCGAGTAATGCGTATAGCTTTTCTTGGGTATCAGTACGATTTGATGAAAGCCCCGCCTTCGTTGGCTCGCACCCCCTGGGTGATTTCCGGACGTGGTCGTTGCATTGAATTTGACTCGCAGTGTTTCTTTCTTAGAGCCGGTCCACAAGAGACATACCTGGCAGAACCTCTCCGATTCGGAGATTTGCAATATGTGATCCTAAAGCGATTACCCTAAGGCTTGGTCCCTCGTGTGCTCCCACCACCCAATCTGATTTCCCCTTTTTATTCTGTTTTCGCCGCGTTTAGGTTCGCGCATTTCCACGAACTCTGCGTAAACCGTGACTCGTTTCCCTTCGCCTCCTCTCACGCTCGATTATTCTTCTTAAGAGTCCGTGTCCTTGAAATGACGCGCTCATTTCTTCTCTCGTTCCTGGCGTAGTTAGTCCCGGTGTAGCCGTTTCCGTGCCCCACTTATGGATTTCCAGAGAGAATTACTTAGCCCTGACCAAGTTTGTTTTCTTTGCACTGGAAACTTTAAGAGCAGCACCCCCTCCTCCCCCCATGCACGTCGAACCAAGTTCACCGCTGTTTTTATTCTTTTGGCGGAGCCCTTTTTTCCAGTACGCTTCAGGACATACTGCATTCCCTGAATCTCCCCAGGCGCTCTCTTCAAGCCTTTTTCTCGTAAGGGACTTTAGTTTCTTGGTGATCATGCCGCCATAATCATGCGACATCCAGTTTTGAGTAGAAATCCCGGCCATTGACCATCGTTTGGCTCATTTTCCTAATGTAAGCTCCCAGCAGAATCCTCGAACTCCCCTCTTATAGTACTTTGGCCCACTGCCAGACAATACCGCATTACCAGCAGTACATCAGCTAGAGACTTCCCCCGGCCCCCTAGGCGGGCATTCTCGTAGCTATGGTTCTGTATTCTTCCTGAGCACCAGAATGTCACGACAAAACACCGTTTTCCCCTGCATACCGAGATTCGAGAGATCTCTGAGTGCCCGAAACCTTCAACCTTCGTCGGCCTCCCCCCCCCACGTCATTTGAGGCGGAGAACAGCGAAAGTTCCCCATGCCGCGCATATTTGTACATCTTTTCGTTCTTTCAACGAGGAAATCATATATAGTACAAGCACGATACCTGAAGGAGTAAACCCCTACTCGTTGGGCGGTTATTAGCTATGATAAGCTCCCTAAAGACCTTTCCGTTTAGAGACGACTGTGCAACCGGACATTTCCCCCCTGAATGGCGACGCTAATTCGAGCAGAGTTTTCCCTCCTCCCCACTTCCC
>Ga0179593_1795049_pt1 | contig 12658 bp, 25 predicted proteins | sample CZODoug2_1_08_16_FD_185931 | JGI IMG/M metagenome (GOLD analysis project Ga0179593, IMG submission 185931) | Vadose zone soil fungal communities from Angelo Coast Range Reserve, California, USA - CZODoug2_1_08_16fungal (PacBio error correction) | ecosystem: Environmental > Terrestrial > Soil >... | reverse complement strand
CCTTTTTTCTTCCCATTTCGTGCCTGCCCTTTTCCTGGGGGGTCTTTTCTTTTTGCTCAGAAGGGTTTTTCCCACAGTTCCTTAGGAACCGCCTTTTTTTCTTTGCCGGCTCCCCCTTTTTCTTCTTCTATGAAGAAAGCCTCCCCTTCCCCCCCATTGGGTCTTCCGGGGTCTTCCTTTTTCTCCTGATGGAGCTTTAGCGTTTCTTCTTCTTCAGTGGTATCGGCTCCATCCTTTTTCTTTTTTTATTTTGTTTCTTTTTCGAATAATGGGAAATTGAATTCGGGGCCTTTTTCTTCTCCCCCAAGGAACAATTTTCCTTGGTTACCTACCCCCCTTTCAATTCTCGCCGGATGTTCCTTTTCATTCTTGATCTGGCCTTTCTTTTACAGCGTTTATGACGGTGAGCCCCTTTGCCTGCTCCAAACGAGGAAAGATAGGCTTTTCTCTGTTGGGATCCCCCCCTGTTGATGGAACCCTCCTTTCTTCTTCTCTTTCAGGCGATCACCGAATTTTTTTTCTTCGCTTTTCTGTCCGTCCCTTTTCCCGGGAAAAGGAAATCCCGTTTTTCCCCCCTTTGTCCGCCGGCCTCTTTTGCCCCCCCCCCCCCTTTCAATACTTATCGGTACGTTTCTTTTCTTTCCCTGATCGTGTCTGCTGAAAAGGGGCCCCCGGGCGCCCCCCTTTCGCCCTTGGTGGCTTTTCCTCTGGAAAGTGTGCTTTGCTTTTTACCACAGAGCCCCTGCATTCCTTTCCTCCCTGAACACTCTCCCCCCCTGGTCTTTTTTTTTTCTCATAAAAAAAAATGCGGGTTCGGCGGCCTCTTTCTTTTGTCCCTATCTTTCAAAAACCAACCCCCTTTGATTCACGCAGAACCGGCCAGCCCCTCCCCCCGCTTCATCACCCAAGGGATAATCCGTCCGTACCCTCTTTCTTTCCTCTCCATTCTGCTTCTTCAGGAGGGAAAAACCTCCAGCGCCGACAAGAGTTTTGAACCCCTCTCCCTCTTTTTTTTTTTATCCCGGCACCCCCCCATTTTCTGGGAGCGAACAGGAGAGCTTTCTTTTCTTTTCCTTTTAGCGAAACACCAAGCCCGCGTTTACTTTCTTCTACCCCCCCCCCCGATAATGGTTCCATTGTGCCCTCCTCGCTTTCCCAGGAGTTTTTTTTTTTCCCAAACCCCTGGAGAACCCAGATCGCCAGCAGTTCCCTGGGTCCCCCCACTTTGGCGCCTTCCTTCTCTTTTTTTTTTCAAGTAGCCGCTCCCTCCTTCTTTCTTTTTCCCTCAAAGGGCGTCGCCCTTTTTTTCCTCCCTTCATTCTTTAAAGCCCCCTCCTTTCAGCCCGAATCTGGGCTTCGTTGTGAACCCCTTTCCCCCCCCCTTTTTTTGCGAATTCCGCCGGTGCCAGGAAATTCGGACCTCCTCCATTGTAGGTTCTCTGGATTGCCCCCCCCTTTTTCCTCTTTTAATACCCCTTCCCCATTTCAGATATCAAATACCCTTTCTCACCATCGTTGCCGATGCGTATTACGGCGCCTTTTTTTTTTGTGCTTTTTTCCCCCCTTTTGCGGGAAGTAGGAGGAACCCTCCTTGTTGTCCCTATTTCGAGGATTCCTTTTTCTCCGTCCTCCCTTCCCCCTCATAACAGCCAACTGACCTCCCTCTTCCCCTATTTTTGAAGGAGATGAAAGAATTCTGCTTTCTGCGCATAGCTCTCCTTTTTTCGCACCCAAGTAGGAGGTTGTCTTTGTTTTTTTTGTCGAGGCAGCACCCTTCCTTTTTTTTCTTTTTTCTTTTCTTTGCCTTTGCCAAGGCCTTTTTTTCCGGACCCGCCCGTCCTCTTTCTTTCGTCTCAGGCTTTCTAGATCGAGCTCTGCGCTCTTCCCTCTCTTCGCACCCGTAAAACATGCCCCTTTTTCTGGGCAGACAACTTTCCTTCTTTTTTTTTCGCTCTTGCCGTAGGGACTCTGACACTTCCTTTTTTCTCCCCCCTCCCCTGAGAGAATCTTCTTCCTTTTTAAGAAAACAGTACAGCAGCCCAAAAAATGTCCTTTTTTCGTAGGTGTGTTCAAGAGCCATTGCCTCTTTCCCCCCAAGCGCCCGCGGCAACGCAAAAAGCTTCTTTTTTCGGATCGCCGTCCCCCCCAGATTCGACCGACACTTTTTTTATCTTTCCTCCGCTTCGGCTGGGACCTTTTTCTTTTTTTTTTTTCCCCCCCCCCCTTGAGTAATTTTTGTATTCATTGATTACTTTTCTTTAGAGTAGCGGGTCCGTTTTTTCTTCCTTTCTTCAGCGGCGCCCTGTTTCCTTGCCCCAATTGACGGAACCCACTCTGGTTTTCCAAGGACAATGGATTTTTTCTCTTCTCTGAAAAGGTAGAAGTCGCTTTTTTCCTCTCAATCAGGGAGACGGCATTCCCATCCCCTTTTTTTTTCTTGCCTTTTTTTTTTCAAGACGCCCTCCTCCTTTTCTCTTTCTTTTTGTTTCTGCACAGTCTAGGAGGGATCCTTTTCTCTCTGATCCCCTCGAGACTGTGCCGCCTCCTTTTTTCTTCCTTTTTTTCCTCAGGGGTTTTTTTTTTTTCTTTTTTCTTTTTTCCAAAAAAGCGTTTCAATACAAGAGACGTCCTTTCCCCATGAAATTTTGGCTGTCCTTTTACCCCTTTTGTATTGTTCCGTCCAAATTTTTTTTTTTCCTTTTTTTTCCCCTTGCGCTGAAGCCAGTGTTTTTTTTTTGCTCAAGGAAGGCTACTCTCCCCCCTCTCATCCCCCTTTGCTGCGGACTTTCTTCCTTCCCCTTCGCGAAGGATGAAGATTCTTTCTTTGGTTGAAGCCGTTACGGGCGATCTCCCTTTTCTTTTTTCTGCGTTTCTTTCACCCTCCTTTTTTTTTTTTTTTGGAAAACGAACGGACTGTTCGTCCCGAATTAAGGGCGCATCCATCTTTCTCCCTTTTCCGACAATCCGTTCTACCCCTTTTTCTCCTTCCGCGATATCCGCGCCGCCTGATTTTTTTCTATTTGCTTGGTCTTCTGTACGGGGTTGGGGCGAAGTTTTTCCCCCCCCCCTCTTTCCTCCGCTCTGATTCTAGACACTGTCCTCTTTCCCGAGAACTTTCGGCGGGGGCAGTTCCAAGTCCTTTCATCCAAACCGTCAGAACTTGGTGCTGTCTTCTTTTTTTTTTTTTTTCTCCCTTCCCGCTATGGTTGCTTTTTCTTTGGCAAGGCGAAGCAGCCGTTCCTTCCCCCCATCTGCTCGAGGGTGGCGAGGGGCTTTGCTCTTTCGGTCCCTTCTTTCCCGTGGTCTTTTCAAAAGCAATGCTTTTTTTTTCCCTTTTTTTTTCCCCCCCGTGGAGGACGTGTTTTTTCTTCTTTTTTCGAAAGACCCCATTTCTTTCCGGCAGCCGGAAGGACGGCATCTTTTTTTTTTTTGGTATTTGATATCGGGTTCCCCTTCTTTGTCTTCTGATGTTCTTTTGTGTTTTTTCCTTCTTTTTCCTGACTTTTCTTATTCTTCTCGGAGAGGTTATGCTGTGTTTTCTTTTTTCTTTGTCCCTTCTTGGGGTTCGCCCTCCTTTTTCTATTTTTTTCCCCGGCCAAATCAGGTGGAGCCCTTCTCTTCTTTTTTCTACTCTTACTGCGGCGCTGATGCTGTAAAGCCTTTATCCCTTTTTCACTTCCTTTCTCATCTTTTTTTCTATACTACTGGGAATAGTTCTCTTCCTCTTTTTTCATTTCGAGTTTGGATGGAGCATCGGACTTTTTTTTTCTTCGGCTTTTTTTTCTGACAGCTTTCTGTCTTTTTTTCGCGTTCGAGCCCTTTCCCCCTCTCTCCTGCCGCACTGGGTTCACAATTTCTCCTTTCCACCTTGCCATTTTGCCCTCCCTTTTCTCTCAATAGGGTAAGGATTTTCCTCCCTCCTGTCCGGCTTGAATATCGTATTGGCTTGGCGTTCCTTTTTTATCCGTCCTTCGCGGGCTTACCTTTTTCTCGGGTGAAAGGACGCCTTTTCTCCCCGCTCCCTTGGGCGCTATTCCGTTATTTTTTCGTTTCTTTTGCTGCTTTGTTTCTTTCCCCTTTTTTAAGGGCGAACAATTTTTCCCCCTTGCGAATCGGTAACTCTTTTCCCCCCCCCTTTTTAGTCACCATTCCTTTCCTTCGAAGGATTTAAGGGGTTTTCCTTTTCCTTAACACGTTTGTCCGGGATTGTCTTTTCCCTTTCCTTCCCTTTTTGCGTTTTATCCCTCCTCCTTTTTCCGAGAAGAAGTGACGATTTTCCCACCCCGCGACACGCCTGCCCCCCCCCCTCTTCTTCTTTTGTGATTCGTGTGCCCTTTTTTTTTTCCTTTGACACAGAAAGCGGACAATTTTTCGTAATACAGCGGTCATCCCCACCTTCCTTCTTTGCTTGTTGGGGACTATTCCCTTTTTTTTATATAAGGACACCTTTCACCTTCATGCCATTATTCGCTCCCCTTGCCTTCTGATGGGCCTCCCTACTTTTTTGCTAAGAGAATCAGGTTTTGCGCGCCTGTTGGCAGGGCGCATTCTACCTTCCCGTGCGGCCCTTTGGAGGTAGAAGTTACCCCTTCTCTTCACAAACAAAACTTCTTTACTTGAAAAAGTTCGGTTTTTTCCTCCGGATGGCAAAAGAAACCTCCCCCCCCGGACGGGCGGAAAGATGGAAGAGTCCCATTTCTTTTTTCTTCTTCCCCCCTACTGAATTCTCCTCTTTTTGGGACCTTAGGAGATCTCTTTTGATGGTTCCCTTTCATCGTGAAGAAGTCATTCGTTTTCGTGTGAGCGTCTCCCCTTCTGAAATGGGTAACCCTTCCGTCCCCATTTTTGTTTTGAAGAGAAATTTTACGTTTTCAAGTTTTGCCTCGTCTTTTTTTTCCCCTGGAAAAAACCCCCCTTTTCCCTGTCCGCGTCAGTGTCCCCCTACGGATTAGCGGAAGTTCCTCTTTCGTCGGCCATTCATTTGTCTTCCTATTCCGAAAATATGGGCCCCTTTTTTTCCCCGTTTGTGTCCCCCCTCCTTGAGGGGTCCACTTTTTTTTTTTCCATTCTACGCCGATTTCCTTTTCGCGGGCTCTTTCCCCCCTGGCCGCACCCTTTTGGCCGGTTTTTTCCGAAGCGATTCCTCCCCCCCCTCCCCCTCTACTGCTTTTATCTTTGCCGGGTGTCGTCTTTTTTGTCTTTGTGATGAAAATCGTCCCCGTATTTTCTTTTCTCGTTCAGCGATCTGATTTCCTCGCCCATTCTCGCCCCCCCCTTTCTTCCATGAAGGACAATTGACGTGGTTTTCTTTTTTCCCCCCCACTTCTCTTTTGCCCATGAAAATCCCCCTTCTCTTTTGTTTTTCTTTCTCTTTAGCGACCCCCTTTTCAAGCGGTAAAGATTTTTTAAACGATATAGGACGCATTTTTCCTCCCACTATACCCAGCTGCCCTTTCGGCAACGGACCTTCTTTCCCCCCTCCACCGGAAAAATAGGCTCCCCTTTTTCCATTTTTCCATTTCCGGCAGCACCCCCTTTTTCTCTCCCACGGTTTTCGGCTTCCCCTTCTCCTCCTCCAAAAAACGCGATTTGTTTCTCCCCAGGTCCCCTTCAAGCGGCCTGTCCCTGTAATCAGTTCCGATCCTTCCCCTTCGCGAATGCCGTTGAGATTTATTCCTTTAACCCAAGCGCCCCCCGCCCCTCCTTTTTCTTAAGGATAGCGGTTCCCCTTCCCCCAACATGGCGCTTTCTTTATTTTTTTTTTTTTTTTTTTGGTTTTTTGGTGGATTCCCCTCTATTTCATTCTTCTTCCTTGAAAGGATTGTACAACGCCCCATATGGCGGGCAAACCAGCCCCTTCCCCCCTTCAGGTCTGAGGAGCTCCCACCTCTCCTCTTCTATTTAAAAAAGAGTTAGTCTTCCCCCTAAAAACCGAATGCCCCCCTCTGCTGAAGAGTTCCCCTCTTCTTTGCACTCAGGATTAAGAGCTCGATATATTCTGCAAGTCATCACCTTCTCATCCTTTTTCTTTCCTTTTCGGCAGGAGATCTCTTTCTCGAATAGGGAATTCTTTCGAAGAACGATTCCGTTCCTTCCCCATATCTCCTTACCCTCTCCCCTTCATTCCCCGGGCAGGGACAGCGAAGGTTTTTTCCCCCCCTTTTTTTTTTTCTTTTGGATGAAACCCCACAGACCTTCCCCCCCCCCAGTTCGAAACCGGGCCCCTTTTCCCCCCCCAATGAAGGACAGGATTCCCCCCCCCCTCTCTTCTTCCTCCGGCCTTTTTCCTTCCCCCTTCGCCCTTTTTTGTGAGGCCTCTTTTCTCTTTCTAAAGTGGCTGAGACAATCTTTGGGTGCGCGCCCGACCTCCCCCCTTTCAACCTCCTCAAGCCACTCTCCTTCCCCTCGCCACTCGAGGAATATTTGTTGAGGCTTTTTCATAACAAGGTGAGGCTGATTCGCTTCGCCTCTCTTTTCTCGTGCTGGTGCGGGATAAAGGGATTTTTTTTTTCTTCTTGTATCCACACCCGTCGTTCCCCTCTTTCCGGAGGACGACGTGCTTTTTTTTTTTTCCATTTCTAAGGAGGGGCGGTTTTTTTGATCGCTCCTTTTTTTTAGATCTTGACCTTTAGAAACCCCCTTTTCTCCCTTCTCCCTTTAAGGTTCTGCCGCACGGTCAGTGCTTCTCTTTTTTTTTTTGGGCTTCTTCCTCTTGCACCCCTTTCCCTTCTATTTGGATTGGATTCATCTTTTCGCCGAAGAATATGGAATGCCTGCCCCCCACCGTACACAATCAGGTCTTTTTTTTTTTTCCCCGCCGCAATATTGCCGGCCCCTCCTCAACTCTTTTTTCTGCACTTGCCCACTCCCTTTCCGGTGATCTTTTTCCCCCCTCCTTTTCCCCCCCAAGAAGGCTTCTCCCCTCTTTTACTCGCCTCACGCCCTTTCCTTCCTGTCGGCAACGGGGTTTTTTTCCTCTGCTCATTGATAATGGCCCTCCCTCTTCCTCTCTCTTTCTTCCTGGTTCACCGTGCGACACCCGGTTTTTCTTTTCTAGTTGCCCCCCCCAAAATTTCCCTTCCTTCTTTGTTTTTCCAAGGGAAGCCCCTTTTCTTTTTTTCTCCCAATTCTGCTCGGAAAAGGTAAGCCCGTTCCCGTTTCACGGTTAAATCCTCCTGCCGTCCCCCCCCCTTTTTTCCGCCAGGGACAAGAACGCCACCTTCCTGCTTTCCTTTTTCCGGTGATGTCGGCACATTCTCTTTTTTTTTTTTTCTTTCCGTTGGTAGACTGTGCCGTACCTCCCCCTTCCCTTTTCTTTTTTCTTGATCCATGGAGCAGGGATAAGTCTTTTTTTTTTTTTTTTCTTTCTTCCTTCTCCTGATTTTGCCGGCGGACAACAGGGCGTCATTTCCCCGTCCTCATTTCCCCTACCTGTGGACCTCCATTTTGTCTTCCCTTTTTCCTTTTTTCTATGATAAATTTGTTCCCTTTTTTTTGTCTCCTCCCCGCGCTGAAGCAGTGCTTCCCTTTCCTTCAATTTTCATTTTCTTTCCCCTTCTCCCGTTCTCGGTGGGGGCAGACGACGTCGTTCTTTTTTTTTCCCCTCGCTCCGTCTGAAGATTTTCCCCTCCTTCGCTCCTTCTTTTTCCACCCCGGGTCCCTTTTGCTGGCCCCTTCCCTTTTTCTCTGGTCAAAGACATTTTTTTTCCCTTTTTCTTCAAAACGACGGACCATCGCCATTTCTGTCTTCCCCCACTTTTTTTTCCCATTTTCTCGGCGCCGCATCTCCCTTTTTCTTCAGGATTGAATTTTCAGAGCCTTCCTCCTCCCTTTGCGTGGCAGAACCTGACGGTCTATTCGTCTCTTATCCATCGTCCCCCCTTTTTCCCTAGGAAAGGCATTGCTCGACCGGCTTTTTTTTTTCCTTTTCCCTTCACGGAGAGGCCCGGCCTTGCCCTTTTTCCTCTTTTGGACGAACCCCCCTTTCCCTTCGCATGGGTGAGAGGATTCCCCCCCTCTCCTCTTTCTCAAGAAGCCGCGACCTTTCTTCCTTGGTTTTTTTTTTGTTTAAGGTGCTTATTCTTTTTTTTTCTTTTTTATAGTGGGATTCGGCGCCCAAACGCCTCCCTTATTTTTCTGAAACAAGCGTGCTTCTAAGTCGAACGGGCCCTTTTCCCCCCCGGCACCAATGAGCATCGTCTCCCACTCCCCGTTTCCTTTGATCCTGCAGTCCTTTGGCTTTTTTCTTGCGCGGTTACCCTGCGAACTTCCTTTCTCTTTCCTTGCTGATTTCGTGGGGGTTCATCCCTCTTTTCCTCCCGCATTCACCGGCTTCTTTTCTCTTCTTTTTTCTAGGAAAGATAGGGGCTCGGCCTTTTCTTTCTTCCCTTCCTCTCTATCTCCGCAATCTCGGCACCTCATGGCGGACGCCCCTTTTTTCTTTTTTCTCTCCAAACTCCTTTTTTTTATTGTCTCCCCCTTTCCCCCTGATGGAGATTTCTGGTTCTTTCTATTATATTGTTTACTACGGCTTCGTGGCTTTTTTTCTTCCTTTTTTCTGCCTTTTTTTTTTGCGCGGCTGTTTTTTTCTTTTTCGGAAAAGATTCGGCATGGGCTCTTTTTCTTTTTTTTTCCCCTCCAATTGTGAGGGGTCTACTATTTTCCCCCCTTTTTTCCACTGTTTGGTTCTTGCTTTTTCCCATCTTACAACGGGCATTTCTTTTTTCTTTCCCTTCTTTTCACGGGACGGATTATTCTTTTTTTTTTCCCCCTCCCTTTTTGGCTGGGCCGGGTCTTGGCGTTGATCGCTTTTTCCCCCCTCTTCCTGTGGGCGAGAACGTTTCCTTTTTTGACTGTTGAAGGCTCGTTTCTTCTTTTGGGGAGTATTCAGGTTTATTTTTTTCTTTCCCCGTAGCGGCAGGGGCCGGCCTTTTTGTTCCCTAGTTCTCAAGTCTTTTTTCTTTTCCCTTTTTCCCCTTCCCTTTTTTCCCTTTTCGCTAACCGATTCATTTCCCTTTTACCGAGAAGGATTCCTTTTTTGTTCTTTCGGATAAAAGTCCCCTTTTCCTTCCACCGCTTGCGATCATTTTCCCCCCCCCTCCTGATTCACTTTCTTCTCTTGAAGATTTTAAATCACCTTTTTTCCCCCCTCCCTGCAAAGATCAACTCCCCTTTCTTTCCGTGTCACCTTTTTCCCATTGACGGCCGTCCTCCCTTTTTTTCCCTTTCTATTACAAGGGTGAACCTCCTTTCCTTTTTTCCTTAACCCGTGGATTTGGTTTAATCTAATGGACCCCCTTTTTCCCCCTTTCTTTTCGCTTCGACATTTTCCCCCCTTTTTGCCTCCGATCTGATGGCAGTGCTTTTTTCCTTTCCGGCGAAGTGTCCCTTTTTTCCTCCTTTGCGCGAATTTTTTTTTTCTTTTTTGGACACGTCTCTTTCAAAAAAAATTTGGCGCCTCCCCCCCCCCCCCTTTTTCGGTCTAGGACCTGTTTTTTTGTTCTCCCCATTTGCAACAAACGACTCTTCCTCTTTCCGCCGTCCATGAAATAGATCTCTCTCTTCCTCCCTTTCTTAGTCAATGGCCTCCCCCAGAAGAGTTCCTCTCTTTTGTCGGTTTGAGCGTCTCCCCCCAAAAGGGCCTAGACCTTTGTTTTTTGAAGAGCCAATTTTCTTTTTTTCTTTTCTTCTTTTTTTTCTCCGCTCGCTTAGAAAAAACACCTTTTTCTTTTTTTTTTCCGTTAACTTTCGGCTTCTTTAGCGGCAGGAAGTCTTCCCCCCTCCTTCGGCCATCATGTTCGTGGGCTCTGTGTCTCAATAATGGGGCCCCCTCCCCCCTCCTTGGGGTACATGAATCTTTTCTTTCCCCACGTTATCACTCTTCTCCGCCGGCCCATTTTCCCCTTGTCCTCCTTCGGCTTTTATGGGTTCTTTCCCTTTCCGCAATGTCCGAGTTCTTGCCCCCTTTCCTTAACCAAACGCGATCCAAACCTCTTCTTCATTTTGATGTATTTTTGTCTTTTTTCCTCTTTTGGATACACGGGTATTTTTTTCCTACTTATCGATCAGATTTTTCCTTTTTCTTCCTCCCATGATCGAAAGGGTTGACTGGACAGACCCCCTACGTTTTTTTTTTTTCTCACAACCAAAAGTAATTTGCCCCCTCCACCTTTTTCGTCGTCCTGATCGTGTTCTCCCGGAGATCCTCTTCCCTTTCCCCCGATCTCAGGGACGCCCTCCCCATTCCCCTTTGCCCTCCAGTAAAAGATTTTTCCCCCCCCATAAACGGAAATTCCTTCCCGCCTCTATCCGTCACTTTTCCCCCCCTCACATGGAACACTTCTTCTGTTGGTGCAAGCTTTTTTTTCCCCCCCAAAGGACTGACTTCTCTCCTCCCCCCAGAAGAATATTTTCAAGATCACAGATAAATCGTCTTTTGTTTCTTTTCCCCCTTCTCATGGCAGTTCCGTGAAAGATGTCTTCCTCTTCCCCTTATTTAACACCCTTTTGGTCTTTCTCTTTCTTTTCTCTTCCCCCCCCGCACAATGGTCCTTTCTCACGTCCTTTTCCCAGCGAAAAGGAGAAGATTTCCTCTCCCCTTCCCCCTCTCCCCCCCCAAAACCAGCCGCGACAAACCCCTCTTGCCAAGACCCCCTTTCCCGAGAGTATTACCAAGGCCATCTTTTTCTTTCCCCAAACCGAAAGAGAATTTTTCCTTTGTGCCGGGAAAAGCTGTTTGTTTTTCATATTAAGGGCTCCCCTCTTCTTTCCCTCTTCTATTCGCCCGTAATCACTCTTGTGGCCCGGATCTTTTTCTTCGAAGAAACACCTTTTTCACTTCTTTTTCCTTCCGTGCCGCTATTTCCTGAAAAGACAACCCCCCCGTTCCTTCCTTATTAAAGAATGCCGGCAGGCGGCCCTCTCTTATTTTCAAGAAAGTCTTTTTTCTGGAATAAGGGAAGGTTTTCTTTTTTTTCCCCGTAATTCATTTGCACTCCTCCAGGAACAGAGGCCCCTTCCCCCCCTTCCCCCCCTCCCCATATGACGCAGGATAACCTCCTTTCTTTGCTTTGGCGTTCTCATGGGGTTCCTTTCTTTCTTGTGAGAGGACACGGGCTTTCCCTTTTTTTCCTTCTTCTTTTTTCCCTTGCCTTTTGGGGGCGCGCCCCCACGAATCGCCTTGGCCCTTTTCCCCCCGATTCGCAAAACTTTCCCCTTTTTTTTTCCCCCCTCCTTTTTTTTTGAAGCGATGGAAGAAGTTTTTCCCTTTTTTTCAGGACCCTTTTTTTTTTTCGGGTGGTCGGGGGATCCATTCCTTGACGCGGGGGGGTTCGTTTGGACGGTTGATGAAAGGCGCTTCTTATCGTTTTTTTTCCTTCCCCCGGAAGAAAGTTCTCACTCTTTTTTTTTTTTTAAGGGTTAAGATCGAGCTCCCTGAGATGGGGGAGGATCCCTTTTTCGCAACCCCGTACAAGGACGGCGGTCCTCTCCCGGCCTTCGCGCGGACTCTTCAAAAATTCATCCGTTGTAGAAAACCCTTTTTTCCCCTCTCGGGCGCGAAAATCTTCATTGAAATGCGGGAACTTTCTTTTTCTTTTTCTTCCCTCTAACTGATTGGGTCTTTCGTTTTTTCCAGAGAAATTGCCCTCCCCCCCCCTCCCTTTTTGGAAAAGAGCCCACGCTTGTCCATTTTTTTTCCCCCTTGAGGATAGACCCTTTTTCCTTCCCCCCCCCTCTTTTGCCGCAATTGGCGGACTTTCCCTTCTCCGCCGGACGACTTCTTCCCCTTCATGGTATTCATGATAATGTCTTCCCGATTTTAGAGTCCTTTTTTTTTGCGAAAACTCTTCCTTCTTCTCAGGAGATATGCGTTTCTGCAGTGGCCCCAAATTGACTTCTCCTGGGTTTTCAAGGCAGCAATGTCTTTCCTCCCCACTTCATGGTTCGAACGGTAGCCGTTTTCTTCCGCTGTTCGACTGCAATAAGGAGTCCTCCTCAACGGGGGCCCAGGACTGAGCCGGCTCCCCTTTTCTCACCTCCCCCCTCTTTTCTTTCTGGCAGTTGCCGGTGGCTGTCGGCTCCCTTTTTTTCAGATCATCGCCGAGACTTTTTTTGTCCGACCCACTCCTTTTTCTTTATCGTATTGCTTTACTTGGCGCCGGCTCCTTTCTTTTCTTTTTTTTTTTAATGGATTGGGCCCTTTGTCAGTTCCTGAGCTGAATTTGCCGAAACCATGGCTTGTTTCCCCTTCAAAACCATGACGCGATAAATGGTCCTTTTCTTTTTTTTGTCCCCCCCTTCTCTCTTAAAGAAGGTGCTGGCCCGCCTTTCATGCGGCCATATTCATGACCTCCGTTAGTAGGCAGAGGCTTAGTGACGGGTTCCTCCTGTCCTTTCTCTTTACAGCCATTGCCTTTTCCTGGCGATCTCAAAACCCTCCGTTTTCCCTTCCGCGTGGCTCTGTCACCCGCCTTTTTCTTTTTTATTCGGAAAAAACGACGACCAATCTCCCTTTTTCGGTTCGCATCCCATATTTCTTTTCCCATCCGAAATCCGTGCTTACCCCTTCTTCTTTTCCCTCTCCTTCCCCTTTCCGCCTGACCGTGCGCAGAATTCTTCTCCGCACCCCTCTCGCGGCGCGTCTTCTTTTTTTTTTCCC
>Ga0179593_1302796_pt1 | contig 12658 bp, 20 predicted proteins | sample CZODoug2_1_08_16_FD_185931 | JGI IMG/M metagenome (GOLD analysis project Ga0179593, IMG submission 185931) | Vadose zone soil fungal communities from Angelo Coast Range Reserve, California, USA - CZODoug2_1_08_16fungal (PacBio error correction) | ecosystem: Environmental > Terrestrial > Soil >... | reverse complement strand
GCCCCCCCACTTTGCTTGCCTCCTTTGCTTTGGATGGCTTTTCCCCCCACACCCGACTTAAGGCACCCTTCGGTGTTGAGCCCTGTTTTTTTGCCCTCCAAAACTTTTCGTGCTTTCATTGGCTGACTCTAACGGAACCGGGTGTCACTTTCATCCTGCCTTTCTTTTTTATTTGTACTTCCTTTTTTCCTCAGTTGGCCTTCCTGGGAAAGCACGAAACTCTCCGGTTCACCCCCCTTTTTTTTTTTACGTTTTTGTCTGTCATCTTTTAATAACCCTTGACACCCGCTAGGGAACCCTTCCCAAGGGAGTTCCTTTCCCTTTTTGAACCCTAACAGTCGCAGGACGCTGGTTTCCTTTGCTTTCCCCCCTGTATGCACCCCCAGAGTTGGATATGGGTAACAACTTTCTGCCTAATCAATCTTGCCACACCCGGAGATTTGCCGTTTTTTGTCTGTTTTGTTTTTTTCTCTCCTTTTTCTTTAGCCCTGACCCCCCCCCTCCCCGAGGACATTTTTTAAACTTCTCCCTTTAAAGCCAGGTGTGAATGTTGCCGAGCTGGATTTTTTTCCTCCTTCCCCCTGTTTTGTTGCCCCGCTGCCTGACGTTTTGACGACAGGTCAGTCCAGCTTTTTGAACCCTGAACCGATTTCTTTGTTTTTCCTCTCATCGTGCAAGCTGCCCTACATTAACCCCCCCCTTTTCAGAGCCCCATTTGGTTCGTTTTCAACCTTTTTTTGCTCGACGTCCCCCGCCAGCGTATTTGTCCCAAATTCGCTTCAAGTGCCCCCCTTTTTTTTCTTGTGGCATTGAGTGCGGTGGCCCGTAGGACCCGTTTTTTTTTTTTTTAAGCCCCCTCCTCTTCTGAAACGCCTTTCCTTCGGTGGTTTCCCGAAGTTCATGACTTTTTGTGACGTGTTCCCCCCCCCTTTTGACCAATTTGACGGGGGTTTTTTTTTCCAATTTGTGCCGTTTTTTCGGCTCAATGAAAGATTTTTTTTTTCCTGCGTGTTGTGGCTGTCCCTGCTTTAACGCGATTCGAGGCGATTGCCTCATTGTTTACCACCTCTAACCTTTTTTTTTTCGCCGGATCCTTTTTCCCCGGTCGGCAAACCGACCAGGTACTCGATCTCTTGTTCCGCTTTTTGCAGGCAATTTTTTCCCACCCCCTCTCCCTCCCCTTTGTTGTCGTGCCACTTGTTTTGGCACATTTTTTCCCAGTTTTCATTTTCGCACTTTTGGGATTAATCCTACAACGTGGCTGTCTGAAAGTCTTTTTTCCCTGCAAAACTTTCCCCCCACCGCTTAGATGTCGGTTTTTTGGACCCGCAGTTTGAGTGGTTTTTAAATTTCTTGAAGAGGGCTGGCTTTCCCCCTTTTTGTAAAACCTTGCCAACCCCCCTTCCCCTAACGCGTTCGCCCTGTTTGCTTTTGACCTCACCCTTCCCTCTTTTTTTCTTTCGTTTGAAGGGATCATCTTGCGTTGTTTATTATCCTGGTTTGCTTTTTTTCGCCTTACTGGCGGCAGCTGTTCTTGTCTTTTGGGGTTCCAGGCAGGTTTCCTTTTCCTTCCCCCCTTGGAACTGATACGTGTGTGCGGTTCTGGTTTCCCCCAACCGTCGTTCTTTTGTGCCTCCCCTCGATTGATTGTTCAGCTATTTATGGTTTCCCTCGTTTCGCACCGTTGTGCATTGTTTTTCGTCCCCTTTCCTGCTTTCCCGACTTTCTGTTCCTTCGTTTTCGAACAACTGTAAATAACCCTACCCAGTCACTCCCCTTGACATTGTTTTTTGGCCCCCGCTGACTCCCCGATTCGACCACCCCCCACAACCGCGTTGGTTTAACCTTGTATTCTTTGCCGCCTTCACTTGGTTTTTTCCCACCTTGTCAAAGGCTTCTTCTGTGCTACCCCCGCTATTTTTCTGGCCTCCCGGCCTCTTGCCATGTTTGCCCCCTTTTCGGTGCCTCCCCAAACAAAATCTTTCTTGAACCTTAGGTTTTTTTTCCCCTTTGCGAGATTTTTCCCCAACGTCATTTTTTCAACTTTTCTGACAAGTGCTCCTTCCCCCTCCTCCGCTACGCCACGCCGTTTACAACATCATTTGCTTACCGGCAGTTGGGTGAATTACCTTTTTCCAACCTTGTCGCGTTTCCCCCTCCCGTCGTGAGATTATGGTTTTTTTTGCGGCGTTGTGTACTGTTCCCGCTTCCCCTTGAGTCTATTTCTTTGCCCGGTGCACACGAGTCTGCGTTGATTTTGCCTTTGAGGTTTTAAGCCTTAACATCTTTCGTGCTTTTGAAAACGTATTGCCCCTGGCTGGTTTTTTTTTTACCGCGATACTACTTGCGGGGCCAAACCCAATTGGCGTGCTCTAATGCTCCTTGTCCCGTTTGCGAAACGTTTCCCCCACAAGTTGATTTTGCTCCTCATATTTTTCCTCCTCCCAGTTTCCCCCCCTTCCCCAAATATTTTTCGGACCCCACAGCCCCCGACCCCCTTAGATGTAATCTCTTATGCTCTCCATCCCCAGTCACGGGAAGACATGCGTGAGTTTTCCCCCTCGTGCCTGTGCTTGCCCCCCTCAACCCATTCCCGCCCGGTGTAACCTGCTTTGGTCTCCAATTTTTCCCTCTTTTTTTTTTTCAAGCTTTTTCCGAGTCCTGCAACCTTTTCCTGCCTGCCTGTATTTTTGGCCGTTTTGATTTTGGTGGTTTTCGTCTTACTTTTATATTTTTTTTCCCCCTGACCTTTGCGGAACCACTTTTTTTGCCTCCCCCTTGTTTTGGTAAACATCCTTTTCGCCTGCCATTGTTTTTTCCTTCTCGTGCCCCCACCAATTCACCTATTTTTTTTCCACCGCTTTTTATGCCCCCTGCCGCCCCTTGTTGCAGTACGTCTTACCTTTCGATGGGTCGGGTCCGTTTATACCCCATGCCCCCCCCCAGTTTGCCATCGACCCCCCTCAATTTTTGACGCCGCCGAAAGCTGCTTCCACCTCCCCCCCCGTCCCTTTTTCTTGAAGCGTTTCATCTTACCTTGATGATCAGTTTTACCCCCCGGGTCCCTCCTTCACGTGGAACAATTACGTTGACGGTTTTTTTTAAACCCCGGCTGGTTTGTCGACCAATGAGTTCTTTTCCTTTCCTCCCTCCTTGTTGTTTTTATCTTTTTGTGGATTTTTGTTCGCCCCCCCTGCCGGGTGTTCGCGCGCCTGGTTGGGGCTTTTTCCTGTTAACGGGATTCGCCCTAGCATCTTTTTTATTCTGACCAACAGCTTTCTTATGACAACTTTGGTTGGACTTTTTTCGGCTTTTTTTACTCCCGCTTATCTCTGGCTGTTTTTTCCACTGACCTTTTATGTCCCCCCCTGAGTTTCCCCTTATTTTTTTGACCCCCCTCCTTCATCCCGGTCCGACCTCCCCACTGTTCAAGGTCCCCCTTCCCGTTAACTGTTCTGCTTCCACAGAATCCCTCCCCCTTCGTGCCAATTGCGTCGCTTTGCCTTTTCGGCACATTCTGGCTGTTTAACTTCTTTCGTTTTTGACTTTTTTTTTTTTTTTTTTTTTCTTTTTAACGTACATTCCCGGAAATTTCGAACTCCCTTGTTGAATAGCAACCTTCGGGTGGCTGTCCCCTCCCTTGGACCAGCTTCCCTGGCATGCCCGTGTTTCCCCTTCAGTCAGTGGCTCTCACCCCCCCAAAACACCAGGGTGGACCCCCAAGATTTTTTCTGTCCAACCAAAAATGCCTTAGCCCGTACGTTGTTTTGGGCCTCAGGTAAAATCCGACTCCAACTTTGGGGTCACCCTTCCCCAAGAAGGTTTAAATTGTTACATTCCTTTTTCCCCCGCACCGCCTCTTTTGTTCATTGGGCTTCGTTTTTTGCCTACTTTTGAAGGGTTTGGCACCTGGGAGCCCCCCTTAGTGGTTCTTATTCATCCCCTTTTTGGGTGTGCCCGTCCCTTTTCTTAGACACCCCCATCCTTCTGTCACTCACTTTTTGTCCACTTCCCCACGTTTTACTTCTTCTTAGTCTGCCGCAGAAAGAACTGTTGGACCCATTGCAACTCTTCCTGTTCGCTTCCCCCCCCATCCCCCCCGGTCCCCCCCCCCGTGCTTTCCTGCGTTTTTCGTCCCCTTTTTCCGTTTCAGCTTGGAAAATCGTCTTCACGCGCAAAAACATCCGGTCCCCGCATGCCCCGTCTTTACCGCTTCACCCGTTTTGAACTCCTTTCCCGTTTTTCCACAATGATGTCCTAACCAACGTCCTTTGGGTTTTCCGTTTATTGTTTTGTCGTATGCGGAAATTTTCCCTTTCCTTTCCCCCCCCCAAGTTTTGAAAATCCGATTTTCCCCCGCTTCGATCTTTGCCTCCCCCCCCCCCCCCCCTTTCCCCTTCCCCATCCTTCGGCGAACAGTTTTTTTTTGTTTGATGCCCCATGCATCAAGCTTTTTTAACATTTCCCAAGTGGTTGAGCGGCAACCCTGTTTCACCTCCCTCGGTGTTTGACTCCCCTAATAGTTTATGTTTTGCGTTTGTTCCCCCCCAATCCCTGAGCTTTTTGAAGGTCTTGTCCCACTTTTCTTCCCAGACCGGTCGTGACCGCATTGTTAAAGCTTTTGGGACCCATGCTCCCCACGCACATTTCCCTTCACGTTTTTTAAACGCGCCAACTTGCCCACGATCTTCCCTGTATCCCGAAAACCTCACTTGAATGGACCCCCCTCCCGTTTCCCCAATTTCAAGCCACCCCTGTCCCAACTGTAATGCCCCTGCCAGTTCCGTTGCGATTTTTATCCGTCTCTCCCCATCATGTTGCCGTCGATCAGAAACGGGTGGTTGCTTCCTCAGTTCCCCCCAACCTCAAGCCTTGAATTTCCTTTCTTTGAACTTTCCCCCATTTTTTTTCCAACTTGTTGCAGTTTCTTCATTTTCTTTTAAGTGCCCTGGTCCGCTTTTCCCCCGCCGCAACCATGCGAGTAGCATATGTGGGTGCAAGGGTAGTTTCGTCCCCAGTTCCGTCTGCTAACGTCGGTTCTTGATCCCCTTTTGCTTATGTCTTTTCCGTTGAACTCACCCTGGCATCCTACGTTTGGCTTTTTCCTCCTCCACCATCTCACATTTCTGTCGTTTGCCGCCCCTTCCCCGCCTTTTTGGTCAGAACCCCATTTTGAGTTTCTTTCTTTTCCTTGTTTTTCCTGTTCCCCCTTTACTTTTCTCTAGATTGCGTCTTTGTATGACGTCAGCTGCCATGTCTCCCTGGTCTCCATTTTCTTTCCCGCCGCCACAACGCCTCTTTTTCCCCCCTACGCACTTGTCCATTTTTGCCCCCCGTTCCTTGTTCCTTCCCTTCTTTTAACTACACGTCCGTGCGGGTTTCCCCCTTTTCCCCCGGTGCGCGTGTTTTTTCCAAAAAACGCTTCCCCCCCCAACTCCCAAAATGGCACGATTCATACTCGCGGCAGTTTGGTTCCCCTGCCTTTGGTCGGTTTTTCCCCCCACCCCTGGCCTTTGTTCGAATTTTGTCGTTTTTTCCCCCCAAGTCTTTTTTCAGCTCACGATGATATCCGAATCTCGTTCTTTTCGCGCTTGCCCTCTCCCTTTTTGGGGACCCTGTCCCACCCTTCGATTTTTTCCCAGACTTCCCCCGTGTTGCCCAACCACCCCACCTTTCTTCCGGCTAATTTTTCCCCCACTGATTCCCTCGGTTTGCGGTCGTGTTTTTTGAAATACAAATTCTTTTTCACCCAACCCTTTCCGCTTCCCGTGGTTTTCCCCCTCCCTTTGTCTCTTCCCCCCTAGTGGTACTCCCCCCCCCCCCTTACCTCCTTTTTGGTTTCCTTCACCCGGAATTTTTTTCCTTGTCCTTCCGATCCCTCTCCCTGCATGGCATGTCTTGCATCTTGGACCCCCCTGGAGGCTTCGTTCCTATTTGTGGCTAACTTTCCTCCTCTCTTTCCCCCGCCCCTGCTTCCCCCTCTTTGTGTGGAACCTCTTGTGTCCTTTCCACAGTTGCCCTCTTTCTGTGATGTCCAGTACCCAGTCGCTGGCGTAGTGCCCTGATTGTGACATGTTTTTTTTCCTGTTGGAGTTTTCCCAGCCCCTTTTTCCCCCCCAAAGACCATCTTTGGATAAACCCAAGCCCTCCTTCCCTGTGCCTCATCGGCCAAATTTGTTTTTTAAATTCCCAATGACTGATGCTTCGCCCGTTTTTCACAGGACTATTTCAAGCCTCGGTGATGGCTCTCTCCCTCTCTTTTCCTCCCCCCCCCTCCCCCTTTACTTTTGTTGTGTTAGCTTTCCTTTTATCTCGTTTTTCGCTTTTTTCAGATTACGGCCACCCTGCCCTCAGTGCGTTGCAGTCTTTTTCCCCCCAGTTTTGTCACCTTTCTTTGGAGTTTTTTTTTTTGATCCCAGCTTTTCTTTGGGTTTTTCTTAATGGAGGCTTTTTTTTTTTTTTCCGCCTGTGAACCTTGGAATCGGCCCTTCCCGCTTGTCCGTTACCTCCACCCAGCACTCTTGGTTTGCCGCTTGCCGTTTTTGTGTCATTCCGTTCCCACATGAAGTGACAGGCGAGTTCCCCCCACCCACATGGTGTACTTTTTTTTTTTGTTTTTTTCTCTTGGTCCCATGACCTTACCCCCTTGCTTTGCGCGCGGTTCCCCCACTTTTCTCACGGGGACGTAGCCTTTGCCCTGTTCCACGCCATTTTTGTTTTTTACATGTTCAAAGGAATTGTGTTTCGTTTCTTGTTCCCCGTCCTTCCCCCCCATGGCGTATGTAGATTGCCCCATCCTGGCAGTGACCCAGCTAACCATTTTTTTTTTTGTTGCGTTGCCTGTTTTTTTTGTTGTTTTTTTCGTCTTTTTGCGCACCGTGGTTGCAGGCAAATTCACCGAGTTAACGTCCCTTTTGACCATTTGTTTTAAATTATTTGTTCCCCTGATGTTTTGTCCTTTGGGTTAGGTCACGCTGTGCCTTATCTCGGACTTTTTTTCGAGGCCTGCTCTTGTGTACCAGTCCCCTTGGGCTGTCAAACTTGACGAAGTCTTTCTTTTTCCCCCTTCTGGCACTTCTGACAGTAATTCGTAAACCCCAACCTTTTTTTTGCAACCGCCCCCGTCCTCAGCCCCCCAATTTTTGCCCGCCGGTTGGTTTCTCGCAGGAACAAGGGTCCATTTTTTTACTCAAATTTCTCGGAGTCCTGTTGAATGTCCTGGAGGTTAGGTTGTTGGTTTAACGTTTTGACGCAAAGGATCCCTGACCCCCTTCAAGACCCCTTTTGTTGCCTTTTGCCTTTGTTTTTTCGACCAAACACGGGACCATTGACTTTTTCCAGGGGTCCCTGTGGCGTTTGCGTAATCCCCCTCTTTTTTTTCGGTGCTGTGTTCTTTGGCCAATTGAATTCACAATTCCCCACCTCTGCATGTTCGGCGAGGATTCCGTTTTTTTATTTCCTGCCATCCCCCTCCTCCCTTCTTCCGTCCCAGAAGCGTTGCCCGTCTCCAATTAAGTAATCTCCTTGAGTGGTCCCTTTCTCAGTTCCAAACCGTGGCTGCCTTTTTTTGTCTTTTCGTTTTGCCACCTTTTTCCTCTTCCTTAATCCACCCCGTGGTTTCCCGTTCGAACGTTGTCCCTCGAAGAATTTTTGTTCAGTTCATGAACCCCTTCCCTTTCCCTGATTTCCCCCGACCGATATGGTGAATCGGCTGGCTGGCCCCCTTGTCAGCCGGTCCTCCTTTTTAAACAAGACCCCCACCTGCTATGAGTGCATGTTTTTAGTTTTTCCTCAATTTGGAAGTGGCACGCCCCTTTCCTTTTTATGGTGTCCCCTTGTTACTCCATTCCATTCATTTTTTGGCTTTTTTTTTTTAAGTGCCATTGTAGTTGAGTTTCGTCCGTGAGGCCCATATTCTCGCTGCATGGGGTCCTTCCTTTGACCTGTGTCTTTCCTTGGGCCCCTCCCCCTTTCCCTCACCACCCCCCCTTGTTTCGTTTTTTTTCTAGTCCATACGATTTTTTGTATGGGCTCCCTGGGCGCTTTTTTTACTGTCTTTACTATAATCTTTTTCACTTGTTTGCGTCCCTTCCAGCTGGAAACTCACCTCTGGCCCGATTGATTGCCCCCATTCCCTCCTTCGCATGACCTCCCCTACCTTGTTGTTATTGGACGCGCCCCGGTCCCCCCCACTACTCACTCACACCCCCGTTTCCCTTTTTGGGGACGTATTAACCCCGTCTGCGCAAACCTTTCGGAACTTTTTCCCAAAAGTTGAGCTTGTTGTGGAATTTAAGCATTTAGATCCGGTCGTTATGACCTTGGTGTCTTGTCGACAAACCCCCCCAACCAAAAACACACCCACACAAAAATTGATTTTCTTTCCCGTGGGTCCTTCCTAGATTTTTTCTTTTTCAAATTGTTTTTTTTCCAAATGTGGAGTCGTTTTAAAGGCCTGGTTTCCATTCGCATGCTCCATCCGTTCCCTAAGACCCCATCGTCGTTTCCTTTCCCTGAATTTCCGGACCGTCCTAAGCTCTTTCCAATGGAGATTTTTTATGGACTGCCCCGATTGGTTTTTTTTGCGCTGGCATACGATTTTCACCCTGCTGAGGTTCGACAAGTTCCCCCCAGTGTTGAGCGTGGATTTTGTCCCAGGTAGGGTGTGGAAGACTGTCCGGCATCTTTGCGTGTTCCGTATGTGCTTTTCGTTCTTTATACTACCGACGCCCCTCCTTTGCAGTGGTTACTACCACCCCGTGAGTGTTCCATCCCATTCCTTTGATGCCTTTTTCCCCCCCCCCCCGTTGAGCGATAAACTCCACCCCCCCTGGACTGTTCGACCCGTTACCACCACAACTTCGGTGACCCAACCTTCCACACTCCCTTCCATTCATTATCTTGTGATCAGATCCCTGTTTCACCTTGGTTCGTGAGATTTTTCTCAGTGCCTTTTTTACTTCCTCGTTTCTTTTTTTTTGACACCCGACGGCACGTTATCGTGGGGCCTTTCCCAACGGGGCCCCGATGTTCGTTTCGTCATTTTCAACACCCTGTTATAATGACTGCCCGCGGCCTTGCGGGGCTTTTTCCTTTTTCTTGCTTATATTCTAGGTTCCTTGTCTTTTCTCATAAAATCTTTCTACTTTACCCCCTCCCGGAATTGGTTTTTTTTTTGCGGCGCCTACCCTCTAACTTTTCAAGCCCGAGGGATTATTTTCCCGCAGTTTCCAGAACTGGTGCAAAAGTTTGCCTTTCCATGATATGGTACGGTTTTGTTTTTGGAGACATTAACTTTGCCCCCCCCCCTTCCGTGACCCTTTTTTTTTCTGACTAACTCCCTTTTTGGTTCCCCCCTCCAATAACTGTCCCCCCCACCCCAGGCCCCCAAACCTTTTCATTTTTCTTTCCTCGTTTTTTTATATTCCCAATGATGACTTAGATTTTTTCCCCCCTTTTAATCCTTCGACATCCCCTGAAGAGTCCTTGACCCACCCCCCCCTGTTTGGGTCCCCAATCTATCCTTCCCCCCTCTTGTTTTGTTGCGGTCCGGAGTCTTGTTTAGTCAACGCCATGGTGGTTTTTTCCGCTTTTTTTTTTTTGTTTTTTCTTCGACCCCTTTCTTTAACCACGGTGATCGAAGCTCCTTTCATTTGTAATATGCAACACGATTCACACAACCAACCCGGTTTGTCCTCCCTTTTTTTGTCAGGTCAGGCTTTTCTCCTTTTCGTCTGTTTCACCCGATGGCTTCCTTTTTCCTTTCCCTGGGTTGGGAAAATTCCCTTTCCCCTTCCCCGAACACTGACTGGTCGCCTCCCCCCACTTTTCTGCGTTTCCCCCAGCCATCCCGGTGCGTTCGTTCCCTCTTTTTTTCCATTTGTCTCTGAGTCCCACGTATTTTTTTTGGAGACCACACAGATTTTTTTGGACCCAACCCCATATGTGTCCCCAAAGCCCACTCCCATTCAGCCACCGTTTTTCTTCTGGATAGAATCAGGAATTCCGGCCCCTTGCCGGCCCCCAGCTCGTGTCTTGCCCCTGTGCAGGTTTTCCGATTTCCCCCCCCCAACATCGGGGCAACACATTTTGTCTCCCCCCCACCGGGTGACATCTTTTTTTTTTTTTCTTGTCGTGCTTTTTGCCCTCGGGCACCACTCTTTGGTCATTTCCTTTCCCCAAGCTATCCCCGTCACTTTCATAATATACAGCCCTGAAATTTTCCGTTGTTTTCCCGTCGTGGGAGTCTCCCTCATTTGTTTGAATGTTTTGGTTTTTTTAACTAGCGGCGACGTCGTGGTGAGGCATTTCGCTGTCAACCGTGGGTTTACCCCCCATAGATTGGAACCATAGAGCTCTTCCTCACTTCCCATGTGGCCCCTTCTTCAGTTATGAGTGTCTTTCTCGTTGCTTTGACCCAAAGGGTTCCCATCCACCCCTTTGGGATTCCCGGCGGCCGCCCCCCCCCTCATTTCCACCAATTAGCTTTTTTCTTTCTCCACTCAGTCCCAAGTGGAATTCCGTCTTCCCCCCCAACACCAAACCGACCATATGCCGTGTCCCTACCGGCGGCAGGTTTGGAAAAATCCTGCTTTTTTCCCCCCCTCCTTTCCCTCCCCCATTTTTCCGTAATTTCATCTACCAGTTCCTGATTTTTTAGTCCTTCTGTCGTTGATTTTTTCCCCCGCCAGTTTCCACCCAAGTTTCTTTTTCCCAACTTTCCCTGATTTTTGCTTTCCTTTTTGCGACCCCCCGGGCATCTCCTTTCCCGTGAAAACTTGATCCCAGCCGACGGCCGTTCCCCCCTGGTTTCCCCAGTTTCGTCGTGTCTTTCCCCTGTACCCTCCTCGGGTTTTTTTCCCTACTTCGTTGCTTGTTCCCCTTTCCAATTCCCCCGTCCAGGATTTCTTGCCCCGTTCCCTGCCTTTGAATTGTTTTCGCCAAACGCTTTTTCACCCCCCTTTTTTTGGTTCCCTTGAGTGGTTGATGCCAACCTCCCCCAAAGAAAAGCCCGTACGCTCCCCGCGCCACTTTCATGGCGGTTTGTCAATTTCTCCTACCCCGGTACACCGTAGGCGGTCTGGGCCACCCATTTATCTTTATGAGTCTCCAGACTTTTTCCCTCCTGGCCGACTGGGAACGTTCCCTCGCCTTTTCCGCAACGTCCATCCCTTGAACCTCCGTTTTCTCCCCCCCTTTCCACCCCAAGAGGGGACTCAGAGGCTATTCCCACCCGTGGTTTTTTAATCCTCTTGTTTTTCTTCTCCCCTTCCCCTCTTGCTTAACATCGTTTTTCCAGTTTGTTCCTTCCCAGGTGCTGTGACCTGTGAATGCCCTTCTGCATTGCAACCTGGTTTGCCCCTTCTTTTTTTTACGGTGCGTGAAGCGTTTCCCCTTCCCCAATCCTCTCCTGCCGGTCTTTTGCTATTTCCAACACCACTGGGCTCTTCCGATGTGACTTCCCTAGGCCCTTTGCGTTGACCGCCACGTTCACTTTGGCGGAAAGAGTGTTCCTTTTTCCGCACCCGCGATTTCCTCATCTTTAGTTTTTCCGCCGTTGAGCCTTTCGAGCCCCAATTTTCTCCCCCTGGTTTGGGTTGTAGGTTTCGTTTTCTGATTACTCTATCTTTGAGCCTTTTTTTTTTATTAAGTTACAGCTTTGCCTGTTTTCTTCCCAGCTTTGCCGACAATTTCGTTTTCCCTCCGCCCCCCCCCCACCGGCCTCTTTGACGTCCTTGTTTTTTTCATTCTTCCCTTTCGGCCCACCCGGACAGCGTAATAAGGCGCTTTTTCCTTGTTCCGTCGGCTACGTTCACTCTTCCCACCTCCCCCAACAATTTTTTTACTATCCATTTGCCCCCCCCCTTCGCGCAGTGTTTGTGTCCTTCCCACTCTGTTGGTCTGTCTTTACAACACATTTTGTTTCCCCAGTGTATCGACGTGTGTGGTACCTGTTTTTCCTTTCTTTTCCCGTTCCTTGACTTTTCTTCGTTTTTACTTTGGTCTCCTGGTACTTTTTTTTCTCCCCCCCCTCTCGGCCCCTGGCCCCCCCCGTCGCCTCCAAGCCCCATCCACCACTTATGCAGTTTATTTTCCCCCCCCTTTTTCCTTTTTCCTTTGCGGTCCCCCCGTTGTGGAAAGCCCTTCTTCTAGCCCACCACTTTCGGTTTTTTTCCCGTTTTCTACCCTTTTTATTGTTTCAGATGTGTTCATCTTCCCATTACGGGTTTTTTTTGTCCCTAATGTCCATAAGCCCCATGCTTTTCCTTAGGCATTCTTGCCTGTGTCATGTTCCGCTTAGTTTTGTTTTCATGCCCTTTTCGACCTGGGTTTGTTTCAAGTTCCTTTATTTACCTCACCATTAACCGATGGTCTGTTTCCCCCTTATTTTTTGAATTTCAGTTCTTTGCCGCTGGGTTTCTAGATGGACTTTTAAAGTACCAGTTCCCGGTTTTCGTCGGGAACCTTAGCCCACATTCCGTTCCTTCCGGGTTTTTTCTCTTCAAATTCCATTGACCCCCAGCCCCTGATTCTTGTGTCTTCCCTCAACTCCCCTGAAATTTTGCTTTCGTCGGGTGCCTTGTGTGTCCACTCCTCCTGCCCACAATGATTGCTTTTTTCCCGCTTGTGTCATTCCCTGCCAGTTGCCGTCTTCCGC
>Ga0179593_1663537_pt1 | contig 12659 bp, 16 predicted proteins | sample CZODoug2_1_08_16_FD_185931 | JGI IMG/M metagenome (GOLD analysis project Ga0179593, IMG submission 185931) | Vadose zone soil fungal communities from Angelo Coast Range Reserve, California, USA - CZODoug2_1_08_16fungal (PacBio error correction) | ecosystem: Environmental > Terrestrial > Soil >... | reverse complement strand
TGATCCGCACCTGCCGAGTGCTCTGAGGCGCATTCTCTAGAGTTCTTTTTTTCTTCAACCAGTGTCCTCTCCCCGTTTCGTCCTTTCCCCGTTCACCCCGGCGATTTTTTTCCTAACGCAACCACGCGCTCCGTTTCTCGGTTGCGGCGGTCGTCATCCTTTTTTGTCCTCCTGGAGGGTAATGGCGTGTTTTTCCTTTTTGTTTCGATTTTTCATGGCGGTTTTTTTCTGCCCTTTCTTCGCCCCGTTCCTTTCCAGCGCCGGCTACGTGTTGGCCAGGCAGCAATCCTCGGTAGCCGGAATCCTTTTGCCAGACCGTTTTTCCCCTTTGAGCCGATCCCCCCTTTCCAGGGTTTCCCTAAGATTTCAGTGCGCGTGAGACTTTAGCAGCCTCGTACGATGGGAGCCTTGTCTTGATTTCTCGAGAGCGGTTTTTCCCTCCAGGCTTCCTTTTTTTCACTGAATTCTTCCCCCGGCCATTGAAGTCGGACTATGTTCAGGTCCCCCGTTTTTTTTCGTTCGAACCGTTATTCAGGTGGCCCCCCCCGGCATTTTACCCCCCCTTTTTTTTTTTTTTTCACGCCGCGATTTTCGACCCGGTTTTTTCCCCCGCCAACCCGGGGCTTCCGGCGCTCCCCTTCCGGCGAACGCTTCTGCACAGCACGGACGGTAAGTACCCAAAAGCAATCTTTCCTTTTATGCCACAGCTTTTTTTTGTTTCGTAACCCTTTCCTGACGGTTCCCTTCCCCTTCCCGTTTCCATTCCCCCTAGGCAGGTAGGGTTTTGCCTCTGTCACAAACCCTTCTTTTGCGATCCTTGCCACATCCCCCCGGCCGGGCTTTTTTTCCATAAGCTGGGCCCCCCCCAGAAATAATGTACTGCCTGAGACAGTCTTCAGTATTACAGATGCCACTTTTCCCCCCCCCACCCCCGCGTGGTTTTTGCACTTCGAACCCCTTGCCCCCCCCCCCCCCCCCCACAGCCCCGAGGCCTTTTAGGCGTTTGTCAACCCTCCCCGCTTTTCTTTCACCCCATGGAGGCCGGTTTGAGCAGCGCTTTTTCTGAGTTAACTGGGCCCCCACTGTCGGATAATAGGCGCGTTTGATGGGCCCTTTTCCTGAACGTCTTCACCCAGTGAAACTCCCGTACTGCTATTTCTTTACGGGCGTCCTTCCCGACGAGGTCAGTTTTTCCCGTCCGCGAGTTTAAAACCCCCTTCCCCCCCGGGAGATTTTCAACTTCCCCCCCCCCCAACTGGGCACCCCCCGCGCCGTCGTTACTGCTTTGCGGATGGCCGGAAGGGTCGCCTTTTCTTCTGGGTTTTTCCTTATCTTTTCCAATGGGACAACTTTTTTTTCTCGCAATGTCCCCAGCAGGCGGACCAGTTTCCCGGAGTTTTCAGTTTTGTTTTTGCAACCCCTTTTGGTCCTGCCCCGTGACTTTTTTCTTTCTAGCGTATGTCGCCCTGACTAGGCTTGGTAGACCAGTTTCCCTTTTCCCTCATCCAGTGCTCCTTTTTGAGTGTCAGCCCTCTACTTGCAGGGCAGTCTACCTTTCTTCAACTGTGTAAAACTCGCAGGCTTCTGGGGCCCGAACCCGCCTTTTCCCCCCCCCTGCAGTGCAGATCTTTTTTTTTGGGGGGTTTCCGCAGCTCCCAGCCCTGTCCTTTCCTCCCTGATCACGGCTGGCAAAGGTATGCCCCACCCCTTCAGTGGACGAACTCTTTTTCCGCGGTTTGTGCCGGTCCCCGTTTCTGCCGCCGGTTGGTCTCGGAAGCTTACGATACAAGTCCCCCCCCGCGGCCCAGGCTTTTCCCCTGGTGGGCCCCTTTTTGGCTAGGCCTCTCTAGCCCGGGCCCCCTTTTACCGCTAACTTTAGCGCGGACTCGTTTCTTGATTTCTTTGGTCAAAGTTTCTCGCCTGCGGTTCTTCGTCCTTTTCCGCTGGTGTAGCTCGATCCATTCGGCCCGCTTGCTCCGGCTCTTTTTTTCTGGCATGGTACCCCGCCGCCTTTGAAGGCGACGCGGCCAGGTTTACGGCTATTTTTTTTTCTCCCCCCAAAATTTTTTTCTAAACCCCTTCACTGAAGCTTCCGGACCTCCCCCCCCCAACAGGTGCGCTGCCGTAGTCGTCCTCAAGGCCGTTAAAACTTTTTCCCCAGAAGGATTTTCCCTTTTTTCTTTTTGTGGCCCTCGTTGAAATGTGTTGCCGTTCCTCTTTCGGTGCGATGTTAGGGGAACGAACCGATATACCCCTTTTCTGTGTCAGGTTCCCCCTCTTCATCGATTTAGGAGGGAGCAGTCTCTTTAACTTTGGTATCCTCGCCACCACGCACACCCGTCCCCTTCTTCTTTTTCCTTCAGATGCCGTGACGTGATTCTCACCACGATTGTGTGTGCACGGCGATTTTTTCTTTCCCGTGGTTGATTTTCGCCCCCCCCCTTTGGCTGGGCGCACCCCTGATCTATTCTCTTTTCTCCCAGATTGGGTTCCTCCCCTGGGGAGGGGTGGGGTTCTGGGCGGTTCTAACGGGGAACCGTGGTCCGGTGTCCCCCTCTCTTTCTCCGCCGTGTTCCTGGCCATCCCATGCAAATGTTGACCGAGGCCTTTTTTTTCCCCTCCCGAGACTTGGGTTTCTGGGCAGGACCCCCCCTTGACTTTTTTTGCAAGGGAAGTCTTTCTTTCAGTGGGCTTTTTACTTGGCGCCTTTTCTCTCATGTGCGAGATTTTTTTCTTTTCATGCTGGTACGCCCGTTTTTGTTTTCTTTTGCAGTGTCGGGAGCAGGCTTTCCCAAACATGACGGGCTTTTTCTCTTGAGATTGCCCCCCTTTGGTCTCACGCAGTTTTTTTCCACCACCCTCCCCCCGGCTCCTATTACTGGGGACCCAGCATTTGATAAGAAGACCCCTTCGAGGATTTTCGCCGCGGTTCTCGGTCCGGCCTTGCCTAGGGCGCGCCGTTTCCGACACAGGAAGGTCCTTCCGCAGCCGGGTTTCCCTTTCTCCCGGAGGGGTTTTTTCCGACCCCCTTTTTCCCCCCCTGTTTGTCAGCCCCCTCACGTGGTTCGAACTGTGCTTCTTTGAGGGAATCGCACGGCACTGTGCGAGTTCTACCATCCTCTTTCTTTTCCTTTTCATCTCTTTTTTTTTTTTTGAATGTTTTCTAGAATACTCTTGCCTTTCCCGAGTCTCACACGATCAGCCCCCCCTTTTCGTCGCGACAGGTCTACAGAATGGTAGGCAGGCAGTGGAATCATGTTGCGTGGCAGACCGTTTGAAGGTCCTTTTTGTAGCACCGGAGCCTCTTTCATGCGGCACGTGACCTCTTTTTTCCCCGGGGCGCACGAGCTTTTCGAAGGGAGTCTTCTTCTCTAGTTTTTTTGTGCTGTCCGTTTTACGAGGCGAAGAATTGGGAGCACCCCCCTTGCAGCAGGTTTTCTTTCCCGAGGAACCCCCCACCTTTTAAGGACTTAGACATTCCCTTCCCCTTTTTTTTTCTGGGGCGCGCAGGACGTTCAAACCCTTTCTCCGGTTTCCCCCTCCTGATCCTGGTCCTCTCCCTGCGGCCATTGATACGAACCCCTTTTTCCAGGACCTCTCCCCTCCGACGGACGATTCGGACTTTAATTTTTTTTTCCAGCAACGTCGTGGTGGACCCGTTTGGGACACCTGTAGGGATGCTCCAGGTTTTTTTTCCAAGGCCCTTCGTCGCTCAATTTCGACCACATCCTTATGAAGATGGCACAGTCACCACGTCTTCGTGGCACCTCCGCCACTCCGCCGGTGCCTTTTTTCCTTTTTCCCCCCCCCCCATGGCGGCCACAGGAACTTTTTCCCCGCAAGGGAGAGATCGATTTGGTCCAGGGCGATCGTTTACTTCCTCCGGCCCAACCTTACAGCAGCGCCCCTCTTTTCTTCCCCAGGTCTTCAATAGTTCCCCCCCGGGTAACCTTTTTTGTTCTAGGATGTCCACTTAACCGGCCGTTTCCTCCCTGCGTCTCGTAAAAACCCCCTATGCTGCCCCCTGTTTTTCTTTTCGTAGGAGGTGCTAGTTCCCCTTTCCATCGCCCCTACCCCCAGGGGAGGGCAAACCCCCCCTGTTTTCCCCCCCCCGATTAGTGAAAAAACTCCCCCCCCCTCTTTTTTACGTTAATTTTTGACCGCCCACAACTTTCCCTTTTTTTGTCCTCCCCTCAGGCCAGGGCCGTGATTGGAGGACAAAACCCCCCTCTAGGCGGTTTTTGGTTTCCACCGAAGGTTCTTTTTTTGGGGTCTTCTCAATTAGCCTGAAGGCCGGCCCGGCCACTTTTACGGCCCCCGGGAGACCTTTCTTTCCACGTTTTACCCCGCCCTACCACCTTTCTGATTCGCCGTTCTTGTTTCTGCCGTCGGCCGTTTTCCTCGAGCTCAGCCGGGCTGCGACCCCCTGCTAAACTTTCCAAAATTCTAAAAGCAGACGTGTCTGAATCTGCCTACTTTTTTTCCCACATTTCACGTCCAGTTTTTTTTCCGTTTTCTGCGTGCTAGCCATGTCGATTTTTTTTTACCCTTCTTTCCGGCTTTTTGCTCTTCCTCTCCCGACGTCCGAGGTGGCACTTTTCCCGGGCACCGCGTTTTCTTTGGACGTTGGGATCTTTTTCCGGAGAATGGTTTGGGCCGCTCTACTTTATCTGGCGGCGGCGTCGGCACCCGCGATGCCCTGGGAACGGCCCCCTTTCCGGTTGCACTTGATTGTCTTGCTTTCGTTTGCCCCGCCCCGGCTTTTCGGTCCGGTGGCTGTTCCCCCCCCCCCCCTCCCAGCTTTTTTTGGACCCTGAGGGCACATTTCGATTCTTGCGTTTCTTTTTTTTCCCCGTTTGACAACTTCCCCCTTTTTTTCCATGCAGTTCTTCCCAAAACCCCCCCGTCCACTTCCATTTGCGTGTGCCTTTCCCGAACTGGATATCCCCGGCCAGCCCGCGGTTCGTGCGGCGGAATTTTTTTCCCCCGTTCGCTTCTTTTCTTAGCTAAAGTTTTTCTGAGAGGTAATGTTCTGTTTTGTTGGCTGCTCAGCGTGTGGCCCAGTTAATGTGTTCTTTCCTTGACGCGACGATAGTTCTCTCCCTTCTTCCCCCATCGTTATCTTAGTTTTTGCAAGGGGGTTTCAACCGTCGTTCTTTTTTGAGGAGGGCCTGATGGTGTCTTCTGGGGCGGGACGGGCCTACTTTTCCTTGTGGGAGTCCCGTTCTGTCATAGCGGCTGCGTGTTAAATTGTTGCATCGACTGAGCAAAGTTCCTCCTGGACTGCAGGTGATGATATCATTGCGTTTCGCTTTTTGGGAATAGGTGGGAGATGATAAACCTGCCGGCAATGTAGTTTCCCCCCCCCCAGATTAAGCGTGGTTTTCCAAGCCTGTCTCGGTCTTTTGGGGGGGTTCGTATTTGGGGCTCATACACTCGCCCCATTTTTTGCCTGCAGTAGTGGATTAATTCCCCTTGCTTGGCGGTTTATTTTCTTTATGGTTGTCCGTGTCCCCCCCCCTTCCCTGCCCCCTTTTTCTAGACGGTTTCTTTGGCCATGCCAATTGGTTGCCACGGTCCGTCTGGCAAGACGGTGTCCGCGGGCTCCTTCCCTTGGAGAGGCCGGTGGTTCGGTGACGTTTCCTTTCCCTTCTAGTGTAACGGGCCTCCACGGTGCTGGGCCCCCCCCCCTGCAACACTTTTTTTTTTTGTACTGTTTTTTTTTTTTTTTTTTTTCTTTTTCTGTTGCGGTTCGAGCGTCCGGCACAGGCCTCTTTGTTGGAGTTCTTCTCTTTTTGCGAACGGTTAGCTTTTTTTTTCGTTTTTTAATGCTTTCAGCCCCTTTCATACTAGTCGACCTTTTTACCCTACGATAATATCCCCTTCTTACAGGGTCCTTTCCCCCTTGCAGCGTCCAATAGCTGATCGCTTGTCAGGAGCCCATTTTCTCCTTCCTTGCTGCCGCCTTTTTTTCAGGCTTTCCCCCGAGCGATGATAGTCTCTTTTCCCTTGTCACTTTATGGGAGCTCTCATTTGACACCCGGTCTCCCCTGTCCCGGGCTTACCTAAACGTTTCTTTTGATGCCTGGGCCTGCCCTGCGTTACGGACTTTTTCGAGGCCAAATCACCCCTGCCGGAGCGAAATCGCTTGTACTTTTCTTTGGGCACGGGCTCCTCCTTCAGTCCTTGATGCCCACCCCCCCTAGTCTCGAGGGATTAGGGGGTTTTCTTTTTTCCGGCTTATCTCCCCGGGTTTTCTTCTGAGGCGAGATCTCAGGACGTCTAGTCCGGGTCCTCCGTTCGATCGTCTGCTTTTGCGCTCATTCGTCGTTGCGTTCTATATCTATCCTCCCCCCCTTTTTTGTGTGTTTTGAGCGATAAGCCTCCTGAGCCGGCAGCGATTGGCGGTTTCCTCCCCCTTTCCGTTTTCCACCCGTGGCCGGTAAGCCCCTCTCTTTTTCCCGTCGTTCGCTTCCGCTCATGCCGATTTCCCCCCCTTTTTTCCGCAAATGCTCGTCTTCGTAATTCAGTGTTTGGCGCGAGTCTGGCGTGCTCTCGTCGATCCAATGGCTTTTTTATGTCTGGCCGCGTGCAGGCACAAGGCCGGGTGCCAGCTCTCTTTCCCTTTTCTTGCAGGCCCCAGTTTAGGTAGCCTTCTGGGACCTTTCTCAGTGATTCTTCCCCCCCCCCGTTCTTTTTTTTCCTGGCCCTCCCGACAAGGCTACCGACAGGGCGAGTTTTTTCCTCTTTGCACGTCTTTTCGGATATGTAGTTCTCGAGCGGGTCTTGCCCCAGGCCGACGGCGCTCATACGGATGGGTCCCCGTCTGCAGATCTTCCTTTTTCTTTTCAGGAAACCTGAGGAGTTCTCCCCCAGCCTTTACCTCCACGCCCCCTTCCGACCAGGTTTCAGACCCTGATCTTTGACCTCCACCAGCTCCTGCGATTCTTCGACTTGCAAGGATTCACGACGGTGGGCCCCTCCAAAACCACATTTGTGCGGGTCTTTTCTTCCCCCTCTTGGTCGGGCGTCCTTGTTGGAGTTCCAGACCGTTTCAACGACCCACCGCCCGCGCCAGGCATTTCTATTCCCTCTGCCAAACCCCTTTTTTTTATCCGGAACCCTTGTGCCCTGACCGGGACGACTTGGCCCCTAACCCTGGACCGTGGTTTACCGCCAGCCGCGCATTTTCTTCTCCCCCTGGCTGGTCCCGTCAAACCCGCGGTTCCTCGGCGGCCCGCGCCCCCTTGAGTGACGCTTTTTCCCCCCCCCCTCTTCGGTCTGATGATTCTCAAAAGTGGGCTGCCCTTGGTTTTAGCAAGCTTTTTTTTTTCAGTTTCCCCAATGTGCCTACCTGGCCTTATTTCTACTTTTCCCCTTTTCGGCTGGCAGCTTGGACGTGCATACCTTCCCCTTCTTGATTAGTTGTTGCCGACCGATGTCCGCGCCCGTCCGCCGCTGTAGACAACCCCATGCCCTGCCCCGTGCTCGCAGTTTTTTTTTTGGACGACCATGGCACTTTTCTGCTCGTTAGTCTTTGGCCCTTCATCCTTTTCACTCCTTTCGAGTCCCAAGAAGTACCTTTTACCACTATGATCCAGCACCAGCAGCTCCCATGACCGTTTCGCCTGGGTTGCTTTGGTGGGAGATGGCCGGGACGGGAGGGTTTTCTTTTTCGCAGGACTTTATCAGTTCGTTGCATCCATCTCCTTCCCAGTTGCGTGGGTGAACAGTGAAGAAATTACGGGCATGCACTTTCCTTTCCTTTTTTCAAAATTCCCTCCGGGAATCCCCTCCCCGCCACTGGTTAAGGACCTTCCCCCCTCTTTTCTTGGGGCCCCACTAGAGTGAGTCCATTTTTTGTGTGGCTTTCTTCCCCACGAGCTTTGCAAAACCACGCTCTGTGTTGGCCTCCCCTCTGTTCTCCCCTTGGCCTTCGCGCCTTTTCACGAAGATAACAGGTCCTTTACAAGCCCCGGGTTTTCCCCTTTCTTGAGATTCCTGAATTTTCTCCGAAACATTTTGGATGTCCTTTGGTTGCCCCTTTTTTTCAGGTAGGTACTCGTAGATAGGCTCAGCTTTAGCAAGTCTATTTTTCCGAGATGCCCTTTTGGTTTCACTTCGGATTTGATGTTTGGTGACTTATGCACCCCCCTTTCTTAATAATATTTCTTTTGATTTTTTTTTCATAGGGTGGGGGGGGGGGGGGTGGGGTTTGGGTGGGGGTTGGGGGTTGGGGGTTAGGGTTTGGGGGGGGGGGGGTTGGGGGGGGGTGGGGGGGGGGTGTTGTTGGGGGGGGGGGTTTGGGGGGGGGTGTTGGTGGGGGTGGTTGGTGGTGTGGGGTGTTGTTTTTGGGGGGGTTCCGTGTCCCTCGTTTAAGCCAGGGCCCCCTTCGCTCGATTGATCCGGCCGGATCCGTGCCTGCTATCAGTGTTAGTTTAAGCACCGTTGGTTTTGACCCTCCCCCGTTCCCGGGGCCTGGCCCTTTCTTGCGAGACACACCACGCAGGCTCCCCGTCGTTTTCCCCCCTTGTTACTGCACTTTCCCGCGGGTTCCTGACCAACGTCCCCCCCCTTTTTTTTTGTCACCCTTTGAACGAAGTGCTGGGTTTCACCGACGTTTCCTTTTTGTTTTGCCCTTGGGGTATTCCCCAGGTGGGAACTCGGCCCCCGCCTTTTTCCCACAGGGCGCAGTTTCCATTCCCCCCTACAGCCTCTTCTTTTTGGTATTCGCAGTTTTTTTTCAGGTTTTCGACACTTTTCCGTCCGGATTTCACTTGTCATGGTCTTCTTTTGCCGGTCGTCCCCTTTCCTTCTTAGGTCTCCACCCGTTTTTAGCTCTTTTTGGTCGGCCCCATGCTGGGTTTCCCTTTTTTTTCTTGAAGGGGTTTTTTTTTTCCCTTTTTTGGCTCTTTCCCTTTTTGGAGGTCGTCAACGACTTTTCTTTTTTCTTTTTTCCCCTTGGCATCTGGCTCAATGTTGTCCCATAGTGAGGTCGCCCCCCCCTTTCTTGCTGTTTCTTTGAGGAACCTCTTGGACTGGCAGGTTGAAGTTGTGAAGTTCCTTGCCGTTTTTGGGCAGCAAGGTTTTTTCTCTTTTGCCGCTGCTTTTTTTTCTTTTTTTTTTTTTTTTCTTGTTTTTCGTGCGGTGCCGCTGCGTTCCCTTTTCTTTGTTTGCCATGACCCCGTTGCAGGATTACACATCCCCCCTGTTTACGCTCGTGATGCCACCCCCCTTGTTGTTCTGAGTTGTCCCTGGATTTTTTACCCCCTTACTGGGACTTCACCCGACGCGGACTCCTCCTTTTTCCCTTTCCTTTCGCGCAGCGGCCGGGGTTTTCTGTCAGCAGGACAGTCCTCTCTCCGGTCACCGACACTTTCCCCCCCTTTTTCTTTCATCCCCAGTTGAGGATCTTCTTGCCACGCCGGTACCCCCTATATGGTCTGTTGACGGGTCGGCGACCGTTTTTCAACATGGTTCTGGGTAGGCCCTTCGCACGGCCCTCCGTTCTCTTTTCATCCTTGAGAGGCAGATGGAACCCAGCTTTTCCTGCGAATCACCTTTCCCAACGATCCAAGGTGGTTCCCAGCACCTGTTTCGCAACAAAGCCTTGGTTCCTTTGGATTCCTCCCTTGTTGCCCTCGCCTTCGGCGCTGTATTTTCCGAATGCCTGTTTTGTTCCCCTCGCGTCTTCCTTTTTCCACGTCCTTTTCCGTGAGCGAATTGGTTCTTCTCCTTTCCTTGCTTTCCTTTTCTGGGTTCCATTCAAGTAAGAGGGGCGGATTCTTTTCTGGAACGTTTAAACTTCTTGGCCTGCGGGGTCCCTTTTCAGGCCCCCCAAAGAGAATCTTCCCCGGCAGGGGTTGACTCCTTCGGCCGTTCGGCCCCCCCCCCGGTCAGGGCCCCAGCCCGTCTGAGCACTTAGATTCGACTCCTTTTTCTCTGAAAACCCATCGCTCCCCCGTGCAACCCGGTTTCAACCCTTCTTCCCCCCTTTTAGGACCTGCTCCCCTGCCGCAGTCGGCGGCCCTCCCATGATCGTGTCCCCCTTTTTTAATGGCCTCCCGTTTTTTTTCCTTTCAAGGCCTCTTTGGAAACGACGGTTGTTCCTTTCCCCAACCTGTTACAGCTTTTTCCCCCTTCCCCCCCCTGGCAAACTTCTTTTTGAGATAAGATTGGGGTTTTGGGGCCCACCCCCACCCATGGCCGGGGTCTTTGGGCGAATCTAGGCCCGGGTACCGTTCGCCGCGGGGCAGCTGTCCCTTATGACATTTTGGGACGTCCCCCGGTTACTTCTTTTCGACCCCGGACTTCATTCCCTTTAGGCGTGAGAATCCGGTTGGCCCCCCCCATTTGCGGCACCTGTTTTTTTTCGAGATTTTTCCTAGCAACCCCCCCCCCCTTAACGTTTAACCCTTTTCCTTTTTTTTCCCCCGTTCCAAATTCCCGTCCTTCTTTTTTCCACGGCAAAAGGTGGTGTATTTTCTAGGTTGGCTGGAAGTCCCAGGGCATCATCTTCGTTGCATTTTGATTTCCCCTTAAGGTCGATTTTGAGTGTTGGCTCCACGAAGAGACTTCCCCTGGGGCCCATGGAAGGCCCCCCTGTCCGTTTTTTTTGGGGGTAACAGCAGACAGTGTTCCTTCCTTTGTAGCTTTTTCCGGCCGTTCGACCTCTTGCTCCCGTTGCTGCTGACTTTTAGACTGCCCCCTCCGCCTCGGAAACGTGATTGTTCAACCCCCCCAGGCCCTTCCCCTCAGGCTTTTTTTTCGCGTGTTCTTTTTCTTTTCCAAGGTACAGTTTTGGGCCTTCTTCCTCGGTTGTTCTTTTTTTTCCCATCGACCCGAGACAAGGAACTTTTGGGCCCCCTATCCTTCCTTTTTTTTTCCGTGACGTGATCTTTTGCCGACCGTGTGTCCTCTCTTTCAACTTGATCTTTCGGCGCTTCGCTTCCAGAGTTTTCTTCCCAGAGTTTGGGAGTTGTTTTTTGTTGTGGGGCCCTTTTGCACATCGTGAGGTTTGAGTATTCTAGTCAGGGGCCTTGGCCCCCCCCCCCTCCACCCCCCAGAGGGATTCTTTTCTTTTTTCAAAGGCGTTTCTTGCCTCGAGTCAGGGGTTTACACAGTTCCCCCCCTTTTTAAACTTCCTTTTGTGATGGAAGGGTCTCCCCCCCTTTGTTAAAACCCCTCCCCCCAATGTGTTTTTTTGCACGAAACTAACCGAGATTTCCCTTCTTTTGAGGACGACGCTCAGCGATCCCTCTTTTTTGAGCTTTGCCCAACCTCCCTCCCCGGTTCATGGTTCGGTTTTGCCCCCGCTTTGACCCCCTTTCCTCCTTTTCTTTCTGACTGAAGTTGGACCCCCCTTTCTTTTCCAAAACGGGACTCGACCCTAATTTTGCTCCTCCTTTTCCCCCCGTCGCGGGGCCCCTTCACGTGGGTTCCAACATCGTTAAAGTTTTTTTTGGCCTTTTTTTCTTAATCGGTTTTCAAGGGAAGAGTCCCCCCCACCATTTTCGTCCTCTTTTTTCCGGATCTCCCTTGCAAGTTTTCTTTTGAATTCTCTTTTTCCCATTATTTGGCCGGACTTCCGTTCCAGATCTTCTTCGTGAAGCCTTTTCTTCCATTTGGCGTAAGATTCGATAAAAACACTTGGGAAAATTTCCCCCGAACAGCTCTTAGGGCGCGCCGCCGTCATTGTTTCTTGGGGCTGCTTATGGGTCTTTGTTCCCCGGCCAGACCGCTTTGGCAAGGAGGAGGATGACCTCAAATTCTTTTGGTTCTTTGTCGTTATTTCTGTTTGAATGTTTTCTTTTTTGTAGTTTTTTTCTGGGGCCACGGCCCGGCCGGCAAAGACGGTTTTCTAACGCTTTTATAGGGTACCCTTTTACTATTCCCCGTTTTTTTTGCTGGTTTTTTTTTCTTTTTCGTAAAAGAACTTTTCCCCCCTCGTGGTACTCTTTTCCCTTCGGGGACCCTCTCCTCCCTCCACCATGGTTTGGGACTTTTTTTTTTTGATGATTGGCGTGTTCCGTTCGGATTTTTGTTGGATTTGTATTTCTTGGTGTAAAAGGTTCCCACCCGCTGGTGGGCGGTCACTCTTTCTGAACAGGTCCTGTTTCAGAGGTTTCCTATTATGTCGGGGACTATTCTTCGGAACGTTCTTCCAACTCGCTCTATATGCCCTTGTCTTTTGTTGGAGTATCCTTTTCTCATCGGCCCTTTCCTTTTCCTTCCTGGGAGTCTTTCTCATTTTTTTTTCGGGGGCCAGGCCTCTTAGATTTGAGGATTCTTCCCTGGGCAAGTCTCCCTTCCCTTCCTTATCTGGTCGTTCATGGTTGCCCTGGGTTTCCTCAACTTCTTGGAACGTGATTCTTTTCCCTAACCGGGCTGCTGGCTTTCCTTTCCTTCGTTTTCCTTTTTTTTCCCCCCCCTCCCCCGGCCCCCCCCGCCATACGGTTGGACCCCTCTTGAAAATCTCCCCTTTGCAAGTGACCTTCCTGCTGTACCTTTTCTGATGACCGAGATCGGAGCGTTTAGGGTTTGCCTTTCTCGGCAGTAGCGTTTTTTGTGGTTTAGCGGTCCTCCGGACGGGTTCTTTTTGGCGGTTCGCGCCCTTGACGATCGTTGACCGGTTTGCTCATTGATGGGCGTTCGTTGCT
>Ga0179593_1524201_pt1 | contig 12659 bp, 8 predicted proteins | sample CZODoug2_1_08_16_FD_185931 | JGI IMG/M metagenome (GOLD analysis project Ga0179593, IMG submission 185931) | Vadose zone soil fungal communities from Angelo Coast Range Reserve, California, USA - CZODoug2_1_08_16fungal (PacBio error correction) | ecosystem: Environmental > Terrestrial > Soil >... | reverse complement strand
TCCCCAATTTTCTTTCTATGATGCTTGACTTTCAGCTCATCGCCCCCCTGCGTTCCCCCTGAGTGGTAACGAATTCCTTAGGCTTCCCCTCGATTCTCTGTCGTCCGTTGCTTTCAGTCACGTCGTTTCCTCGCCCAGGTCTTTGTTTGAAAGAGCATTTCATGTCCTCGGTAGTTTTCCGATTTTCTTTCTCTTTGGCAGAAGCCCCGCGTGGATTCTCCCCCTTATTATCTTTTTTGAACGATAGGACATGTCCTTCCCTTTTTTCCGATGATAGCTGTTTGTCCCCACCTGGCTTCCTTCGCTCTTTTTCGTTTTTGCAGCCTCCCGGCCGCATTTTCCTTCGCAACTGTTGTCGGTTCTCTGCGCTCCCTTTCAGATCCTCTGGGGTGCGGACGGCCCCCCGCAGTTGAAGCTCGCCGAGTATCCTAGGTGGTTTCCGGGCTATGGGCTTTTTTCGTTCAGAGTCTTGCGCTTTTTTTTTGGTTGAGCCCTCTAGATTTTTTCTCCAACATTCGTCTTTTCCGTATGTTTCCCCCCAGCTCCCTCTCCCATTGTCTTTTTCTCTCATACCCCTTCTCTCACCAAACGATCAGAGTTCTTCGTTTCAGCGTGTTCCCCCCGCTCTTTTGCCGAGTTCCTTTCATTCTAATGTCCTCCGCCCGCGGACCGCTCTCGGATCCCCCACACCTTTTCTTTGCCCGGCTCCATCACCCTAGCCTTTCCAGCGATCTTTCCACCGAAGTTCGCTTCCCCTCTTTCCGCTTTTTGTCTCCTTCCTGACCAAGCCCTCTTCGCTCTTGAAAGCCTCATTTCGTTATGCCTGAAGGTACTCGGTCTCCTGACCCCCGAGCCCTGCTAGTTCTTCCATGTCCAGCCCTCGGAACACTACTTCAGCTTTTTTTTGTCTGCTTCCATGCCGCCCCTTCTTTTTAACCCGAGCCCCCTTTTTTTTCTCGACCTTGCGCGTTCTCCCCAAAAGCTCTTTTCAAGTCCCTCCCCGCTTCGATACGTCGCCAAAGTTTTTGACTATTGTCTCCTCCCGCCCACGCTCCTTTTGCAATTTTCTCCCTGCGCACCTCTAAAGGTTTTTTCTTTCTCAATATCCTCTCGCTCTCCGCCTTTATGTGAAACTAGTCTTTGGGAGGGATGTTTCTGCGGGCTCTGTTTCTCTCGCTTTGATCGCCGCGTTGGTGCCCCGTAAGCTCCTGTTTTTCTGTCCTTCCCCTTCTTCGCCGCAATTTCTGTAGAAAAACTCCTTCCTCGTTTTTGTGGATCTTTTTCCGCTGCTTCCTCTTTGGTGGATTGTGCGCAAGTCATTCGTTTCTTTTTTTTTATTTTTTTTTGTACGGAAATTGAGCATGCGCGAGGGTTTTTGCCTGTTATGCATTTTTTTTTTTTTTTCGCGCTTTTTTTTTGATAATAATTTTCACATACTTTTTTTTCCCCGTCGAGCGATGGCAGGTCCCCGCCATTCGATGTGATTTCTTGACGCTCGTTTTTTTTCGTTGGAGAGTTTGGTGTCTTCTTAATTTCTATCAATCTCCCCCCCTTCGCTGCTTTTGGTTTCCTCCTTGGGGTTTTTTTTTTTTGGGTCATGCAGGCCGCTTCCGACTTAATTGGATCCATGTCGCCCCTCGCGAGGGAATCCTTTTTGGATCTTCTTAGTCCCCCCTTTTCAAGCCCGCCTTCCTTTCGCCGCCTCCCAGCCGCGGGTTTTTTTTTTTTTTTTTTTCTTCGGGTCTTTCTGATTTTTCTAGAATCTGTGCGCCTCTGTTGCTTTTCTTCCAGCAAGAGACCCGGGCGATGTAGGGTTTCGGTCATTTTTGCCGGTACCCCATCTCCCCCAGTCGAAACCGGGCACTCGGTGGCGACTTCGCACGCTCGTTTGCAGCGGCTCTTCCTCTTGAGCCTGTTTTTTCTCCTAGTTTCCCGTTCGGTCTTAGGCAGTCCCAAGAAATCCACCACCAGCCGCCTTGTTTTTCTTACTTGTACCTTTCCCTTGCCCGTGTGATGCCCCTCTGTTTGTTTGCCGACGTTCCTGTATGCTAGTCGATCCAGTCTGAACTTGTTCTCATCTAAGTGCTTCTCTCTGATTTCTTGCGGGCGTTTTCACCCAATTTGCGTTTCCTTTGGCAGGATTGCCGTATTCCTTGGCGGTGCGGCGTGTGGAAGCGTATCTGCTACCCGATTCTCGCTTTGCAGTACCCCGTTAATGTACCGCGACCCGCCGAATTCGCCGGTCGCCGATACTATTTTTCTCTCAGCGTGTTCTACCACCTTTTAATCGGGGATTTTTGCTTTTAGGTCATTCTGCGATTCCACTTCTTCTCCTGATTCTGCTCGGTTGTTTTCTTTTTTGTACCTGTCGCCTTTGCCCCATCCTTATTTTTTTCGCGGCGGCGCGCCCTCTTTAGACCCCCTCTCCCGCTTCCTCGACTTGGACCTTCTTTTCATTCTTTTGAGAGCGGGGGCGTATCGTTCTTTTGGCGCCTGGCGCGTCCCTGAGTCTCTGGCCAGCTTTGCGACATGTGGTGGTGTTATTTTTTTGAACCCGGCGGGTTTTTTCCCTCCTTCTTCATGCCGATTTATTTCTCCTTCCTCAGGTGCCCTTTCTGATGTCTTCTACCTGGCTTTTCCCCAGCCTGGAGCGCTATCCTCCCTTTCGGCTCGCTTCTACCTTCGGCTCCTCCCGCTTTCTGGGTTTCGCGTTTCTCATTAGTGATTCTACTCATTTTTTTCGTTGCACGGTCGGAGGTAATGGGACAACTCCCTTAACGTCGAATCGTCCTTCGATATTTTTTTTCTTAGTAGGATTTTGAGCTTCTGCGTCAGCTCACCGTTTCGTCCTGGTCCCTGTCCCGATCCTTTCGCGGCCTTTTTCTCTGCCTCCTGGATGATTTAAGAGTTTCCGACCCCGTTCCCCCACAGATTCTAATCATGAACCTCCCCTCTCTTTATGTTGCTTTTCGGGACCGCACAAGGATTGTGCACTGGCTTTCCGCTCTTACTACTCCTACCAGGCTTAGTGGTGCCCCCCTTTTCACTTTTTGCTTTTCCTTCGCTTGCGATTCTCGTATTCGCTTGTTGGACACGTTTTTTTTCCCCACCTTCCTCTCCCCTGGGATCGGCGCCTGGCGTTTTTTTATATATTTTGCGTTTTTCCCGTTTCTAATTTTGCGTTCCCCTTTTATTCCGGTTTTCTTACCCGGACTTCCTTCTCAGGCTGCACGCTTTTTTTTTCCGTTTTTTTACGGATTTCCTTTCTGGAGACTTTAGTCCCCCGCTGGTTTTTCTTATTACCACTGAGTTCAGGTTCCCTGGGTTTCCTGCAGAAGTGGAGAGACTGTGTTGATAGGTTTTAGATGTTTTTTTTCTGCATGTGGGAGACTTTTTCCCCTTGCGCACGTTCCTCCGCCCCCAGCGCGCATCCCTCCCCCCTGACTCGGCGACTCGCTTCCTTAAACTCCGCTGCTGTGGGCCCGACCAGAGTGGAGTTTACACATCGCCTAGTGTTTCCCCGTTCCTCGGCTTTTTGTTCTTTGAGCACCGCGAGTTTTCAGCGTGCATTCTTCTGAATTTTTGTTTCTTTTTCGTTGGGAAGATTTTACGTCCCAACGTAGGTTACACTTCTCTCGGCTGAGCGGATCCGTCCCTTCGCTCCCCTGCGTCTTACTCTCCGAGTTTTTTTGCCCACCCTTTTGGTTTTTTTTTTTTTTCCATCGTTTTTTCGACACAGTCAACTTGGTTTTTCAACTTTTTCAACATCACGGATTTCGGCATGTATGTATGCGACTTCGGTCAGCATTCCTTTCGCCTTCCCTCATCTTTCGACTCCTACTAACCAACCATCCTTTTTTCTTCCACTTTTTATGCTGAATGATTGACTTTTTCCGCCATTTTTTGGACATTGCATAACCCTGTTTCTTCCCTCCGCTTCTTTGACTTCTAGGCCATTACTCGTCTATGCGCAACGTTAAGCTTCCTTTTCTTATAAACCGATCGTCTTTTCCCCACATTGCGTGACATTCTTTTTCCCCCCCTTTTTCCGATCTTCCACCCCTAGGTTGATTTTTTTTCGGTTCCCTCCCGGCTGACAGAGTTTTGTCACTTTACTCGCAATTGGCGGCTTGGAACCCCCGCATTCGATTCAGCCTCATTTCCCGGGACTTTCACTTCTGGTGTGTTTTCGTTTTTTTCCCTTTAATCCTTTTTTTCCGTATGTCTCATGCTTCGTTTTGGCTCGCCCCACTTTTCCCTGGCGATCCCTTTTGCAGATTGAGCGTTTGATCTTTTCGGCTCCGCCTGAATCCTCTTTGATGTGTCTTTTTTTCCCCGGACGGGTCCTGATGCCTGATCTCCCTTGCGTTTTTTCTCTTGGCGATTTCTAAGCCGACACTGTTTCTGATGGACTCGTGGTTGTCCCTTTTACCCTTTGTTGGCTTTTGCTACCCCCTCCACAAATACCCGCAATTGACGATCCTCTCGGTATTAGAACACCCTTCCCCTGGCGTTTGTCCGCTCCGGTTCGCCCCCTCCGACGTGAGTAGCGCTATTCTATCTTTTACGCCGACCTTTAGCGCTGGTCTCTCCACCTTCTGCCACCAGACCTCTAATTCTTGAGATTCGTCCATCTGTCCTTTTTTCTTCTGTTCAATTTCCAGGTAACAACTGTCCCTACTCCCGCTTTTTCTTGCCATTATTGCTTCTCTCATGAATCTCGCGGGTTTCTTTTAGTCTGGTGTTGGTCCCCAAATGCTCGTCGTTGGTCTTCTCAGATTCCCCCAATTCTTCCTTATAACTCGCCTGTTTATGAGATTTCTTCTTTCCGCTATCTTTTTTTTTCTTCTCACGAACTTTCCAGAAGCGTCCGTGAAGTTGGGACCCTTCCATGAGCAGCCATTTCTGCGTTCTAAGGCCAAGGAGGATAGGACCTCGCCTTTCACAGACCTTTCTTACCTCCTCTAGACCCGTGCACCTTCAGTATTTCCAAGGCCGCTGAAAGCTTTTTCCCCCCTTCGGCGTTTCCAAGCGTTTTTTTTCTTTTTTTTGCGTGCGACAAACGATTAAGGGATCTTGAATAGCACCTGCATTTTTCAGAACTTTTTTTTTGAACCCGAATTTCGGGAGGATGGTGTGGAGAAGCCGCTTCCCTCTTTTCGGAGGCCTTCGAGAATTCCTGGGGCTTGATTTAGGACCCATGCATGAGCGTTCCCTTATTTCCCCCTTTTCCCAGTCTACACCGACGGCAAAAAACGTCTACGCCCTTGCTTTTAGAACCCCCCGCCCTTTTTTCTGGGGTCGTTTCGCGGGCTCTCTCGGCGTTCCCTTTTTGCGGGCGCGGAGTGGTGGCTCTTCAAGCTTTGTCGTTTCCAATTTGTTTCACTTTTGACTTCCGTCAGATTTCTCCGCGCTCTCTTTTTTTCGCTTTTCGCGTTCTTGCTCCTTTCCCGTTGTTAGACGGTTAGGCGTTCTCTCACGGTGCATTTTTTTCCCTTTGGAGATTCTCCTTGCGCTTTCTCATGCCTTTTATTCTTTCTGGTGCGTGTCTTTTCTTCAGACGATTCTTTCCATTTTGCGCTAGCGCGAATGCGGTTCCGTGTCCCCGTTCCACCGTCCCCCCTGCCGGCCTCGACCTTTCATTGGCCTCGCGCATCTGGCCCTTCCTTTGTAAACGCTTCGGGACACCGTTTTTTTCGCCCGCTTCCTTTTTCTCGCAGCTTTTAGTCTGCTTTTGGTTTTGTGGATGCTTTTTGTCTATCTTCTTTGGACCCGCAGCCCTTGGCGGTGTCACACCTCCAACCTGGAGAGCCGTGTTCGGTCTTTTGAGGGTAGTCTGGGTCTTCCTTGCAGCAAACTTTTTTTTCCAACCTTTATTATCCCCACAGTCCCTTTAGCCTTTTCTAGCCTTTGCCCCTAAGTTTTCGCCCACCTCTCCCTTTGATGTCCATGGCAATGGACCCGCTTTTAGTCCGGGCAGTTTTTGTAGACCGCCCCCCAGTTTTGGTTTGCAGTTAAACCCTTTTGATCCCCCTCAGCTGTTTCCCTCTTTTCCAAGGCAATGATAGTCTTTTTCCCGCGATGTTTTTTTTAGAATGATAGCCTTCCTTCGGACTTGAGCCCCTGACGACGACGGTTTTTTTTCGCCTCATCCTAATTTTCCACTCCGAAGCTTTTCCCATTTATTTTTCCCTTTTGCTTTAGCGGCACGTTTCTATTCCCGTAGAGTGTTTATAATCTTTCTGCCGTTTCGAATTCTGAATTCCCCTGACTGGGCTTTCTGTGTAACGATAAGATACTAGGGCTTCCATGCTTAGTCAACTTTTTTTTGCACTCGAATCTCCCGCAGGGACCCGTTTTTTGAAAACCCAAATGCCGAAGCTGGGACGGCCTTTATTCCTGGTGTGAGGTTTTTGCCCACCTTTTCCTGCCCCAGCCCTTTTCCGCGCATTGTAGTCCCTTGAGCCTTCCTTTAGAAGCTTTTTCACTTTTCTTTGATATTCTATATCTCAGTTTAGAGAATTTCTTGGTTTTTTAGAGGACTCTGATTTTTTCTTACGCTTCTGGTCTACATGTCCGGTTTTTTTTTGTCCAGTTTTTCCCTTCTTTTCTGGTGAGTTTGCTTCTACGCTCCCCACATTTTTTTCTGTGCCTTCGGCGGCTTGTTGTGGCTCTCCTAGAGTTTTTTCTTTATTGCTCTTCGCGGCCATGTCCTTTCCGAATGCCCCTCATTACTTCTTTCGCGGCTACTGGTGCTTTTTTTCCCCCTTTCCGCCTTTTGGTTTAATTACGAAGTGAGGGCGGCTCCCTTCTTGCCCACAGTTGAATCGTTTTATTGTTTCTTTTCTTGACCCCGCTTTTTAACATTTCTCGGCCTCTCGGATGATTTTTCCTCTAGACCCCTTCTTTGTGGTGCCACCGTCTCCTCATGCATTTGGAAAGCCTCTTTTTTTTTCCGACCGAAGTCTTGAGCGGTCTTTGTGGCCTTCTTTCCTTCTCCAGACACCCTCGGTTTTCATCACACTTCTATCGCTCTTTTTCGGCTCCCCACGGCTTTCTTTTTTCGTGCTCTTCTTTCAGACACACCTTCCATATGGTTAGCTTTCGAATCTCTTTAGTTTTATAGCTTTCCTTTTTCCTTCGCGATTGAGTCCCTTCCCTTTCTTCATTTGAGCCCTTCTTTTCTTATCGATTGTTCAACGACTTTCATTTTTCCCTCCAACCTTTTTTTTTTATAGGGCCCGGCCGTTTCCGAATGACTCGAGACATATCTGTTTTTGGTGAACTGAGATTTCCTGCTTTTTTTTCCCGGTATCGGAGCAGACTATGATCTAAGTCCCCTTCACACGAGTGACTGGAACCTTTTTCGCTGTTTCCTGGTTTAGCTTTTTCAACCGTGCTCAGAGTCCCCTTTTTAGAGAGGAGTTTTTTTCCTCCCTCTCTCATCGTAGATGGCTTTCTATTCATTCTCCAGTTGTTTCCTCCGTAGAATCTCATGGGCCCACACATTCCATCGAGTTGGACCAAAATTCAGTGCCATGTTTGAAAGTAGTTTCTCAGCTCGAGACTTAGAGTTTCCGTGAGTTTTTTACCATAAGTTTTGCTAACATAAACGCGTCCGTAAGGTTTCCTCTTGTTTCTTAAGTTCCAGACCTTCCTCGGCGGGACTTTTCCTGAGATCTCAGCGCTAAGGAAGAGTTTTCGACACCTTTTAGTTAAATTTTCTTTCTTCAATTCCTGCAGTCGCTCTTGAACGTCAGAGCCAGATATTTTTCCTTGAGCGTTCCTTTTTTTTATTAGATCTTTCCGAGGTGTTTGCGTGGGTCATACTCGCAATTAGTTTCCGCCCCACGGAGCTTTCTCTACTTGGAATACAGCCGGACCAATGAGATGCCTAATTGATAATTCCCACACTGCGCCTGTGAGTCGGCTGAGATTTCCATATGATATTTCTTTCAAACTTTGCGAGGCGTTAGGTTCCTCCCCTTGAATTCGAGATTTCCCTTGGATGTCCTTCTTTTACTGCCTTCACTATGCGAATACTCCCTTTTTTTTTCGCGACCCAACTGCCGTTTTCCATATAATATCGACTTCCCGATAGAAACTCTCCAACCACATTGAGAGGAAAGTCCGCTTCCCCACGTCTTCAGCTCGAGGCCGTCTTCGTACAAACCGCGTACTCAACTCTTTCTCCTTAGGAACGCAGCTGGTCCCTTCCGTGCGCTTTTTCTACCGCTGCGGCCCCCCCGGCGCTGAGGGGAAAATGTAAAGACTTGCAGAGTGCCTTTTTCTTTGAACTTTGACCAAAATCTTAGAGTTGACATCACTCGTTTCTTAATTTTCCCTTATGGTGTGGCCAGTTGGTGCTTGTCGAGTAGCCTAGTTTTTTGGCTTTCGTCAACACCTACTTTGGCAGACCCTTTTGATCTCAATTGCATTCTGCGCCGTTATCCTTGCCGACTTTTTTCGTCTTCGTAGGAGGTTTCTTATATGCCTTTTTTCTTTTAGTATTGGCCACCTAGATCAGCTTGCTCGGGTTTTTTTTCCTCCGTTGTCGAGTTTTTTTTTGATTGAGTCCCCTTTCTCCTGCGTTCCTCTCCTGGGTTTTCTTCTTTTCCCCCCCTTCCACCAGTTTTTTTTGAGAGACCCCCCTTTGCAGAATCGAGCTTTCCGAATAACCTTCTCCACAGGGACCCGATCACGACGTCGGACATTTTTTTTCTCTTCTTCCGTTTCGCAGATTCTGCCCCAACGATGCGGAGCCCTTTCCCCCAAGTTTCCGATCTTTTTCGACCTTCTTTCCCTGTGAGTCAACCCCTTTCCCCGGGCGGCTCCAACGGACCCCTCCCTTTCCCTCGAATCGTCCATTTCTTCGAGTTCGCTTCCCCGACGAGTGCCGTTACCCCCGTCCTTCGCTGGGTCTTTTTGCCAGCCCAACTTCCCCCGGGCACCCCGCCTGTCTTTCTTACGTCTTCTCGGGTCGGACTTAATACGTTCCTTTGTTCACCCCCCCCCCCCCGATGTTAAGTGATGCCTCCCGTCATTTTTTGAATTGTCCTTTTCAAAGCCTTTTGTCATTTTGCCTTCGCAAACGGGGAACTTTCTTCGAGCTTGTACCTTTTTGCTTTTTTCCCGATTCAATTCCTAGCTTTTTTTATCCCTTTAGATCTGTTCCATACAGTTTTCCCCCCATTCCTACAAGAATCCTTTTTCTTTTTTTAAATTTTTGTGATCTGTTTTCGTTCCCGGCCGTTTTATTGCAAAGTTTTAGTGCTTTTTTTTTCATCCCTCTGCATGCGCGAGACTCGAACGATTTTTTTTTCTTCTAGAAAAGATTTCTCCTTTTTTTGCGTTCGGGTTCTTTGGGGTGATCGTGAGGCTTTTTTGGGAATCTCTCATCGAAGCTCCCACGGGCTGATCCGTGATGGCCCATTGATTTTCCCCCTCATCTCGACCACGTGACTTGTTTTTTTTCAACCACGATTTTTAAATTCCGAGACCGGCGAATTTGCCGGGTCCCGCCCCTAGGAGCGTTCGGATCGATTCGAGCGATTTTGAAAGCCTCACCCGTTTTTTTTAAGATTTTCGAGTCGCCCCCTCTAGTCTCCTATCTTCGCAGATATGACGTACCTCCTTTTTTGATAATCCGGATTTGGGAGACCGCAAGGATACCCCCTTTGAGATCTCCATCATTAGATCTCTCCGCTTGAGTTTATCGCATTGTTCGTCTTCAGCTTTTCAACTACTTTCCCCTCCCCAAGACTTTCTTGGTTTCCCCAAGGGACGTCCGTGGAGGTTCCCTTCTTAAACGGCAGCAGCCCCCACAAGATTTTTAGGTTCTTTTTAACGCGAAGTCGAACTTCCTAGTCGTTTTTTCCCACCGGGTTTTGCGAATTTTTTTTTTTTATAGATGCCCTTCAGTTGTCTCCACACTTTGCGGGATATGGATCAGGGTGGATGGTTATTTATTCTTTAGTTTTTTTGCATAGGTTCACTTTTTTTTGCAACCTAAGTGGAGGAACTGGCCTCCATGGGGGCTCCAGCGGAACGACTCCTTGTCCGGATGCCTTATTCCCTCTTTTCTCTTTTCCACTTTTTCACAGCTGACATGTCGTTCCTACGCAGCGATGCGCGGTTTTTTCTCGATATGGTTCCCTTTGGAATTGGTAATAACCTTTTCGGAGTCTTTCCCCTCAGCCGCACTAAAATTCCTAAGTGGGTTAAAAGAATTTGGTTCCGACTCTGTTTTTTGTCGGCTCCCCTATTTTTGATGTATCTTGCTTCTTACCTCCGTGAGCTTAGTCTTTTGATCGTTCAACACCTACTTTTCTGGTGGTTTTTTTCCTCCGTTATCAGAATCCCTGACCTTTTAATTACTTTGAGGTTTTGAGGCTTTTCGGCTTCCCGGCTCCCCGAGTTCCCCTGACCTGATCACCTTTTTAGCCCACGAATTTCCAGCGGGCCGGCCCCTTTCCTGGGCCTTTGATCCCTTTTCAAGTGTTTTATTTTTTTCTTCCCTTCCATGTCTCCTTGGTCACTGGGCGGGGTTGCCCGTTTCTGCGGAAATTACATTTCTTCAGGGTTCATCCGCCGGTTTTTATCTTTCGGCAAACCTTCATTTTACTCCACTCACCGTCCTCCTCGAGTTCCCAGCGCCGCTCAACTCTCGAGACCACCTTTATATAGTTCGATTTACTTTTGTTGTTCTTCCACGGGGTTTTATCACAGTATTTTTCTAACTTTTTCTTTTTTCCTCCAGTCCGCGCATCTTATAAACTGTTAGAAGTTCTCAAACCGGGTTCCCCTCCTTTAGTTCTTTCCCCGCGATTTTTTTGAATAGCCGGCCGGAGTCCGGCTCTTTCCGCCTGTTGGACCCCCCGACGCCTTTGGCTCAAACCGCGTCTGTCTTTCATGCCTACATGTTTACTGTCCTTTTAAAACCTATCCTTACAGGCTGCACTTTGTCTTGTGAGCTTCCCCCTGTCTCCCTTCGGGTCCTAGAGCACTGTCCCCCTTCTATCGGTACGGGTTTCTTGCGACTCACTCGCCCTCCCCTAGATCTAGGCCGCGTCGTTTTTTGAGACTTTTGCACCTTTGGATTCTCCTTTCCCCTTGGGAACGCAATGCCTCCCCGAATCGCCTGGCGCGCCGTCCTTGGGCACTGCGCCTGACCAGTCCTCTCTTCCTACCTTTTTCCTTTCCTCACCGGAGTCTTTTTCTAACCCTTCCGCGACCCCTTTTCCGAGTCAACAAAAGGCTATCTCCGGCCTTTTTACAGTCCTCCGGACCTTCCCCCCTCAGGACCTTATTTCAAAATAGAATTAGACACCCTTCCCGGAGTCCGGCCCCCCCCTCCTAGCACCATTTGGATTTGCCCCCTTCAGGGCCTCATGGCTCACCACCCCCTCCGAGCACCTCTCTCCCTTTCTCGGACGCCACTCTCTCGTCCTTCTCCAGATTTCGGTTTTTGCACGCGAAGGATTTGCTGGGATCCTCCTGAACTAGTAGTCAACCCTTCCCCCCGCCCCCGCGGGGCTCTGACGCCTTTCTTTCGCGGACCGAACTTTCTCGACTCCGCGCACTTTCATTTCGATTCATTAAGCGTTTTGCTTTTACTTCCTTTCTCCCTTTCGTCGCTTCCCGCGGCCTATGCTTTTCCCCGTTGTTCCCGTTTCGCCCTCTCCTCCAACCTTCCTACCTTCCCCAACCTTGCTCTCCTCAACCTCGAGGATCTCGAGCCTCACATCTTCATAAGCCTCTCCAGACCTCTACTTCTTCCAGACGCCGGGAGTCGCGAATTGTCTTCCAGCTCGCGCCGAGTTCGATTAATTCCGGAGATCTTCCCCCCCCGAAGGCCCGCAATCTTCGAGTCTTTTTCCCGCCCCCCGCGGCTTCCGCCTCATCGATCTGCCTCTCTGTCCAGCTTTCTTCGGTATCCTCCTTTTTTTCAGACTGTTGATTTGTCGGCGGCCCTCTGCTACTTTGCTGATCCTTTTATAGCCTCCTTTTTCAGATCACCTTTTGAACAGGACCCCACTCAACGACCCAGCACCTCTCATAACGTCTCCAAGAAAGAACAAAGCCCAAAAAATTTTTTTTCCATGCAGTTCTTTGCATGCGTTTAGATTCTTTTTTTTGAAAACAGCGGGCCTTTAATTTCGTCCGAGGTTTGCCACCTTACGAACCTCTCCCCGCGGTTTTCTTCTAGAGGCGTTGATATTTTCAATTTGACTCCCCATGTCGGCCTGGGCTCACGACTTGTTGTGCTGCGGATCACGATACTGCGAGTTCGCTCGTTTTTTTTTACCCCTTTTGTTCCTCTCCCCGCCTGTTTTTATTTTTGACTCCAAGTCAATTGTGGACATTTCTACAGGTCCTGTCTCTTTTCTACTCACGGCCTCTTCGAGTTTCAACCTGGGCCAGACGCGCATCGTTTGTGTTGTGGGTGTCCTTTTCGTTATGATTTGTTGAGTCCCTCTCGCTGTCGTGTGATTTCCAAAATTATGGTTCGCAATCTTTGTTCTGGATGCTTGGCGATTTTCCCGGGGGCACCGCCTGTTCTTGACCCCTTCTTCTTTCTTGGGGCCGTGCTCTTAGTCGATACGTTTTGAGACGTCGTCGCAGTTGTGTAAGATTTTTTTTGGATGCCCCGAGATTTC
>Ga0179593_1391195_pt1 | contig 12659 bp, 11 predicted proteins | sample CZODoug2_1_08_16_FD_185931 | JGI IMG/M metagenome (GOLD analysis project Ga0179593, IMG submission 185931) | Vadose zone soil fungal communities from Angelo Coast Range Reserve, California, USA - CZODoug2_1_08_16fungal (PacBio error correction) | ecosystem: Environmental > Terrestrial > Soil >... | reverse complement strand
AGTGAATCCTGTGAATCCCGATCCAGTGATCTTCATCATTTCCTCACATCTTTTTGCCAGTCACTCGCTCGAAGTGCCCATCGAACCCTTCCCCCCCCCACCAAAACCCTTTTTCATTCCCACCCCCCGAGACCACTACATTTCCTCCCGATCTTGCCGATTGCGGTCTTCGGTTCGCGGAAGTCCGCGTGTGTCCTGTTCCTTCTGCCTTTTCCTGTTACTCCTCCATTGAAATCGATCTAGCACGAATACGCTCTTTCCTTCTTGTTTCGGTGTTCGTGTGAGCCCCTTGGGCAACGCTGTCTTCGGCCTGCACCAAATTCCTATTCGACAGTGTGGCAGCCAAAGTGTTTTTCGCCCCCCCCCCTCTCCTCTATTCGGTTGAGTCCCTCTTGACCAGGTTCAGCCTCGTCCCCTCTCCGTTATGGCGCGAAACGATATGATTTTACTTCTTGGGATTGGATCTTTTCACCAAACTCCACCGTTTTCCCCCTCTTCCCTTGCGTTACCTTCTTTTACCATGCAGCATACTTCATGTCTTTATATGATTCTAAGAATCCTCGATTTTCTTTTTTGGTCATTCGCCCCTACCCCTCCTCATTGATGGCTCACCCCTTTTTTTTCCACCCCGTTTTTCTTTTCCCCCACTTTTTTCCACAGCTTCACGTCCCCCCCTACCCTTTTCCGGATCCCCGCCTGACACGTCGACTTCCGCCATGGCTGTCGAATTAGTTGATTGCATAACTCACCCTCTCCGCCCTCTAATCCTGAAGTCGATTTCCCTCTCTCCCTTCGGCCCCCGATCTTCCCCCCCCCCCATTGCCATTTCCTTCTTTAAGTAGCTCTTGATTGTCTGGATTATACGTCTTTCCTTTATGTCTTGCCCTTCCCCTTGGTAGCTGGCTGGACTCCGCACCCGCCCGATTAGTTGTCCCTGATTTTCCGTCGCCTCTTTCGAGTCACTCTTGAGGCACGACCGTCGTGGCTTAGACTTTGGAGAGGGGAGCCTCCTTCTCCTCTTGTCCAGTTTCTCCCTCGTGATAGATTGCTCCGCCGACAAGCAACTCGGTTTCGAGATCAAGACCTATTGCTCTCCCCTCCGTTTTCCCCCAACACGTCTTCTTCCGATCCCTAGTCGAGCGACTTAGCCTTCCCCTACGGCCTCTCAATCTCTGCGTCCTGATCCTCCGCACCAAGGCAGGCCTTCGGTTTCAGAGAGCTTAACTTTGTCCCTAGGAAGAAGACCTTTTTTTCCTTCTGGTCTGAACAGCAAGTTTTTCTTCTTTCCTTCTTCTCCCGTACTTCCAGCTTTTTTTCCCCTATTTTTTTTAACGGCACCGCGTTTTTCTAATTGTTTGTCTCTCTCTGGCTGTTCGCCCCCCTTGTCCCTCCCCCCCCCCATCCTCCCCCGTAAGAATTTCCTTAGTCAAGGATTAGCTGATCGTTCCTCTCCCCTTGCTGAGATTTTTTCGCTCTCCCCCCTTATGAGCTATTCATCGGATTTCAGCCGGGCCTCCATTCAGCCGCGAATCTCCGCCATACTAGAGTAGAACATCCTGATAAGAAAGTATTCAGACCTCCTTCGAACCTCGCACCCTGATTTCTCTTTCCTTTGCTCTTCCCTCCCTTCCGCCCCTTGTTGAAAAACCTTTTCTCTTTTGCTCCCTCACCTTTTTCTCTCGCCATGAAATTCCAGCCTGCTCCGAAACCTTCTCCTATCTCTTAATATTCCCTTCCGGTCTCGCGATTTCTCCCCTCCCCAATAGTGGTTCTCTTTTTTCTCCCTCCTTTAGATAATTGTTCACTCGGACAGTCTTTCCATCCCTCTAGGATGTCGCTGTTATAGTTATCAGGAGTCCTATCTTATCCGCGGAACCTTTTTCCCCCGCGTTACGCGCGCTTTCTCGTCGAAACTTCGTCAGCCTCGCACGATTTTTCCGCTTGGTTCTCCCCCAAAAGTTATGAAAACCCTTTCAAGAATGAGTGGAAGCCCCCTCCCTTGATCCTTTTTCCTTCCCTCTGACCTGTTCTACTCGTCGTTCTACATCTGCGAACCCGCCCAGACGATATGTAATTGCTTCTGACATGGCCAAACCACCGGGAAGTCCAGCCTCCGAAGTCTCCCTTACCTCTTGATTTCCCCTCCCGATTCGTGCTTCCTCTGGACGCGGACGGCGGACTCAATGACCTTGGTCCTGTACTCTTTTTTCCTGCCTAGACCAGGGCCTTTAGCAAAACTTCACCCACTCCTCCTACTCTCCCCCAAGCGACGTCGTTATCCCGACGCGGCGGCGATTCGTTTGATCGAAGCGCTCACTGTCTTGATGGCTGTCTCTTCCCCCCCTCTTTCCCCCGTATCCTTCCCTCTCTTTATTTCGCAGCACGGGGTACCCGAGCCTGACTTCCTCGTCGACCTCCCAACAACACTCTTGCACATTTTTTTTCCTCTCCTCAAGCTCCTCTCTCCCTTAGACGAAAGGCGTTGAGAAGCTTCCGTTTTCCCCTTCTTCTTTCCTCCTCTCCGTTTTTTTTCTCGAGTCTGTCTCCCTCCCGGCCTTCTTTTTTCGCGGGCGGGATCGCCGAGAGTAGTATCGGGCTCGCCCCCCTTCTTGTTTAGTTCTTCGTCCTGTTCTCGAGAGATTAGTCTTTCTCCCTCTTCTCTTAGACCCACCTTTTCCTTTCTTTTAATACCTGCTAATTACCTTCCTGTCATACCTCGGCCTCGACGCTGCACGCACTTGCGTCGCTCCGCCATATCCTGACGACTTCCTCTTTCCTTATATTTTTATTGACCCTCCTGATTTCAGCTTGGGTTAAGAGGTTTAGTTGTGCGACAAGCTTTTCTCTGTCCTCCCCCCGATGGTATCACCTTTCGGTTCTTCCTAACCCCTTCCGTTTTTTCCTCGAGGAACACGGCAAGACAAAAGAAACGTTAACCTCCTGCTATCTTTCCCTCCTCTCTCTTGCGTTCGTTCTTCCTGTTTTTTGTCTGTTATTTTCCTCGCCCCCAGTCGCCCTCCTCTTGATTGGTTTTTTTCTGGCCACGCATAGTCGAAAGCCCCTCCCGTTCGTGCGGCCTCGTCCGCGCGCATATTTGAACCCCCGGAGTTCCCCATTGTTGGTTTCGAGAGGACCGTTGATCCCCCCCTCGTCACATGCTCCGTGTTAAGTGAGAGCTCTACGATTTTTTAGTATTCCCTCAGAGCGATGTTCTCGTTTTTCGATGCATCATGAGAGACCACACCGGCATCCCGCGCCCCTCCAGAAATAGACTTCACCTCTTTTTGAGAGTCATCTTAGAAGATCCTAGTAAACTCCCCCCTTTCCGTAGACCATCCTAAACCCCCCCCACTGAAGTGGCTTCACGTCCTTTCTCCCGTTATACCTCCAACTATAGGATGTCTCTAGCGTTAGTATTCGGTTCTTTGGAATTTTCATTTACCCGCCCACGGTTTTTCGCCTCCCATTTCCTATTGTTCCCTAAAGTGACTTCGTTTTCTCTTCCCCCACTGGCCTCTCGCTTGTTTCGAAGAGTGGACTTCCTGTCTCGCTGGCCCGCCCTCCCCTCTTTTTCTCTGCTTTATTTTCGCTGGTCTCTTTTCCTTCTTTCAGGCGGAATATCCCCTTGAAAGCGCGATATTATGCCCTCCCTACTCTTTGAGCCTTCCGATCATCGCCCTTTTCTTCCTCCTCACCTTTCTTGTAACTCTTATATGGCCCTCTAACGTTTTTCTTTCTCGCTGTAAGCTCTCTCACCCGGGTTCAGAAAGACAACTCACAGCTTTCTCATGCTTAGGTATGTGTTTTGTTCCCTCTCAAGTATCTTACTCTCCCCCGGATTGCCTTTCCTCTTCGCGTTCGACCAGCTGACTTGATTCCCCTTCCGCTGCGCTTGCTGCCCGCGGGCCCCTTTCCGTGTCTAGATAAGTACTTTTTTTTCTCTTCTCTTTACTTAGATGATTTTTCTCAAGGCAGAACCCCGCTCCTTTCCTTTTCTCTTTCTCTCCTCCCCCTCGTTTTTTTTTGGTTATGCGCAAGCGTCTCTTCAAGTCCATCTCCGGTCTTTGTCTGCGTCTTCTTAGTCTGAAGTACCTCTGTTAATTCTTTCATTCGCCCTGTACCTTATCCCCGCCGATTATTAACCCCCCCTATCCTCCTAAGGACTTCAGTTCTCTCGTGCCCCTCTTCCCTCTCAGGCATGACTAGATCCGACATTTCCCCTCTCCCAACTCACAGCCACCATCTCTCGGTGCGGGCTTTCCCCTGACGCCCGCGCCCGACCCTCAAAACTTAAACTATATAGAGCCTACCGGGAGCACTCTCCCCCCATTTTCCCCCCTCCCCTTTTGTGTTTCTTTTCCTGCGGTGTCGCGATCTACTCTCTTCTCGTACAACTCTCTTTTTGCGGCCTTCTCACTGAAGTCTCCCACCGAATGGAGGCCCTATCCCCTCATTTAGCTCAATGTGCCAATTTGATTCCGCACCCAATGTTTCGAGGACGTTGAGGCCGTTCGTATCTCACCCTATCCCCGTGTATTCTGGCCCCCTTTTAATTTGACGGTTTTTCCTCCCCTATCTCTTCTCTCTGTTATTTCTTTCGATCCCCTACTGGGTGGCGGACTGCTGGCCGTGTGTCCCTCTATTATTCCTCAATTATCCCCCCCTTTTCTGCATTTCCCTCGCCGTCAAAGAAGGGTCATCCCTCTCGTTTCTCTCGTCCGGCCTACACTCCTACGTACTTTCTGAAAACCTTTTTTTCTATCCTAATCCTCTATCCTCCCTCACAAATGTCGTTTACCCCCCCCTCGACATCCATGTGGCTTTCCCTTAGACCGGCGTTGGCCCCACTTATGACCCTCCCTGCACCCCTCCCCCGCGACGCCTTTGCCCTTTCTTGCGACGTGAGAGATTTTGAGAGGAGGCTGTTAAGACAATGCCTCAATTAAAAGGTCCCCTTTCCTTCCCTCCTCCACCCGTCGCCGTCCCCTCACCTGCGCTGCTGTTTTTTCTTTTGTTTTGTTTTCTTCTGCGCTTGGTTTTTTCTCCCACTCTCTTTTTCTTTTGGGGAAAGTTGATATCCCCCTTTTCCCGGGCTAGTTTTCTTCTTTTTCTCCAAGGCTTTTTATCTTCGTACCAGTCGTGCGCTTTTTACACTTTCCCTTCTTCCTCCTTTTTTTTTGATCTCATTTATCTGACCCTCTGAATTCCCTTCTGAGAGATTTTCTTCCCCTCATCCGGTACAGTCCACCTCTCCCCTTTTTTCCCTTTCTTCGCACCTTTTCCCTCTACCTTCTGAGCCAAAACACCGATCCCTTTGAAACCACCCCCATTCGTCCCCCCCATCCCGCCCTTTTCTTTCATTCCTTCTCCTAGAGTTCCTCTTTACTTTACGCGTTTTAAGTTAGTTGCATGGTCGACTGCCTCCTCCCTTCGACTTTTCCCTAGTCTTGCCTCGGGGTCTTCCTAGTGAGAGGTCTCCCTTTTTGGTTAAACGCCTTATAGGACCTAAACCTGAAATATTTTCGGCCGGTGTTTTTTTTCCCTCCCTTGTTTCCTCTTCTTACTTCGTGGAACCTAAACCGTAGTGTTCATCTACCGATATCGTTGTTTATTCGTCCCCCTCTCCACGCTCCTCCCCCCAATTCTGATGTATCTTGCGGGTTTCTTTCCTTCAAATCATCATTCCTCCTTTCAATTGGATAATTCTCGCCCTTCCCTCAAGTTTCCCTTCCCCATTCCAGGCGTTGATCTCAGCCCATTCCTCTTCGGGCCTTCCCCCCCCCCCCTCCTCTTTTCCTTTCTACCCCAGAACAATTGCGTTTAAATTGTGTACTCCTCCTCCCTGAAACTGACCCTCCCCTTTTACCTTCCCTTCCCTGGTTCCTTACCCTTCGCTTTAGTGAACGTCTGATCTCCTCCCCTCGCTTTGCGTGCATAAGCCCCCTCGAGTTGTAAGGATCCGAGACTTGATTTTCAGCGATCCCCCGTAGCTTTCGTTTTCTTCCCTCCACCCACTTTAAGTTACTTGATTCTTTTCCGTTTTTTGATCTTGGCCTTTCCTTTAATTTTGGTCGGTTTGGAACTCGAGTGATTTCTTGTGGAAGCCTCAACTTCCTCCTATTTATTTTACGGTGATTTTTTTTTCGATCAGTGAGATTATAGCACCTTCCCCATCTCTACCCCTTCCTGGCTCCTTGTTTCACTCCCTCTCGGTCTTCCTCTTCCGTTAGAATTCACTGTGAGGATCGCCTTTCTCTAACGCTACGTACAAGTAACCTTCTCTGTACCGAGTTATTTTCTCCTATTCCTAATTACCAACCCCCTTTGGTAGTTTTTCCTCTCATCTCACCTTTTCTCTCCCTCCCTCGAAACCCCGGCCCTTCTTCTCCTTAAAAGAGAATATGCGTCCTTTCTCTCCCCCTCCTCCCTGGCATCCCCACTCGCCTTCTATTAAATAACTACATTTCCCGTGCTCTGGTCCCTGCCAAAGCACACTCAGCTTCCCCTTTTATCGATCGTCCTTCCCTTCCCCTCCTACCCCACGCCGGTTCTTTTCTTCTGTCCCAGTTGTTTAAGTCTTTCCTTTCCTCTCAAGTCTAATCACATTAACCAACTCCTACTAAGTCTCCCTTCTTTGTCCCTCTGTCTAGCTCTTGACCATTCTTCTCCATGATTCCTTTATTTCTTCTAGCCGTACCGATGCCCGTCCCTTCCACTGCGTCCCGTCCTCTCCTCCCTTCCTCTAGCCCTATCAGCCAGTATCGCCCCCCTTCTTTTCCTTCACTCCGGACCGCCTCCCTGACCTCTCTCCCCTAATGAGCAGGAACAGTTCCCCTGCGGAACAATTTGCCCCTTTCTTCTCTCCCCTTTTTTCCTCAGGATTCCACGAAACTCTCATCCTAGGTCTTCCTTCGAGAATTTGTTTCCATCCAATAGTGGGGACTCTTTCGAGGTCCATCATCCCATGTTTTTTCCTCTTCTAGCGCGCTTGATTATTTCTGCTTATTTCTCTTGAGGGAGTTTTTTATCTTGACTGGATACGCGCCCTTTCTTCCAACGCAGACTGCCCCCGGATTATTCCTCCCACTATAGTTCACTTCATTACTAGCTCTCTCGCGGTGCGCAACGGCCGCTCCTCACCACCCCGCATTTTCCGAAAAGAAGTCTTATTCTGCGCCCCATTCTTTCGAGAGGAATAGCCCCCCTTTTCAGAGTAGTGTCCCGAACTTTTTTTTTCTTTTCTCCCCCCGATATTCGCCGCTCGCCGTTGCGAGACAGCACACCCGGTTCCGAACGACCTCTCCTAATGTTCTACACCCCTCCGATTCCCTTTTCCCGCCGCTTCCTCTTTCTTCTTACAGCCTCCCCTGTTCCCTTTCCTTTTTCGCCCTCTGATTTCTACCCCCACTTGAAAACTCATCCCCCCCCTTCTCTCCAACAACAATCGACCTTTTCTTTAACAAGACGCACCCCCGACGCTCCGTCCTTCGGCTTGCTATCGAGCGCGCAATTTCCTGTCTCGCTTTCGTTTCGCTCGAAGATATTGAGTGCTCGAAAACTTGTTTCTACATATATGGGAGCTCCTTCCTGCTCACCCGCACCCCCATCATACTAAATTTCTCCCTGCTCTCCCAATCAGCAAATTCTCCGAGTCTTATTTCCGGATTGAATTCACCTTCTTTTTTTCTAATAATTCCCGTTGTTGTTTTTTCTCTTAGATTCGCATCGTGAATCGCCCTTTCTGCGCGAATTCTCGGGATCTTTATCTTGCGTTTTTCGTTTCCATCGTTTCTTTGGTCCCGTTAGAGTCTCTCTGGATCGTGCGCTGACTTTCCCTGTATACCCTTCGACGAATAAAGGATTTACATTTTCTTCTGTATAGGCCAGGACCCCTCTCAGAAGAAGTCCATTTTCAGATTAGATCTCCCTATCGCCGCAGGGCGCTGCGCTGGATGAACGAAACGGTAGGATGCCTTTTTTTTTTTTCTATTCTTCGCTTTTTTTTTGAGTTGCTGAGTCCCCCCACCTCCGGCTCTTGAAAGAGTTTTTATAAACTTACCTTTCGGTGTCTACTCTTTTCGGGACGCAAGCGGCCATTTGCAGAACCCTGAACCCTGCTAGGCTTTCGAAATCTTGGCTGTCTCGGATGATTCCCCGAGGTGGGGTTTCTTTGTTGCGCCATTGGATCGATACTGGAGGGTTTCTACCAGTACCTTACTTTTTCTGGTTTAGATCCCCCTCGGATCATGAGTTTCTAAGATCGGGTGGGTCAGTCGGTCCATGGTTGCAGGTCGAGGCTTTGAGAACAGGTCCTCGAGGCGTTGCGGAGAACTTCGCGCTCCACGATCGGCGTCAGGAGCTTATTCTTTTTATCCAGTTCACCTGCCTCTCCCAAAGACGCCTACCCCCCGTAGCCCCAGATCCATGCCTCCGATCATGCGCGGCCGCTCGAAGCTTCGTAAGTAACCGGCGCCTCGACCCGCCCCTTTTTCCTCCCCCTGCAGTTTATGGACGACTATCCCCTATCCCCTCATAACTAGGATTTCCTCTTTCTTCTGGGACGTCATTCTCCGCCCCCAGAAAGCCAATTTTTTCCCGCCTATGCGTCTTTGTTTTCCGCAAGGCTGCGTGCTTCTCCCCCGGACAAGGTCCCTAATGCGCGAGCGGTCCGGTTTCTCGAAGAGGGGCGGAACGCTTAGGCTGTTGCTCCTCTCTTCGGTTGCAGCGATTCAGGGCCCTGGACGTGGAGAGGGGGTAATTCTTCCCGGAGGAAGAGCACCTAAAGCCCCCCTTTTTGCCGCTGGGAAAAGAATGTAAGCGTTTGCGCGGCTAGGCCTCGATAGCCAATTGTACTTGCTTATTGCAGAGGACGCGGCCCTCCTTCCCCTCCTCGTGAGAAAACCTTTTAATGAATGAAAACCACGGCGGTGCCTGTTCCAATTTGAAGATGGGTAAGCTTCTCACCGGCTTTCAGAGGAAGGAATTGAGGAGGGGACTGACCAGAGGAACTTGGTGAGTTAGTTCCTTAGGGCCCCCCACAGAGAGCCGCTCCGCTTGTGCACAGTTCAACGACGTGGTCCGGACAGGACCCGCATATCGTGAGGGGTCTGAAATGTCGGATTTCCTTTTCCCTTGTTTTGCGTCGCTAACCGCCTAGGGGTGTCAGTTTCTCGGTAGAAAGCTGTTCTTAGATCGCGCGGAGGTGCTTCCTGTTCTCTTTTCTCCTTGCCCCAGCTTCTGGCCTTTCCTGTCGAAGAATAGGACCTTCCTGAGTTCGCGTCACAAATCCCTCCATGCGTCAATCAAGACCGGTGCGAGGTTGACGGTTCGAGAGCTGCCGGAGCCCAAGCCGCTCAACACCACTTTTTTTTTACCCCTTTCGCCGTTTTTTTCTCCCCTTCCTTAAGTCCACGATTTCACAGAAACCACAATTAACTTCCTCTTTCTCCGCTGCCTTCCTCCTTACCTCAGCACGTAACTTTCATGTGGGTGTTCTCGGCCTCCTTTTTTCGAGATCTTCTAATTCATTTCTGTACAACTCTCTGGCTTCTGCCGCAACGAGCCGCTTCGGCATCAGATGACGTTTCCTCTTTCCCCGAAAGACTTTTTTCTTTCCCCTTCCTTTTGTCTTCCCTTGGAAAGGCCTACCTCATCCGCGCGACACCTTGACGCCCGCGATTCCCTCAACTGCGGGGGCGGCGCCGAGCCAGGAGCGCCGTCCTTCTTTTCCTCCCTCCCAGTTTGATGGACTTGTTTCCTTTTTTCTCTTTTTCCGTGGTCGAGACCCCCCGCAATGAAGGCTGAACACAGTGATGCGTTTAAGTCTCAAGCTCCCGCGAATCATTTTTCCTTTTCTCCTACGGAATAAAAACTCTCTTTTCATTTGACCCCAACGCTTTTTTTCCTCGTGTCAATGAATAATCTCCTCCGACCCTTTGGTTCACCACTGCCGACTAGTCAGTTTTTCCCTAATCCCTCCCCCCGTTTGAAAACTTTTTCTCCTGGCCCCACGAAAAATCCGCCCCGAGGAGACATAATTTCCTCGGGCTTGAGATGATGCGTCGGCTGGACAAGACCAACCAGCACACCGGGACTTCCGCGACTCAGAGAGACTCCCTCCTTCCTCCCCTTCCCTGGATTGGGTCGTTTGTCTCCCATTTTTTTTTTATGCGAGTCCATGTCGGTCTCGCTTTTATCGTGGCGAACCGTTGCGGACGGAACGGGCGTTGGCTTTCCGATACGATCGCGCGTGGTTGATGGGATGTAAATCCTTCCCTTTTTCCCCTTGCGAATCCTAAGTTGTCTTTGTGATGATTATCAGAAGAGAATACTCTCCCGATCCGGCTCGCTGTCGCCTCCTCAAGCAACGAGCAACTTTCCCTTTCTTCCTTCCTGACAAGTGAAACCTTTCCTTTCCCCCCCCAAACCAGGCTTTGTCCCTCAAAAACAAAAATAAGGACCGCCAGCAAGGCCGTATGCCGTCTTTTCTGCGCTCTGAGTCGCGTGCAAGTAAGCGTTGTCCGTCCGTCATGTTCTTGGACCCCTTCTCCCCCTACGCGCTGACAGGATCTCCTTTATGAGAGAGGTTTAGGTGGTGCCGAAGTGAGAGGTCTACCTTGGGGACCAGCCTGTCGGCCGCCCCTTAAATCGTCGGCAGTTGTCCTCCCCCCCCCATTTTTCCTGATTTTCTCTTAGTCAAAGATTCACAAAATGTGCAGCAGCCAGTCTTCTTCTTTGCGTCCTGCGCGACACGCGATCCTTTACGTTTTGATCTCTCTGAATAATAACGTTTTTTAAGATTCCGTGAGTCATAATTCGGCCAGCAGTCGGCCAAGACGTGATCTGATTCTCCTCTCATCCGGCCTGGCTCGGCCCACGCACGCTGCTGGTCCTCTGACCACTTCGTCCTTTTCTCTCTCCCTCCCTAAATAGACTTTAAACGCTTTGCCTATCCCCCTTTTCTAATACCCGTCGCAGCTTTATAATTCGATCTGCGCCCATGTGGTCGTCTTCGTATCTCCCCCCTCTGAGTTGGAAGAGTTTGCTCCTTCTCTCCTTTCAGTGAGGGCCGATCCTCCACCCCACATGGAAGTTACCGCCTTTGATCTTGCCAGGTAGGATTTGTGAGATAGGTAGTCATTTGTGTCTGACCCCCCTTTTTCTTCTGTATTTTTTTTCCTCTCCCAAAACGTATAGTTTGACCTTTGGATTTGAGCTTGCTTTCCGGCCGCTTCTCGACCGTACCCGTTGTAGTTCGCATGTATTCTTTTTCGATTTTTTTTTCCCCCCCTTTCTCTTCCTGTGCCTTAAGAAAGATCCACATCCAATTAGCGTAATCTCCGAACGCTTGCCCCCCCGCTTGCCTTTTCCCACCAACGCGTCGTTCGAAGCGAAACGCCTTCTATTCGCCTTCCTCACGCACGAAGTACCCCCCTTTTTTCTCTCTTTTATTTCATCCTCGACCAAGCGTCGAGGTCAGAAAGCGCGGATATTTGCCATATTACAGAAATACGTTGAGTCGAACAGCCAATTCCTTCGTCCCTTTATCTTATCGTTCCTTCTCCAAAGCTCACTACCGGCCCCTTTCTTTTTTTCTTCTGAGTTCCTCCTTTTCTCCCTCCTCTCCTCCCCGTGTTCACTATGACAATATTAATCTCCGAAGATTGGTCGAGGATTCCTCTTGTTGCAGCACGCTCAAGTGCTCCAGCGAGCTTGCGCGGCTCCTCCTTCCCCTATGGCATGCCCCCCCCTCCTCCCCTAATCCCGCTTGCTCTTTCTCGCCAGCACAAGCTATCAGCACCCCGTCAGAACCTCGACCTGCGCGCGCTATTCTTCCTTCGATCCTGCTTGCTTCCCCTCTGGCATAGCGCGCTTCTTCCCTCCCGTCATGAACTTCCTTCATGAAACAAACGATACGTATATGCTGGTCTCGATTAGGACAGTCCACTTCGTGCTATAGCTTAGTCGACGAATTGTTCCCGGAGCAGAACTGCAGAGTTTCCCTCTTTCTTTTTTTCCGTCGGGAGCCTATTAACGTGTCTTTCGGAAACTAAAGCCCCGCTCGTATTCTGTCGAGTCCAATTCATTCCGGGCTATTTCCCCCTCTCCCTCTCTTTGAGCCCCAAAGCAGACCCAAAAACAACTTGGTTAGCCACTCCTCATATGCAGAGGATAGTCCCCCTCGGTCGCTCACTTCCTCGTCCTTCACCTATTTTCCCTTTTTACCCAAAGAAATATCGGAGCTCCGGTTTGTGGGGTGGGGGCCTTTCGAGCCCCCAGAGTCTCCTCCTAGCAAGCCTCCATCTTGAGAGCCCCTCACTTGATGCCATGAGGCGCTTCGTCTCATCGGACGCAGTTTGCTTTTCTTTCTCTTTGTCGATAGCTCTCTTTTCTGCCCACCCTCAAATGCCTCGACTCACCAAGCCGAATCGTTTCGTTCTCCATGCCGTGCCCTCGGCTTCTATCCTTTTCTTCTCTCAAGCGCGCAATTCGGGCGTCGAGCTTCGAGCCCCTCCATTATCTTTATTTTCCCGCGACACGTGTTTCAGGAGATGGCGCGACCTCCCGCCGCCTCTTCTCCCCAACGGCCTATTCCCCTACCTCATCCTACGCTCCGGCGGAATCACCCCATGAGCGCGACGTTCGGTCCTTTCCCCCTC